>Ga0316205_10002201_pt1 | contig 21017 bp, 13 predicted proteins | sample 3monthpyrite_MG_FD_204941 | JGI IMG/M metagenome (GOLD analysis project Ga0316205, IMG submission 204941) | Microbial mat bacterial communities from mineral coupon in-situ incubated in ocean water Damariscotta River, Maine, United States -... | ecosystem: Environmental > Aquatic > Marine >... | reverse complement strand
AGTTTTCGACACAGCATTGTCTTACCACTACCAACTTCGCCAACAACCTTTACAATTCCCTCTCCAGTTTCAACTGCATATCGCAGCGCCCTAAGCACATCACCACGACCACCACCGTCGAAGAACATCTTCGTATCAGGTACATTGCGAAATGGGCGTTCACGTAAATTAAAATGCTTTTCGTACATTACCTTTCCAAGACTAAAAAATACTCAAAAAATAGACTTTTACTGTTTGTCTATTGAGGAGTATCGACAATCTAAGTGAAATTCTTGAATGGACACTATTAAAACAATTGCTTAAAGTGCGCTCTAAAAAGAGTCTTAATAACTAAAATGTTAGATTTGATCCGCGTAATTGAATGTTTTCGATCTATTTAGAAGGATATAAGCTCTAATCTAACCCTTAAACTGAAAGCCCAATATTCAGTGTTGTTACATGCTGCTTTGGTGTTGTAACTTCGATTGTGACAAAACCGCTATCACCGGTGCCAGCATCATCATCAGAGATTGTTGCGCTCAAAGTGTGGCCACCAGCTGCTGAAGTACTGCCTACGGTATATTCTAATTCGCCGATTATTTCACCCACATCGGAAGATATTCCAATACTTGTGGCTTCTGGCATCACTTGCCCAGCATGATCCATGATAGCGATACTCAATTGAGCTGAATTTCCTCCAGATACGTCCAAGTTTGCGCGAGCAACACCCGTTAGTGATGGATGATTACTTGCGTACAATGCACCCGACACAGCATCTTGTACAACGATATAAGCATTGGAACCTGATAAAACTAATACTTTCGATTTACGAACATGTAGCGAACGTTGACTTGAACAAATGCTTGCATGAGAACATAAAACGCCATTATATTTCTCATCTCTCGTATCGTACTGACCATTAAAATTAAAATCTAAATAAGCTTCCCCATTATCTCGCTGTGAGTTTTCATTGATATCAAGATACGCTTCCGGCAAATCGCTGAACCCTGGCCCATCGAAATTACCATTCGCGATAACTTCCGTAAAAGTATCGCCGCTAGCAAGCACACCAGCACCTTCATAAGCACTATTACTATTATTAGCATTGCTAAAAGATGTTTCACCTGCTGGATTATGGCCTGCGCCGTCATATCTTCCATTTCGATTATAATCCACAAAATTCTCACCAAAGTCATAAGTACCATTGTTTGGGTTATCATCAGTGAATGGTTCATCAAAAATACTATTCGCATTGGTATCGGTGAATGGTTCATCATAGATACCATTCCCTAAATCAAGAAAAGGTTCACCATCATTGTCACTATAAAATCCATCGCCATCTTCATCAAAAAAACTTTCATCGCCAATTGCAACGGCTAAAATAGTTGCTCGATGATCAACTGGACGAGGCTCTTGACTGGTCCATGTTACGGCACAAGCCCCTTTCGTGGTTGAACATCCTGGCTCTATTGAGCCCCCCTCAGCAGTAAAATAAACTGCTGTGCCATCGGGCACTGGATTGTTAAATCGATCTGCAAGCCTAGCAGTAACAGTAACTTCTTCAGCATCATAAGAAAATGCCTCCGGATTATGCGTTGAAAAAGCCAAACTAATACTATTTTGATCAGGAACCCCCGTACTTACTGATAACTGATCTGATTGAGCAGATATATTAGTACTGTTAACAATTGCAGTTACACGCACAGTTGTGCCGATACTTCCAGATTGTACAATAGTTGAAACCTCGCCCGCGGCATTTGTCGTCTTTGATGCTGGTGTAACACTAATTCCACCCACATTAGTGTTTAACACAAAATCAACAAGCTGATTTGGTAACGCGTTACCTAATTTTCCTCTCACGCGAAAGGTTACAACTGATGTTTCGCTCAATCCTGCTCCACCGGTACCTTTTATCGCAATGACTTCCGGAGAAGCAGAAATATATTCAATAAAACCTGCCGAATCTGATGCCACAGAAACAGTACCGGTCGCGGTAAATTCAGTACCACTATAATTGGCTGTTGCTGTAATTAAATCATCACCTTGGCAACCCTTAGCTTCATATGTTGCCACTGCTTGACCATTGACTGTGGAAACTTTTGTATCAATAGTACTGGTTCCAGCAACAACACAATTGGATGTAAAATCAACTTCAATCGGCGTATTAAACGTATTTCCATCGACATCTAAAATATCGACAGTAATACTGGTCGTAGCAGATGCTGCTAATGTTGTACTACTAATGCCCAGTGCTTCGCTAATTAAAGTCCCACCACTCACATTACCAAATTGTAAAGCCGGTGGATTAACTTGATACACCAATAAGGATGTGAGAATTTCATCTGTGGTTGTGGCAGTTAACGTTAACGTATCTGCACCTGTTTTTTCACCTGCCAGTAATTGAACTGTTGCTACACCATTACTATCAGTCACTACTGTGCCATTTTCAGGACGAAAGGTAGCAAGAATTCCCTGCACCTGAACAACAACACCACTAATTCCATCACCATTTTCATCAACTAATGTTGCCGATAAGATACCCGGCAAATCTGCACGAATTGCCGTAGTTTCAACGCTATTTTCGTCGCGTAATGCAACTGACAGCTGATTCGAAGAAGTACTTTCCGAACTTGACACAGTAAAATTAAGTTGAGTGGCAACTTCTTCATCTCCGATAACATAAGAAGCCGTCACTGTACCTGCACCTGCTAATTCTCCTGGTAATAACAATATATTTGCCTGGCCACTAACATCCGTTAAAGCTGTTGCAGATGCAGGACTAAAGAACGCGAAATCTGATACAAACGAAATTAGTATCTCACTTAATGGTTGACCTTTATCATTAGTTACGGTTGCAATGAGTTTTCCAGGGCTAGAGCTACTAATAGTAGTAGTTGCTTGATTATCCAAGGCTTTTACAAGCACTAATCGAATTGTATACCCGCCTGCTGTAGCAGTAGATGAGGTAGTATTTGAACCTGACCCTGGTGTGGAATTGACGGTTTCTTCATCTTCTAAATTAGGATTTCCACACCCAGTGACTAACATCACTAAAAATATAAAAATTCCTTTCTTAATCCAATTTTTGTTCATTTGATGACTTATCTATGCCTGTATTTGTTCAATTCATCTAATATTTAGCGTTTACTACTAACAATAATTCTCTTCAAACTCTTATAACGACGGCTGCGAGTAAAATATTGAGAAAGATTCGGTCATAGAGTCTAACTTATTGAAATATTAGTGATAAAAATACCTATGATCACAAAGACACGTTGTAATTAATTGAATTCATCAATTCTGTCGAAGCGATAATCTAATGCGGAAATTGTTAAAAGGAATTACTGATTAAGATGAAACGTGGCGACTATATTGCATTATCACAGAACATTATTTTCAATTGTTGACTTATTAAATATGAATAATCCTAGAAGTAAAATTAAAAATCAATTTAAACTAATAATCGTTTCATTTTATTTTAGTCTTATCCTATTATTCGGAATTATCAATAATCAGGTACAGCAGACAAACAATCAAAAAGTTGATTCAATCGAAAATAGCATAAAAAAATCGCCAAATAATTCGTTTTCAACGAATAACCCACTAATATGGTTGCTACTAACGTATTCTCTTGCCGGAATGCCATTATTACTATTCACTTTGTTTATTGTAAATAAAAAAACTCAATCAATCACATCTTCTCTATCAACGGCAATGAATTCACTTGATGAAATTTCTGTTGGTAATTTTGACTTTAAACTCGACAACATTCATAAAGACGAAACGAGTCAATTTCTAGAAGCCCTGCAAACAGCTTCCAACAAATTACGAAGTTTTGTGTTACCAATGGAAGATGGCATCCAAACGCTAAGTACACCGCTCAAGGAATTAACGAACTTCAGTCAACAATGCAATCAGACAGCAAGCGCCCAGGCACAATTATCTGACGAAATAAATCTAATGATTGATAATTTGAAAAACACGTCAGTCCCCTCCACAGATACTGATGAGCTTGGTAATGATGAAAAAAATAAGGAAATTTACGATAAAATAGAAGCAATTCGACAATCACTACAGATGACTACTTCAATTGTTACAGATATTGATCAAGTTTCAAAAGTAATAACGGAACTGCAAATAAGTAGTGAAACGATCGGACCGGTGGTGGATTCCATCAATCAAATAGCCAATCAAACAAATATGCTTGCACTAAATGCTTCAATTGAAGCAGCACGCGCCGGCGAACAAGGACGTGGATTTGCAGTAGTTGCAGACGAAGTAAGAGACTTGTCACAAAAAACACATGATGCGACCACTCAAATTCAGGAAATGATATCTAAAATTCAATCTGATACCAACCATGCAGTACAAGCCATGGATAAAACGAAAATTAATGTTTCCAGTGATGTTATTAAACCATCAGATTCTATAGACAGCCTTCAAATATTTATTGATTCAGTCTTGAAAAGAAAACATATTAAACCACAACACAATTCTTTTTCAGATTTTGATGTGATTCAACAATCCATCCAACAATTAGTGGTTTCATCACTAAATATCGAAAAACTTACAACAGACATTATCGCTCAATCCGAGGCATTGAAAAACCCGATAAATGAATTGACCGGTACTGTTAGCGCGTTTAAGTCAGCAAGAAAATTTTCTATTTCAGAATCTAACAATAATGTCTAAATCCCTAAAATTCTCAGTCTAATCTTGTATCAATTATATTTTATGTCAATTGAATCAACCAAGCTAAACGAAATTATTCCAGGTAACTTTTCAGAAGTAGTAGAAAAATATCTTCAACACCACCCTGAAGGATTTAGAGAATACGATTTAATCGAGCATCTAAATAAAAACAATATTTTTCCAACTAGAAATGCAAAAAATTCTTCTTCACTACAATTGTTTCAAAAGCACTTTTTAGTGTTCCATGTTTTATACAAAATCAGTGAAAAAATGATACAAAACAAATCTGGCTGTCTTAAAATATCACCATTATTAATCCAAAAACTAAGTTATAGCGAAGCAAAAACAATGTTAGGTGAATTTGATCCTCTGCGGGAATATTACATGGACCTTAGCAATATAAGAAAAGCCACTGAAGAAACAGTTGATGAATTACTCACATCCTTTTGGACTCAATACTTAACCAATGACAAACGGCAAGATGCATTAGGAACGCTAGGCTTAACAGATCCAGTGGATAATCAAAAAATAAAGTCAACGTATCGACGCTTAGTCAATACTCATCACCCTGATAAAGGCGGAGATAACGAGAAAATTCAAACATTAAATCAAGCCTATGCTGACTTAATTAAAACTTAGTTACAACTACATAATAATCACGAGCTTTTTCTCACAGAGAAATAAATTTGTCAATACATGAAATAAAATAAATCAAACTTTTCATCGTCAAAAACACTTGCAATATCTATTAAATAATCAACACCTTACAAGAGTCTATTTTTTATCCATTCTAATAAAAGGCCTTATTTTTAACGTATTAAAGCCAAGGCATTCTCTTTCATCCACAGACTTATCCACAGTTTTTGTGGATAACAAGATAACTTTTACCAGCCCAACATTTTTGAGCATATTCCTCATTTCTTGAATAATTGCGTAAGCACACACATACTATGCATTAAGGTTGCATATACGCATATCCCAATAATTGAAAATCTGCTAACGCAGTAACACCTGATGTCACATATTTAATCCCAGGAATTAAATTAGCCGTCACAATCCCCTTACTGCGTGAGGTATTCTGACAAAAATATATTTTCACGCCTTGTTCAATAAGAGATTCTACTTGCTCCTGAAAGGGATTCTCCTCGCCAAAAGCTTGTTGAGCATTATTTGCAGTCATCAATCGATATCCACCGCTGTAGGCAACAGCAATTATTTCAAAATCTTTTCCAAGCATTAAGCCATGGGTTATTTGATAATCATTGATGGCATTTTGAATATTGCCTAAAGCATATGGCTTATTACACGCTTCATCACCACATGTGATATTTATTTGGTAGACCACCTTGACAGGCGTCTTTTGTATGCAACGAGTTATCTCTGATGTACCAGGCCCAAATTCGTCATCTAATGATAACCCGCTAACTAATCCTACCGGGCAATTTTTGTCGTCATCATCTTCATGATGAAGAATAACACCAGAACTGAAATTGGAATTTGAACTATTAATGGATGAATCTGCTGTGGCTTGACACCCTATAATTAATACTATGCATATAACAAAAACTACTTTATGAAAAAGCATTAGACTTATCTCCCCTGAGAACATCTAAATATAAAAAGCGGGACAAATAAGACTCAAAAATGAAAGCGCTTTAGAACAGCAATTAGGAATAATATTATTGATTTCATATATCTGGCTTTCAAATTTCGTTACGCCAGTAACGTTAGTCTAGTTTTCTTTTTTTGATTTACAAGAAAAACTTTTAACAATCTACTCACAAACTAAATTATTTAAAACACGCCCTGATTCGCTGGTGGATCAGCAACATGATCACCTGGTACAGAGGGTGCCCCTCGTAAAGGTTCTATCACTGGGAATCCAAACTCTAGTGTTGCATCAACTAATGGAGTAGTGACATTTATACGTGGATAATCAAAAGTATCAAATTCAATCTCCCCTCCTAATCCTTGTGCAATATGCACTAAATCTGATTTTTCCAACAAAACTGGATCCCAATCGAATACAGAAATATTGAATTTACTGATGTACAATTTTAATGCTTCAACGGCATCTAATGGAAATATTTTCTGCACTTGTAAACCAGCTTCATACTCCTGAGGGTTGACAAAAATAAGGTTTGCCATGGATGATTCAGCATCTTTTGCTAATATCTGGATCAGATCTCCTACGCATTGTAATGAAAGAGTACCACCGCATTGGCCTTGAGTTCTTATTTGATTACGATTGATTCGATTATAGTCCGCATGAAAATAATACGACGCAAACGACACCATACTATCCAAAACTAATGGCATAGGTGTGCCGTCTAAATAACTAACGTTCGAAACTCGTGCGTTAAGTGCAGAACCATACTTGTCAAAATTGGTATTGTACGGTTCAAAATCGAAGTGAATACCACTATAGTTAAATACCCATCCACCGCCCCACTGAGCTACATTAGGATTCATAGTACTATTGCCTGACAATTCAATTTCCTGAATTAAATTTCTTGGCCATGCCATGAAATGTCTTTTATTTTCTATCCAATCTTTTTTTCCTAGCGCAGAGCCATCACTAAATACCTCACTTTCAGGCGCACTCGGAATATCAGCCTTGGCAATCATGGCCCCAATTGGCATGTAATGATACATATCACCTGTTGTAATATTTGTATCAGCTAATATCGTATTGGCATAACGAAAACCCCGTATACCACCAACTTTAGCATTTGTGAGGACTCTAAACGCATCAGTGATTAACGCATGACCTGTACCTTCAATAACAGCTGGCGCTACTTTTGTTACATAATTTGTTAATTCATTTGAAAAACGATTCCGTTCAATCGTAACATCCGTTTCACCCATTACCGTATTTAATGGCTCCATAAGTCTTGCGCCATTATATGGATTAGTAAATCTTCCTGGCACAAAATCTTGATAAAAAGGCGCGCGAATTTCTGCAACAAGTGCCGCTATTTTGGGGTTTTCGGGTATACGTGTATCAATATCATGTGCTATCCAACGCCAAGTACTTATTTTTCCCAAATTTACCGTAATCGCTAATTCTCCAACCTGGCTTCCATCCTCTCCTTCTTCTACAATTATTGTTTTTCCACCATCGGGCGCGGTAACAACCACAGGTACTTTTGTTTCTTCATGCATATCTGATGAAAAAATAATATCAAGATCGTTTGTATGCTCGGCATTATATATACTCTCAGCCAATCCACCTTCTGACAACAAAATGACAATATCCACCCCTTCTCCTAGCCATTTAGGATACTCTGCTACTATGCTGTCCTTTGGAGCACGAAGCACTGCAATAAATTTATCTATTTCACTTACCGTAACATGTCCTTTATCACCTCCCGCACGTGTATCAATTTCAGGATTTTCTTCAACTCCTTGATTCGCTGCATTTGCATTTTCTGATGACCAATCAATGGGTTTATTTTGTGGAAATTTAACTTCACCTTTACAATTAGTAAATGAAATCCCTGTAGTGATATTACTGCTAACGATCTGAGGACCACGATTTGTGGTACAACCAATAAACCCAAATCGAACTCCATTCACTTCCATGACTCGATAAGGTTTCATAAGCAATTCTCCTGCTGAACGTTTATTAACACCTGGATCAACTCTTAACCCGTTGAAATACGCATTTGCCGATATTGCTCCCCATCGGCTTTCTGATTTAAATGGCAATCCATGAGTTGCAATAAAACCTTGTTCATTTGCTGGTATCACAATATCAGCTTGATCTTGCTGTTCTTCCGTATAAGGAACAATGTCATCTCCGCTACCGAAAAATTGTAAAAATCGATAAATACCGTAAGAAAACTCCCAATTTCCAGGCACAAAAACATCCACATCCATATGGTCAACTACTCTGACTAATGCATCCCCCAAAGTAAACGTTGCCTCAGCACTACCAGCAATCGTATCTCCTGTATGAACATGGATCGTGTGTTCGTGATTGCTCCGAATATTCTGTACGACGCTAAATACTCGAGCCAACCCACCTTCTAAGAGGCCATTTGAATCTGCACGAGCATTAGGATGTGGTTCAAGATCACCATGAAAATCACCTGTATGAATAAAAACGATTTCATTAACATCAATATCATCAACACGATTAGAAATATTACCTACCAAAGGTGTTTCATATTCAACAGGTTTTTCTGCAACGTTGTTTTTTGGCTGATTTTTTGTGCAAGAATTTACACAAAATATGAACAGAATTAAGAATACTATTTTATTAGCATTCCTCATGAATATTATCACTGACTCTCTTCCCCACCTGAAAATTTATTATTTTATTATGTAATTTTTATTGTCTCGGTTAAAAATTCCATCGGACATTTATATAAAGGATAGCAGAGATATTAAAATCTGCTAGTGCAAAAAAAGTACTGATATAAATCTGAATGGGAGTAGTTATTAAGTCTAACCGATAAAAAAGACAAAACTGTACTAATAGGAATATGTGGAATTTTAATGCTGCAAAAGAATTTTACAATTATGTCGGTATAAGGTCATCAACGCTGAACATTTCTAAGCGATATAATATCTGCCTTATTCAAGTCACTTACATCAATTTCAGGCTTACCAAAGTAATATCCCTGCCCTAAATTAATACCAAGTTTTTTAAGCATCTCGAACGTTTCTTTATTTTCAATACATTCTGCAAGTGTAATCACATCCAGATCTCTTGCTGTATCTTGTATAGCCATAAGAACAGAACGAACTTTCGGCTCTTTCACCGCCCGACAAACCAATCCACCTTCAATTTTTAAATAAGCAATAGGCAAATCTGTCAAATATTGAAATGAAGAATACCCACTACCAAAGTCATCAATCGCTAGTAAGTAGTTTTTATCAAGAAATGGTTTTAATAGACGAATTGCTTCGTTTGTCTCCCCTAAAAACTCTCTTTCTGTTATTTCGATAACAACAGGAACTTCAGTTTGCTGATAAACTTCCTTCCACTCTTCAAGCCGATCAACCAATTCATGGGTTAAATTAGGATTTCTTAAAAGATCCGTAGACACGTTAACAAACTGTAATATATTCTGATTACTGGTCCTACGTTTACTCATACGAGTAATCGTGTGATTTATCAGTTCAAAATCAATTTTATGTGTGAGTTGCAATTGACTTGCTGCTTCAATGAATCGATAAGCCTCAATTTCTTCATTATCAGTAATAATTCTTGCCAAAGTCTCTTCTGCAACAACTTCTTCGGTTTGAAGGTCAACAATGTTTTGATATGCAGCGTGTACGCGATCATTTGCGAACGCATCATGAATCAATCCCGCTATGGTGAAAACGCCTTGCTCTTTACCACTACTTGATACAACACGATTTCTACCGGATCTTTTTGCCTCATAAAGAGCAGCATCAGCATTACTTAACATTAAATCTAAACTAGGACCACAGGAAGGATACGATGCCACACCAATACTCACGCTCATTTCAACTTTTAAATTATCATCAAACGTTAAAGTTTGATCTATCGCATTGCGTATTCGCTCTGCGGTATTAAAAGCTTCTTCAGGTGAAGTATCGTTTAAAATACATAAAAACTCTTCCCCACCCCAACGCCCAATCATGTCTCCTTCTCGCAATTCGCGTGGTGCTTTTTTCGAGAAAACCTGCAATACACGATCGCCGATATGATGACCAAAATTATCATTCACTAATTTAAAACGGTCTAGATCACACAATAGCAACGCGTACTGGTTGTTCTCAGAAAACGACGTTTCATGAATATATTCAAGTTCTTGATTTATACGGCGTCGATTTGCCATTTCTGTTAAGTCATCGATAGAGGCTACACGTTCTAAATGTGCATTTGCGAGTTTCAAATCTTTAGTTGCTTGTTCTATTCTTGACTCAAGAGACTGATTTAACTCATGGTTAATTTTTTGAGATTCTTTGAATCCATTGGTTAAGTCTTGAATTGTGTGCGTTAATTGCTGTATTTCACGCGGAGAATTAATATCAGCATCAGATATGCTACCTTTAAAACTTGAAATTTTTAAGGCAACAGCTGATTTTGCTAACTGATTGATAGGCAGGGTTATCCAACGTGCTAAAAGAATAGCAAACAAAAGTGCAATACTTAGTCCTGCTATACCCCAAATCAAAAGTGTTTTCATCAAATCATAAACTTGATTCTCAATTTCTGATTTAGGCTGAGGTACCATAATACCCCAGCCCGTTATGGGATCACCTGCATATCCAGCAACCATGTTTTCACCAAGGAATGGCGAATAAAACTCCGAAACACCTTGCTTACCCAACAACATGTTTTGAACCAAAGGCCAAGTTGAAAGATCTTTCATTTCTTTCATCCAAACTGGATTAGGGTGCGCAATTACTTTTCCAAATTGATCTACAAATGCTGAATGTCCCAGATTACCAAATCGTATCTGACTGCGTATTTTCTCTATGGGTTTTATGTCCAATTCTCCCACCAATACACCAATAATTCTGTCTTCACGATTTAAAACTGGATCGCAAATCAATACCGTAGGTTTAGCACTCATGGGAGATAACGTAACACCTGACAAACCACTTTTTCTTTTACGTAATGCTTGATGAAAACATAAATCTTGAGAAAGAGCACGGGTATCTTCCAAATGCACCTTATGTTGTTTGCCGGTGTGATAAATTATGTTACCCGCAGGATTAAAATAGAGCAGAGCTTGAAAATCATTTAAATAAGAAACTGAATCTTCTAAAAGCTCTTTCACTTCCTCTGAGGCACTAACGCTTTTAGTATAACTAAGCTGATGTGAAACGAGGTTTAATGAATTTTGATGATCTTGAACATAGATTGATAGTGGAGAAATTAAATTAACAGCCAAGAGTTGATGTTTTTCTTCAATTTCTCTCCATGCATTATCCCAAGCGCTACTCCACAAAGCATAACTCAATATGACTAAAGGAATGATTGCAACTGCAATAAAACTTATTGAAAGAATTCGATAAACTGAACGAGATTTGCGATATAAAGGATCATTGGCTGCAATATCCTGTAGTTTATTATTAGTCCTATTCAAAGCCATCTCCAAGTTACTCCTTATAGCTAAAGAGTTATCGGATATAGTTGAAAGAATTAAACCTTAAACCAACCAAAATACCTATGTTTTTAATCATTATTTCAAACAAATTCAAAATATTACGTTTTATACACGCCAAATAACTAGAAAAGTATATATTTTGATCAACCTAAAAGTCTCATGAATGAAATCAACATCAAACCTATACGTACTTATTACATTTAAATATCCATCATATACTGAAGATCTTGAACTTTTCACCATTAGCAATGACTAATATTGTAAGTATTGAAATATTCATCAATAAAGCAGTGAGGTATAAAAAGAAATGAAAAACTATCAAACGCACGAAAATAATAATGTTAAAACCGCGGAATTGGATAACGTAAAGTTTTATACCATAATGACTTTAGGATCAATCCCTGTATTTCTTATTGCAGCGATTACATTTCACATGTTGCCTGCATTTTAGCAAAATTCAATAATAATTTTTGCGTACTTCGTAGATAATCAGATCAAACCCAAATACTACCTAGCTGATAGCAACGGTAGTATTTGTCTTTTAAAAATGATCAGCCACGAAAAAAATACTGATGATGAATTCTTTCCGACAAGTAATTAAAGAAAGGAAACGACTGTATTACTCCGTAACATCTTTCACTTTTTTAGTTTTTATCAAATCTTTTTTAACTTTCTTGACAGATTTTTTTGGTAGTATTTCAGCTACAAATTCATCCTGTTTAATTGCCTCATCACCCACAATAGTTGCCCCCATAATATCTAAATTTCGACGTTTAGCATATGCTAATAACTTACGAGTATAATTTTCAATACCATGATCATTAATGGCTGCCTTGCCACGAGAAACAATCATGCGAGTAGCGACTATTCGAGAACGCCAAAAAATACTAGGACTTTTTTTAACATCCAAGTCTCTAAACTCAATTCCATTGTCATCAATCACATTATCAGGTGAAGAAAGAAAAATAAGATTTCCAAAATGTGTGTATTCTCCAAATCGTTCTCTTAACCATTCAGATACTAACTTGGTACCATTTATTGGGATTAAACGAATAGCTGAAAGCACGAAAGTAAAGCCATCTCCAAATGGTAATCGCGCTACACCATCAGCTGCATTAACAATGCGATACACCGGTGTTCGAATGTCTCGAAAGAATTCTCTATTGGCAACTCGTGGGCATCCAAACGTATAAGTAGCACCCAAACTATTCGATGCTAGATACCGCGTTGCTAACATAGCAAGCGCGCCACCCAAAGAGTGACCAGTAATATAGACAGGTATATCGGGGTATTCTGAAAGTTTCTGTCTAATATTATCCTCGATTCCTCGAAACGCTTTCAGGAATCCACCATGCACTCGCCCACCTTGAGGCGCATCAACTAGACCTGCACTTATATCTGTACGAATATCATCTATAGACTTCTGGGTCCCTCGAAAGGCAAGCACCATCATGCCGGGAAATCCTGGATGCGATTCTAGTTTAGCAATAAAAGCTTCCGTGCCGTCAACAGAGAAAGAATCCACAAGATCAAAATTCGCGTTATTCAAGATATCTACAACTTTACTGTCTATCTTCGCACCATCTCGCCGAAGGCGACTTACCAATCCTTCCAATACATCTGCATATTCACCCTGCTCGATGGCATTTTTAATTTCATCAACAACATTAGTAACCTTAATTTCTACGGGTAATCGTTCATACACCAAACGCGAGATTTCAGCCATTATCCAAGCTGTTCGGTCTGAATAGGCAGCTCGTCTTATAGGTTGCGTGTTAATCAAATTGGTATCAGTAAAATAACCTTCCATGAGTAATTCCTTTACTAAGTATGTGATTTCATGCCATAAAGATTAGCCTGTCCGTTACACTTTTACAAAGTTTTTTAACACATCATTTTCAGTTTTAAGGCAATTAGTTGTTTCCGGTAAGAATACTTAACAACAGGAGTATATATTCATTATAGTATGCCATGCGCTCAACTCCACCCTTTCTATAGTGCGATACCAAGTGAATCCAATCAGTACTAACGATATATTGTTTACGTATATTTACCGTATCTAATACCAAAACCCATTTCTATGTCGACGAGGGCGTCGATGTTTGGTTTCAATTTTATGGTGTGGTCGACTACCCGATTGAATATCTGGATGAAATTCATAAGGTGCATGATCATGATCTAGCGTTTTATGAACGTCAAGTAATCGACTAATGCGCTCTTCTGTTTGTGGGTGCGTTCGCAACAAAGAAGGTTCTGGAATCTTATGAGTGGGCAGAATGGCATTCCGAAAATAATGATGTTCATAATATGATATTTTATTTAAGGCAGAAAGCAAAGGTCGAGCATCTCCCAGCAACATGACAGAGCCCATATCAGCTTCATATTCTCGAACACGAGACATGGCTAATTGAATCAAGTCAGATCCCAATGGTGAAAAAATAACTATGAAAAATGGCAACCAGTTGATTTGCGCATTACCCATAATAACAAATGGCAGACTGAGTAATATTAAAACCTGGCCCATGATTGAACATATTTTTATTAGTCTTCCAACAACATCCGCAAATATCATGACACGGATATCTTCATTTTTTATATGTGAAATTTCATGGCCGATAATGCCAGCAATTTCTTCGTAGTTTAGCGTTTGCAATATTCCATCGGAAATTGCAATTGATGACTTTTCTGCTTGACCAACAGTAAAAGAATTGACGACACTACTCGGAACGTAATAAAGTTTTGGGGTAAATTTTAAACCTGCGCGTGAAGCTAATTCGTCTGTCATATCATATAACGCTGGTGCTGACGAATAGGGAATAATTTGCGCATTATACATTCTAAGAATAAAACTAGACGCTATGTAAGGATTTATAAAATAGAACATAAACACAAAAAGCAATGCGACACTCGCTAATATCTCCCCCCCTACAACTAGCGCAATGTAAACGACTAAACTCGATAGCAAAAGAAATAATGCGTAGAGCTGAATTTTATTAATTAGTCTATGCTTTAACATAAATACTAAGGTTTCTTGTTAGTCATTCTAAATTACCTGATCAAACGCTAATTGACATGAAGTCTGAGAAACGTGGAAATCATCTAGATGAAATCCAGGATTTGCTTTTCCAGTATTATCAGTCGTTATAGAATAGATATCCACAAAAGTTATATCTTTACGGTTTTTACAGTTGCCTTTTAAAGCTTCATTGATATGTCGAACAATATTAATTTGAAGCAATTGATCGTTACTTAACTCCCCTTCCAACTCAATCACCGGTGCCGGTATACCCATTAAAAATATCACGAATTGTTTTGCGCAAGCGATTTCTGTAATTTCGTTAACATAACGTAAAGCCATGTCTTCACAAATTTCAGCAATATTTGCTTTTTCATTCTTTATTTGAAGAATAATGCCTTCGTCTTTACGGCAATCTATTTCACCAATATTAAAAACAAGATTGCTATTTCTAGGCAACGATTCAAGAGCACAATTTAGAGCATATTTAAATCGATTATATTGAGACTCTATCAAATGCCAAATTTTACACCCTAAAACTAACTTTGCTTCACAATAGAATGCTTGGTTTTTAATATTCAATATTTGTTGATTGTGCACCAAAGTATGACTATCGCCCACGAAATACATTTTTTCGAGGTCACACATCTTATGTAAATCTATTTTATCGCAAAGCGTGTTTAAATAGGCATAATAGGCGTTCGAAAAACGTGCACTTTTATTTAACGAATCACTCTTAAGCCTCGATCTAGAAAGATCCAAGTAATTTCGCACTCTCTCTTTATCCCCCGATAGCCAATAACCTATAGCGCTATAAATGTAGATCTGATGTAAATCAAAATCTTCTGCTCGTGGTTTAAATTTTTTCAATAGTTCTATAATTAATGAATAATTTTGTAAAGATGAAAAACAAATACATAGATTCGTTATGATAGTTGGATCATCCGAATTTATGTCTAAGGCTTTATAAAAACACGCTATGGCTTCCTTTATTTTACCAATCGATAGTAGGCAAATACCCAAATTATTATTAGCATCGAAATTTTTTTGTTCACCTTCGAGTACATTTCGGTACGCCAATATGGCTTCATGGTAATTTTTTTCATCTCGATATACATCAGCTAAGGACAAATATATTTGATAATTATTAGGATAATTCTTTTGCAACTGAGATAAATAAGCAATCGCATCATTAATATTTCCTTGTGAATAATAAGAGCGAGCTAGATTTAAATGCGCCATAATGAAGTTTGGCGCAATAAGGATAACTTTTTGAAAATACCGAACCGCTAATTCAAACTGTCTAAAATCGTAATAACATAAACCGAGTGTATTCAGGATACCCACATGATATGAATCCACTGTTAAGCCTTTCTTACAAACTAGAATAGCTTCATTGGTTTTGTTTAATTTACGTAATAAAATGGAAAGATTATTGTAACTGTCTATTGTTTTTGGACCTATTGATATTGCATCTCTATAAGAAGATTCTGCTAAATCACACTCTCCAAGCGCCACAAATATATTTCCCTTAGTATTAAGAAATTGTGGATTAATTAAAATATTAAGCGCTGCATCAACAAAGCTGAGTGCATTGATAAAAGCACCGTTCTTATAACAAATAATTGCTAATAAGTGCGCTGCATCTTGATTATCAGGATCTAGTTCATAAATATGCTTAGATATTCGTTCGGCTTCGTCTAGCTTGCCTATATTAAATTGTTGGGCGGCATCTTCAAATTGTAGATGAATGGTATTCAATACTTATCAATCCCGTTTATTTTTAGTGCAACATAACTATACAAGAAATACACCTATTACAAAATGAGGGGATAAATAACGGATAATTCTTAGTAACCATTTGCGGCATGAAATTCGCAAAAATACTGATTAAACTAAGTTTGATTAAAGTTTTTTAAATAACTTTGTCAGAATCGATCAAGAATTGACATAAAAGCCAATTAGCTTGAACAAAACATGTCCTTATCGTGAACTTAAATAATATTTAATCGTCAAAATTCAGTAAGCTGTGTATTAGGTCACAAGCTTTGCTCCTAATTAATGACATGCTATTGCTAAGAACAAAAAGACAAATTTTTTAACTAATAGTGGCTGGCTACAACCTCCCTCCCTCCTCTAATGTAGTCAGCCATCTATTTTATTCTTTTACCTTTCATTCCTTCAACCTGGCCTGATCACTCAACAAATGGTCTATAATTATTATTAGAAACAATAATAATGTAGGGGGAAAAGAAATGTCTAAAATTCATCCCATTTCATATCTAATTTTATTTCTAATCTTATTTTTTATAACAACAAATCTTAATGCGAGCAATGAGCAGCGTATGCTAATGCTTGCTAGCCCATGCGCAGGTTGTCATGGTCCCGACGGCATTAGTCCCGGCTCAATACCATCACTATCAGGAAAGGAACCAAAATATATTTCCATGCTTATGAAAGCATATAAAAGTGACAAACAAAAGGCCAGCGTCATGAATCGTATTGCTAAGGGTTATACCGACGAAGAAATTGAGTTAATTTCTCAGGCTTTTAAAAAGTAAGGGAAAAATAACAATGAATACAGTTAACAGACGTGAATTTCTAAGATATTTAAGCGCTGCTAGTGCGCTAGGTGCATTATCATACCCCCTCTCTGCCCTATCAAAAAATACGCAAGCTAATGTCGTAATTGTTGGAGGTGGTTTTGGGGGGGCTACTTGTGCAAAATATCTACATAAATACAACCCTAATATAAACGTAACATTAATCGAACAAAATACAAAGTTTGTAACTTGCCCTTTCAGCAATACAGTCATTGCTGGAATTAATAAACTGGATTATATCACCCAAAAATATACTCAATTAAACAACAAAAACAGTATAAACGTTGTTCATGATCGAGTAACCGCTGTTGATACAAACTCTAAGTTGATTACAACAAAATCGGGAAAAAAACTATCCTACGATAGATTAGTCGTTTCGCCGGGGATTGATTTTGTTTGGGATTCTATTGCAGGATATGATGAATCACTTGTGACAAAAATGCCTCATGCTTGGAAAGCTGGCAAACAAACTCAATTGCTGCGTGATCAACTTGTGGCAATGAAAAATGGAGGCACTGTTATTATTGCACCGCCTGGCAATCCTTTTCGTTGTCCACCTGGGCCTTATGAAAGAGCGAGTTTAATTGCGGAGTACTTAACAAAACATAAACCAAAATCAAAAATACTGATACTTGATGCAAAAGACAAGTTTTCCAAACAACCCTTGTTTCAAAATGCATGGGATGAATTATATCCTGACATGATTGAATGGACTCCAGGTTCTCAAGGCGGAAAAGTGATCAATGTGAACGCAAAAAAAATGACTGTAACAACCGAAGACGATACCTATAATGGTGATGTAATAAATCTTATCCCAGCACAAAAAGCAGGCAACATTGCTCATGTCGCAGGCCTGGTTAACGATAAAGGCTGGTGTCCCGTTAATCAAAAAACATTTGCCTCTGAAAAGCAGAAAAACGTCTACGTTATTGGTGATGCATGCATCGCGGGAAAAATGCCGAAATCAGGTTATGCTGCAAATAGCCAAGGTAAAGTTTGTGCCATGCAAATTATAGCTGATCTAGATGGACGTAAACCATTTGAACCTTCCTGGATTAATACCTGTTACAGCTTAGTAGCTAAAGATTATGCGATATCCGTTGCTATGGTTTATCGGTATAGTGACAAAGGTATAATTGGTGTTAAGGGCGCCGGTGGGGTTAGTACCGTAGAAGCTGATATTAAACTACGTCAACTAGAAGCAAAGTATACAACGGGATGGTACCACTCAATTACTAGCGATATATTTTCATAGCGCTTGCGTGTAATAGCTCAGAATCCATCTAATGAAAATGTTAGTTCAGATATGCCCTAACCGTTGAAAATATTTTAAGCTAGTCAGAAATTCCCATCGGTTTAATTTCCTGGACCTTAATGATAACGCGATGACCATATGCTAAAGTTTAATCTTAAAACGCAAAAATCACCTTACTATGTCGTATAAAAATACCCACTTAATAAATTGATTAAACTCTTCACTGTTGCGCGTTGATGCGCAGACTGTTTCACGTAGCTCAATGTCATATACATATTGGAGTAAAAATTGAGTTCGCTCTATTCTCCCTAATTCTTGGCATTAACTCTATTCCTAATAAATGAGCGAGGCCAAAAACGATAGTGGTTTGCGCACGTGAATCTCCGTGAATATTTGCCGGCTAGATATCTGACGTATTTTCCAGAATACCATCAATCAGCTGTAAGGCTTCCCTTCCCTGACACCGATTCCTTTGTGTCTACATATTATGATAGCCGCGTGAGACTTTTGTGAGATTTCTATTCTAAGCTGAGATCAGCTTTGAGCGCCTTCAAGGCGGAATCTGCACGAACAATAATTGCACAGAATGCGCAATGTTAAACCCACTACACAAGAGGAACACAGTATGACGAAAAACTTACGCAAATGGACAAACAGAATTTCTGCTGCATTGGTAACATTACTACCTATGAGCCTTTTAGCAGCCGGAATAGCGGTTGATCAAAATCGCGATCTCGCTTATCACAGTGCTGTATTATCAGATCCAGCAATTATAGTCCAAGACATTAGTGACCCGACAGCTCCCGTACAATTAGCCAGTATCGCTTCACCAAATCATGCGAAAAACCTGTCAATGGACAACAAGCGAAATTTACTTTTTGTATCCCTCGGGAACGAAGGTTTACAAGTCGTTGACGTCAGTGACCCCGCATCACCACAAGCCGTTGGATTCTGGAATGACAAGAGCTGGGATGTTGCGGTACAAGATGGTGTTGCCTATGTTGCCCGAAATGATCGCTATTTTGATATTCTCGATGTAAGCGACAGTAATAACATACAACTAATCGAACGTGTTACATATACCGTGTTTGACCCTTTTGATGGCCCAAGAACAACTGTTAGTGAAATTAATAACAATCGTTTATGGATAGGCGGCACGCCCAACGACCTCAATGTTTTTGAAATTAGCGCGCCAGGTGTGTTAAACAGAATCCACATAGGCATTAATTACACAAGCTCGCTGAATACCAGATCCATTGTCTTCGATGGCGATATTTCGGTACACACAAATGGCAACTTACTCCTTAATGATGCAAACACCCGCAAGGAAATTGGCAGACTCACAAGAAACGATGGCGCTGTGGTAGCTGCAAAGAACGGTTATGCTTTTACTGTTTCAACTGAAGAGTTTATTGTTTACGATATTTCTGTTCCAAGTAGCATTACTGAAGCTCAACGCATTTTGCGGCCAACAGCGGGGTTCTTAAGCGCTTTCGGTGCAAAGGGTGATCTAGCATTTGTATTGCTTTCTTCATCTAACGATAGTGCATTCCAAATTTTCGATATTTCACAAATATTGTCACCTCAATTGCTTGCGAATGTCTCTGCAATGACAGACGGTGGCGATGGCGGTATTACCGAACCGGTGAATTTCAGCCCAATAGCAGATGCAGGCCGTGACCAAGTTGCAATTTCGCGCGAAACAGTTATTCTGAATGGTAGCAATTCCTCGGACTCTGACGGAAATATTGCAAGCTATCAATGGAAGCAGGTGCTAGGTAAAAGTGTTTCCTTGTCGAATGCAAATACCGCAATCCCTAGCTTTGTTGCACCTCGTTTGCGACGCAAAGAAGATGGTGATCGGTTTGTATTTCAACTAACAGTGACTGATGACCGTGGTGCTGTCGACTTTGATCTTGTCAATGTGTTTATATATCGAAAATAGCCGAATAGCCTGGGGCAGACAATTCTGCCCCAGGTACTTTTACCGCATTCATTTACATCCGATAGTTTATTTACCTAATTTTCCTCTTTAGCTAAATACTTTATATATTTTCTTGAAAATGATTTGATGTTGAAACAACATTTCCATAGATTCGAGTTTAGCAATGGCCGCAGCATTCCAGGAGCAAGCATTTGCAAATAATCCAGGAATGTCTTTTTTGCCGACCTAGTACGCGCTCGTTACTATTCATTAATAAAAATCTCAACCAAAACTCTTGGAGTCTTTCTGAGAACTCAAAGTTTGCAAGAATGGACTAAACCGCTCGCGCGGTAATTGGTGGGGCAACTCGCTACTGTAAAACAACGTTACATCAGAAATATCTTTAAGTATGGGTTAACTCCCTGTCGAAGTAATAGGTTCATTACACCTCACT
>Ga0316205_10002200_pt1 | contig 21025 bp, 14 predicted proteins | sample 3monthpyrite_MG_FD_204941 | JGI IMG/M metagenome (GOLD analysis project Ga0316205, IMG submission 204941) | Microbial mat bacterial communities from mineral coupon in-situ incubated in ocean water Damariscotta River, Maine, United States -... | ecosystem: Environmental > Aquatic > Marine >... | reverse complement strand
GACAAATTTATAGAAGCTAGCTTAAAATCTGGTTTGTAACAAACACGCTTTAAAACTAAGTAACGAGAAATAAAATGACTGACAATGCAAAAAATAGCCAAGCACAAGATGCCTCTATGCAAAATGAGAATAAGCTAATTGCTGAGCGCCGAATTAAATTAGAAAAAATTCGCTCGAACTGCGCTGCAAATGGTTTTCCAAACGACTTTAATCGTGAGAATTTAGCGGCTGATATTCAAGCTGAACATGGTGAAAAAACCAAAGAAGAGCTGGAAGCATTACAACTAACTTACGCTATAGCTGGTCGTGTTATGGCTAAACGTGGACCATTCTTAGTTCTACAAGATATGTCAGGCCGTATTCAAGCCTACGCTGAAAAAACGGTACAAAAAGAAATTAGAGCCAATTCAGGTAGTCTCGATGTTGGTGATATTGTCGGTGTTAGAGGCATTTTGCATAAATCAGGTAAAGGTGATCTTTACGTGAATATGGATCATTACCAATTGTTAACTAAATCATTACGTCCATTACCTGAAAAATTCCATGGCTTGTCAGATCAAGAAATGAAATATCGTCAACGTTATGTTGATTTGATCATCAATGAAAATACTCGTGACACCTTTAAAATGCGCTCAAAAATTGTTGATGGCATTCGTAAGTTTTTAGTCGCTCGTGACTTTATGGAAGTTGAAACGCCGATGTTGCAAGTGATCCCAGGTGGCGCAACGGCTAAACCTTTTCAAACTTATCACAATGCCCTTGATATCGACATGTACTTACGTATTGCGCCAGAGCTTTATTTAAAACGCTTAGTGGTTGGTGGTTTTGAGCGTGTGTTTGAAATTAATCGTAACTTTCGTAACGAAGGTTTATCAACTCGTCATAACCCAGAATTCACTATGATTGAATTCTACCAAGCTTACGCTGACTACAATGACTTAATGAACCTAACCGAAGACATGCTGCGTACTATCGCTGAAGATGTGCTTGGTACACCTATGGTTCGTAATACAGTTAGAAATGCTGACGGCGAAGTAGTAGAAGAAAAGTTCTATGATTTTGGCAAACCATTTCAACGTTTATCTATGGTTGACGCCATTATTAAATATAGCGAAGAAAGACATCAAATAGATGAAGCTGCACTGCGCGACCCTGAAAACAACTTTGATTCGATTAAAGCAATGGCAAAAAGAGCGGGCGTAAAAGAAGGCGATGCTGCCAAAGTGTGGGGACCGGGTAAATACATTTGTGAAATTTTTGAAGAAGTAGCAGAGCATTTATTAGATCAACCAACCTTTATTACCGAATACCCGTGGGAAGTTTCACCACTGGCTCGTCGTAATGATGCTAACCCATTTATCACTGACCGTTTTGAATTTTTTGTTGGCGGCCGTGAATTAGCCAATGGTTTCTCTGAGTTGAATGACGCTGAAGATCAAGCTGCTCGCTTTAAAAAGCAAGTAGAAGAAAAAGACGCAGGCGACGATGAAGCGATGCACTTTGATGATGATTACATTCGCGCATTAGAGCACGGATTACCACCAACAGCTGGTGAAGGCATTGGTATTGACCGTTTAGTGATGCTATTTAGCGATTCACCAACCATTAAAGACGTTATTTTATTCCCGCATATGCGTCCTGAAGTGGAATAACATTAGTACTTAACTGCAAGATTACACTCGCTGTAACATAAAGTTGTCAAAAGCCCATTTGATCATATCAATGGGCTTTTTGTTTTTTTACGGTTTAACTCTATTAATGTTGCTTACTTTTAAGTAGATTAAAGCCTTTCAAAATAATTATAAGCTCAAATCATATTGAGCAGTAATAACAAATAAAAAGAGAAGTGTTAATGAGTACAGCAAGAGGCGGCTTTAGTTCGCGTATTGGTTTTATTATGGCTGCCGCAGGCTCAGCCGTTGGTTTAGGTAATATTTGGGGCTTTCCAACGCAAACCGCAAGTAATGGTGGTGCCGCGTTTGTATTAGTTTATTTAGTGTTAGCGTTTTGTTTGGCGTACCCAGCTTTTATGGCTGAGCTGCTTATTGGTCGTTATGGTCAAGCCAATGCAGTTACCTCAATGGAGAAAATGTCACGCAACCTTTGGCAAAAGCGCTTTGCTTTTATTGTCGGTTTTGGCGGAATTGTTTGTGCTGCCCTTATCTTGAGTTTCTATGGCATTCTTGCTGGCTGGATGATGTCTTTTGCCATAGAGCCTGTTACCTCATTATTTGGATTGAATGACGCTTCAAGTTGGCTTACTTCGCAATCTATTGGTCGTAACTTAATTTTTACCGCATTATTTATGATGCTCACCATTTCAATTATTCGTCGTGGTGTTGAACAAGGTATTGAAAAGTGGTCTAAACGTTTAATGCCAATGTTAATTGGCTTGCTGATATTATTAATTATTTATGTTTTTACCTTAGAGGGCTCAAGAGCCGGTTTTATTGCTTATTTGAACCCTGATATTTCTCGTGTCTTTGAGCCTGATTTATTGATTAATGCCCTTGGTCAAGCCTTCTTTTCTTTGTCGTTAGGTACCAGTGTTATGGTTATTTACGGCTCGTATATTTCTAAAAAAGAAAACTTAGTTACGCTTGGCGCACAAGTTACTTTAATTGACGTTTCAATTGCTTTTTTAGCCGGCTTACTAATTATCCCGTCAATGTATGTTGCGCAAGCACAAGGCGTGGCTATTTTTGGCGACGATGGCAGTTTAATTTCTGGCCCTAATTTGGTATTTGATGTATTGCCGACCTTGTTTAATGGTATGGGCGCTATTGGTTTGTTTGTTGCCTTTGGCTTTTTCGTGCTTATGTCTATTGCGGCATTAACCTCAAGTATTTCCATGTTAGAAGGGCCAGTCTCTTTTGTGGTTGAACGCCATAATATTGAACGTAAAAAAGCGACAACTTATATCGGCATTGGTATTTTCATGCTAAGTGCACTTATTGTACTAAATTTTGACCTGTTGTTTGGTTTGGTAATTTCAATCTCTACGGTTTATGGTCAGCCATTAATTGCCATGTTGTGTTGCATATTTGTTGGCTGGATCTGGCAGCGTAGTGAAATACTGGCTGAAATTAAACAAGGTAATGATGTTGTTGAGCACAGCTTATTTTGGAAAATTTGGCCATGGTACACCAAGTTTGTTTGTCCAAGTGCTATTGCTATTGTATTTTATCATTCGTTATAAAGTACTGCCTTATTATAAAAAGCGATATTGGCTTTTATAAGCTATTCTTGTATTAATACTTATTTATCAAACGGCTTAAGTTAATTTGACTTAAGCCGTTATAGCGTTTAGTGAAAATAAGTGATAATAATAAATTAATATTGGGATGCCATCAGTCTTATGTCTCTAAATACACAAGTCACACCTACTTCAAAAGAGCATACACTCGCTAGTGATGCGTTAATTGTTACCAAAACCGATCTTAAAGGGCATATTACTTATGCTAATGAAGGTTTTCTCGATATTTCATTACTTGATGAAAAAAATACCTTAGCGCAAGCTCATAATATTATTAGACACCCTGATATGCCGAAAGCTGTTTTTCGTCTGTTGTGGGATACCCTGAAAAAAGGGGATGAATTTTTTGGTATTATAAAAAACATGAGTAGCGATGGTGGCTATTATTGGGTTTTTGCTAATGTCACACCAAGCTATGATAATAGCGGTAAAGTTATTGGCTATTTTTCAGTGAGAAGAGCGCCTAATAAAAAACTAATAAAAATCATGAGTAATCTTTACCAAGAAATGTTGCAAGCGGAAAAACAGCAAAGTAATGATAAGCTTGCTATTGAAGCTTCTAGCAAAGTGTTAACAGATTTTATTAACGAGCAAGGAGTTTCATATAATGAATATCTTATCTCTTTTGCCTAAAGCTATTGCAACATTTTTACCCGCTAAAGTAGCGCAGTGGCTGCACTTTATTCTACTTACCTTAATCACTGTCAACTTTGTTTTTTTTGAAAACGCAAGTCCTTACTATATTTTTGTGGTGTTTGTTTCCGCCGTTTTTCTTTTTGCCTCAGAAGTTAAATTGGGTATTGAAACCCATACCTTAATTAAAGTTAAAAACGTTATTACGGATATAGAACAAGGCAATTTAGAAGGGCGTGTTGTTGGTGTCCCCAAAGATGATGTTAATTACGCGCTTTCTATAGTACTTAACAATGCGCTTGATCAATTAGAGGTATCAATGCGTGAGAATAAGTTTTCACATATTGCCTCTGAAAAACGGCAATTTTACCGCAAACCATTAACACAAGGTATTAATAAAGGGTTTCTACCTGAGCTTGCTAATACCGCTATCTCTGTTGACTCTATTTCAGATTCTTATTTTTCCGATAAAAAAAATGAATTACTCACTCAATTAACAACAGGTAAATCTGAAAGCTTATTAGGCGGGCTTGCGGGCACACAAAAAGATTTAGGCTTTATCACCACTGAAATGAAAATCATTGAAAACTTTTCAAAATCATCAATGAACAGTGCTATTACTAATCAAACTCATGTAAAAACTTTAAATGAACGTTTAAATGTTATTGTTGAACGCTCTACGGCTATGCGTGGCAACTCTCAAGAGTTAGCAGCAAGTAGTGAAGAAATCAAAAATATGGTCTCTATGATTGTTGGTGTTGCTGACCAAACTAATTTACTAGCATTAAATGCTGCCATTGAAGCTGCCCGTGCAGGGGAGCATGGTCGAGGCTTTGCTGTGGTTGCCGATGAGGTAAAAAACTTAGCGGGCACTACAAAAGATGCTGCAGAGCAAATATCTAATATTATTGAACGTTTTGCCAGTGCTTCACAAATAATGACTGAAGATACTGAACACATGGCCTCAATATCTGAAGATTCAAAAGAGTTAATAGATGAGTTTAAAGTTAGCTTTGATGAAGTGGCTCAGGATTCGCAAAAAACCTACCAAATGGTGTCTAACGTACAAATTGTTTGTGATACCGCACTGATTAAGGTTGATCATTTAATTTATATGCAGCGGGCTTATTACGCAGTAGAGCATGATGCACCAAATGGCGAAGCAGCAGGTATGGTTGCTGTTAATCATCATAATTGCCGTTTTGGTAAGTGGTATGATAGCCCAGAAGGTATAGATGCTTATGGTCATTTACCCTCATATAGTTCAATTGATGACCCACACAGTCGTGTCCATAATAATGTTCATCAGGCAATGGAGGTTATTCAAGAAGATTGGTCTCATTCATTAGCATTGCAAGATGATTTACTAGCTATTTTTAATAAAGCTGAAAACGCCAGTAGAGAGCTGGTTGTTTTAGTTGAGAGTTTGGCAGAAGAAAAACGCCACTTTGAATCAACGGACAGCGAAGACTCTGGCGCAGTTGAATTATTTTAACCCCTAAAGATTTTTGTAGGTCGCTCTTTAGGGCGTCAATTGTAAAGGATCAAAGCCTTGGCCAGTTTAATTGCCAAGGCTTTTTTATTTCGCATAATTGTGCTGTTATACTCGGCGTTAGATAATGTTCGCCTGCACTTGGCGGTAAAATAAACTCATAGCATTTGCCTAAAAAGTCAAAGCGTAGCGCATAGGCATGTAAATAACCTCTATCATGGGCTAGCTTTAGCTCAGAATTTGATTGCTGTTTTGTTTTTGCATTTGAATAATATAAAGGGTCGCCAATTATTGGCGAGCCAATACTACTTAGTGCCACGCGAAGTTGATGAGTTTTACCTGAATGAGGTTTTAATAAATACAAACGTTGTTTGTTGCCTATGGAATATGAAAAAAATTGGGTAATGGCTGGATTGTCCATGCTGCGCATCAACTTGAACATACCTCTGCGGCTTTTTGCCATATCGCCTTTAATCAATCCTTGCTTTTTTGTTGGTTTTTGATCGCTGATGGCAAGGTAATATTTCTCAATTTGATGGCTTTTAAATAATTCGCCAAAAACGCTTGCACTGTGACTGTTTTTAGCAAAAAGCACCAAACCTGAAGTCATTTTATCTAAGCGATGAACAGGGTAGAGCTCTTTATTAGTAAAGTTATCTTGTAAGTGCTGCTTTACTAGCGAGAACAGCCCTGTTCCGTGTTCACCTTCATCATGAAAATTCACGTTGGCACTTTTTGATACAACAATAAAATCATCAGTTTGTGTAATAATTTTAAACATTTAATAAGTCTACTTGCATGGATTATTTGCTATGATAAATCAATTAATCATAATTTACTCTGATTGCAGGATGTTACTTTGAAAATTAACTTGAAAAACTCCCCTCGCTTAACAGTTAAGCTTGGCGCTATTGCGTTAGCAAGCTCATTATTATTTGCTTGTACTAGCCAAGAGAAAACTCTGAAAACTAATGAACAAGCTAGCTTACCCGCTGGCGTCAGCTTAGTTGAGCAAGTTGTTGCCACAGAAGATCGTTTAGCAATACCTTTTAAAAAGTATACTTTAGCTAATGGCTTAACGGTAATTTTACACCAAGATAATTCTGATCCCCTGGTGCATGTTGATGTTACTTACCACGTTGGCTCAGCGCGTGAGCAATTAGGTAAGTCAGGCTTTGCCCATTTTTTTGAACATATGATGTTTCAAGGCTCGAAAAATGTTGCCGATGAACAGCACTTTAAAATTGTTACCCAAAGTGGCGGTAATTTAAATGGTACTACTAACACCGATAGAACTAACTACTATGAAACTGTACCTAAAAATCAATTAGAAAAAATGCTCTGGCTTGAGTCAGATCGTATGGGTTTTCTATTAGAAACTATTACCAAAGAAAAGTTTGAAATTCAGCGTGCAACAGTAAAAAATGAACGAGGGCAAAATGTTGATAATCGTCCATACGGTCGGTTAAACGAAACCCTAAATCAGATGATGTACCCAAGAGAACATCCGTACTCGTGGCCTGTTATTGGCTATATGAGTGATCTTGATCGCGGTACACTAACAGATTTAAAAGAGTTTTTCAGTCGTTGGTATGGACCTAATAATGCAGTATTAACTATTGGTGGTGATATTGATGAAGCGCAAACCTTAGCCTGGGTAAATAAATACTTTGGCGGTTTGCAAGCTGGACCTAAAGTAGGCAATATTGCTAAATCATTAACAACGTTAGCTGAAAATCGCTACTACTCTTTTGAAGATAATGTATCACTGCCGTTACTTTATATTAGTTTTCCAACTGTATATGGCATGCATGAAGATGAAGCGGCATTAGATGTTTTTTCAAACATTATTGGCAATGGACCTACCTCATTACTTTATAAAAACTTGGTCAAGTCAGGCGTAGCAGTACAAGCTGGCGCAAGTCACCCTTGTAAAGAGCTAGCCTGTCAAATGAGTTTTTATGCTTTACCCAACCCGCAACAAGGTATGGAATTAGCTAAAATAGAACAAGTAATCAATGACACGCTGCTTGAGTTTGAACAGCGCGGTGTTAATGATGATGATTTACTGAAAACCAAAGTGAATATAGAAACCGGCACTATTTACGGTTTACAAAGTGTTTCAGGAAAAGTATCAACGTTGGCGCATTATCAAACGGTATTAGGTAATGCTGATTATACCGAAGAACAAGTAGCACGATATAATAAAGTCACTAAAGCTGATGTGATGCGAGTTTATCAAAAATATATCAAAAACAAAGGCGCAGCTGTATTGTCTATTTATCCAAATGGTCAAAAACAATTAATCGCTAAAGCGGATAACTTTACTTTACCCAATGTAAATAATCCGCCAGAGATTGCTGAGCTTGATACGCCTATTATGACTAATACTAGTAGTTTTAATCGTAGTATTATGCCAAATTCAGGCACAAATCCTCAAATTGATGTACCTAAACTGTGGCGGACAAGCTTCAACAATGGCTTACAGATTATTGCTACACAAAACAATGAAACTCCTACGGTTAGTTTGCTATTAAGCATTGAAGGTGGCCCTTTACTTGACCCGGTAGAAAAGGCCGGGCTTGCTTCTCTTACTGCTAGTTTGATGAATGAAGGTACCACTAACTATATTAAAGAAGAATTATCAAACGAGCTGGCAAAACTAGGCAGTAATATTACTTTTAGCGCCGCAGGACGTAACACTACGATACGTGTAAACTCTTTAGTTAAAAACCTCGACGCTACGCTAACCTTGATGTTAGATATGATGTTAAATCCTGCATTTTCAGAGGATGACTTCAAACGTGTTAAAAATCAATTGGTTCAAGGGTTAGAGCAGGGCAGTAAAGATGCTTCAACGCTTGCGAGCCGAGCATCTAAACAAGTCACTTATGGCACTAATAACCGTGTTGGCTTAGCCAATAGTGGCACAATCAAAACGGTTTCAGCTATTAATCTTGATGATATCAAAGCATTTTATCAGCAGTATTTTTCGCCTAAACATGCCAACTTAGTAATTGTTGGCGATGTCAGTAAAAGTGAAATAATACCTAAGCTTAGCTATTTAAAATCATGGCAAGGCGAAGATTACACTATTCCGAGCTATGAAAGTTTTCCGGCAGTTACCCCTAACAAAATTTATTTTGTTGATTTACCAAAGGCTAGTCAGTCGGTAATTAATTACAGTCGCCGTGCAATGACTTATGATGCAACGGGTGAACACTTTAAAGCAACGTTGATGAATTACCCATTAGGTAGTGCCTTTAATAGCCGTATTAACTTAAATTTACGTGAAGATAAAGGGTATACCTATGGCGCATCAAGTTACTTTAGCGCAGGTAAAACACTTGGTAAATTTGCTGCGGGCGCTAGCGTTAAAAAAGAGCATACATATGACGCTATGGTTGAAATTGAACAAGAGCTTAGTAATTATCAACAAAATGGCTTAACTAGCGAAGAAGTTAACTTCATGCGCCAAGCTATTTCGCAAAATGAAGCCCTTAGTTACGAAACCCCATCGCAAAAAAGTGGTTTTTTAAGGCAATTATTGCAATTTGATTTAGCGGAAAACTATGGTGAACAGCAAAGTGAAATCATCCAAAATATCACACTTAAACAATTAAATGAGATAGCGGCTAAAGAATTAAGTAAACCGATGCAATGGATTGTGGTTGGCGACGGCCAAGTTGTAAGGCCGCAACTAGAAAAAATGCAGTTAGAAATTGTTGAACTTGAATTAGCAAAATAATAAAAGTTAACAACCATTGAAAAAGCGTAAAAGTCCCACATTTATAACTCATTAAATAAGGGCTTTACGCTTCTTACATTTAGGAATTATTTTGACATTATCACTACACGATTATATTAATGCTTTTAACCAAGATGAAAACTTAACAGCGCTTGCAGAAATTGGTAGAGGAGTTGAGCGAGAAGCATTAAGGGTGTTACCAGAAGGAAAGCTTTCTGAAAATGGGCATTATAGTAAGCTAGGATCGGCGCTTACACATGGTGAAATAACCACAGATTATTCAGAAACACTGTTGGAATTTATTACCCCAGTTAGTCATTCGCCCGAGCAAACTATTGCCCAATTACAAGATATTCAAAAATATACTTTTGCCAATATCGATGGTGAATTGTTATGGCCGATGAGTATGCCATGTTTTGTTGACGATGCTGAAAAAGTTCCCCTTGCTCAATATGGTGATTCTAATATTGGAAAAATGAAAACCGTTTATCGTCAAGGCTTGAAAAACCGTTATGGCTCTATGATGCAGGTGATTGCCGGCATTCATTTTAACTTTTCTTTTTCAGAAAACTTTTGGCAAATTGTGCAAAACCTGCAACCAGAAAACAAAAGCCAAGCATTAAATGATTTTGTTTCTGATCGTTACTTTTCTATTTTAAGAAATTACAAGCGCTATTGTTGGCTAATTCCTTATTTATACGGTAGTTCACCAGCACTTTGTGGCTCATTTTTACAAGGACAAATACCACAGTTACCCTTTAAAAAATCGCCTACAGGTGCGCTGTACTTAGAATACGCCACATCACTTAGAATGAGTGATTTAGGCTATACCAGTAGTGAACAATCAAATTTAAAAATTTGTTATAACAACTTAGACGATTATGTTGACGGGGTACAAAAAGCGATTACCTTAAAGTCTGACAAGTTTGCTGATATTGGCGTTAAAGTTAATGGTGAATATCAGCAACTAAATAGTAATATTTTACAAATAGAAAATGAGCTATACGCGCCTATTCGGCCTAAGCAAGTGATGAAATCAGGTGAAAAACCCTCTCAAGCCTTACGCGATAGAGGTGTTGAATATATTGAGGTAAGAGCCCTTGATGTAAATCCTTTTGTTGATACCGGTATTAGCATTGAGCAAATTCATTTTTTGGATGTTTTTATTACTTATTGTGCGTTTATCGACAATAAAGAATTTAATTGTGATGCGCAGCAACATCATGAAGATAATATGAATGAGGTTGTGCTCAGAGGGCGAGATCCTGCTTTGTTGTTATCTGATGCCAACTGTCAGGGAGAAGTCACCCATAAATCAGTGGCGACTTGGGGTAATGAATTATTTGATGGTATGGAAAAAGTTGCCTTATTGTTAGACAAAGCTTATAAAACCAGTAACTATAGCGATGCTATTGTTAGAGAGCGGGCTAAAATTAACGATGCCAGTTTAACACCTTCAGCTGAAATATTGTCAATCATGATAGAGCAAGGACAAAGCATTTCCGCTTATTCCTTAGGGCAAGCCGCTAAATATCGAGAAGACTCGCTAGCCAGAGATTATCAGTTTTATTCTGAGGACTACTTTATTTCAGGCGCAGAGAAATCACATCTTGAGCAACGAAATATTGAAGCCAATGATAAGTTAAGTTTTGATGACTTTTTAGCGGACTACTTTAAATAAAATATCAAGGCAAATGTTAGCAAACTAAACACAAAAAAAAAGCGCGCTAGGGCAGCGCGCTGTTAGTAAAGCTATTCTACTTCACCATTATAAAAATTCTTCAAATAACTCTACAAAAATATAACAACATGAAAGCAGTCCAGGGAATGTTGCTTTCAATAAGTAAGACGCGATCAAACTCAAAAAGTTCAAATTTTGTTTAGTATAAGCAAAACGTTTAGTAATTGAATGATTATTATAGAATTAAATTCCAATGTGATATTGAAGGAAACTCGTTATGCTAGTACAAATAATATTTATAACCTCAGCTCAGAAATACATAATTCTTAGATACGCATAATTTTTGGTAGATTTAAGGCAAAAAAAAGCGCTTACTAAAAGTAAGCGCATAAAACATGAAACACTAAGGGAAATAAGCCTCTCATATAATAAGAGTACCTATTCCACAATAAGTTCATTTTATTTGTAAATAAAATGAAAATACTTTGATCTGAAAAAAAGTAAAAAAAATGCGCTTACAAAAGTAAGCGCATAAAAACATGAAACATATAGGGAATAACATTACTATTAAGTAAGAGTATGTTTATAGTGTTTAGTTCAAATTATTTTTAAACTAATTTTTATAAAGATCTTCAGGATGTTTATAGCGAAAAAAGTAAAAAAAATGCGCTTACAAAAGTAAGCGCATAAAAACATGAAACACTAAGGGAATAACATTACTGTTAAGTAAGAGTGTGCTTTTGCAATTTAGTTCATTTTTATTTCAAATAATGTTAAATAATTTATAAAAACAATAAGAATAGGAGTTAATGATGCAAATAGCTCAAAAACTCTGGCATTATTGTTTTATTACTTTTGAATTTTAATACTTATTTACTTTTATGCTTACAGTACGATCTATTTGTATTACCTTGATAAGTGTTTTGCTGTTATCAAGCTGTGCTACACCGCCCCCGAAAAATCCTGAAAATATTTGTGAAATTTTTCGTGAACACCGAGATTGGTATTTTGCAGCGAAAGATGTTCGGGAGCGTTGGGGAGTGCCAATTCATGTTCCTATAAGCATGATGTACCAAGAAAGCTCTTTTAAGCATGACGCTTTGCCCCCTAGAGATTATTTGCTAGGTTTTATTCCTTGGGGGCGTGTTAGTAGCGCCTATGGTTATTCTCAAGCTAAAACAATGACATGGGATGATTATATTCGTGAAACAGATAATTCAGGTGCTGATCGTGATGATTTTGACGATGCTATTGATTTTATGGGATGGTTTATTTATAAAACGCAAAAAATAAACGGCGTTTCAAAATGGGATGCTTACAATCAGTACCTCAATTATCATGAGGGTTGGGGAGGATTTAAGCGTAAAACCTACAAGAAAAAAGCTTGGTTAGTGAAAGTTGCCAGAAAAGTAGATAACAGGGCACGCCGTTATTCATCTCAATTAAAAAGTTGTGAAGCTGACTTAAATCATGGCTGGTTATGGCGGATTTTCTTTGGGTGATAAAGAAAAGTTAGATAAATATGATTATTAATAATTAATTCCCTGCGTATTCATGCCTTATAGGCATATTATCACTGAAATACGAAGGGGGTATATTTAATGAGTCAGTTAGGTGTGATAATCAACCTATTATTGGTAATTAAAACAAAGTGTTAAGTGGTAGCTCCTCGATGCAACTTCATAAATTCTATTGCTTTACTAATAGCTTTTTTTACTTTTGTTTCCATTTCAAAGCGCTCTGATGCTGGCAGATAAAACGCCATATCTACTTCATGTCGGATATAGCGCGTTGGTAGTTGGTTTAATACTACACAGGTTAGATCAGCTATAAAGTCGTCATCGTATTTTTCGTCAAATTTAGATAAAGCAAAATGTTGCATTACTAGTTTTTCATAATAATTATGGATGTCATCAGATATTTTCATGTTTATATACCTTAAAATGAATTAATTATAGTTAAAGAGTAACCTGAGATTTGCTAAAAGGCTAATTTAATTCCTTAATTTCAAAGAAAAACTAACGCTTCTCAACTAAAACAATATCACGCTCAATAATTGAAATAGCTTTGCGACATCGACCAAGGCGCTGATGTAAAGCGAGTACTTCAGAAGATAATTTTTCACTCTCGTGTTTTTTACATTTTGTACGCATTATTTCCCTTGCTGCAACCATATCCATTAAACGCCGTTCAAATTCATGATGCTCGTTAAGTTTTTGATAGAGTTGATGACTAGTGAGCATTATTTTTTTAGTTAGAGCGTTATGCCTGTCAGCTTTTTTGGCATTCGATTTTTTAATGCGTACTTTGTTATTAGCCTCAAAACTTAACTTGGCAGCTTGATGAATAATTGAATTTGACTGTAAGGCATTTGCTAAAGCTGATATTTGTTGTTCAATATGCTGAAGTAGCAGCAAAGACAGTTCACTTTTATTGGCAGCAACTAAGCGCGAAAACTCAATAATCTTACGCTGAACCTCTTTTACATAAGGGCTAAATTGATCACTTTGGCAAGTAAATAAGTCAGATGAAAATAAATTAGTATTTTCAATTAAGCGATGGACTTTACTAGATGCATTTTTTATGTCGGTTTGTTTAGCTTTATTTTCTAATTGATCTAGTAAAGTTGATAAGCGGTCAATAGAGTTCATAAAAAATTAAGTAGTGTTATAATAAGTACGACAAAAGTGGTACTTATTATAACACTATAAAGTTGCTAATTGTTCTTGTATTTATAGAAAGTAAAGAAAGGTTTTCTTATGAATGCAACAAATTGATAACAATTAAAGTTGGCGTTTTGTCATGTTATCTTTACGTAAAGGTTAATATTGTTCTTATCTAATTGAATTTTATCCTTTAAATTTTAAAAAGGTAATAATGAGAAAATAATTTCCTGTTTTTTATTTTTGCATTGGAACTATTGTACCTATTTGATTTTAGAGATTATTTTTTATTTTATTGTTGTGTTTATTAATTGTTAAAAACTAGTTTTTTTTAAATTTTCACATAAAAAATTTAATTATATAAAAATTGAATTTACAATGTTTTTATTTTATATAAATATAATTTAATCAGTGTGTTATGTTTATTTTGTATTGGTAGGAGGAAGGTTTGTGGATGTTACCAATTATGTCTGTTTGTTAAAAAAATTACCAAATGGTTATAAATGGTGTTGACGATACGCTCTGATCCCGTTTAATATCTTAAGTGACAGATCAGGTCACTAGACCCGTTCAAAAAAGTTTACGAGGCAATATAGCTTCGAAACAAATCAAAAATAAACAAATAAATAACAACCAATCACAAATGTGATCCAGGGAGTAAACATGTATAACAATAGCAAAGTAGCTAAGGCAATTCGCCTAGCCATGATGTTTGGTGCGGCTGCAACAGCATCTGTATCTACTGCAGCATTCTCAGCTGATGAAGAAGCGGCTGAAGAAGATGTAGAACGTATTGAAGTAACAGGTTCTCGTATTAAACGTACTGATATGGAATCTTCTAGTCCAGTTCATATCACTAGCTCTGAAGAAATTAAGCTTTCAGGTTTTACACGTATTGAAGATATGCTAAACAGCTTACCTATGATTGAAGCAGGTCAAACAGCTTTCCAATCTAACGGTGCTTCTGGTACAGCTAGTTTAGATTTACGTGGTATGGGTGCAAGTCGTACTCTTGTACTTGTAAACGGTCGTCGTTTACAACCAGGTGGTGTTTACTCTCAATCTCCAGATATTAACCAAATTCCAGCCGCTTTAGTTAAGCGTGTAGAAGTATTAACTGGTGGTGGTTCTTCTACTTACGGTGCTGATGCTGTTGCGGGTGTTGTTAACTTTGTAATGAATACTGACTTTGAAGGTTTTGAATTTACTGTCGGTGCAGCCGGTTATCAACATGATAATAACAATAGCTATATTCAAAATTTAATGGATGAAAAGAACTTTGATTACCCTACTGGTGGTAGCGGTATTGATGGTAAATCATACAATTTTGATTTAACTATGGGTAGTGACTTTGCTGATGACAAAGGTCATGCAGTTGCTTATGCTACTTATCGTAAAACTAATGAACTACGTCAAGAAGCACGTGATTACTCTTCTTGTGCATTAAACTCTGCAGGTACTGCTTGTGGTGGTTCAGGTAATGCTATTATTCCAAACTTCTACTTAGGTGGGGTTAGCGATGGTGCCTTTGATTGGGGTAACTGGGATTACTTAACACTTACTGAAGGAAGTAACTTCCAACCTTCTGTAGGTAACCAATATAACTATGCTCCTGTTAACCATTTCATGCGTCCTGATGAGCGTATTTCTTTGGGTGCCTTTATTGATTATGAAATTAATGAAAATGCACATCCGTTCTTAGAAATAAGTTACATGAATGACCGTACAGTTGCTCAAATTGCTGAGTCTGGTACTTTCTTCGCAGAAACCTACATTTTACCTGTTTCTCAATTAAATGCAGATCAACAAATGTACTTAAGCGACAACTTAGGTTTAGGCCCAGGTGATGAGTTTGCTACTTACATTGGTAAGCGTAACGTTGAAGGTGGACCACGTTCAAGTAACATTACTTCTAACTCGTTCAGAATAGTAACGGGTATTAATGGTGATATTAATGATAACTGGTTCTATGAAACTTCATTTCAATACGGTGTAACTAACTCTACTGCAGCTTACTTAAACGATTTCTTCGCTCCACGTATTGCTACAGCAGTAAATGACGAAGCTTGTGCTGCAGACTCTGAATGTATTCCTTACGATGTGTTTACATATCAAGGTGTAACTTCTGAAGCCGCAGCTTCTTTAACAGGTACTGCAATTTTAACTGGCCATACTACTGAAATGGTATTAAATGGTTATGTTTCTGGTGAGTTAGATTTCACTTTACCTTCTGCAGATACTCCTTTAGCAGTCGTTATTGGTGCAGAATATCGTGAAGAGAAATTCTCACGTTTATCTGATGAAGTGTTTGCTAAAGGTCTTTTATTAGGACAAGGTGGCGCAACTTCAAGTATTGATGGTAAGTATGATGTAACTGAAATTTTTGGTGAATTATCAATTCCTTTAGTTGAAGATGCTGCATTTGCTAAGAGCTTAACATTAGAGTTAGGTGGTCGTTATTCTGATTATAATACATCAGGTGGAGAGCCAACTTATAAAGTTGCTCTTGATTGGGGTATTACTGAAGATTGGACAGTACGTGGTAGTGTCAACCGTTCAGTTCGTGCACCAAACGTAGCTAACTTGTTTTCTCCTCAAACTCAAGGTTTATGGGGTGGTAGCGATCCATGTGCGGGTGCTACTCCTGCATACACAGCAGCGCAATGTGCTAATACAGGTGTAACTGCATCTCAATACGGTAACATTACTGCTAGCCCGGCTAGCCAATATAATGGCTTGTTTGGTGGTAACCCTGAATTACAACCTGAAGTCTCTGATTCTATTGCCCTCGGTATTGTAGCTAACCCACTAGATAACCTTAACTTTACCATTGATTACTGGGATATTACTGTAGAAGAAGTAATAGGTTCAGTAGGCGCAGAGCGTACGGTTGAGCAATGTGGCTTAACAGGTGATTCAGCATATTGTGATAACGTAGTTCGTAGTGGTTCTGGTAGTTTATGGTTAGGTACAGCTGGTTATGTTCAAGCGACAAGCATTAACTTATCAAGCATGAACTTTGCTGGTGTTGATGTTACAGCAAACTACACGCTTGAAGCGTTAGGTGGTACTTGGACTTCTAGCTTAGTGGGTACTTTCATGACTAAGAAAGAATTTGAGCCGCTTCCAGGTGTACCAGATGCTACTTATGATTGTGTAGGTAATATCGATAATGGTTGTTTTGCACAACCAGAATGGCGCCACACTGCTAAATTATCTTACGACATGGATACTTTCTGGACTGCAAGTGTAATCTGGAGATACTATGGTGAAGTTTCATACAGTGAAGATACAGATGAATTAGTTGGTGATGGCATTTCTGCTCAAAGCTATATTGATTTAAAAGCTGCATTTGATGTAACTGACAATGTTGGTGTATTAGTTGGTGTTAACAACGTTCTTGATGAAGAGCCGCCAATGGTAGGTGGTACATTATCAACTAACGGTAACGCAATTGCTGGTTTCTACGACACATTAGGTCGTTACTTACATGCTAGTGTAACTGTTAAATTCTAAGAATTATTTCTTAGTTGAATTGAACGGTGAGCTTAGGCTCACCGTTTTTGTTTGTAAAATTTAAATATTATTCAATTAAATATATTTTATGTCTGAAAATTTAATTAAAAAATTAAAACAATCCTTAAAAAATAACCCATCAAATAGAGTTTTGGTTGACCAACTAGCAAATGTCTATGCACAAAGAAAAGACTGGCATAATGCGAGTGAATGTTATGAAGTTTACTTAGCATTGAATAAACAAGATGCGGATGGCTTTTTTAATTATGCCTATAACTTAAGATTTGCAGAAAAGTACGAGCAATCTATTGTTCAGTACCGTAAAGCCTTAGCATTACATATTAGCCAACCTGAGGAAATACATGTCAATATAGCGGTTATTTTGGCTGATTATTTGCGATTAGAAGAGCAAGCGATAAATGAACTTAAAATCGCTTTAAAGATAAATAAAAGCTACATTCCAGCCTTATATAATTTAGCAAATCTATATGAAGATGAAGGTGATCGTGAGCAAGCTCAACTGTTTTTTTCAGCGATTATAAAAATAAATCCAAAATATTATGATGCATTAGCTAGACTTGCTCAAATAAAGAAGTTCTCAGATAAAAGTGATGAATTAATTACTAAACTTCTTGTCGCTTGTGATGATCACAATATTAATCCTTCAACTAAAATTAATGTCTATTTTGCGTTGGGTAAAGCATTTGATGATTGTGGTGAATATAAAAAAGCATTTCACTTCTTCCAACAAGCTAATAAGTTAGATAAAAAGATTAGTACAACATATGATGCTGTCGCACATGAAAAATTTATAGAAAATATTACAGAGGTATTTAATAGCAAATTGAGTAAATCGTTCACTACTATTAGTGATGCGGAGCCTATTTTTATTTGCGGAATGTTTAGATCAGGGTCTACCTTAGTAGAGCAAATCCTAGCAGCGCATCCTAAACTAACAGCAGGTGGAGAGCGTGAATTTTTTATTAGGTTAGTGGAATCTAGCTTATCTCCTTATCCTTCATCTGTTTTATCAACTGAACTTGAAAAGTTTAATGTTATTGCGCAAGACTACCTTAATGAGTTAGAAGACACTTTTCCTGAAGCTGATTATATTATTGATAAAAGGCCAGAAAACTATCTGTTTGTTGGTTTAATTAAAATACTTTTTCCCAAGGCTAGATTTATTTATACAGAGCGAAATTTTTTAGATAATTGTTTATCCGTATACTTTTTAAGATTAGGAAACCGAATGAATTATTCATTAGATTTATTAGATACTGCTCATTACTATAATATGCAGTCGCAATTAATGAATTTTTGGCAGACAAAATATAGTCATTCAATACATACCATCAATTATGATGAATTGATTAAGCAACCAAAACATGAGATAAGTCAATTGCTTCAATTTTTAAATCTAGGGTGGGATGAAGATTGTTTAAACTTTCATAAAATTAAGAATACTGTAAAAACAGCTAGTGTCTGGCAAGTTAGAAAACCACTTTATTCAACATCCTCAGGGCGCTGGAAGAATTATAAAGAGTATATTCCAAACTTACTGAAAAAATAGCCGTTGAAGAGATAATTAATTTGGCCATTTTGGAGTACCGCAAGTTGTGAGTTTATTTAGTACTACTAAAAGCGCGGATGTCGCTAGGCAATATAGGAAGTAATAGGGCATAAAAAAACCGGAAAACCTTGAATAATTAGGCTGTTCCGGTCTTACTAGGTTCTTATCGAACCTGAACTTGGTGCTCGCTACTGGACTCGAACCAGTGACACCTTGCATGTCATGCAAGTACTCTAACCAACTGAGCTAAGCGAGCATATTTATAACCCGTTGAATTATTCAACGGCGCTATGTTAGCTTTCAACTATCTTGCTTGCAAGTGGTTTTACTTAAATAGGCTTAAATTAAGTTTAATTGCTTGTTTTTAAAGCAAGACGCTTTTGAATTACTCTTAAGCGTAACGCAAGTAATATAGCTGCGGTGGTTAATCCGGTGATAAAACCTATCCAAAATCCATAAGGACCCATTTTAGGCACAATCCAGTCGGTAATGCCTAAAATCAAGCCTACGCTTAAACCAACTAACCAGTAGGAAACAAACGTGATATATAAAATAGATTTAGTATCTTTATAACCTCGAAGTGCCCCAGCTGAAACCACTTGTACCGTGTCTGAAAATTGATATAAGGTGGCGAGCAGCATGATATTGGCAGCAAGCTCTATTACCGGAAGCTCTGTGGTATAAACACTCACAATAGGCACCCTAAAAACTACAGTGATAATAGCAGTAAAAATGGCTAGCACTAAACCTAGCGTGATAGCGTAAGTAGTATAATCTTTTGCTTGTTGTTGATTATTATGACCGATGGCGTAGCCTACCTTTATGGTGGTTGCCATAGCAATGCTTAACGGAACCATAAATATTAAACCACTAAAATTAAGCGCAATTTGATGACTAGCAACTACTTCTGCGCCAAAAGGCACTAAAATAATAGCAACAACAGCGAACAGGCTGACTTCAAATAATAACGATAGAGCAATAGGAATACCTAAAGAAAGTATATTTTTAATTTCTTGCCAGTGTGGCCAGTAAAAATGCTCAAAAAGCGAAGCTTGTTTTAAAACTTTTGAACTAAAAGTATAAATTAGCATGCTGATAAACATTGCACAATACACTAATGCTGTGGCAACACCACAGCCCGCACCGCCTAGTGCCGGAGCGCCAAATTCACCATAGATGAAAATATAATTAGCAGGAATATTAACTACCAAGCCAATAATGCTAATTACCATGGTAGGCTTGGTATAAGACAATCCTTCAGAATAATTTCTTAATACTAAATACAGGCAGTAACCGGGCGCGCCCCAAACAATATATTCTAAATAATCAAATAGTAACGGTTTTAGCTTACCTTCTAATTCAATACTGGGGGCGATTAATGGTGCAAGCAGATAGTAAAGCGCAATGAGAAATAGTCCTAATGTTAGTGCTATCCATGCGGTTTGATAGGTTTGCTTGCTTATCTCAATATAGTTTTTGGCGCCGGCATGTTGTGAAACAATAGCGGCGAGCGCCATGATTAAGCCATAAACGGTTAAGATTAGTGGTAACCAAATACTATTTGCTACAGCCACTGCGGCCATGTCGGTTGCGCTAACACGACCTGCCATGACAATGTCAACAAAGCCCATTAAATTTTGAATGAGTTGGGCAATTAAAATGGGATAAGCAAGTTTTAATAAACTTTTTGTATGAGAAAAAAAAGCGTTAAGTTTCATTAATTATTTTTGAAAAAAGCATAAAGCGAAGAGAAAGGTAATCCATCATATTGAAGATGGCTAGCGCAAGCAACTGTTAAAACACTTGTTCGTCATCACTATCAATACTAAGTTGAATTGTTTGGTGATATTCGTCAATATGCATTTTGTAGTGTATTTCTTTACAGCAGGCAGGGCATTCGTCGTAAAAGTCTTGATCGCCACTGGATGTATCAAGAGATATTCTTAAATGGTGACCACAATGTGGGCATTCAATGCGCTCTTCATGAAGGTTATTTTTCATGGCTAACTCTACTTTGTTGTGTGCTATTTTCTCTGTATTAATGTGTTTTGATCGACATAATACGAGATAAAGTCGCTTTTGCTTGCTCTATATAAATTCCGCCAAATATGTTGGCATGATTGAGAATATGATAAAAGTTATACACTAGCTTTCTTTGTTCGTAACCATCGTCAAGTGGATATTCAGCTTGATAACCATGGTAAAAATCATCAGGAAATTGACCAAATAGCTCGGTCATAGCTATATCAACTTCACGGTCGCCGTAGTAACAAGCAGGATCGAAAATCATGCCTTGTTCAAAGGTAAAACCAGTGTTTCCTTGCCACAAATCACCGTGAACTAAACAAGGTGTAACATAATGATGTAATAACGCGTCGTGACAAACTTTAGCGATGTGATCTATATTGCCTAACAAAATAGATTTCTCGCTAAGTAGTTGCAGTTGCCAAGCGATGCGTTGCTCTG
>Ga0316205_10002199_pt1 | contig 21031 bp, 16 predicted proteins | sample 3monthpyrite_MG_FD_204941 | JGI IMG/M metagenome (GOLD analysis project Ga0316205, IMG submission 204941) | Microbial mat bacterial communities from mineral coupon in-situ incubated in ocean water Damariscotta River, Maine, United States -... | ecosystem: Environmental > Aquatic > Marine >... | reverse complement strand
ATGGCGATTACTGGATCACCGGCCGCGTCGATGACGTGATCAACGTCTCGGGCCACCGCATGGGCACCGCCGAGGTCGAAAGCGCATTGGTCGCGCATGAGACCGTATCCGAGGCCGCCGTGGTGGGATATCCGCACCCGATCAAGGGCCAGGGCATCTATTGCTATGTCACGCTGATGAATGACGAAACCCCGTCGGATGCGCTCAAGAAAACGCTCTCGGACTGGGTTCGCCGCGAAATCGGCCCGATTGCCAAGCCCGATGTCATCCAATGGGCCCCCGGCCTGCCGAAAACCCGCTCGGGCAAGATCATGCGCCGCATCCTGCGCAAGATCGCCGAAAACGACTATGGCGCGCTTGGCGATACGTCCACGCTCGCCGATCCGTCGGTGGTCGATGATCTGATCGCAAACCGGGCGGATGGCTGAGCCATGACAACGCAAACCCAAACCCGCCCCGTCAACCTCATCCTGCTTGGGCCTCCGGGCTCGGGCAAGGGCACCCAGGCGCGGATGCTGGAGGAAAAATTCGGCTTCGTGCAGCTTTCGACCGGCGATCTGCTGCGCGGCGCGGTCGCGGCCGGGACCGCAGCCGGCAAGGCCGCCAAATCCGTGATGGAGGCCGGCGACTTGGTCTCGGATCAGATCGTGCTGGCCATCCTCAAGGACCGCCTGGCCGATCCCGACGTGGCGCGCGGCACCATCCTCGACGGCTTTCCCCGCACCGAGGCGCAGGCCGCCGCGCTCGATGATCTGATGGCCGAGCGCGGCGACGCCATCGGCGCGGTGATCAGCCTCGAGGTCGATGACGAGGCCATGGTTGCGCGCGTCGCGGGCCGCTACACCTGCGCGACATGCGGCGAAGGCTATCACGACGATTTCAAACAGCCCGCCACGCCGGGAACCTGCGACAAATGTCAGAGCACCGATTTCAACCGGCGCGCCGATGACAATGCCGAAACGGTGCGCACGCGCCTCAAAGCCTATCACGCCCAGACCGCCCCATTGATCAGCTATTACGCCGCCCGCGGCACGCTGAGCACGGTGCCCGCAATGGGGGAGATCACCGCGATCGCCGCCACCCTCGGTGACGTCGTCACCAGGGTTGCGGACGGGTAGCACGGAATTCCGCGGCACCAGCTGGAGGGGTGCCGCGGATAGAAAGACCCCGATCAGCCATAAGGCAGACCGGGGAAACCCAAACAAAGGGAGAAACCTCATGGCAGAGACGCCATCAAACAACGAATACTGGGCGGCCAATATCCGTCTGGTCACCTGGTCACTGGTGATCTGGGCGCTTGTGTCGTTCGGCTTCGGCATTTTGCTGCGCCCGTTGCTGTCCGGCATCGCGGTCGGCGGAACCGATCTGGGCTTCTGGTTCGCTCAACAAGGCTCGATCCTCGTCTTTCTGGTTCTGATCTTTTTCTACGCCTGGCGTATGAACAAGCTCGATATCCAGTATGGCGTCGACGAAGAATAAGGGACGGATTTTCACATGGATCAGTATACTCTGAACCTGCTGTTTGTTGGTGCGACCTTCGCGCTTTACATCGGCATCGCGATCTGGGCCCGCGCGGGTTCCACATCTGAATTTTACGCCGCCGGGCGCGGCGTTCACCCCGTCACCAACGGGATGGCAACGGCGGCTGACTGGATGTCGGCAGCCTCGTTCATCTCGATGGCTGGCCTGATTGCCTTTACCGGCTACGACAACAGCTCGTTCCTGATGGGCTGGACCGGCGGCTACGTGCTGCTTGCCATGCTGCTTGCGCCTTACCTGCGCAAATTCGGCAAGTTCACCGTGCCGGAATTCATCGGTGACCGCTTTTACAGCCCGACCGCCCGCATGGTGGCCGTGGTCTGCCTGATCGTGGCCTCGGTGACCTATGTTATCGGCCAGATGACCGGCGTTGGCGTTGCGTTCTCGCGCTTTCTGGAGGTCGACAACGCGACCGGCCTTTATATCGGTGCGGCCGTGGTCTTCATCTACGCCGTTATGGGTGGCATGAAGGGCGTGACCTATACGCAGGTGGCGCAATATGTCGTTCTGATCACCGCCTATACCATTCCGGCCGTGTTCATCTCGCTGCAACTGACCGGCAACCCGATCCCGGCGCTTGGCCTCTTTGCCGAGCATACGGCCTCCGGCCTGCCGCTTCTGGAACGCCTTGACCAGGTTGTGCAGGATCTGGGCTTTGCCGAATATACCGGCGCGCAGGGTTCCACGCTGAACATGATCCTGTTCACGCTGTCGCTGATGATCGGTACCGCCGGTCTGCCCCACGTCATCATCCGCTTCTTCACGGTTCCCCGTGTGGCTGATGCACGCTGGTCGGCCGGTTGGGCGCTGGTGTTCATCGCGCTGCTTTACCTGACGGCCCCGGCCGTGGGTGCGATGGCGCGTCTGAACCTGATCGACACGGTCTATCCCAACGGCACCGCAGAGGCACCCATCGCCTATGATGATCGCCCGGTGTGGATGCAGAACTGGGAAGTCACCGGCCTGCTGACCTTTAACGACGCCAATGGCGACGGGTTGATCCAGTGGTATAATGCCGGGTCCGAAAGCTTTGCCGCCACCGCCGCCGAACGCGGTTGGGCAGGGTCGGAACTGAGCGTGAACCGCGACATCCTGGTGCTGGCCAACCCCGAGATTGCCAACCTGCCCGGTTGGGTGATCGCGCTGGTTGCCGCCGGTGGCCTTGCGGCGGCCCTGTCGACAGCGGCGGGTCTGCTTCTGGCCATCTCGGGCGCCATCAGCCACGACCTTATCAAAGGTCAGCTGAACCCGAACATCTCGGAAAAGGGTGAGCTTATGTGGGCCCGTATCGCGATGGCCGGTGCCGTCGTGGTGGCGACCTATCTGGGCCTCAATCCTCCGGGCTTTGCGGCGCAAACCGTGGCTCTGGCCTTTGGTCTCGCGGCGGCGTCGATCTTCCCGGCGCTGATGATGGGCATCTTCTCCAAGCGCGTGAATAACAAGGGCGCTGTTTGGGGGATGCTGGCAGGTCTGATCGTGACCCTGCTCTACATCTTCCTGCACAAGGGCTGGTTCTTCATCCCCGGCACCAACACCTTCACCGATGCCGATCCGCTGCTTGGGCCGATCAAGTCGACCTCGTTCGGTGCCATCGGTGCGCTGATCAACTTCGGTGTGGCTTATGTTGTGTCCAACGCAACCGAAGAGCCTCCGCAGGAGATCATCGACCTGGTGGAAAGCATCCGCGTGCCGCGCGGTGCCGGTGCCGCCCAGGACCACTGAGGGAAACGCCTCCTGACAGGGCCTGCGACACCGCGGGCCCTGTTCAAGACACCGGCGCATCCCGACAGTTCGGGATGCGCCATTTTTTTTGACCCACGGACACCCGATGCCTCAATCCATCCGCGATATCCTGACCCGAACCCACCCCTATGACAGCCTGCCGGCGGCGGCGCTGGATGCGCTGGCCGCGGCGGTATCCGAGGAAAGCTTTGAGGCCGGGCAGCAGGTCTACCGTTTTGGCGCGCCGCTGGATGCGCTCTACCTGATCCGCGAGGGCCGGATCGACGTCACCGACGAAACCGGCCAGATCGTGTCGATCCTGGGCCGCGGCAATTCCTTCGGCGAACGCGGGCTTCTGCGCGACGGCACCGCCGCGACCTCGGCCCGCGCCGAAGAGGCCGCGCGCCTGATCGCCATTCCCGCCGCCATGTTTCGCGCCCTGATCGCCGAACATCCGCCGGTGGCGCGGTTTTTTGACCGCACCCGCCCGGCCCAGGCCAAGCGCGACGACCTGACCACCATGTCGCTGGCCGAGATCATGACCCGCACGCCGCTGACCTGCGGGCCCGATACCACGATCCGCGCCGCCGCCACGAAAATGCGCGACAGCGGCGTTTCCTCCCTGATGGTGACCCGCAAAGACGCGGTCCAGGGCATCCTGACCACCCGCGACCTGACCAACCGCGCCGTCGCCGAGGGCCGCCCGTCCGAGACGCCGGTGGCCGAGATCATGACCGCCAACCCGCACACTCTGCCGCCCTCGGCGCTGGTCTCGGATGTGCTGCATGCGATGATCGAACAGCGCATCACCCATATGCCCGTGGTCGAGGCCGGCAAGCTGGTGGGCATCCTGACCCAGACCGACCTGACCCGGTTTCAGGCGCTGTCATCGGCCGCCCTGATCAAGGATATCGCCGATGCCGACAGCGTCGCGGAACTGGCCCGCATCGTGCGCGGCATCCCGCAGCTTCTGGTGCAGCTGGTCGGCGGCCATAACGCGCATCAGGTGGTGACCCGCCTGATTACCGATATCGGCGATGCGACCACCCGCCGTCTGCTGGCAATGGCCGAGGAAACCCTCGGCCCGGCCCCGGTGCCCTATCTGTGGCTGGCCTGCGGCAGCCAGGGACGGCAAGAGCAAACCGGCGTCAGCGATCAGGATAACTGCCTGATCCTCGACGATGCCATGACCCCCGACGATGACGCCTATTTCAAATCGCTGGCCAAATTCGTCTCGGACGGTCTGGATGCCTGCGGCTATTTCTATTGCCCCGGCGACATGATGGCGACGGCGGATCGCTGGCGGCAGCCGCTCAGGGTCTGGCGGCAATATTTCCAGAAATGGATCGCCAAACCCGACCCCGAGGCACAGATGCTGGCCTCGGTCATGTTCGACCTGCGCCCGATCGGTGGCGATCATCGCCTCTTTGCCGATCTGCAGGCCGATACTCTGGAAAAAGCCGCCGAAAACTCGATTTTCGTGGCGCATATGGTCTCGAACTCGCTGAAGCACGCACCGCCGCTCGGCCTGTTCCGCGGCTTTGCCACCATCCGGTCAGGCGAGAACAAGAACCGCGTCGATCTGAAACATAACGGCGTCGTGCCCATCGTCGATCTGGGCCGCATCTACGCGCTGCAGGGAAAACACACCGCCGCCAATACCCGCGCGCGCCTGGAGGCCGCCATCGAAGGCGGGCAAGTGTCGGCGGCGGGCGGGCGCGACCTGCTGGCCGCCTATGACATGATCGCCGATATCCGCCTGGCCCATCAGGCCGCCCAGATCAAACGCGGCGAGAAACCCGATAATTTCATGGCCCCTACCGACCTTTCGGATTTTGAACGCAGCCACCTGCGCGACGCCTTCGTTGTGGTAAAGACAATGCAATCCGCCGTCGGCCAGGGCCGCGGCATTCTCAGTTAACCCCTCGGAGACGCCCCCAATGTTCCTGACCCTCATCGCCGTTTTTGTTGCCGGAATTGGCGGCGCAGGCCTTGCCATGGCGCTGCGCTTTACCTTTCGGGGCCGGCTGCCCGCCTGGATCACCCCGCTTTTCGCGGGCGGCGCGATGATCGCCGCAACCATTTCCACCGAATACACCTGGTTCGCCAACCAGACGGGCAATCTGCCCGAAGGCATGGAGGTGATCGTCACCCGCGAGCGCACGGCATGGTGGCAACCCTGGACCTATATCCGCCCCTATAATGACGGCTTTATCGCGCTTGACCGGGCATCGCTCAGGATGAATGACGCGCTGCCCGAGGTGCAGGTGGTCAATCTCTATGTCTATGGCCGTTGGGCCGCGATCACCGAGGTGCCGATGGCCGTCGATTGCACCGCCGGACGGCAGATGACCCTGATCGACCGGCCCGATCTGGACGCCGACACCCTTGGCCCCGATGCCGGGTGGGTCGGGCTTGGCCCCGATGATCCGCTGCGCGCGGCGCTCTGTTCCTGACCCGCCGGGGCGCTTGAGAGGAGGCCTACCCGCATGTTCACCCATCTCAGCCTGCGATTGCGGATCTTTCTGTTCTTTGCGCTGCTGGCGCTTGGCGGATCGGCGTTGACCATTGGCGGGCTGGTGCTGGGATATGTCCGGCTGGGCGAGGAAGCGGCGCTCTCTTCCTTCGTTGTCGCAGGGCTGGTGGCGGTTCTGGCGATCATCGGGCTGTCGCTCTGGGTCTGGGTGTTGTTCGACGAGAATGTGGCCCGCCCGGTCGAACGCCTGGCCGCCGATATGCGCGCCCGGGCGCATGCCGATGTCGAGGCCGGGATCGACCACGCGCCCGCCCGCTATCTGGGCGATCTGGCCCCCGCCGCTGCTGCCGTGGCCGAAAATCTGACCGAAACCCGCAACGCCATGGCGCTGGCCGCAGGGCGCGAAAACGCCCGGCTCTTGCGAGAGAAAACCCGGCTTGAGGCGCTGTTGGCCGAGGTGCCCGATGGTGTCCTATTCTGCACGCCCGACCATACCGTCGCGCTTTACAACGGGCGCGCCGCCGAGATCCTGGGCCATACCGAGGCGCTTGGCCTGAACCGCCCGATCGGCCATCTGCTGATGCCGGGGCCCGTGATGCAGGCCTATCGCCGCCTGCTGGATGCAGGCGAGGCCGAGGGGGCCGATATTCTGTGTGCCACCACCCGCGGCGCGCGCCTGTTGGAGGCCCGGATCAAGCTGCTGTTTCTGGAAGGTCAGGAGACGAAAAACCCCGGCTATGTGCTCAGCCTGCGCGACGTCTCGGGCGATCTCAAGATCCATTCCGAACGCGCCCATCTGCTGACGCAGCTTCTGGATGGGGTCGAGGCCGCCCTGCCCGACCTGCCCGAGCCGCAGAAATCCGCGCTGACGGCGTTGAGCGCCGATATCGGCACGCGCAAATCCGCAACCGATACCCAGTGGTGGCCGATGGAGGCGGTGCCCGCCTCGGATCTTGCCGCCGCGCTGGCGGCGCGGCTGGAACGCAAGGATATCGCCCTGAGCACGGATATGCCCGCCCGCCGCCTCAGATGCGATGGCTTTGCGCTGGCCCGGCTTCTGGAACGGCTGGCGCTTGGCTGGTCGGGACTTGGCGCGGATGGGCTGGCGCTGCGGCTGGCCACAATCGGCGATACCGCCGCGACGCTCAGCCTCGAAGCCCCCGGCCCGGCCCCCGAACGCGGCCAGCTCGATGACTGGCTTGCCGCGCCGCTTAGCCCCGGCTTTGCCAATTTTTCCGGTCGCGATGTCGAGCTGACGCATGGCACCCGCACGACCATCGGCACCGGTGCCGACGGGCACCCGGCCTTGCAGATCTCGATCCCGCTGGCGCGCCCGACCGCCCCCGCCAAAGCTGCCCGCGCGATGGAGTATGATTTTGACCTCTTGCACGCCGATCTGCCCAAGGCGCTGTCGGAGGCGGCGCTGAACCAGCTCAATTTCGTGATCTTCGATACCGAGACCACCGGCCTGAACCCGGCCGTCGACGAGATCTGCCAGATCGCCGCCGTGCGCGTGGTTAACGGGCGCATGCGCGCCGGTGAACGCTTTGACATGCTGGTCAATCCGGGCCGCAAGATCCCGCAAGCCTCGATCGAGGTGCATCACGTCACCAATGAAATGGTCGCCGACGCGCCCGGCGTGGCCGAGGCGCTGACCCGGTTCCACCGCTTTGCCGATAATGCCGTGCTGGTGGCCCATAACGCGCCCTTTGACATGGCGTTCCTGCAACGCCGCGAGGCCGAGATCGGGCGGCGCTTTGACCAACCCATTCTGGATACGGTGCTGTTGTCGGCCATTCTCTTTGGTCAATCGGCCGAACACACGCTGGATGCGCTTTGCGACCGGCTGGCCGTCACCATCCCCGAGGCCGACCGCCACACGGCCATCGGTGACGCCATCGGCACCGCCGATGCCTTTGCCCGGATGATCCCGATGATGCAGGCGACGGGCCTGCCGACCCTGGGCGAGACCATCGCGGCCTTTGACAAACATGCCCGTCTGATCCGCCATCTGAACTGAAGGAAACCCCATGCCGCGCCAGCCGCTCTACAAACAAGCCGAAACCGAGATGCAGCGCCGGATCGAGGCCGGCATCTGGGCCGAGGGCCAGCGTCTTGGCAATGAGTTTGAACTGGCCGCCGAATTCGGTGTCAGCCAGGGCACCATGCGCCGGGCGCTGATCACGCTGGAGGGCATGGGCTATCTGCATCGCAAACCGGGGCGCGGCACCATCGTGGCAAAACCTCAAGGTCAGGCGGCACCGGTCGGGTTTGACCGGCTCAGCGCAGCGGATGGCGCGCCGCTGGAGCTGGACGTGTTCCGCAGCCGCCACGCCCTGCGCGCGCCCGATGCCGGTGAAGAGGCGCTCTTTGGCCCCGGCCGGATCCATGATTATACCCGAACCCTGAAATCGGGCGGCGACCGCTTCGCGCTGGAGGAGCTGCATCTGCCCGAGGCCATCTGCGCCGATCCCGACGAAGACCTGCCCGCCGACCTGAGCGATATTCTAGCGGCTCTCGGCGTGGACGCGGCGCGGGTCGAGGATCGTCTCTTTGCCGAGGAAACCAGCATGAGCGACGCGGTGGCCCTGTCGGTGGACCGCCACACGCCGCTTTTGTGCCTAACCCGGGTTGCGCATGACGTCGAGGGCACCGCGCTGATCCGGCAGGTTCTGCGCATGGCGGGCCCTGCGGCCTATGGCGTGTCGCTGCGCGGGTAGCCCCGGCATGTGCGCGCTGTCTCCGTCCCCGGCGGATCAGGGGGCTGGCCTTGCGTCAGGCCCGGCCCGAGGGATCGCCGGTAAAGTGACGTAACCAAATCTCGGTTCGGGCCCGGTCGCGGGCCTCGTAATCCGAAATCGCCTCCCCGAGATCGCCAAATTCCGCCTCTTGCCCGCCCTCGCCAATCGCGGTCAGCCGCATCGTATACCACGCGGTGATCCCGCCCTCGGGCGCTTTGGCAAATCGGGGAAAGACCGGTTCAGGGGTCTGACCGGCCTGCCACAGATCGGGCAAGGATGGCTCCAGCACCAGCGCACGGGCCAACCCCACGATATCGACCGCGCCGCCGGTGATGGCACCTTCTGCTTGCGCGCGGGTCTTGAACCCGCCCGTCAGCATCAGGGGCTTGTCCGTCACCTGCCGCGCCCGTGCCGCGAATTCCAGAAAATAGGGCCCGCGCCCGGCACCGTCCGAGGCCGATTTCGCGCCGGGAAAATAGGTGCCACCGCTGATATCAATCAGATCGACCGAGGACCGGTCCAGCGCCGCGACGACCTCGATCGCGTCCGCCTCGCTGAACCCGCCCTCCAGTTGATCGGAGGAATTGAGCTTGATGGCGACGGGAAAATCCGGCCCCACGGCGGCCCGGACCGCCTCAACGGTTTCCAGCAAAAGCCGCATCCGGTTGGCGATGGATCCGCCGTAATCGTCGTCGCGCCGATTGAACAGTGGCGACAGGAACTGGCTGAGCAGAAATCCGTGGGCTGCATGAACCTGCACGCCGCCGAACCCGGCCTGCCGCGCCAGCCGCGCGGTGCGGGCAAACTCGGACGGGACCCGGCGAATATCGTCCCGTGTCATCGCAGCGGCGCGCAGCCCCGGCAGATCCAGCGCGCTTGGGCCCATCGGCGCACTGGTGGGCGCATAGGCAAGCGCCCCTGCATGGCCAAGCTGCACCCAGAGCCCGCAGCCGTTTTCGCCGCCCGCCCGGGCCAGATCCCGGAATCGGGCCAGATCGGACAACCCGTTCAGCACCAGATTTCCGGGTTTTTCGGCAAATCCGGCGCTGCCCTGAACCTCGCCGATAATGGACGCCGCCACCCCGCCCGCGGCCCAACACCGGTAAAGCCGGGCCTGTGCTGCGGTCGGATGGCCGGTGCCATCGCCCAGAGAATCGGACATCGCCGATTTCACGATCCGGTTTTTCAGGACCACACCGCAGGGCAGCGTGACGGGATCGAACAGAGGCCCATGTCGTTGCATCTCATCTCCCTGGCCGGCATGTCCGGCTCTCCGATTGGTCCCCTGATGCCGCGCGCGCCTCAGATGCCGTCGATACAGACATATTTGGTGTCCAGGTAATCCTCCAACCCCTGGCTGCCGCCTTCCTTGCCCATGCCGCTTTCCTTGACGCCGCCAAACGGGGCCTCGACGGTGGTGATCAGCCCGGAATTGATCCCGATCATGCCGTATTCCAGCCCCTCGTTGAGGCGGAAGGCGCGGCCCAGATCGGCGGTATAGGCATAGCAGGCAAGGCCGAATTCGGTGTCGTTTGCCATGGCGATCACCTCTTCCTCGGTCTCGAATTTAAAGACCGGGGCGAGCGGCCCGAAAATCTCGTCCTTGGCGAACATCATGGCCTGTGTCGCGCCGGTCAGAACCGTGGGCGTGAAGAAAGAGCCGCCATTGCCATGGCGCGCGCCGCCGGTCGCAACGCTGGCCCCTTTGGCAGTTGCGTCTGTGATGAATTCCTCAACCTTTTCAACGGCCGCGACATCGATCATCGGCCCCTGTTCAACACCTTTATCCAGCCCGTTACCGACCTTCAGCGCTTCGGTTTTCTCGACCAGCCTCGCGACAAAGGCATCGTGGATTCCGGCCTGCACATAGAGCCGGTTGGCGCAGACGCAGGTCTGCCCGGCATTGCGGAATTTCGAGGCCATCGCGCCATCGACCGCCTTGTCCAGATCGGCATCGTCAAAGACGATGAAGGGGGCATTGCCGCCCAGTTCCATCGAGACCTTCTTGACGGTCTCGGCCGATTGCCGGATCAGCGTCTTGCCCACCTCGGTCGAGCCGGTGAATGTCACCTTGCGCACGACCGGGCTGTCCATCATCGCGCCTGCGATCTTGCGGGCCGAGCCGGTGACGATATTCACCACCCCCTTGGGAAAGCCCGCCTCCTCAGCCAGCGCCGCCCAGGCCAGCCCCGAATAGGGCGTGGCGGTGGCCGGTTTCGCCACCACCGTGCAACCGACCGCCAATGCCGGGCCCAGCTTGCGCGCCAGCATCGAGGAGGGGAAATTCCACGGCGTGATCATGCCGACAACGCCAACCGGGTGGTGGGTCACCAGAATGCGGCGGCCATTCACACCGGCGGGCACGATCTCGCCCTTGGCGCGGCGGGCCTCTTCCGCGAACCAGCGGATATATTGCGCGCCGATGGCGATCTCGCCCTTGGCCTCGGCCAGCGGTTTGCCCATCTCGACGGTCAAAAGCTCGGCCAGATCGGCCTGATGATCCATCAGCGCGTCATGCAAGCGCCACAAGAGGCCGACGCGCGACATCAGGTCCATCGCGGCAAAGCCGGGAAACGCGGCCCGGGCGGCGGCGATGGCGCGGGTGGTTTCGGCGTCGCCTGCATTGGGGATGGTGCCGATCATCTCGCCCGTGGCCGGGTTTGTCACGTCGATGGTCTCGCCGCTATCGGCCCCGACCCATGCACCGTCGATGAAATTGCCCGCGCGCAGCCATGTCTTGAATCCGGTCATCTCAGTTCTCCCATCTTGCGGGCCACATCCAGCATTCGGCAGGAAAAGCCCCATTCATTGTCATACCAGCCAAAGACGCGCAGCATGCCGCCCCTGGAACGTTTAATCTCGGGCCCCGCCACAATCAGCGATTCCGGCCTTTGCCGCAGGTCTGACGACACCAGCGGCTTGTCGGTATAGCCAATGACGCCACCAGATGAGGCCAGATGCGCGCGCACTTCCTCTGCCTGCGGCCTGTCGCGCAGGATCACCGCCAGATCGATGCAGGAAACAGAGGCCGAAGGCACCCGCACGGCAGAGCCGGTGATACGCCCGGCCAGAGCGGGCAGCACGATATCGACCAATTGTTCGGCGCTGGTGGTGGTGGGCACCATCGACAGCGCGGCCGCCCGGCTGCGGGCCGGGTTGGCCATCGGCATATCGACAGTGGGCTGGCTGCCGGTATAGCAATGGATCGTCGTCATCAACGCGGTTTCCAGCCCATAGGCATCGTCCAGCACGCGCGCCAGCGGGGCCAGCGCATTGGTGGTGCAGGACGCGTTCGACACGATCCGGTGCGCCGGCGTCAGGTTCTCGTCATTGGCCCCCAGTACCACGGTCAGATCGGCCTCGGGCGACGGGCCGGAGACCAGAACCCGCGTCGCCCCCGCCTCCAGCCCTTGTTCGGCAATCTCGCGGTCGCTGCCGCGCCCGGTGCATTCCATCACGATTTCGATGCCGCTCAGATCGAGGCGCGACAGGTCGGGCTGTTGCGTAAAGGCGATGCGCCGCCCGCCCGCGATCAGCGCGCCGGGTTCGGTTTCAACGCCGCCTGGAAAGGGGCCGAACACGCTGTCATATTCAAAGAGATAGGCGCAGGTCTCCAGCGGTGCGATATCGTTGACGCCGACGATCTCGACTCCGGGCCAGCCATCCGACAAAAGCCAGGCGCGCAGCACCGACCGGCCGATGCGACCGAACCCGTTGATGACAACCCTGACCCCGGCCATGACCGCGCCCCTTTTTGACGGAAGCCCGAGTGATGCACGGGCGCGCCGCCGGGTGCAACCCCCACAAGGGGATCAGTCGCGCCGATGCCAGAGGACGCCCGCGGCAGGGATCTCGCGGCCCTCATGGATGACCGGGTCCAGCCCGTGATTGAACAGGAATTGGGTGTCGCCCGCCTGCCGCAGGCGGATGTCTGGCGGCAGGTTCCGCACCTTTAGCCCGGCATCGTTCAGGAGCCCGGTCAGGATCAGCGCCAGCAGATCCGCATCGGGCCAACCGCCCAGATAGAAGCGCCCGTTTTTCCCCAACATCACCGGCAGGCCATCGGCGGCGGCAACCTGCACGGGGGCTTCGCCCTCCAGCACCTCGCGCCAGCCCTTGAGGGCCCCGCCCATGGCCACCGGCACGGGCATATCGGGGCGCAGGCTCTCAACCCTAGTCACGGTCACATCCAGACCGGGGATGGCGGGTGGCAGCGACACGGGGATAGACATCTCAGCCGTTTTGGAGCCTGTGCGCGGCCCGAACATCACCTGCGCATCGCAGCGGTCGATGGCCTGCATCAGCGCATCGGGGATGGTCACCAGACCGGGCACCAATACCACCGCGTAGCCGCTCAGATCATCGGTATCGGCGGGCAGGATGTCGATGTTCTGGCCCAGTTTGCGCAACCCGCGATAAATCTCGAAAACCAGCCGAAAATAATCGAGCCCCTGCCCCTGCGGCTGCACCTGCCAGGCCCAGGCCGAGGCATAATCGAAGATCAGCGCCACCGGGGCGGGTGGGGCCGCGACATCCGGCATATCGGCCAGCTCGCGGGCGACCTCGGCGGCCTCACGATAGGCAGGGGCCGGAGCATCATCGGGGCGCAGCATGCCGGCATGCATCTGTTCCTGCGCGAACGGGGCCTGACGCCAGCGGAAATAGGCGACGCATTCAGCCCCGTGGGCAAAGGCCTCCCAGGCCCAGAACCGGGCCATGCCGGGCAAGGGTGCCGGGTTGTAGGGGGCCCAGTTCACCGGTCCGGGTTGCTGTTCCATCACCCACCAACGGCCGTTTCCGACAGCGCGATAGAGATCGTGGTGGAAGGCCTGAAAATCGGGATCACCCTGCCGCGCGTAGCGGCGTTTATGGGCGTCATCCTCCTCCAACCGGTCCTCAAGAAAGCCAAGCGGGTAGCTGTCCCAGGTGGCGATCTCCATCTGGCGTCCAAGGGTGAAGTGATCGAATTCGGTGATGCGACCCATGTAATTATGGCTGATCGGCGCGTCGGAATAGGCGCGGATGACCTCGACCTGCGCCGCATTGAACCGCGCCACCTGATCCGAGGAAAAGCGGCGAAACGCCATGGCATGGGCCGGGTTCGGTTCGGTCACGGTGAGGTTGGGCAGGTCGATCTGGTCGAAACTGTCATACTCCATCGACCAGAACACGTTGCCCCAGGCCCGGTTCAGCGTATCCGGAGATTGGTATTTTTGCGCACACCAGTCGCGGAACGCGCGCCGCGCCGCATCGGAATAGGAATGCACGGTGTCGTGGCAGCCATATTCATTATCAATCTGCCAGGCCGCGACATGGGGATTGCGGCCATAGCGTTCGGCCAGGATGCGGGCGATGCGCACGGCCTCTTCGCGGTATCCGTCATGGCTGAAGCAATAATGGCGGCGCGAGCCGAATTTGCGGGGCTGGCCATGGGCATCGGTGGCCAGCATGTCGGGATGTTTGTCCAGCATCCAGCGCGGCGGCGTCGCGGTGGGCGTGCCCAGAACCACCCTGAGGCCCGCCGCCCCCAGAACCTCGATCGCGCGGTCGAGCCAGTCGAGGCGCAGATCACCGGGCGCAGGCTCCAGCCGCGACCAGGCGAATTCGCCGATCCGCACCCAGGTGAGGCCAATTTCGGCCATGCGGGCGGCATCATCGGCCCATTGATCCTCGGGCCAGTGTTCGGGGTAGTAGCAGGTGCCGAGCGTGCGTTTCACAAGATGACCTTATGTTCGGATTGGCCGGGGGCAATATTGCGGGCGACGAAAACCTGGCCTGCCAGCGGCTCCTCGGCCAGGGCCTCCTCGCTCAATCCCTCGCGCGCGGTGGTGATATAGAGGTCGGAGCCACCGAAGGCCGGGCAGGAGGGTTGCGAGACCGGCAAGGTGATGTCGCGCAGAACGGCACCAGAAGGGGAATAGCAACGCACCCGCGCGCTGCCCCATTCGGCGCACCAGAAATTGCCCGCCGCATCGATCACCGCGCCATCGGGGTTGGGGCCCGCCCCCCCATGATCGAGATAAATTTCGGGGGGGCCCACGGGCCAGCCATCTTTGGGTGCCAGCGCCTGCCGCCAGACAATGCCCCGCGCGGTATCGGCGAAACAGGCATGGCTGCCGTCGGGCGCAAAGCAGATCGCGTTCGGGATGGTGATCTTGTCGAAGAGCCTGCGCAATTCACCCCGGAAATAGCGGTAAATCGCACCGGCACCTGGCTCGGCCCCGCGTCCCATGGTGCCGATCCAGAACCCGCCCCAGGGATCGGCACGGCCATCATTGGACCGGGTGACGGGGTTACCCGCCTCAAGCGGGGCAATCTGATCCGCGGCCCCGGTTTCGATATCGAACCGGATCAGATCCCGGTCGGTGGCAATCAGCAGGCTGTCATCGCCAAGCCACCCGGCGGCGGAAACGGGCCGGTCGAACTGCCATTCGCCGCCGCTGGTCATCATGCGGTGGCCATTGATGTCGAACCAGAAAAGCTGCCCCCGCGCAGGGTGCCAGAGCGGGCCTTCGCCCAGATCGCAGGGCCGTGGATCGAAAACGCTCACCTCCATCCGGCGGCCTCGTCGAAGGCGGCAACGATGGTGCGGGCGCGTGCCGCGACCTCGGCCACGGAAAGGCCGGGCGTATAGAGCGCCGTGCCGATGCCGAAGCCGCTGATGCCGGCCTGCCACCAGGCGGCGAAGTTGTCAGGCCCGGCACCGCCGACGGCATAGATCTGTGTCGCAGGCGGCAGCACCGCGCGAATGGCCTTGATCCCCCCGGGGCCCATCAGGCTGGCGGGGAAGATCTTCAGCCCATCGGCCCCGGCCTGCAACGCGGCGAAGCATTCGGTGGGGGTCATGACGCCCGGAAAGCTGAGCATGTTTTGGCGCTTGGTCTCGGCGATCACGCCCGCGTCCATATTGGGCGACACGATCAGGTGCCCACCCGCATCCGCGACTCGCCCGACATCCGCTGTGGTCAGCACCGTGCCCGCGCCGATCTGGGCCTCTGCGCCATGCGCGCGGGCCATGTCAGCAATGCTGTCGAAGGGATCGGGCGAATTGAGCGGCACCTCGATCCGGGTGATCCCGGCGGCAATGAGGGCTGCGCTCGTCTCTGCGGCCTCGGGCGGCCGGATGCCGCGCAGGATGGCGATGATCGGTCGGCTCATGTCACGGCCTTTCGCAAGGTATCGTAGGCGCGGCAGAGGCCGCGCAGGGTCAGCGTATCGCCATTCTCGACGGTCACGGAAACGCCCTGCGCCTTGAGCGCGCGGGCATAGAGGGCCGAGAGCGCGGGCGCACCGGCGATGACGATCTCGCGGCCCAGCCAATAGGGGCGGGTCGCGGCCAGCTCGGCCCCGATCAGAAGGCCCGAGAGCCGCCCGCGCGCGACGCTGTCAGGCTGTTCGGAAAGAAGGCCCGCCGCGCGAATGCCAAAGAGCGATTGGGCCAGACGTTCGGGGCGCGAGAGGGTCTCGGCGATCGCGCCATCGAAGGCGTCCCGGTCCGGGTCGCCGGGGCCAACCGAATGGCGCAGCACCGATTTTTCGGCCAGCAGCGCGAAAAGCTCGCCGGTCATCGCGGTCTGAAAGCTGACCACTTCGCCAGCGCTGATATGGGCCCATTTCGTATGCGTGCCGGGCAGGGCGATGACGCCGTCGAAATCGGGATCTGCGGCCAGGATCCCGAGGATCTGGGTTTCTTCGCCGCGCATCACATCCGGGGGCGCGACCTGCGAGAGGCCCGGCAGGATCAGCATATCCAGGCGAGGATCCCCGGTTGGCGCGCGGGTCAGCCCGGATTCCGCCGGCTTGCAGGGGACAGGTTGATACGCGGCCTCGATCCAGCCTTGCCGCGCGCCGACCATGCCACAGGCGAGAGCCGTGACCGGACCCGCGTCCAGCCAGGGGGTGATGAGGCGCAGGAGCGCGGGCTCGAAATCGGCCTGCGAGAGCGTGCCCATGCCATCAGCCGACTGTGCCTTGCCCAGCACCGCGCCCCTCGCATCCATCGCAAAAGCGCGCAAACGCGAAGTGCCCCAGTCAACCGCGATCCAGTCCAGGTTTTTCATAGCGTCACCCCGTCGTCACCGCGCCGCCATCAATAACCAGCACCTGACCTGTCATCATTTTCGACGCGTTTGACGCCAGAAACAGCGCACCGCCCACAATGTCCTCGGGCCCGAGCGTGTCCTTCAGGCATTGCCGGTCCAGATGCCCCGCCAGAGCCTCGGGCGTGACCCAGAGATCCTTTTGCTTCTGCGTCAGCACCCATCCCGGGGCCAGCGCGTTGACCCTTATGCGGTCGGGGCCAAACTCACGCGCCAATGATCGCGTCATGGCCGTGATGGCCCCGTTGGCGGCGGTGTAGGACGGGTAGCCCGCATTGCCCATCATATAGGAGATCGAGGAGAAATTGATGATCGCGCCACCGCCTGCGGCTTTCATCCCCGCCATCGCCGCCTGACAGGCAAAGAAATAGGCCTTGAGATTGATCGACTGGCTCCAGTCCCAAAACTCCTCGGTGACCTCTTCGGTGCTGTGGCGTTTGTCATTGGCGGCGTTATTGACCAGAACCGTGACGGGCCCATGCGCCTCCGCGGCCTGATCAATGCAGCGCCGAAGCGCCGCGATATCGGTGATGTCGCAGGGCAGGAAGAGAGGGCGATTGCCCGTCGCGGCCTCCATCTTGCCGACAAATTCAGCGGCATCCGAACGCTGTACGAAGGCAACGCGCGCGCCCTGGCGCAGAAACCCCTCGGTCAGGTCGGCCCCGATGCCCGAGCCGCCGCCGGTAATGAAAACGGACGCGCCGGAAAGGTCGGGATAGGTTGCTTGGTCAGTCATGGTCTCTTGTCCTTGCGGGAAAGATTTTTCGGGAAAAATCTTTGGTCGGAAAATTCTTCTGCAAGAATTTTCGGGGCGCGTTTGGCATCAGTGGCTTTCCCGTGTCACGGGGCGGGTATCCTTGCCGACGAGGAAATCCAGATCGGCCCCTTTGTCGGCCTGCAGAACCGTGTCGATATAGAGCTTGGCATAGCCGCGTGTGTAATGCGGCGGATCGGGTTGCCAGTTGGCGCGGCGAGCGGCCATTTCGGCGTCGCTGATCAAGAGATCCAGCGCGCCGGTGCTGGCCGAGACCCGGATCCGGTCGCCGGTTTTCACCAGCGCCAGCGGGCCGCCAGCATTTGCCTCGGGCGCGACATGCAGGATCACGGTGCCATAGGCGGTGCCGGACATGCGCGCATCCGAGACGCGGATCATGTCGCGAACGCCCTGCTGCACCAGCTTTTTCGGGATCGGCATATTGCCGACCTCTGGCATGCCCGGGTAGCCCTTCGGCCCGCAGCCCTTGAGGACCAGCACGGTATCGGGCGTCACCGGCAGATCCTCACGGTCGATATTGGCCTTGAGATCCTCGATGCTCTCGAACACATAGGCCTCGCCCTCATGCTCCAACAACGCGTCGGTGGCGGCCGAGGGTTTCACGATGGCCCCGTCGGGCGCGAGATTGCCGCGCAGCACGCGCAGTCCGGCGGCGGGTTTCAGCGGCTCCGCGAAGGCGCGGATCACGTCGCGGTTCCAGCATTCGGCCCCGTCGGCGTAGGCCGAGATATCACCGCCAAGGATCGTCCGGGCGGGCCGCATCAGATGGGCCAATTCCTTGAGCACGACCGGCATGCCCCCGGCGTAACAGAAATCTTCCATAAGATATTTGCCCGACGGCATGCAATTGACCAGAAGCGGCACATCGCCGCCCAGTTCGAAATCCTTCAAGGTCAGGTCAACCCCCACCCGGCCCGCAAGCGCCAGCAGATGCACCACGGCATTGGTCGATCCACCAACGGCGGCATTGGCCAATATGGCGTTCTCGAACGCCTCGCGGGTCAGGATGTCGGAGGGTTTCAGACCCTCATCGACCATCTCGACGATCCGCTTGCCCGTCAGATGCGCCAGCGCCATGCGGCGGGCATCGACGGCCGGAAGTGCGGCGTTGGTGGGCAGACACATGCCCATGGCTTCCACGATCGAGGCCATGGTGCTCGCCGTGCCCATCGTCATACAGACGCCCTTGGACCGCGACATGCCGGATTCGGCGGCCATGAAATCCTTGAGGCTCATGTCACCGGCGCGCACGGCCTCGGAAAACTTCCACACATCGGTGCCCGATCCGATATCCTTGCCCTGCCATTTGCCGTTCAGCATCGGGCCCGAACTGACAACGATCGACGGCAGATCGACCGAAGCCGCCCCCATCAACTGGCCCGGTGTGGTCTTGTCGCAGCCGCCCAGAAGCACGACGCCATCGATGCCATAGGCGCGGATCGATTCCTCGACATCCATCGCCAGAAGGTTGCGAAACAGCATCGCCGTGGGTTTCATCTGGGTTTCGCCAAGCGACATGACGGGAAATTCGACCGGGAAGCCGCCGGCCTCCCAGACGCCGCGCTTCACGCCTTCGGCCAGGTCCCGCAGGCCGGAATTGCAGGGCGTGAGTTCCGACCAGGTGTTGCAAATGCCGATCACCGGGCGCCCGTCAAAGGCGTGATCGGGAAAGCCCTGGTTCTTCATCCAGCTGCGGTGAATGAACCCATCCTTGTCGGCTTTGCCATACCAGGCGCGGTTTCTGCGGTCCTTGGTCATATCAACGATCCTTCAATGACCCACATGCTTTCGGGGAAGCTCCACGGCAAGGTCAGCCCGTGGTTCATCAGGTAGACCCCGCTGAGCGTGACCGGCCCCGATTTCAGCGCCGGGGCCCCGCGGGAAAGCGCCCCCGCATCGCCCCTATTGATCAGGTCGATACGATAGAGCGCATCGGGCGACAACCGGGTCAGGCGCAGGGGCCGGGGCGCGATTTGGTCGGACACCGCCGCCTTGCCCGCAAAGACCACGAAACGGTCGCCGCCGCGCGCCAGGTGCTGTTCGGCGATGACGCAGGGATCGGGGCTGTCGAGGCGCAGGATATCGGCGGCGAACATCCAGTCGCGGTTGGCCTTCCACCAGGCTGTCACCTCGGTCAGCACGGCGGTTTCTTCTTCGGTCAACTCGCGCGGGTCCATCTCGAAGCCCATATGGCGCTGTGCCGCGACCCAGGCGCGAAAGCGGATATCGAGAACGCGGCCCGAGGTGTGGCATTTGCGCGGGCCGACATGCGATCCGGTCACTGCCACCGGCAGGAAAATAGCGGCGTTATGCTGTATCTTCAGCCGCTCCAGCGCATCGTTGCTGTCCGACAGCCAGACCCGGTGCGTGCGGGACAGGATCCCGAAATCGATGCGCCCGCCGCCCGAGGCGCAGCTTTCGATCTCGACCGCCGGAAAGGCGGCGCGCAGCCGGTCGATCAAGTCATAAGAGCCGCGCGTCTGGGCCGCGTCGGGCGTCGGCAAAACGCGGTTATGGTCCCATTTGATATAGTCGATGGCGTGGGTTTCCAGGATCGCCGCGATGCGGTCGAACAGGAAATCGCGCACCTCGGGGCGGCTCATGTCCAGCGCCTTCTGGTTGCGCCCGAGGATCTGATCCTCGCCGCCAAGCGCCCAGTCGGAATGGGTGCGGTGGATGTCGCTGTCGGGGTTGATCATCTCGGGTTCGAACCAGAGGCCAAAGCTCATCCCCAGACCGTGCACATGCGCAATCAGCGGGTCCAGCCCGTCGGGGTATTTGCGCGGATCGACCGCCCAATCGCTGAGCGCGCGGGTGTCGTCGTCGCGATTGCCGAACCAGCCGTCATCCAGCACAAACCGCTCGGCCCCGAGATCGGCGGCGCGGGTGGCGATGTCTTTCAGGGCGGGCAGGTTGTGGTCGAAATAGACCGCCTCCCAGCAATTGTAATGCACCGGGCGGGGGCGCGCGGGATCGGGAAATTGCACGATCCGGTCGCGCAGATGGCGCTGGAACGCGACCGCGCAGCCATTGATGCCATCATCGGAAAACACCGCGAAAAGCGGCGCGGTTTCAAACCGGGTGGCGGGGGCGCTTTCGACGCGGGCGGCATGGCCGAACTGGATCTGGCGGCGGCCATCGGGCAATTCCTCGGCCACCATCCGGTGCCCGCCGGACCATCCATAGTGAAAGGCATAGGCATGGCCGCGCGTGTTGGTGGCCCCCCGGCAGGGCACGACAAGTCCGGGGAAATGTTCGTGCCCCGTGCGCCCGGTGCGGTTTTCGCGGTAGCGGATGCCGGGCGACCAGGGCGTGCGGTTGAGCTGGAACTCACCGCACCAGCGCCCGGCAAGGTCGATCATCTCATCGCTGAGCTGCGGCGCGGGAAAGACCGGGGCCGACAGCCAGTGCAGATGCACCGCGCTCTCCGCCTCCAGCACCGCGCGGGCCTCGATCATGTGCGTTTCCGGATCGATAGAGAACTGCGCCGTGTAGGTCAGGCCATGGGTTTGATCGGAAAAGCGGAGTGTGAGCCGGCCCTCGCCTTCCTCAGCCGCCTCGAAGCAGAATTTCGGCAAGAGCGGCACCCCGTCGCCTGCCCGCAGGATCAGGCCGGGCTGGCCCGGAAAGCTGCGCGTCGCCTCGGGGCAGATCGACAGCTCCGGGTTGGCATCCAGCA
>Ga0316205_10002197_pt1 | contig 21036 bp, 14 predicted proteins | sample 3monthpyrite_MG_FD_204941 | JGI IMG/M metagenome (GOLD analysis project Ga0316205, IMG submission 204941) | Microbial mat bacterial communities from mineral coupon in-situ incubated in ocean water Damariscotta River, Maine, United States -... | ecosystem: Environmental > Aquatic > Marine >... | reverse complement strand
TATTAGTGACACCATTTAAAGATCATGGTATTTCTCACATGATGCAGGATTTAGGTCGGAAATATGTTCGTTATATTAATCATGCTTACAAAAGAACGGGAACACTTTGGGAAGGACGGTATAAATCTAGTCTGGTTGATAGTGAAAAGTATCTCTTGACCTGCATGAGGTATATTGAAATGAATCCAGTCAGAGCATCAATGGTTTCACACCCTGGAGACTATCAATGGTCAAGTTATGCTTACAATGCGATGAGAAAAACAAATAATCTAATAACAAATCACATTTTGTATGACGCACTGGGAAAAGACAATGCGTCACGACAATATGCTTATCGGGAATTATTTAATAATCAACTTGCTAAAGATGAAATACACTCCATTAGGGAGTCACTTAACCAGGAACTTGTTTTAGGGCGAGATGATTTTAAAGAAAAAATTAAACAAATGACAAAAAGACAAGTAAGTCCGGCGATAATGGGGAGACCTAAAGTTTCTGAAGAGCAGGGTGTTTATTTGATTTTATAGTATATTAGTAAAATCTGTGTTCTGACCCCACTTATTTTCCACTTATTTTTTAGTCACTCCTAGCTCTCGAGGCTAAATAATAGCGGTAATATTTTTATAAAATCGCTAGTTTCATTATTTTAATATGATTGTGAGATGAAAATAGAAAACAGTGATATAATTCATCGGCTGTTAATGTCTTGATACTACAATAATCATTCGACAGTACTTATCCCAGTAACGACTGAACTCAGATACTTTTAAATTCTATTCAGTACTTTATAAACAGAGATCAGCTGTAGCTGGTCTATTACTTAACTAAACTTTGGTTGTATGAAAAAGTTTTTTCCTCTTGTAATTGTTTCAATTGTTTTCATCTTGATCTTCGTCGGCTTTTATCTATCAAATAAGCCAATACCTGATAATGCTACTTATGTTGGTTCCCTTAGTTGTCAATCATGTCATACAGATGAACCACTGGGTTGGCATGCTAGCATGCACCCCAAAATGATGCGTAAAGTCACCGAAGCAGGAGCTGTGGTTGCGGATTTAGCCAGTGAAGATTTATTGTTTGATGCCAATAAAGCGGTTTGGGCCATTGGTAGTAAATGGGAACAGCAATTTATGGGTGTAGAGGACGGCCATGAAACTTTATTACCCGGAGCCTGGCTTGTTGAATCTAAAAAATGGAAAACGACTGGCTGGGATGGCTGGAAAGTTCCTAATCCTATAAAACGTTGTCATGGTTGTCATACCGTTGGCTTAAATGTTGAAACCGGTCAATTTATCGAACCAAGCGTAGGTTGCGAGTCATGTCACGGACCGGGTAGCTGGCATGTTAATACAGCTGGTATTGGTCAAATTTATTCGGGTTTAGATCCTCAGGTATGTGGTCAGTGTCATTCACGAGGTCGATCTATTGATAGTGAGTATTTTTTTCCTGTCGGATATAAACCTGGCGATAACTTATCAGATTACTTTAACGAAGAAAAACCCGACGCATTACAAAACACCAGTAAGTGGTGGGCCAATGGTCACCCAAGAAAACGACATCAGGAATACTATGCCTGGCGCCAAGAAGGGCATGTTAATAGCCTTAAATCACTGACTGAAAATTACGATGGCAAATACGGGGAAGTCACTGGTAAATGCTTAAGCTGTCATGCCGGTGAAGCAATTATCGACGGACAAAGTGAAGACTATTTATTAGAAGATGTACAGTATGGTATTACATGCTCTACTTGTCATTTTAGCCATGGTGACTTAGATAAAGAACGCATCACTTGCGCTGACTGTCATGGAGAAAGTGCCTCGTATCATAACAAATCTTTGAATAAGAACCATGTTCCATGTCCTGTTGAAGCAAAAGTTGAATGTCAGAGTTGCCATATGCCTTTAACTGTTATGAATGGTGGTGATTATACCTTACATAGCCATAAAGCAGGGATAATTCCTCCATCAGATACGCGTAAATTGGGTGTGCCTAATAGCTGTGCTAATGGAGGGTGTCATCAAGATAAATCACTAGAATGGCAAGAAGAAAACTTTAAAAAGTTTTATCATAAAAATTCAAAATAATTATCTAACTGGCTAGTGACGAAAATTACACTTAACTATATTTCTCTCGCAGGAATCGAATCTTAATAATAACGTACTGATTTTCAGCTACTAAATTTTGCTTGTAGCTTTGTCATACCAATATATCTACCAACACTTATTTTTGTTAGACATTCAATATAAAGACGACCATGCAATTATTATCTGAGTAGGTGCAATCTATTCAATGTGTTCATTTGCCTCTTATGATGAATCCTATTTAGATAGTCTTATTTTGCTCCTTAGTAATATGTTCAGATATCTATTAAGAAGCTAAAACAAACCTACTAGCAAAAGCGTTTAGTATAACTATAGCCATTTTTTATATAACCTATTGAAAAATATACATTTACTTTCTATCTCTTAGGTCATGTACGGATGATTTACGTACATATATTGACATATAAGGTAATTGAGTCTATATTTACTCTGTAGGTACGGATATTTTCCGTACAGATTTTAAAGGTGATGAGATATGGCAACTACACGCTTTGATATGCGATTAGATGAAGATGTAAAGGCTAAGGCAGAGAAGGCTTCGGCATTGCTTGGTATGAAAAGTCTGACAGAGTATGTCGTAAGATTGATGGATGATAATGCCACAAAGGTAATTGCAGAGCATGAAAGTATTATGGTCCAGGATGATGTTTTTGATCGTTTTATAAGTGCATGTGAACAGGCGAAAAAACCCAATACTGCTTTACTTGAAGCAGCAGAATTTACGGAAGAGCAAGGTATTACGTGAGTTGGTCAAACACATTTGTTGAACTTGATAAAACAAAACATGACCGTTCTTCATTCGATTGTGATGAGAAAGAATTAAACGCCTTTCTACATACCCAGGCTGCTAAGCATATGGAGGCAGGAGTTAGTAGAACTATGATACTCCCAGCCTCCGAACCACTCCCTGATGGGAAATTTCCTATCTGCGCATTCTATTCAATCGCTCCTAGTTCAATTGAAAGAAAAACGCTACCAGAGGGGCTGGCTAAAAAACTTCCTCATTATCCTGTGCCAGTATTCTTGCTTGCACAATTGGCAGTCCATTCTGAATATCATGGTCAAGGGTTAGGTAAAATTACTTTAATTAAAGCATTGAAATATCTTTGGGAAATTAATGCGCACCTTAGATCCTATGCTGTTGTTGTTGATTGTCTAAATGACGATGCAAAAAACTTTTATTTTAAATATGGCTTTGAAATATTATGCGAACACAATGGCAGAGTTAGAATGTTTTTACCTATGAAAACTGTTGCACAGTTATTTTAAAGACTGAACTAACAATTAACTAATTATTCTTTTTGTAATTCGATACATGCCTCTTTGTATTTAGTTACAAACAGCAAGCAGAAGGTGTTGAATATACTGATGCTAATTTTTTCGGTATCATTGAGCCAATAATACTTGGTGAGAACTGCTCATAAAAAAGTGAACTATGAAAGCTTTCTAGTGAACAACTCAATTCACAAGGTTGCAATGACTCTACCATTGAGACTGAATCTGTTTGATGAACAGGTCATCATACGGAATCGAATAGTTGATGTAATCTATTGAATTTCTATGATTTAATTATTTATATATTTCATTTATGCCAACAAATATACCAACAGAATAAGTTGATGCCTTTACGTCTGATTCTAAGCCAACATAACCTATAGTTATGTTGGCTAGATTAAACTTATTTACAACAATTCTCCATCCATTCAAAGATATCAGACTGTAGCCATGCTACTGATCTCTCACCAAGTCTAAATTGAGAAGGGAAGTCACCACTGCTTACTTTTGAATAAATCGATGAGCGACTTAATCCCGTTAATTTAATTACATCTCTAAGCTTTAAAAATTTCATCTCTAAATTCCTCATCAATATTGGTAAAAATACCTATACGTTGTTTTAAAAAATATCTGTATTTCTTATTTGAAATATATTGTTTTGATCTATCAGAGTGAGTCAAAGGTACAATGATTCTTGTCTGTGATGACAGGATCTTGGTACTGCTAAATTCGATAGATAATTGGCATATTTTTGATTTTTATATATCTCTCAACTTATAAAAGAAGATTGATGTTGATTAAAATCAAAAGGAGTGAATAACTGCAAGACGCTTTGGTCCTGTGAATTACGTGTGGCTTTTTGAAATTCGCACTGGTTGATGCGTAAGTCGGATCTCAGAACTAGTTGTCTCTAAGATCTTTAAAAATTATTTACAATTTAGTTTCAAAAATAATTTATTGCTGGGCTTAGTATCTTGGTTGCGTCTTTAGAAGGCGGCTCGCTGTCTTAAAACAACTGAAATAAATAATAAAAGCAATAATTATTAATGTCAACCACTAATTATTGGTCTGTTCATGTCGAATCATGTTTATTTATATTCGTATTACATTTCTCAAATTTAAAAATGTAACCTATTTCCATGATAAATGGGTTTGTACCAATTATATGACCACTTTCCTTTAGTATCTATCTATGGGTAAGTCACAGAACTTTCCCAAATGGAAAATATGTCATCACTTTCACATAGTTACTTTGGGAAAGTAAGAGTAAATATTTTATTTAATCCACTTTCCTATAGGAAAGTGAATTAACAAAATACAAAATGTTCCGTCACTTTCGCAAAGTAACTATGCGAAAGTGGCTGGATACTTTACATATGCGAAAGTGAAATCACTTTCGCATAGTTAGTTATTAAGGGAAAGTAACCAACAAAATTACAAAATAAATATGTATTGAAAATAGGGTGTGTAAGTATGCGATCTATATAGGCTCAATGTCCCTTAAGGACATTCAGTCCAAGCTTCTTTTTTCTCTTAAGTTTTTCAAAATACTCGTCAACTTTATCTTGATTACCATTAAGAATTGCGATCAATGCCTGAGATTCAAGTGACTTATTTTTTAAATGACGGCCATATAGATGGTTTTCGAGGTATGGCTTTGATCTTTTAACTGCATTATTAAATTCACTCTCCGTAGTAATCCAATGAATATTAATACCAGCCATGGCAAATAAAGCCCGATAGTACTTTAATCCTTCATCGGTAAAAGTTAATGTTTTACTATCATCTAGCTTATAGAAATAATCATTTTCACGTTCCATTGTATTTCCATATCAGTTAGTTATAAGCGCCGAGTTAACTCGGTAATAAAATTTATAATAATTTCTTCAGAGGATAGTAGTAAGTATTTTTCATTCGATTTTTCAATCGATATGGTGGTGTTTGTCAGATCACTGTTGTATTTATTTTATATAATGAAATCATTAGCATTGAATTGTAATCAAAAGAGGGATATTTCGATATTTTATGTATGGAAAGTAAGATGTAGCTTTTAATGAACGAATCTAGTTTTATATTCTACACGTCGCAGCTACGTCGCATGTGATGAGGATTCAATACAAATAGGGAATATTCGCTGTTTAGTCGTCGCAGCTGCGTCACGCTATTAACAATCTGATGTTCGTATTCAGGATGGTTGTTCAAATTGAAATTGATTCTTAACTAAAATGTATCTAGGAATGTGTATTATATTGCTCATACTACGTATTAATCAGTGAAATGAGTTTCATTACCGTACTAATCCTAACCAAAGTCCTGGAAACGGTCAAAAAGAGGACAAATCAGATCTAAATTGAGAGAGAATGGTCAAATAATTTACATAAAAACAAAGTCTTAGGCATATAAATGGCAAACAGTTTCAGGTAGTATCGAATTAGGCGAAATCTCTAACAAAAATAATGATTAAGGGATTAGTGTGACCCCACCACCAACCGATAAACTTGAAGACGAAACGCGTGAAGAGATTGATAAAAGTCTCAATGCTTGCGGCTGGGTAATTCAAGACAAAAACCGCATCAATCTATTTGAATCTCTAGGCGTCGCCGTCCGCGAAATGGATACCGACACCGGCCCAGCTGATTACATGCTATTTATAGATGGAAAAGCTTGCGGCATTATAGAAGCCAAACGCGAAGGTGCAGATCTCGGTGGTGTTTCTGAACAATCAGGTCGCTATGCCACTTCGCACTCTAAAGACATACAGCGTTGGGTGCCTGACGATCAACCGCTGCCATTCCTATACGAAGCCACCAATAACGAAATCCGCTTTCGAGATGAAAGAGACCCCAAACCACGTTCGCGCCCAGTCTTTCACTTTCACCAACCAGAGACATTCAAGCAATGGTTAGAAGAGGGTAGAAGTTTACGTGATAGATTATTAGATTTACCCGAGTTAAATACAGAAGGCCTACGTGATTGCCAAATAGAAGCAGTGCACGGTATCGAACACAGCCTAAAACAAGCCAAGCCCCGTGCCTTGTTACAAATGGCCACCGGCTCGGGTAAAACCTATACCGCAGTTACCCAAGTGTATCGCCTAGCCAAATTCGCCAAAGCCAAACGCGTATTGTTTCTGGTAGACCGTGGCAACCTTAGTACCAATGCCAAAGATGAATTTGAACAATTCGTCATCCCTAATGATGGTCGCAAATTCACCCAACATTACAACGTCAATACATTAGGTCGCGCAGGTATACCCGATGCTAACAAAGTGACCATCTCCACCATCCAGCGCATGTATGCACAACTTACCAATCAAGAGTTAGATGATGAGGCAGACGAGCACTCAGGTTTCGAAGTAGAAGCAAGCACAGTAAATAAAGAGCCTCGCCCCGTAAGCTACAACCCCAGCATTCCCATAGAAGAGTTCGATGTCATTATCATCGATGAATGCCATCGCTCTATCTACAACCTTTGGCGCCAGGTACTCGAATATTTCGATGCCTTTCTCATTGGTCTTACCGCCACACCCACCAAAAAAACCATTGGCTTTTTCAACCAAAACCTGGTGTCCGAATACACCCACGAAGATGCCGTGGCCGATAAGGTGAATGTGGGTTACGACATATACCGTATCAAAACGGAAATGACAGAAAAAGGAAATAAAATAGAGGCGGGAACAGTCGTTAATATTCGCGACAGGCTAACTAAAAAGCAACGCCGTGAATTGCTAGATAAAGAAGAAGAATGGATAGCCAAACAACTCGACCGCAGCGTACTAGCCCCCAACCAAATTCGCACCGTCATCGAAGGCTATAAAGAACGCTGCCTAAAAGAATGTTTCCCAGAACGCTCATGGGTGCCCAAAACGCTCATCTTCGCTAAAGACGATGACCACTGTGATCGTATTGTCGATATGGTGCGCGAAGTATTTAATGAAAGTAATGAGTTCTGTAAAAAGATAACCTATAAAGTCGGCAAAAAAGAAGCTGAAAATGCCATTAAGGCATTCAGAACAGCGCCTACCTTTCGCATTGCAGTTACCGTAGACATGATTGCAACAGGTACAGATATAAAAGCCCTGGAATGCGTCATGTTCATGCGCGATGTAAAAAGCCAGTCCTACTACGAACAAATGAAAGGCCGCGGCACCCGTGTAATCAGCATCGACGAACTCCACAAAGTCACGCCCGATGCCCCCGGCAAAAGCCGCTTTGTGCTGGTCGATTGCGTCGGTGTAACAGAAACAGATAAAACCGAAACCAAATCACTAGAAACCAAACCCAGCGTTTCTACAGAAAAATTAATGAAACAAGTCGCCAGAGGCGATCGCCACTCAGACACACTGCGCGCCCTCGGCAACCGCATGATAAGGCTAGACCTAAAACTCAACGACCAACAGCGCAAACACATCAACGAGCTCATAAAAAAATTAGACCTCCCTCTCCCTCAGGGAGAGGGCTGGGGTGAGGGTGACGCTTCAAAAGAATACCTTCCACCCACAACACTCACCGCCATTGCCGCCAACCTAATACACGCCACCAATGAAGACGCCATGCTGGGACGCATAAGTGTCGCGAGAGGGCAGGAGCCCGGAGAGACTAAACTAGTACCGCCATCAGATGCAGAAGTAGAGAAAGCCTTTAAGCCGCTTGCCGACAACTTAATTTACGCTTTTCATAACCCAGACCTGCGCGACATTCTAGAACAATTCCGCAAAGACACAGACCAACTAATAGACGACAGCCCAGACAAAATAGACCACGAAGGCACAGGCTACGACGTAGAAAAAGCCGAAGGCCTTATCAACAACTGGCAACAATTTATAAAAGATCATCAAAACGAACTAGACGCCATTCAGCTCATTTACCAGCAGCCCTACCAAAAGCGTCACCTAAGTTACGACATGATCAACCAATTAGTAGAAGAGATAGAACAACCCCCGTATCATATAGCGCCAGCCGAAGTGTGGAAGGCCTACGAACAACTAAAAAAAGCCAAAGTAAAAGGCGCACCACCCGAAAGTAAATTACCCATACTCATTAGCCTTATTCGTTTAGCCACTGGCGTAACCGATGTGCTCGAACCGTTTAACGAGCTAGTGAATAATCGCTTTGAAAACTGGGTGAAACAACAGGGTAAAGACTTCAAGCCAGAGCAACTCAACTGGTTAAATAAAATAAAAGACCAGATAGCGCAAAATGCCGAAATGACCGTGGACGATTTTGAATACACGCCCTTCAATCAAGAAGGTGGTTTGTTAAAAGCACGCGAGTTGTTTGGTAAAGACTTACAACCCATAATTGACGAATTAAATGGATACCTCATTGCATGAGTGAAGTAGTACAAAAAGATGATAAGCTGCCAGATGGTTGGATTTATACTGAGTTGGTAAATATTTGCACTGTTGATAATGGGCGCGTATTTAAAAAGACTGAATGGGTAAGTGAAGGGTTACCTATTATTCGAATTCAAAATTTAAAGAATAGTGAGGCACAATTCAATTATTTCAACGGTGAACTAGGCGAACAACATAGTGTAAAAGCCGGTGATCTTTTGTTTGCTTGGTCAGGTACCCCTGGTACTTCTTTTGGAGCACATATCTGGCATGGGCCAGATGCGGCTTTAAATCAGCATATATTTAATGTGCGTTTTGACAAAGAAAGTATTGACCCTAAATATTTTTATTTTGCATTAAATCAAAATGTAACACGATATGTAGAACAGGCACAGGGTGGTGTAGGGCTTGCTCATATAACTAAAGGGAAGTTCATGTCATCAACTATCCCTTTGATGCCATTCGAACAACAAAAACGCATCGTCGACAAAATTGAAGAGCTCTTCTCCCATATCGATGCTGGCATCGAAGCCCTAAAAAAAGCCAAGCAACTCCTCAAACAATACCGCCAATCCGTCCTCAAAGCAGCCGTCACCGGCGAGCTAACCAAAGAATGGCGTGAAGCGAATAAAGACAAATTAGAACCAGCCTCCCAACTACTCGAACGCATCCTAAAAGAACGCCGCCAAAAATGGGAAGAACAACAACTCGAACAATTCAAAGCCAAAGGCAAAATGCCTAAGGATGATAAGTGGAAGGAAAAGTATAAAGAGCCGGTAGCTGTTCAGTCGCTGCCATTTGAAATCCCAAATGGTTGGGAAACAATTAGCCTTGATACATTGATTCATCGCATTGAAGCTGGGAAGAGCTTTAAATGTGATGAGCGACCTCCATTAGAGGGTGAGACAGGGATAGTTAAAGTAAGCGCAGTAACATGGGGTGAGTTTAATTCAGAAGAAAGTAAGACAATCACGGATAAAAATAAGATAAATCCAAACTACCGCATTAAAAAAGGTGATTTTCTTTTTAGCAGAGCAAACACAATTGAATTGATTGGTGCGTGCGTGATAGTCAAAGAGGTCGATAAGGACCTTCTCCTCAGCGATAAAATACATCGTTTCATTATTCCTGAAGAGTGGAAAGGGTGGGTTAGATTGTGCTTAAGGACAAGACATGGAAGAAATGAAATTGAAAGCTTGGCTACAGGTAATCAGGACTCAATGAGGAATATTTCTCAAGGCAATGTTAAAAAAATAAAAGTTCCACTATTGCCGGTTGTTGAGCTTATAGAAGTAATTTCTCTAGTTAATCAAAAAATTGATGGTTTACAAAGATTGGAGTCAGAAATTGAGGCTCACCTAATGAAGGCAGTTAAAAACAAACAGTCAATATTGGCTTCAGCATTTAAAGGTATGCTCCAATGAGGAAAGAGTTACAAGCGTCCGTTGCTCGAATGAGGGAAGCAACTGAAGAGCTTTTTGAAAGTAATCCGTTTGTGGTTTTTCTATGCGGGCCAACATTAGATGATGTTTTAACTAAGCCAAGTTCTGCTCTAAGAGGTAAGGTACAAGATTTGTTAGTTTCTGAAGGGTTTGAAGTTGTACTAGGTGAGGATGATGGGTTAGAAGAACTAAGAAAAGAGTTTTCAGGCCTGGCACATGAAAATGAGCTGAGTTTTATACAACAAGAAAGTAGTGCTGTTCTTTTAATTGCAGACAGTGTCGGTTCATATTGTGAGCTTGGTTTGTTTTCTCATCAGCACTACACGAATAATCCTAATCAAGTCGATTTTATATTGTTAATGGATAAAAAATATAAAGGAGTTGAATCTTACCTAAATGAGGGGCCAGCGAAAGCAATCGATATCATGGGTGGTAAAGTCTTTCATGATGATTTTAGTGCTTTTGATTTAAATCCAGTCTTAGAGCGTTTAAAAGCTAGAAGAAGTGTTTACTTGACTCACGGTAGAGGAAGACCCAAGGGGTCTGGAAAATGAGAAATCGTTTTAATACTCGACTTTTGTTATGGGGTTTAGGTGTTATTCAGCCTGCATCGTTAGAAGAGGTTGTTGCGTTCTTGCAATTGATCTATCCGGATGTTTCTCAATGGCCAAGTGGTGATGATCTTGATATGGCTGAATCTAAGTTATTGAATTTAAATTATATTATAGCGACACATAAAAAATCAGGCCTTTATTCTCTAACAGCACATGCAAACCAGAACATGGATGTGAAGCTTAGAAAAAGTAGGGATAAGGCACGAATTACATTGCTGAAAGAAATCTATGATGCTAGTCTAAATATGTCGGAAGTGGTGGATATAGAATTGGATGGCGTATCGCCATCTATAGATGTTAGTAGTATCACACAAGACGGATCGCGGCAAATAAGTACGCCCGCTGATTCGCCTCTTAAAAGTCAAACCATCGGCCGTACTTATTGGCCGCGGATCTCTGGGCAACTAAATTTAAAAGTTGGTCTTGAATTTCACCCTTCCGACAACTTCTTTAAATATTGTTCATTTCCTAATATTAAATTAGTTCATCAAGCTAGTGGTCAGGTCACAAAAGATAAAGACATTACTCTATCTGAACTTGGGCTCTGTATTGGTATTTCACCAAGATTACTAACAACATTCATTCATAAACCAGAAAATCACTATCGAAAATTCTCAATTGGGAAAAAAGGTGGTGGAGAAAGAATAATATCTTCACCAAGATTTTTTCTTAAAACAATACAATATTGGATTAAAAGCTACTTCTTAGTTTATTTAAAGATTCATACCGCATGTCATGCTTATCAAAAAGGTAGGTCGATTATTTCAAATGCGAAGAATCATGTTGATAAAGACTTTGTTGCAAATATAGACGTCGAAAATTTCTTTGGGAATATTAAAAAAATCGATGTTTTTAATCTTTTGATACGACATAAATTCGGTCAAAACCTAGCAAATTCTCTCTCAAGTCTTGTTACCTTAGATGGTTGTATTCCTCAGGGAGCACCAACAAGTCCTGTAATATCGAATGCATATTTATTTGATATGGATGAAGCTCTTAGTAAAGAATCAAAATTAAGAGAGCTAACATATACTAGATATGCAGATGATATTACGATTAGTGGAAATTCAAAAGAAGCGGTTCTTGAAATTGTTCATTTATGTTCTGAGTTACTTAAAAACTACAGGCTTCGATTAAATGACAAAAAAACACGAATTGCTAGTCGAGGAGGGAGCCAAAGAGTTACGGGTGTGGTTGTTAATAAAAAATTGCAGCCTCCTCGTGAATATCAAAGAAGAGTGCGAGCTATATTTCATAAGGCATTTAATAATCCAGAACAATATATAGATAAAGTTAATGAGTTGCGTGGCCATCTAAGTTATTTGTCATCATTTGATACATTAAAAGAAACAAGACATCTTCGTAGATATAAGATGGTACTCAACAAATTAACAGCTGTGGCAAATAAAAAATGAGCGCATCAGAAATAGCAAACAAAGTTTTGAACTACATGCATGTCTTATGTGATTATTTAAATAATAATAAATGCATGACATGAAAAAACAAACCGAAGTTGATAAAACTACTTAGATATTTTAGTGCTAGAAGTTCTGATTAAAATAAATGGATTATATGAATAATAAAATGTTATCAGTAAAAATAGATAGAACAATTGAAGGTTTTTTATTGTTTGTTATTCGTTATTTTGTAACAATATTGCATATACTTCGTCATCCATTGTCTCCACAACTCATCTTAAATAAATCTGCTGATAATCCTGCTGTATTCGTACAGCCGCTAACATTTTTAGCAATTGGTGCATTTGTTTTCTCATTATTAATTGGTGTTTATCCAGCAGGTTTTAGTGGGATGTTGGATCTGATTTGGTTTGTTGATGAGTTGAAACAAAGTGTTAGGAATAATTGGCAGTATGCAATATCAGTTACAAGTCTAATAACAACTGGAATGCCAGTGATTTTTACAATAACAGGCATATCAGCATTGATTGGAAAATTGCTCTTTAGAGATGCAGGTATTCGTTCTATTTGGTTTAAAGCTAACTGTTATGCCTTCGGTTTTCAGTCGATTACGTTATTTTTTGTATTCTCATTAGATTCTGTGGTTTATGCAACTGTTGCAATGTTTCCATTTTTAGAAAATATTAAGATCGATGAAGGCTTTGCAAATCCGATAATGATTGCTCTTCTTTTAAGTGTTGTTGTTGTGAGTATTGTATGGCCAGTTTTGTTTGTTTGTGCATCATTAATTAAACTTAAATTAATTAATAAACCTAAAGTAAGCCAAATCTATTGGCTAATAGGCGTTATATATTGTTTCGGTATTCAATATTTATATGCTGGAGCTGCTAGCGTGTTGCCAAATCTAGAGAAACGCTTTTTTACTGAGGAGAAAATACAACCATCAATGGAAGTTGTAAGAGTAGAGGGTGGTCAGTATGTAAAGAGTCAAGATGATTTCTTTTTTGTGACTGAAATTATAGTCGATAACAATTTAGATCATAGTTTGATAGTAGATATTGTGAATGATGAGTTTCTGCTCTCTTTTAATTCAGACGACTGTGATCCTCTTGCGGATGAGCGCTGTTTAAATAGTGTTGTCAATGAGTTTTCAGTCCCTTGGTATATTAAGCAGAATAATATTGAATTGTTGGATCCGGTTGGCAATTCTAAAATAATTGTTATCAAAGCTGGAGAGGTAGGAAAGTTCACTATAAAATTAGGGGTGACAAATTTTAAAAATATTTATTGTGAGGTTTTAAATATAGAAAATTCACAATCTATAAATACTAATTCCCTAAATCAATTGGTATTAAAATATTCTGGCTATAGGTCATCGATTGAAATAAGTCATCCAATAGATTTGTATGAGTTATTAGAAACATTATCCAATCAAGATGAGGTCAATAAAATTAAATGTTAATTAAAGAAGATTATTATATGTACTTCAATCGAGGTTTGTGAATGAGCTCGTTAGATCTAGTAAATGGAGTATGGAAATACGCCCACGTCTTACGTGACGATTGTGTGGGTTATGGTGATTATGTTGAAGCCGTTCTCGCACGTCCATGTGCTTCGCGGCACCGGTGCATGGCCCAGGCCAGCTTCTCGACCAATCGGTCTCACCTTCTCCTTGCACAATGCAAATCACCTATAAATGAGGTTCCACATGAGTGCGTCTGAAATTGTTAATAAGGTTTGGAATTATGCGCATGTACTCAGGGATGACGGCGTTGGTTATGGCGACTATGTGGAGCAGATTACCTACTTAATCTTTCTTAAAATGGCCGATGAACGACAAAAGGCTGGTCAAGAAACGAAAGTACCTAAGAAATATACATGGGCCGAGTTAGTAAAGTTAGATGGTGATGATTTAGAAATTCAATATCGACATACATTAGAAAACCTTGGAAAAGAAGGGGGTATGTTAGGCACTATCTTTCGTAAAGCGCAAAATAAAATACAAGACCCCGCCAAACTCGAACGCTTAATCAAAATGATGGACAAAGAACAATGGTCTACATTACCGGTTGACGTGAAGGGTGCAATTTATGAAGGCTTGTTAGAACGAAGTGCACAGGGAGAGAAAGGAGCGGGACAATATTTTACACCTCGACCATTAATCCAGACCATTGTAGAAGTTATGAAACCCAGCACCACTGACACGGTAGCTGACCCTGCCTGTGGTACGGGTGGTTTTTTATTGGCCGCTCACGATTACATGGCTAATAAAAAAGGTGGGCTTTCAAAAAAGGAAAGTCGTCATCTAAAAGATAATGCATTACGTGGTAACGATATAGTAGATGGTGTTGTTCGCTTATGTGCCATGAACTTATACCTGCATGGTATTGGTGGCGACGAATGCCCCATTACGGCTACAGATTCCTTAGCTAAAGAAGTAGGGGATGACCGTGTCGATATGGTATTAGCCAATCCACCCTTTGGTAAAAAAAGTTCAATCACCGTAGTGAATGAGAAAACCGGTAAAAAAGAACAAGAAAAACTCACCATCGAACGCGAAGACTTTTGGGCCACCACCTCAAACAAACAACTCAACTTCGTACAACACATCGCCAACATGCTAAAAATAGACGGCAAAGCCGCCGTAGTCGTGCCCGATAACGTACTCTTCGAAGGCGGTGCCGGCGAAACCGTACGTAAAACCCTAATGGAACGCACCGACCTCCACACCATACTGCGCCTACCCACCGGCATCTTCTACGCCCAGGGCGTCAAAGCCAACGTCATCTTCTTCGACGCCAAACCCGCATCAAAGAAACCCTGGACCAAAAAACTCTGGATCTACGACTTCCGAACCAACGTACATATGACTTTGAAAACCAAGCGTTTGGTAAAAAATGATTTCAACGAATTCATAGAACTCTACAAAGCAGAAGACAAAAGCAAACGCCGCGAATCAAAAAAGAACGAACGCTGGAAATCATTTAAATACGACGAAATCATCGCAAGAGATAAAACCAACCTAGACATCTTTTGGATGAAAGACGATTCATTAGAAGATACCGAAAACTTACCTGCACCAGCTGTGCTCGCCGCAGAAATAGTTGAGCAAATGGAAGCAGCTCTAGAAGAGTTTAGAAGTGTTGAAGAAGTTCTCGCTACAAATGGAGAAGATTGAGGTGGAGCTTGTATTAGAAATATTTGGTGGACTTATTGCCATGGTTGCAGCTGGAATAGCAATAGTTGGTGATACTTGGGACAAACAACGCAACGGCTGGCGAAGAGTCACTAAAACAGGAAGGTGGGTGATTTTTATTGCTGTATTTGGTTTTGCTATATCTATGACTAATTCGGTACTTGCATATAATGATTTTTTAAAAAGACAAAAAGCTGCCATAGATGAGATCGATAAGGCCTGGGTTACATTAATGGAACCGTTTAAATTATTTTTATGGGAATTAGATGGGAATCAAAGTGTTTCTTCGGTTGAAATGATTGATCGTATTCTAAATGATGGTTATTTAGAAAAATTTAATAATACTATAGATTTACGTGGTGAGGCACCTCACCACTATGGCAAATGGTTAAAGCTAATTTGTGGTTCAACAAAAATTGGTATTTCTAATTTGCGGCAGGCGCAGACTATATATGTGGGTATCTTGGATACTGATTTAATCACAGTGACTAAAGATGTCGCTCAGTCAATGGCTGCTGAGTTTATGCGTATTTTAAGTCCGTGCGATTCTGTTAGCTATTCACATGATTACAAACTACAGCTACACACTGTTGCTAATTTAGATGAGTTTAAGCGTTATCTGCTATCTTTAAAAAAACTAAAGATGAGTATGTTGGAATATTAAGTTAAATAACTAATAAAGTATTCTCATATCTCAACTAGAAGTGGCTAAAACACACACGACATGACTTTTCAAGTGAGTGCCAAATATTTTTGAGTGTAATTAGATAATCTTATTTTCGGCAGATGTTGTCAGTTAAAAATTACTTATGCCATAGAAGAATAAAATATCTCTTCATGTCATTCATGTAAATTAGTTTCTTTTTCTATTCGAATTTATAACAATAATTTTGTATATATAAATATTTATATAATGTCCCTAAGAGACTTTTGGATTTCTTTGGTAGTATCGTTGTGACTTTGTAATTTATTTAAAAAAATACCTTGAAAAAGTATGTCTTATCGATGGTGAAATATTGTAACTATGTTATTAGTTTGATGAAAGAATATATTCTGGTTTGTGAGATGTATCACGATTGTATTGAGTATTAAAAGTTAACAAATGTTATAATATGGTCATACTAAATAATAATAAATTAATGGAGTATATATGGAGAGGTCTAAGTTGTTCTTGGTGGCGCTATTCTTGGTGCCGCCGTCATTATCTGCAAACCAGTCTGACGATAATACTCGAGGAATATTCTTAGATCTGGGTATTGCTAATGAAGAAGCTCAGCCAGAGTTATTTGTGCCTATTCGATGGGCAAAGAATATTTATTCAGGCTTTGGGCTTAGAGGCGGGGCAAGTAGATTTGATGAAACATTTAGAAATGATTTTGATACTGCCACACATAATAGCGATTATGTTACACAAGAAGATAGATATAGAATAAATATAATAAGCTATGAATTAAAGCAGGATAATGAAATATATGTGTTTGGTTTTAATTATGAATCAATAAGTAGAGTCGAAGAAGAGTATGGTTATGCTGTACAAGATGGAACACTAGCTATAGTATCATATAATTATTTGAATAATCTTGATATATCTAAGCTGTCGTTAACATTTAATTATGAAAATAAAATTAAAAACATACTAAGTTTCAAACTTGGTGCTTCATATTCACCTGCGCCAAGTCTTGATTATCGTAATGAGGATTATGTTATAAATGGCACAATTTTTACTGCAGGTAGTAGTAACAATTATAGTCAACCCCGCTCCTATGTATTAACTACTGATATAGAGATTATTGCAACATCGAAATTTAATATAGGACTCAATATTCAGTACGAATATCTTCCTTTAAAGTATGAACGTGCTTTTGTTGGTATTGGCGCACTAGTTCCTGAAGAAAGCGAATATGAGACTTATATTTATTCTTTTAAGTTTATTTTCAAGAAGGCTCTGTTTGGGAATGTAAAACCAGTTATAGGTTATAAAAGTATAATAATAAATAAAGATTCAGAGGAATTGAGTAACGATGAGCTTATTGTGATAGGCGTGGAAAATCGATTCTGAACTTCTGATCCTTTAATGAAATGCTTTTTTGTTTCTACTGTAGAGGAATTGTAAATGAGTCGGTATATACAGTATTCCTGTCTGCTTCTGTTGCTGTGATTGTTACGGGTATTTCTGACTGATCTAAAGGTAGCTCTGGGTTAACAGTTATTTTAAAGCCTTGGTATGGGTACAGGTAATTATTATGTGTGCTTGACCAATCATTCGATCCGTTCGTATCGCGTGTTTCTATCCCATTTAACTGGACAGTTCTGTTTTGGATTCCACTTGTGCCAGACAGGTTGCTTATTATTACATTCGGGTCAGTTGTTGATAATTCGATTGTGATTTGAGCCGAGTCCGATGTGCCTAGATTTTTAAGGGCCAGGGAAATATAGGCTGTTTCTCCGCGCTGTAGAATATTGTTATTATCTCCAACTGTATCACTATATATCCCATCGTATATTTCATGAGAAGCATATACGGGAGAGACTGCGCGGTGTAATCTTGGATCGTCTGGTACGGTCAACGTATAGCTATCAATATCATTTATGAAAAGGAACGCTGTCGTAATACTTCCGATATCAATGGGTGTTGATGTTTCGATGCTAGAACTAGTGTCAGCTACTAACGTAGGTGTAGAAGCTAACAGAGTCTGGTTTAGAGGTTCGCTATTGATACCTAGGCTGTAAGTTATCTCTCGAGTAAGATCGTTTGATGACAATATGAAGTACAGTTCTTTATTTGGCTGGTAAGGTATAGATTCAGTAAAATCTGACGAATAGACTGGTACATAATCTAGATGATCTGTAATTAAATAACCGCGAATTCTCCCATTGGAGGCAATGCTATGTTTGCCTCTAGATGTGGCCCGTATATTAATTCTATTTTTATATACTCTAAAATAGGCTGATAAACCCCAAATATCATTATTGTTATCAGTAATGTTAATTGCTACGGGTATGTCCTGGTAGGTTGAATCGAGATACTTGAAAGAAATTGTAAATGGTATTGAGACGGATTCGCCAGGCAGGATCGTTCCAGGCTCTGCTGAGAAGCTGGACTTCGCTATATAGGAGTTAGAGTCATCAAAATTATATGATTTTATATAGGCATTCGAAGATCCAATATTCTTTATTGATAACGTTCCGCTAGAAGATGTGTAATCACCAAAAGCAAAGTTTTGATCTAAGAAAATTTCAGATTTGAAATTATGTTCATATGATTCCACAACATTGAAAATACCAAGCTGTGTGTCAACATTATTAATGATAACTGTATCAGATATTTCAGCAGTATTAGTATCATCAGAAACTGTAGCTGTTAATATATATTCACCCGGTGGCACATCGTCTATAGTAACTTCTTCATTTAGGTTGATAGTGGGTGTGGTGGTATTATAATTAGTGTTAGTGTCTAAATTAAATAAATCTGTATTGCCGCTGCATCCGCCTGTTATACCTGATGCGCACCCGTTTACGTTATTGTGTTTGCTGCGATATGGGGCACTAATTCTATAACGAACAGTAGATGGCTTTGAAGGCCTTCGTATCCATACATCAGATGTGTTATCGCTTGAGTTATCAGGGTTGAGGTCGCTAATGATAAGCTGTGTTTCTGTAGAAGAGCCGTCAATGGTTAATATGGTGCACTTATCAATGGTCTTTTCCTGGACGGAATAGATAGAATACCATGAGCCATGGTATTGATCGGAAACATTACCACTACATGCGGTATCTGTAGATGATGGGCTAGAGCAAGCACCGAGTATAACTGTAGCAGCTACTAGATAAATAAATTTATACATTTATATTTCCATATATTTATGATTTTTATTTAAGTGCAATATTAACAGACTTAGTTGTGAATCTTTTAATAAGCTTTGTGATTGTCATCACATATAGTCTATTTAAGCTTAGTGATAAGACAATATTTATAACGATTGTTAAATAGACTGATAAAGTAATTACTATTATCCAATGATTGTGGCTATCTTTTTATTTATAGGTACGACATTAGAATTGTTTTTTAGCCGATCAAGGTAGTCACTGTACCATTGCATCATCTCAGTACGTTCTGCTAGATATTGGGATCTGTTGTATGCCGCTCTCACTTTATTTCTATCACCATGGGCGAGCTGTCTCTCAATAACATCTACACGAAAACCTGCCTCATTTAGAATTGTGCTTGCAACTGTTCTAAAGCCATGAGCTGTTGCATCATATTTAAGGCGTTTTCTTATTGCATAAGTTAAGGTGTTTTCGCTCATCATTTTTCGACTGTCATGTGAGCCAGGAAATACTAGACTGTGCTTTCCGGTTAGTTTTTTTATTTCATGAAGTAGGTTGAGTGCTTGAGATGATAAAGGAACGATATGCTCTTCTTTCATTTTCATTTTTTCTGCAGGGATGCGCCAAATTTTATTTTCGAGATCGAAGTCTTTCCATTCGGCTGAGCGTAATTCACCTGGGCGAACAAATGTATATACAATAAGCTGGAGAGCAAGTTTGGTTAATTTGTAACCACTGTAATCATCTAAAGCATTTAAGAATGAAGGTAATTCTTCTAACTTGATTGCTTTTCTATGTTGAACCTTCCTTGTTTGAATTACATCTTTAAGTGCGTCGACTGGGTTGTATTCGATAATGCCCATATAGGATGCATAACGTAATATTCCACTGATTCGTTGTTTGACCCGAGTGGCTACATCAAGTGCTCCTCGTTTTTCTATTTGTCGAATGACATACAATACGGCAGGGGTTTTAATGTCTTTGACGGGTATATCACCAAGGTGAGGAAAAGCATCAGCTTCTAATGATTTCCAAACTCTTTTTGCATGATCTTTACCCCACATCCCTGATTCTTTTTTGTGCCACTGTTCGGCTATTTTTTTAAAAGAATGTTCGTGCGTGTTAATGGTTTCTTGCCGCTTTTGTACAGCTGGATCGATTCGTTGTTGAAGAAGTTTTTTAGCTTCTAAAGTCAGTGTTCTAGCATCAGCCAGTGAGACGACAGGGTAGACACCTAAGGCAAGTGTTTTTTGTTTTTGTTGGTACCGATAAGATAAGCGCCAGTATTTGGAACCATTAGGACGTACTTCGAGATTAAGACCTTTACCATCAGATAGTTTATACGTTTTATTTTTCGGCTTAGATTGCTTAACCTGAAGTGCTGAAAGCTTGTCAGATAGGGTGTTTGCAGCCATTTTGTTGGTATTTCCTCAATCGAACTGAGATGTACCAACAGTTATACCAGCAGATGCGCTGGATGGCAACGAACATCATTAGACGCTAATGGACTTGAAAGGTTGTTGTAGCGGTGTTTTTAGTTTTTTTATGGATCTTACAGGACGTTGCTGGATGTTAAATGGTGCCCAGGGCCGGAATCGAACCGGCACGGTGTTTCCACCGAGGGATTTTAAGTCCCTTGCGTCTACCAATTTCGCCACCTGGGCAGTGGTCTTACTTTTTTAGCCCTGGCGAATGCCATTTGGGCTGAAAAATGGAGGCGGAACCCGGAGTCGAACCGAGGTAGATGGATTTGCAATCCACTGCATAGCCACTTTGCTATTCCGCCAATATATCTAAATCTAAAAAAAACCCCGGTTGTTTTACCG
>Ga0316205_10002196_pt1 | contig 21037 bp, 21 predicted proteins | sample 3monthpyrite_MG_FD_204941 | JGI IMG/M metagenome (GOLD analysis project Ga0316205, IMG submission 204941) | Microbial mat bacterial communities from mineral coupon in-situ incubated in ocean water Damariscotta River, Maine, United States -... | ecosystem: Environmental > Aquatic > Marine >... | reverse complement strand
CATTCGCCGGATGATTTGATCATGGTCGTGCATCAATATGGCGTATTATTTTCTGGTGATCTTGTTTATGGTGGCAGATTACCCTTTTTGGGTGGCGGTGATGTAAAAACCAAAGGATGGTTGGCGGGTCTGAAATATCTGCAAACACTCAAACCTGCTCCCCGTTTTGTGATCCCTGGTCATGGGACTGCGAGTGACAACCCGATTGAAGCTATCGCATTTACTCGAGAATACATAGAATTTCTGCGTACTGTCATGGCTAACGAAGTTGAAGAGTTGAATACCTTTGATGATGCATACGATCGTATAGATTGGTCAAAGTATAAAGATATTCCAACCTTCGAAGCGGCTAATCGTAGAAATGCATACCAGGTTTTTCTTGAGATTGAAGGCGAGTTGATGAACTGACATGCTCATCGTCTGGTTTGATAAATTATGGTAGTCATCAGTTTTGAATTATTTAGGTACGATCGTTTAATGATGTCCTTGCTTCGATTAAGTAATTCCCCGGCAATGCTGACTGCCGGGTAAGTTATTAATAGAAATTTATTTTTTCTTTTTGGATTTTTTTCGAGGTATTTCTTTGCTGGTCTTAGCCTTATTTTGTTCCCAACGAGCGGCAGGTAGCCGCCCATCTTCCTTGAGTTTTCTTGTGTCCTTATAGTAGGGTATGTCTGCCCAGGCAATCTCGATGTCTACCTTTTCTGCATCTGCAAGATCGTGGCTTTCAAAAGCCAGTTCACCTGGCGGCGCTGATCTGGAGAGTTTAACGAGTTTACTCGGGAGCTTGAGCTCGATTTCAGCATCACTGTTTGGATCAATAAAGCGGAATTCAGGTAATTTGCTCATCACGCCGGGTATAATTTCTCTTCCTTCATCTGATAGGCAAATAGTCAGGGTTTTTGTTTGCGGGTTAAATTTAGCAGTTCTCACGTCACTGATGTAATGTAGCGCTCTATCGGCTTTATTGGACAAGCGAACAACTAATTTAAACTCATGATCAGTCGGTTTCATGGATTTCAGAGTAACCTTTAACTGGTTTGGTGAATTATCGTTAGTCATTGTGTGCCTCCAGCAGTTTTAGTTTGTTGATTCAGTACCCACTGGATGGAAGTAATATCTTTGAACTTCTCCAGTAATCGCTGGTTAAAACGTTGCTTGTTTTTTTCTGATTGCAGTAATGTATTGTGACAAAACTTCAGTTCTCTTGACACTTCATCTGCTGGTAGGGATGCCCAAACTTCACTAATGGGTATCTCAGGAGCCCATTCTTCCAGTTGCCGATTGAGTTCACGTCCAAAGGAAGCTTTATCTTCATTATAGAGATAATGAGTGAGAAGGTCATGGTAGAGTCGAACAGGTTCAATCAAGGCCCATTGTATATGCTCACTAGGCCATGCACGTTCACTTAATAACGCAATCAGTTCCTCAGGCACACTATCGGACTTATCCGAGATGTCTCCAGCCCAATAGGCGCTTGTACGCTGTAATGCAGCGAGTCTTTCTTTGGCTTTTTTGCGATCAGGATGAAGTGTTGTAAACAGGTTGGCAAGTTTGGTTTCATCCAGTAATTTACTAGACCTTTCGATCATGATTTTCCAAAAGTCGAGCAATGGGTTAATGTAACCCTCAAGAAAATGTTCTGATATTTTCGGATTGCCCGCCATCATTGTGCATACTTGTGGAGAAAACGAATAGTAATCATGAAAAAAGTTTTCAAAAAAATCATAGCCCACCTCGGTACTCCGGACAAAGTGATCTCGTACCAACCTTAATTGTTGGACTTGCCATGAACTAAATGACTTGGAGGCTACCGTTGCAATTATGCAGCATCCACTGCTGCTGCAGCCGACACTGCCGCAATGTATACCCGGATCACGTAATTCAGGTGTTTCTCCCTGACGGTTAGCGATTTGAGTCCTTAAGTCATTTTCATCAATAATCGCCGCATTTTCTTCAGGAGATGATGGGTCACACTCTGCAGTCAATGCAAGTAAGGTATTATTGAGAATGCGAAATGCGTGAGAAAACTCGTGATAGAGAATAACTGGATTGGAGGCAGGTAGATCAATATCGCCACCCGTTCCATCACGTGCAAGGCATACATTTTGTTGCGTGTCGTATATCACCAGGCAGTTTTCTGTAGTATTTAAGCTCGCACCCGGCAAGCCACTACTGGCTGGAGGTAATGCAGTGCCATTATTTGCAAATGGAGTGCCATCGTCGAGTGTAAAGCCGGATAGACCTGGAATAATGATGGTGTCAACATTTTGTGCGCCACCCCCGTAGTCAGGGGCGAAGTTGGTGTTAACCATGGCATCCAGTCGTGTTTGAGGGGGGCCGTTGACTGTCTTATTATAAGTGACTTGCTGCATGCCGCCTGCTGGATCATCCAGGCCAATCCCGTCATCATCGGCAATGATGACGAGATCAATAAAAGCTTGTAATGGATCCAGGTCATCGCTACCTATACCAGAGGCATCGTTTAAGATAAACATACTCATGATATCACCCCACTGGATCTGGTTGTTTTGGAATAGGTAAAGGCTCCCAGTTCAAGCCATTGGGCTTAGGTTTTTTGTAGTCAGGTGTTTTGCACGCATCAGGACATTTTTCTTTGCGAGGCTGTTCCGGCGGGCAGCATTTTTCCATCTTTTTGATGAGTTCAAGTTCTCGATCGTAGTCTGAAGATTCGCAACAATGAACTCGTTCAGTAATGCCTTCAACTCGTTCAGTAGATATCAGGGATTTTTCATCGAGTTGTAACTGTTTGCCCAGTTTGCGTTTGATGTTACATAGAAGTTCATTGTTGTTGACTAATTCGCAAATAATGACATCGTTTTGTTTGCGGTGATGGTCGAGCAGGCTTAATTCGACAAGTTGTAATTGGATCAGTGAAAAGATCCCCTGGGAAATATTGGCAAAACCTATGTTCAATGTATTGTCAATTTGAGACAGGCGGCTGTTAGCCTGAATGAGCTCGTCACGAATATCTTTTGATATGTTAACGTTTTCGGCTGTATTGGTTGCCGTGTTAGCGGTGTTGGTTGCTACATGATCCAGTCGTGCATTGATTTGGTCGGCTACATCTTGAATAGATGGCATGGTTAAACCCTCCGTTGAATGGTTCAATCGCTTTGAAAGCGGGTATTTACTTGAATACACGATAATAAAAAGTAGGTTATCGAAAGCAATATTCAGGTAAGTAACTTACAATGATTAAGTTATCGAAAATAATTTTATTTGGCTGTGATTTATTGTGTGTTGTTACGGTGAAATATTTACATTGTTCTGAGGGATTGTGAGAAATAGTATGAAAGGTTTGTTAGTAATATTTATGTTTTATATGTATTGAGTAGTCGATTCTACAGTATGTTGATTTATCGACAGTTGCGCTTAATTGTTTTCCGAAATGCTTCTATTTTCTGTGCAATTTCCTTGTCGGAATAAAAACGACGCTTGCCGGTCTCGTCGAGGTCATACCAGACCACGCCGCCTTTTTCCAGGTCGGCCAATTCGGTTCTAAGTTCATTGCATTTTTGTTTTTGTATGGCTTTTTCTTTTGCTCGTTCTGCTTCCTTTTTTTTATTTTCCTGTCGGTCGACGTCACGGGCTTTAAGCCAATTGTCTATGGCTTTTTGATTGTCGATTGTTTCTTTAGGTGCACCATTAGGGGATGATGAAGGCTTTATTGTTACTTCTGTTGCCTGGTTTGAGTTGGGGCGATCTCCATAGTGTACTTTTCCATTTTTATCGGTCCATTTGTAAACGCCAGCGTGAGAGGCGCTAAAAATGCAGAGTAATAATAACATCAGGTATTTCATTTTTTCTTTTTCCCTGACTGATAATGTTTGAGAATCATTAAATTATTATTGCGTTCCAGTTTGACGTTACTCAGGAATGACATGCCGAGTAATACTTCTCTTGGGAATCCACCTTCCAACACGGCAGCATCAACATTATTTAATTGTATATTGCCTACCTTTACTGAATTTAGTTTAATCGCATACCCCGAGGTTATGCCAGAAGCTGTAGCTGCTTGCATCGGTCTGCCAGTGTAGCGGTAATCGATACCCAGGCGTTTTGCAGTGACTTCGTTCATGGCGATAGATGTCGCGCCTGTGTCTACAAGAAAATGAACAACTTGTCCGTTAATAGAACCATTGGTTACGTAGCTGCCTTTGCTGTCGGCCCATATTTTTACTTCGGTGGCTTCTTTTTTGTCGAATTGTGTACTCATGTGAGTGGTGAAATCAACAGTCTTTTTTTGTCCGTTATCCAGCACAACAACATAATCGCGTTCTACGCGTAATAGTTGTACGCCTTCAGGAGATGTTGTATTAATCGACAGCATGCGTTGAGTTCCATTGATTAATAACACTGCTTTCTTGCCGAATTGCCCCACCAGCTGTAATCGGTTGTCAGCGAGAGCCATGGGGCTTTGTAAAATAATAATGCTCAAAAAAAGAATGAATTTTTTCATAATGCCTAAAAGTTTATTCGGTTAAGCTGACATTCAATCATAATGTACTCTTTATTGCATCCAGAGATAGTACTCTGATTGTCTTTATGATTAGGTCGTTAGAGGATTATTCGATTAATCAGTAGTTTAATAGCTTATGTATCATTACCTAGCTTGTCGGCATTGATTGTAAGAACTTGATGCAGACGCTACAATCTGGCTCAAATATTTCAGGAATATCTATATGTCGAGTCTTTTCAAAGGCGTTTATTGTTTTATCAGTGGTATCGGCCTTATGTTTAAACCGGGGGTGTTTCGTTATGCCTTGTGGCCTTTGATTATCAATATCATTATTTTTACCATGGTGGGGCTGCTTGCCTATTATCAGTTTGAACGATTACTGGAAGCTATGTTGTCTTACTTGCCAGGTTGGCTGGATTGGTTGAGCTATGTATTATGGCCTGTTTTTGCAACGGCGTTAGGCTTGGTGTTCTTTTTTACATTTACTCTGGTCGCCAATCTGGTCGCTTCTCCTTTCAACGCGCCATTGGCAAATGCAGTGGAGCAAAGGTTGGGCCGGGCATCTAATCAGGAGGGCAGTAGCACACCTTTTATTCGTTCGGCTCTCATGTCAGTAGCGAGTGAGTTACGCAAGCTGGTTTATATTTTGTTACGAGCGGTTCCTTTGTTAATTTTATTTGTTATACCGGTGGTGAATATTGCTGCTCCTTTTATCTGGATCGTTTTCAGTGCCTGGATGTTGACGTTGGAATATGCAGATTACCCGATGGGGAATCATGAGCTTGATTTCAAAACGCAACTGAGGTATTTAAAGAAAAGGCGGTTTTTATCCCTGGGCTTTGGCGCCAGTGTTACCATTGCCTTATTGATTCCGGTATTGAATTTTCTCGTGATGCCTGCAGCCGTTGCCGGAGCAACTCGCATGTGGGTCGAAGAACTTTCAGCTAATCAATCATAAAGGCTGATGTTTTTGTATTTGCTATTTTATATGATGGTCTCGTACAGCGACGTAAAAAGGAAATAATCATGAAGATGAAACTGATATGGCTATGTTTAATGTTCTTGTTAAATGCAGTTGCTAATGCCTCTATTATTGGTAAGGAGGTTGAATATCGGCAGGGTGATACTGTCATGAAGGGTTATCTGGCCTATGATGATGCCATTGCAGGAAAACGTCCTGGTATTCTGGTGGTGCATGAATGGTGGGGTCACAATGAATATGCACGTCGTCGCGCGCGTATGTTGGCTGAGCTGGGATACACTGCATTAGCAGTAGATATGTATGGTGATGGTAAGCAAGCTGAGCATCCTGAAGATGCCGGAAAATTTGCCCGTGCCGTAGGTGGTGATCTTGATTTGGCCAAGGCGCGTTTTATGGCGGCACTAGCGTTTGTTAGCAAGCATTCATCTGTCGATAGCAAACGTACTGCAGCGATAGGTTACTGTTTTGGTGGAGGCATCGTATTGCAAATGGCTCGCCTAGGTGTCGACCTGGATGGCGTGGTGAGTTTCCATGGAAGCCTGGCTACGAAAAACCCCGCCAGTCGTGGGAAAGTAAAAGCAGCAGTTCTGGTGTTGAACGGGGCAGCTGATCCATTTGTTAAGCCTGAGCACGTGACGGGTTTTGAGAAAGAGATGAAGGACGCCGGCGTTGACTATCAGCTAATTAATTATCCCGGTGCAAAGCATAGTTTTACCAGCCCGGATGCAGATAAGTATGGCCAGCAGTTCCAAATGCCACTGGCTTACAATCGAGATGCAGATTTAAAATCATGGAAAAGTATGCAGGCGTTTTTCAAAAGGATTTTCTAATATTATATTCATGAAGCTTCTGGTCGAAGCTTCATGAGAGAATAAACCTATTTATTATTTAGCTTTCGGCGGAGTAAATCCGCCTGCTCCGCCATATTGACCTTCATCGAACAGAAAGCCGAGCATATGTTGCTCTATTAATTCAAGACTGCGAGGATCAGCTGTATTCAGGCCATTTTCGTTGATGACCATGGTCAGGTGTTCAAGCCATTTTTTCCATCCTTCATCGGATACCGATTCCAGAATGCGGACACCAATTTCGCCTGGGTGTGGGGCAGCATCCAGGGCTTCTGCCTCTCGTTTTAATACTACGCACTGGATCATATTGGCCATGTCAAAATACCTTTAATAAAGTGGGTTGTTAGAATTATGCCATTTTATCACGTTTCCTGCATAGTAACAGGTACGGGAAGAAGGGCTTTATAGCCTTATCACTAGAATGGTTTCACAATAATAAGAACAATGATAGCAACCAGTAATAAAACGGGGAATTCATTTAGCCAACGATAAAAGACGTGCCCGTGAGTATTACGGTCATGACGGAAGTCCATCAGTAATTTACCGCAATATATATGATAGACAATGATAATACCGACCAGAATGAGCTTAATATGCAGCCACCATGACTGTTCATAGGCAACCCAGGCATAATCCATCAGCATCCAAAGGCCTAGTGCAATCGTAATGATGGCACCGGGGGTCATAATGCCAAAAAATAATTTTCGTTCCATTATTTTGAAGCGCTCCTTGCTAATGGAATCCTCGGTCATAGCGTGGTAAACAAATAAGCGCGGCAAATAGAACAAGCCAGCAAACCAGGTCACCATGAAAATTATATGAAAGGCTTTTACCCAGAGCATAAATAGCGTCCTTTTAGACTTATGTTAATTGTAATATTTAAAAACGACAATGTGCAGATAAATTACAATGAGGGCATTATACTGTATCTGAAATTATCGAAGCTAGTGAAAATAGGTTGGGCTTGTTTTTTATACTTACAGCCCGATGAAAATTGTTAGAGATAACTGATAATTTGTTGTTTGAGCTGTTGAAAATCTAATGGCCCCACTTTTTGTAAAACGATGTTCCCTCCGGGTGCTATCAGAAAGCTGGCTGGCGTCACACTACGAGCCATACCGAAAGCGCGCATGATTTCCTTATTCAGGTCCATGACCACTGGATAGGAAATGCCGTGTTTAGAAATAGAAGCTACGACCTGAATGGGGGGGTCGTAATGCATTGCAACACCGATCAGTTCTAGCCCTTTGTCATGCAGTTCCTGATAGAGTTCAATCAAATGCGGCATTTCTTTTATGCAACTTTTACAAGTGCTGGCCCAGAACACGACCAATACCGGTTTTTGTTCAGATAGGGACAAAAAATTAATTTTGCGGCCTGTTGTATCTTCAACAGTCAGGTTGAGTGCAGTGTTGCCTCGGGTCAGTAGCAGGACGGTTATGGTTAGAACTGCCAGTATTCCAATACCAGTTGCCACAAGTAGTTTTTTTTGTTTCAAGCGCTGTCTCGATGTGAGTGTGTTTTAAGAGATAGCATGGTAGCTTTATTGGTAACTGGACTCAATTTTCTGACGTGTCAGGATACCATAGATATGTTCGATGCCTGGTACATTATGTCTTTGTACATAGAGTGCTTCAGCAGGACTATTGTTCAGAACTTCCAATGCTTCCTGCAGGTTGGCCTGCATGTGCACCGATGTTAATTCATAACGTTGTGCTGGTATTTTTAATAAATCTATTTCAGTCACTTCATTATTTTCTTCAGTTTGTAGTTCCTGTAAGGTGCGCGCTAGATCAGCGGCATTCATCAGCACCTTTAGCTCTGGGTTACGAATAATGATCCAACGCGGTTTTTTCTCGATGGCGCTATGAGCCTCTGTTATATCAACTTTTTCTTTTAACGTGATGAAATCGCGATCCATAGCACTGGCAACACCGATGCGGCGTAAGGACTGGGATATCGGGTTATTATGGTAATCCAGTCCACGTGCGTGCATCAGTGCCAGATAAACAGATTGTTTTCCAAATAGTTGGCTGCTGGCAAGGTTGGCGGTTATCACGGCGAGCATGCCTGGCAGGATAATATCAGGGTTGGCGGTTAGTTCGAGCATCGCAGTCAGTGCTGCAAGGGGTGCCTGTAATGTTGCGCTCATCAGAGCACCCATCCCCAACAGTGCATAAAACGCAGCTGAATAATCATCACCCGAATACAGGTTTGCCCCTAACATGCCCATCAGGCCACCGGCCGCCGCTCCAATGACGATGGTGGGTCCAATCAACCCACCGGGCAGCCCGAGCCCCAGACCGATGGTCGTCGCGAGTATCTTGAATATGACAAGTAGTGCCAGTACCTGGAAGCTCAATTGTCCGAGCAAGGCGGCGTTTACAGTGTCATAACCCACTCCCATGATCTCAGGGACGATCAGTGCGCACAGTCCTGTTGCCAGTCCGGCGAGGGTCATGCGCAGCCAGATAGCCTGACGCGTTAGAGTGCCTGAAAAAATTTGTAACATTTGTATAAACAATGCAGCAAGAGTCCCCATGATCAAGCCGACCAATAATATATACGGTAATTCTGCCAGTGATCCGAGTTGTAATGGAGGCAGTACGAAGGCAGGTGCAGAGCCGAATACCAGGCGTGTGATCGTCGTTGCACTAACAGCGGCCAGAATGACCGGTATAAAGCCGGAAATAGTATATTCCATCATGACAACCTCCATCGCAAAAATAACACCGGCCAAGGGCGTATTAAAGGATGCAGCAATCGCAGCAGCGGTTCCGCAGGCGACCAGGGTGCGTATACTATTATTAGGTAGTGTCATGTACTGGCCAAGCAAACTGCCGGTCGCAGCGCCCAGGTGTACACTCGGACCTTCACGTCCTACAGAATGCCCACTGATAATACTCAGTGCCGCACCCACAAATTGCAGGACGGCATTACGCAGTGGTAGATAGCCCTGATGATAGGCCAGGCGTTCCATGACATGCACAATACCGATTTGAGCGCCCCCCTTCGAAGCCCATTGAAACAACAGGCCGATAGTAAATGCACCCAATACCGGCAGCAGGAAAATCCAGAGTTTATCAAGGTCTTCGAAATTTTCATGTGCCCCACCAGGCATGTAAGCAGTCTGCACCGTCTCAATCAATAGTCGAAAAGCAACGATGACCAGACCCGCGAGTAGGCCGCTTATAATACCCATGACTGCTAGCTGTGGGATAGCATCAGCATTCGCCAAGTGTAGGCGCAGGTTATCAAGTCGTAAGCTTAGCCAATGTCGTATGGGTTTTGGATTGTGCATAGCGGAAATTATGCCAGAGAGCGTTTGTTTATGTTGTGTTTACGAATTAATTCTGGTGAATTGCATGTGATTCACTAATTGTAGAAACCTCACGTTTAGCAGCGGGAGGGTAACTTGTACAGAAACAGGTATCAACTTGCTGCTTATAGATAGATTTAACGATGCTTTTCTTTATTTAATAAAACGCTAATATACTGAATTATATAAGAAAACTTGACTCCAGTGTTTGCGTTGGTTAATATGCATTAACATTTTGAGTTACTGATCATTTAACTCCAAGACCATTTGATAATAATAACAATATGATTCACCACCATGTTAAGCGGCAATAGCCGCTTTTTTATTGCCTGCATTTTCTATAAAATTATCTGTAAATTCAGCGACTTTGACGTGCAAACTTTAAGCGGTGGCTATATTATACCCTGATGGTTTTCATCGTTATTGCGGTGTTTTTTAAAATATTAATGTTGTTAGGGACTTATTCATGATTAAGGCAGGTATTGTTGGTGGTACAGGATATACCGGGGTTGAACTACTCCGTATTCTTGCTCTGCATCCTCAAGTTGATATCACGGTGATTACTTCACGTGGTGAAGCAGGAACCCCTGTGTCAGATATGTTTCCAAACCTTCGTTCTAAGATTGATTTGGTTTTTACCGAGCCAGACCCTGTCACCTTGTCTGCCTGTGACGTGGTGTTCTTTGCGACACCCAATGGTACCGCTATGCAATCAACACCGGCATTACTGGATGCGGGTGTCAGGGTGATTGATTTGGCAGCTGATTTTCGTATCAAAGATGTGGCAGAGTGGGAGCAGTGGTATGGCATGTCCCATGCTTGCCCAGACTTACTGGATGAGGCGGTTTATGGCTTGCCTGAGGTTAACAGAGACTTGATTCGAAATGCTCGTCTACTGGCAAATCCTGGTTGTTATCCAACGGCAGTATTACTCGGTTTTTTACCACTAATAGAATCGGGGTTGGTTAATAGTGATCATTTGATTGCAGACTGTAAATCCGGTGTGAGTGGTGCTGGACGCTCTGCTAACGTAGGCTCTTTATTATGTGAGGCCAGTGAAAGCTTTAAAGCTTACGGCGTGCCTGGTCATCGACACTTGCCTGAAATCAGGCAAGGACTGGAATCGGCCATAGGTATGCCGGTTGGATTGACATTTGTACCCCATTTAACACCTATGATTCGAGGCATTCATGCAACTTTATACGCCAGCCAGAACAAGGCAGCAGATTTGCAGGCCCTGTATGAAGAACGCTACGCTGATGAGCCTTTTGTTGATATTTTGAAGGCTGGGGATCACCCTGAAACACGCTCGGTCAAGGGCAGTAATTACTGTCGCATCGCCATTCATAAACCACAAGATAGAGACACAGTGGTGGTATTGTCTGTGATTGATAATCTGGTAAAAGGGGCAGCGGGGCAGGCTGTGCACAATATGAATTTGATGTTTGGTCTGGATGAGACCCTGGGTATAGATGCTGTGGCACTCATGCCATAGCGGGTTCTTGAATATGCTCAATCGATCAAACTGGAAAATTTTCTTATTACCGATAATATTGTTATCGGTACTGGCATTTTTCGCCTGGAGTATTTTTGATTACGGACGGTATCGTGCAGGCTTCGATCAGACTGCAGTGAATCAACGCGATTCGATGCAACGCGAGAAAATGGATACGTTGGAAAAGCAATTATCTGAATTTCGATCACGTGTTGCTCGTCTGGAAAGTGCTAAAAAGGTAGATACTTTCGCTAATCAGGCCGTTAAAGATACATTGGCTGAGATGGAGTCACAGAATCAGGTATTACGTGAGGAGCTGCAATTTTATCGTCGTATTGTTTCGCCCAGTAAAGGTCGACAGGGGATGCATATACATGATTTTAATCTTACACAAAACCTGAAAGGTGACTATAGTTACAGACTGACCTTGATACATATTCAAGGTCCAAATAAGCATCACAGAGAATCTGATGGCGAGATTCGGTTATTTGTGGAAGGTCGGCAAGCAGGGGTTAACAAAAAGCTAAATTTTGCTACTGTTAGTACTTCAAAAAAATCTAAAATACGCTATCGTTTTAAGTACTTCGCTCGATTTGAAGGTGGGTTGTCACTACCGAAAAATTTCAAACCAAGCGCTATAGAAATTCAGGTTGTTCCTCGTCAAAAGAAAATCAAGGGGGATAGCAGAAAAATCAAATGGCCGGTTGCATCTGGTTGAGGAGGAAATATGCTGGGAAAGAAAAAAACTCATCGTGTAGGGAAAATTGACACATTAGTTGGGCAAAACACTGAATTGAAAGGTGATTTGTTTTTTACTGGTGGCCTTCATATCGATGGGCGTGTGAAAGGCAATGTAGTGGCGGTTGACGGTACTGAATCGGCATTAACGCTCAGTAATAATGGACGTGTTGAAGGTGAAGTCCGCGTACCCTACATCGTTCTGAATGGCGAGGTTGTTGGCGATGTTTATGCCTCTGAGAAAATTGAGCTAGCTGCTAACGCGCAAATTCGAGGCAATGTATATTACAATCTCCTGGAAATGGCTATGGGTGCTGAAGTGAATGGCAGTCTGGTTCATCAGGCTGAGTTTACTCCAAAATCGAATAAGCCTTCTGTTGCCTCGTCTGAAGGGCAAGGTGAGTTGCAGACAGCTAAGTAATAGATTTTAGCAATTAATTTTATGATTGTTATAGTAAATACCTATTATAAGTTTTTCATGGGTGATTCCCTATAAGCTTTCAGGTAAACAATTGATTTATAATTGTTATACTACGAAATGCAGGCAGATTTGTTGGTAGTAACAGGTGTTTGAGTTACCCCTAATACTTGACTATTATGGTCAAGATTGTAATATTATATCAGGGAATCCTGATAGACAATTTTAACCACTGATTTAATATGGCCTTTATCTGGAATTCAGGTCTGGTTAGGTTTAGCGAGTAAAAGCTTTTCGGAGTGAAAAATATGAGTATTGAAGTACAAGTCGCAGCAGCACCTATTAATGTAACAGATAGTGCAGCTAGTAAAGTCAAGCAGCTCCTCGTTGAGGAAGATAATCAAAATCTCAAGTTACGAGTGTATGTCAGTGGAGGCGGTTGTTCTGGTTTTCAGTATGGCTTCAAGTTTGATGAGGAAGTACATGAAGGCGATACTGATGTCGTCAAGAATGGCGTATCTGTTGTCGTCGATCCGATGAGCTTTCAATATTTAGCGGGTTCCGAGGTGGATTTTATAGATGATCTGGAAGGCGCTCGCTTTGTTATTCGCAATCCAAATGCAACAACAACCTGTGGTTGCGGTGCTTCTTTTTCAGTATAATTTCTAGTAAATATCATCCATATAGCACTATCATAGTGCATCTGGCCTTGTATATGATGGCCAACTCAGCATAATACTAGCCTGGGTTCATTTCGAATTTCAGAACATTTTAAGGGCGCCGTGAATAGGCGTCTTTTTTACCATTAATATCTGGATTGGAGTTTTTCATGAGTGATTATTTACCAGGCCTGGCTGGAGTTCCTGCCACTAAATCCAACATTTCTGATATTGATGGAGAAAAGGGCATACTTGCTTATCGGGGTTACACGATAGAAGAGTTGGCTGCTAACAGTAGCTTTGAAGAGACGACACTATTGTTGCTTGATGGCCGTTTACCTTCCGGCCCCGAACTCCAGGATTTCAAACAACAGTTAATAGCTAATCGACAGTTGAAGTTCACCACTCGTGGGATGATGAAAAATTTGCCGCCTAATGGCCATCCAATGGATATGCTGCAAACAGTGGTTGCCAGTTTGGGTATGTACAACCCGAATGTCGATTGTCTGATTGGTGGTGATACCTGTAACGACATCAATTATATACACAATACAACCGTAAAGATCATGGCTCGAGTTTCTAGCATCGTCGCTATGTGGGAGCATATTCGAAATGGATATGATCCAGTAGGACCACGTGAAGACTTGTCGTATGCAGAAAATTTTCTGTATATGTTTACGGGCAAAGTACCTGATCCGTTGTTGGCTAAGATCATGGATGTATGTCTGATTTTGCATGCCGAACATACCATTAATGCTTCGACCTTTGCGACCTTGGTAAATGCTTCAACGCTGGCGAGTCCCTATAGTGTCATTGCTGCCTCTATTGGCGCATTGTCAGGCCCCTTACATGGTGGAGCGAATCAAAAAGTACTGGAAATGTTGCAAGAAATTGGTACGGCCGACAAGGTTGAGGAATACGTTGATAAAAAGCTGGCTAACAAGGAAGTCATTTGGGGCATGGGCCATCGTGAATATAAAACCAAGGATCCACGGGCCACTATTTTGCAGGCTTTGGTTGATAAATTCATAGAGTCTCGTGGTGGCGATGTTAACCCGATGTTTGAGTTAGCTAAAGCTGTTGAAGAAGTCTGTGAGTCCAGGTTGGCAAAAAAAGGTGTTTACGCTAATGTCGATTTTTATTCCGGCATACTCTATGCGGAAATGGGTATTCCAGCGGACCAATTTACCACTATTTTTGCCATTTCACGTTCCGTCGGATGGCTAGCCCACTGGCGTGAACAGTTGGTTGATAACCGTATATTCAGACCTACTCAGGTTTATACCGGACATGCGGTTAGGCCATATGTAGAAATGTCGAAAAGAGGCTGACGGCATTAACTATTAACATTGTTTTCTTCGTAATGTATAGCGGTTTGCGCATATTTGGCTACTATAAAAGGTATGACTGGTTCTGCTCTTAAGGATTATGATGCTAAAACGCGTTGCCAAAACAGTGTTAATAGTGTTCTTTCTTCTGTATCAGGTAGCTGTCAATTATGTTGTCGCAGAAGAGACTATTGTTCGCGTAGCGGTTCGTGCCCATAACGGAGAAGAAGTCTCACATAGTAAATGGGGAGAGACGATGGATTATCTTTCTCAGAAAATTCCCGGGCATCGTTTTGTTATGATGCCATTTGTTCATAATTCAGCTCTTCTTCAGGCCGTATCCCAAGGTGATTTTAATTTTGTATTAACTAACCCCGCCGCTTTTGTCGAATTGCAAATGCGATACGGCGCCAAGCCCCTGGCCACATTAATCAACAAGAGGCAAGGTAAAGGGTACATGCAATTTGGGTCGGTAATTTTTACGCGTGCTGATCGAACTGACATCGCTGACTATGATGGCTTGAAAGGAAAAATATTCATGGCGGTGGACGAGAAAGGTTTTGGCGGATGGTTGGTCGCATGGCAAGAGTTACTGGAGAATAAGCTTGATCCATTTCTGGATTTCGCAGAGGTCAGGTTTGCCGGCGGGCTTCAGGAAAAAGTCGTGTATGCTGTTCGCGATGGCAAGGTAGATGCGGGTTCAGTGCGAACAGATATGTTAGAACGCTTAGCGAGCAAGGGGTTGATTACACTTGCGGATTTCAAAGTGTTAGGACTGAAGGAACAAAAGGAGTTTCCTTTTTTATTAAGTAGTCGATTGTATCCGGAATGGTCATTTTCACAAACGAAGTCGACTTCAAATCAATTAGGCGCTCAAGTGTTGAATGCTTTGCGAGATATTCGTGCAAATCATTCGGCGGCAAAGAAAGGGAAGTATGTTGGCTGGATTAAGTCCCTTGATTACAGTTCCGTCAGGGAGTTGATGGAAGATCTTCAAGTGGGGCCTTTTCACATGACTAGCTATGATGCATGGGAAGTCTTCTGGAGGCAGTACAAATATTATCTATTGGCCTTTGTGCTGGGGGTTATCGTTCTTCTTTACGTTGTGTTGTTAGGCGCACGAAAAAAATAAGTATTTGAGCAGGTATTTATTACAAACAAATTGCTTTCACGGTTTAGTTATTTTGGATAGGTTGGCCCTGCTTCTTGCCCGGATAAATGCCGCCCAGTAATGTATGGGTGCGCGCCCCAGTGACGGATGTTAAATTACCTGTTAGTCCGAGGATAGTCTGACGTGCCAGCCATGCAAATGCCATGGCTTCCATATGGTCGGGATTAATGCCTGCTGTTTCGCTTGAATTGACTTCCATGTTCATCTCATTGCTTTCTAGTAGTCTCATTAACTCAGGATTATGTACACCGCCGCCGCAGACAAATAATTTTTCAGTGTCTTGGGCATAAGTTTTTATGGCATCTAATATACTGAAAGCAGTAAGTTCGCATAACGTAGCCTGAATGTCTTCGGGGCTGAGATGGTTATTCTGGATATATTTATCTAGCCAACTTAAATGGAAGTATTCCCGGCCCGTACTCTTGGGGATCGGTTTTGAGAAATAAGGGTCTGATAATAGTTTGTCCAGTAATGCCTTGTTAGCAATACCTTGTTTTGCGAATGCCGCATCTATATCAATATTGTTCCCGCGATGGAGTTTGCTCCATTGATCTAACAGTGTGTTCCCTGGTCCGGTATCAAAGCCAGTAATTGACGCGTCCAGGTTGGCAGGTAAAACGGTGATATTAGCGATGCCACCAATATTAACGATACAGCGATTTTCTGTGGTCGATTGGAGCATGGCCTGATGATAAGCCGGAACCAGAGGAGCACCCTGGCCGCCAGCAGCTATGTCTCGACGACGGAAGTCGGCAACTGTGGTGATCGTGCTTTTTTCAGCAATGATATTAGGGTCGCCAGCTTGTAAGCTGGTGGGCATGTTTCCATCGGGTTGATGGTAAAGTGTTTGCCCATGACTGCCAATGGCGGTAATTTGTTCAGCCTGTAGGCCTGATTTTTTTAAGAGAGCTGTTACTGCTTCAGTGAATAGATGTCCCATGACAACATCCAGATGAGCGTATTCTTCTAATGTTGCCTCAGGGCCTGCTTGTATGAATTGATGAAGTCGATCACGAATGGATTCAGGTACGGGGTAGCTGACAAATGAGACTAATTGGTTTTCTTGTTGTTTGAATGTTACCAGAGCAGCATCAATGGCATCGATGCTCGTGCCTGACATCAGGCCAATGTAGTATTCTGTAGTGCTCACGTTAAGTCTTGAGCGCCTTTAGCATTAGCGAAGTAATGCAAGTGAATTCGATTTGATCAAGTTAAGTTGTGCAACCATTTTGTTGGCTTTATCTTCAAAGTCTTCACGGTACTTTTTCGGTAGTGGTGATGCTTTTGGTAAGCGAACAGTGAGCGGATTACGGTGCGCACCATTAACACGGAACTCAAAATGCAAGTGCGGTCCGGTTGCCAGTCCACTGCTACCGATGTAACCAATAACCTGTCCTTGCTTGACTCTGCTACCAACGCGAGATTTTTTATTGTAGCTGCGCATATGTGCGTACAGCGTACTATAGGCGCTGCCATGCTTGATAATAATGGTCTTGCCGTATCCACCTTTATTGCCTTTGAAAATGATTTTTCCATCGCCGGTAGATTTGATCGGTGTGCCACGTCTGGCAGCATAATCAACGCCTTTGTGGGCGCGGATTTTATTCAATATAGGATGCTTCCGACCCAGGCTGAAGCGTGAGCTGATACGAGAGAACTCAACTGGAGAGCGCAGAAACGCCTTGCGCATACTCATACCATTAGGTGAGTAATACTGGGCATAGCCACTACTATCTTTATAGCGAATCGCCCGAAACGATTTACCGTTGTTATGGAATTCGGCGGCGAGGATATTGCCGTCTTTTAACTTTTTGTCATCGAGGTAAATTTCTTCATAAATGACGGTGAAGTGGTCGCCATTTCTAATGTCGAGTGCAAAATCAACATCCCAGCCAAAGATGTTGGCAATTCGCATAGTCATGTTATCGGATAGGCCTGCGGCCTGACCTGCCAGGAACAAAGAGCTTTCAATTTTCGCACTGGCGTGGGCTATGCGTGTCTCAAGAGTTTTCGTCAGTGTTTTTGCACTGTATGTTGTTCCGGCTTTTTGAATATGAAGGCTTTTGGCAATGTCGTAGGGATATAATAACTGGTGTAAAGTGGTTTGATCATCTAGCTGAAAACGCAGTATGTTACCCGGTCTTATTTGTGCAAATCGTCGAGTAGATTGGTTTATATGTAAGATGCTATGTAAGGTTGAGGCGCTAATACCCAGTCGAGAAAAGATACTTGCCATGTTATCACCGGATTTTACTTTTACCTGTTTCCAGTGGAGCTGTTTTTCTTCGACAGTTTTATCAGTTAATGGCAGTAACAGTGAATTAATTTTTGGTTCTTCAGGTAATGATAAAGATTCAGTGATTTTGCTTGTTGGGCTAATCGTGTTTGCTTGTAAATCAGGAGCGATAATGGACTGGGGTTGTTTTTTGTTGGCGCCAGCCTGTTGAGGTAGCAGGCTAATACCCAACATTAAGCCCGCAGCAATCGCTGAGACCAGTATCAGATGTGACTTCTCGGGGCGAAACGATGAGCGGCCCTGTTGAGTCTTGTCGGTTAGAAACTTATAGTCGTGTCGCATGAAAGTAGTCTAATGCACGGAAATTGTTTACTTTTATCTTCAACTGTATCGATCTTTACTTGCATGGTCAATGCCTATGTCAATATTTGCCGGTATATGGTTATGTTATCGACAATTTATTGGTATTGTTGAGTCACTTACAGTATCTTTTGATCCCCAACCCTATAACGTTTATTAATAGTATACAAGGTTAGTTATGACTAGTCATTCGCAAGCAATGGAAATCATCAAGCGCGGTACGGATGAGATCTTGCTGGAAAAAGATTTACTGGAAAAGTTGAAAAGCGGGAAATCGCTTCGCATTAAAGCAGGTTTTGATCCTACAGCTCCGGACCTGCATTTGGGGCATACCGTATTAATTAATAAACTCCGGCAATTTCAGGATCTTGGTCACGAAGTCATGTTTCTGATCGGCGATTTCACTGGCATGATAGGTGACCCCACTGGTAAAAGTGCGACACGGCCGCCACTGACGCGTGACCAGGTTATTGAAAATGCACGTAGTTATGAGCAGCAAGTGTTCAAAATTCTGGATCCCAAAAAGACATTGGTTATGTTTAATTCCAGCTGGATGAACGAGATGTCACCTGCGGGTTTGATAGAATTGTCTGCTAAACACACCGTGGCGCGCATGCTTGAGCGCGATGATTTCAGCAAGCGTTATAAATCAGGCCAGTCTATCTCTATACATGAGTTCTTGTACCCGTTAATCCAGGGTTATGACTCGGTTGCCATGAAAGCAGATGTCGAACTGGGTGGTACGGACCAGAAGTTTAATTTATTGGTGGGAAGGCAGTTACAGGAGACTTACGGACAGAAGCCCCAGGTTGTTATTACGATGCCTATTCTTGAAGGTTTGGATGGCGTGCAGAAAATGTCCAAGTCCCTGGGTAACTATATTGGTATTGATGAACCTGCAGACGAAATGTTTGGCAAATTAATGTCGATCTCTGATGAGCTGATGTGGCGGTATTTTGAATTATTGAGTTTCAGGCCTTCATCAGATATTGAGCTGTTTAAAGCAGACATTGAGCAGGGAAAAAATCCCCGTGATGTTAAGTTTTTGTTATGTGAGGAAATCATCACGCGTTTTCATGATCAAGATACTGCGACAAAGGCACGTGAAAACTTTATCGCTCGATTCCAAAAAGGTGCAATGCCGGAAGATATGCCGGAGATCGAGCTAAAAGCGGGTAACGAGGGAATCGCAATAGCTAACTTACTCAAAGATGCGGCGTTGGTTAAGAGTACGTCAGATGCAATGCGCATGATTAAACAAGGAGCTGTTAAAATTGACGGTAATAAAATTGAAGATAACAAGCTGATATTGAAATGTAGTAGTCAACATATTTATCAGGTAGGGAAACGCCGATTTGCAAAAATAACCATCATAAAATGAGTGTTGAAGTCAAAGAATAATGGCATAACGCTTGCGACATCTTAGTTTTATTCTAAGCTATAAAAGCATAAAAAATATCAAATGAGATAAAAATAGTAAATTATAACGCCATTTTTCTCTGGTTAAGGGAGTTAGTAAATACCTTGGATTAGACTGTCATTGTCTAAATGGAAATAACAAGGAGCAAGAATTTGTCATTGATTCGTAGCGGTTTTTTTATCCTCTTCATGCATGCGGTTATTGCTCTTTTACAGCCAGTGTATGCAGATGATATTTTGGTGATTAATACAACAGGCAACCCCCCGTTAAATACTCCCGATCAAAGTGGCTTTATGGACAAGGTCGCAGCAGAAGCCATGAGGCGAATAAATGTCAAACTAGAAACAGTACAACTTCCAGCTGAGCGTGGGCTAAAAAATGCAAATGCAGGGATAGACGATGGTGAGATGAGTCGTATTGCAGGGCTGCAAAAGCACTACCCGAATCTTATCCAGGTTCCAGAAACGATAATGAACTGGGAGTTTCATGCTTTTAGTGTGATTGATATGAATAGTGAAGATAAATGGTCTAACTTGGCTGGTCATTCAGTGGCTTTTATTCGTGGCTGGAAAATTGTAGAGAGAAATATTCCTGATTCATCTACTCGTACACTAGTAAAAAATCCTGATCAGCTTTTTGGTTTATTTAAAAAACAGCGCACAGAAATTGTTGTTTATGAACGTTGGGGTGGCTTGAAATTACTTGAACAATTACAGATGTTAAATGTAAAAATCATTGATCCTCCTTTAGCTCAGAAGAAGATGTATATGTACTTACATAAAAAACATCGTGACCTGGTTCCCTTGCTAAGTGATGCATTGAAGGCTATGAAGGAAGATGGTACTTATCAACGTATATATGATGAAGTGCTGGGTCGGTATGACAAGTAAAGAGTTGTTTGAAACCAAGCCATCATTTTTTTCATCGGGACTGGGTCGTCGACTTATCCTGTATCTGGTTTTGATCAGTTCTCTGGTGACCCTGTTAATAACCACAGTCCAGTTATATTTTGACTACCGGTCTGATATTAACTATATCGAAGAGCAATTATTACTTGTTGATAAATTACATATTAAGGCTTTGAGTGGTGCTATTTGGGCTTCGGATCTTGAGGAAGTCAAGATTTACCTTGAAGGCATGTCTCATATTCGTGATATTCAATATGTTCTTATTGAGACTCAAGATAAAAAACAAATTTCAGTTGGAGCTGAAAAGCTGGACTCAGTTATTGAACGTACTTACTCTATATTGTATGAGTATCGGGGTAAAATGCAGCTTATAGGGAGTATGCGTGTTGCATTTAGTCTTGCAGCTGTCTATCAGCGCTTGGCTAATAAGGTTATAACCATCCTTGTTAGTAATGGTACCAAGACATTTATTGTCGCCATACTGATTTTGATGGTTTTTCACCGGTTGATAACGCGACACCTGCATCACATAGCCCAGTATTCTGGATCCATGGGTTTCCATGAGTATTCTAAAGAGCTTAAGCTTGAACGAGATGTAAAGAGTAGTGCCAATAAGGATGAGTTGGATGATCTTGTGCTTGCTATTAATGGTATGCGTTACAGATTGCATGA
>Ga0316205_10002195_pt1 | contig 21038 bp, 23 predicted proteins | sample 3monthpyrite_MG_FD_204941 | JGI IMG/M metagenome (GOLD analysis project Ga0316205, IMG submission 204941) | Microbial mat bacterial communities from mineral coupon in-situ incubated in ocean water Damariscotta River, Maine, United States -... | ecosystem: Environmental > Aquatic > Marine >... | reverse complement strand
TAACACCTGTCAAGTAATTTTGCAATAGGCCAGCTATTATCACACAAATTGTTTACAGTTGCGAAATGCACAAACCACCGCGCGGTGGGCGATCAACCCCGCTGAATTTCAAACTGAGACACTACCCGAATTCGGGCTGAACGCCATGCAGCGCGGTAAAGGAAGCCTGCGGATCAAGGTCGATGCCCAACACACGGTAGCCGCGCAGGGCGAGACGCTGGGCAAGGTGGGCCGAGGTCGTTGTCTTGCCCGAGCCGCCCTTGAAGTTCATCACGCCGATGACTTGCAGGTGGTCACCGTCACGCCTCCCTGGGATGTAGTCGCCGGGTTTGCGAGCAGTCTTTTCCAGGAGCACACGCAAGTCTTGAATATCCTCAGCGGAATAGTGTCTGCGGTTGCCTGCGGTCAGCTCGGGCGAGGGGCCCTTGCCATCGAGGTTAAGTTTGCGAAGATAGGAATCGTTCACACCAAGAAGTGCGGCTGCCTCACCTGAGGTGAATTTGCGCATCGTCTTGCTGGCGTCAGGCGGAAACAGGCTCTCGCGTTGCGAATGCAACTGGTTGGCCAGCCATTCGGAATGCTGGCGGATCACCGCGTTCAGGTCCTGCTGCACGAAGGTCTTGTTCATCTGCCCTCTCATCCCGCGCCACGCATCTTTGGCGTGTTCACGGTAATTGACGTTATTAGCCTCTTTTCCGTGACTAATGACGTAAGAATGAGATTCGCGCAAGTATTATCCACATCATCTGGTGGACGAGGGTTGCCTAAACACAAGTGGGTTTCACATTTGAACCTCGCCTACCTAACTGTGGCGAACTGTAACATGGCTTGCTCCTGCCAATAGAGCCCGTTGCCTATTCGTTCATCGTGTTGCCATTTTCGAGCAATCCAAAGCGCCTATCTCGCTCTAACAGAAGAGAACTGCCAGCTTAGCCGTCCCTGCGGCGCTGAAGCCTAAAAAGCTTTAAGCCGCGTCAAAGCCCGGCGGCTTTGGTCAGGTTAACTCGGAACCGGTCCCGCCGCCGCTGATACCGCCGGGTCATCTCTGCGGAGGCATGACCAAGGTGTTTCTGGACATAGCGCTCGTCGACTTCGGCCGAGCTGGCGAGACCGGCGCGCAGGGAATGGCCCGAGAATAGAGCGAGTCGCTCTTTTTCCGGCAGCTCGCTTCGAATCCCTGCGTCCAGTACGGTTTGCTTAATTAGGCGCGCGACATGTTTGTCTGAAAGCCGAGCCTCGAGCGCCTTCTTTCCATCGCGTGACGTCCGCACAAAGATTGCGCCAAAATCGATCTTGGCGAAGTGCAGCCATTGTTCAAGCGTATGCACCGGGCAGGTCTGGTCAGAAGAGCCGCGACCGATTTCGACCTCACGCCAGCCGGTTTTGGCGTTCAGCGTGAGCAGGGCGCCATCCTCGAGGATCTCGATCCAGCCACCACTGTCGGGTGTGTCGTCCTTACCGACGTCAAGGCTGACGATTTCCGAGCGGCGCAGACCACCCGCGTACCCCAGCAGCAGGATCGCCCGGTCGCGCAACCCGCGCAGATCGAAGGGCAGGGTGGCCACCATCGCGAGTATGTCTTCAGGTAGGATCGCCTCTTTCTGCACTGGGGGACGCGCATGCTTACGTTTTATTCCGGCCAGCACCGTGGCGATGTGTCGGTTCTTGCGATCGAGGGTGAAACCGCGTTGCGCATAGTTCCAAGCAAGGCCTGATAGTCTGCGGTCGATCGTCGACACTGAAAGGGCAGGGACCCCGTTCGTTGGCGCCGCAAGATCGGCAAGATAAAGGCCGATCATCTCTGGAGACGGCGGCATCGACTCCGCACCTTTCATCCGGCACCAGCGCGTAAAATGTGCCCAGTCTTTCGCATAGGCCTTTAGCGTGTTCTCCGAGGCTGCTTGTTTTGCGTAGTCTCGCGCGGTCTCGACCAGCCGATCGAGCGTGCCGGAACCAGCCACAAAGGTGGGGAGGCTTAAGGCCTCACCTGCAGGCGGGCCGTTCTCGTCGTCCCCATCGGGCGGGGGCGTGTTTACTGGCTCTGAGGTCGATTTTTGGCGGTTTTCTGACATGACGCTGAGCATATTCTTTTATGTCCGATAATGCAAACTTATTGGACATAGCCAGGACTTGCAGAGTGGGGCGGTTTGCACATCATATTGTGGACGAAAGCGCCGCGACAGGATAGTGTCGGGGCATGACCTATCAGCCCACAGCCATCTCTGACGACCAGAGCAGCTTACCCAAACTACCGAGCTGGGTCACCTCCGCACGCGCAGAAACCCTTGAAACTGTGGCTTTCCGGTCCGGAGCGGCGCTGACCGTTCTGGATGCGTTGGTTTCTGATGCGCGGCAGGGTGTGCCGGTAAAGCTGCTCGCCAATCGGCTCGCGCTGACGGCAGCAACGGCGACGTCCAAACTCGAAGGGCGCTTGGCGCGTGAAGCGGACATCCGGGATGCCTACCATCTAACGCCGCCAGGCGAAGCGCGGGGCCCAGACGGGGATCTCCTGGAGTTCTGGCGGGAGTCGGTGCAGTTGCGATTGAATGGCCGAGAGTGGCAAGCCGGACTTGGGAGCCTCATCGGACGTGACGCTGAGACTGACGTGCATACTTGGCTCAACGCAGGTTTTGCTCGCGCAAGGACGCATGGGCCGCTGGTGGGGTGCGTTTCGGTGATGCGCTCGGTTCTTGAGATGGACGATCGGGCGGAGCGGATTGCCAGTTTGCTCTCGGATGTGGTTCTGGCGCGAACTCTCAATTGGAAAACCGCACTACCGATCACGGCGCAGCATCTCACCAAAGCGACGTTGCGAGACCTCGTCGCGGACGGGCAGGGGGGTGATCTGGCAGTTCAGCAATGCATCCTTGAGTCCGTCGAAGACACGATCCAAATTTCACGAGAACTGGCTCAAAGAGCTGCGGCGCTGCGGGCCGTGGTCCCAAAACTGCGGGCCAAGGGATCAGAGGCGGCCGTTACGCTGTTCCTGTCTGAGGACGCCGTCACGCCAGGGTCAATGCTGTCGCCGATGATCCGAGGTACGACGATTTCGATGACAGACCGTGCCGCTCGCCGCTTCTGTGATAGGCTCGTCGACTTGGGTGTGGCGCGGGAACTGACCGGGCGGCCGACATTCCGGATATTTGGAATAACGCCATGAGTGCGATGGTATCGAAGGCAAAACACGCGCGGGAACAGAAGTCCGCACATGACCATGTGTTTGATCGCGAGCTTGAAGACCTGCCGCAAGAGCTGCGCTGGCGCGAATGGATGGGACGGATCGAGGCGGTGCTCTTCGCGAGTGCCACGCCGGTCAATCGTGATGACCTGGCGCGCGTCGTAGGGCGGGGGGCCTCGGTTGAGATGCTGATCGAGGATATCCAGAGCGAGCTGGTTGGGCGTCCCTACGAATTGGCGCGGGTGGCGAGCGGTTGGATGTTCCGAACCAAGACCCAGTTCGCCCAGGCGATCACGGCCGCGGCCGATCTTGGCGACCAGTCCTTGGCCTTCACCGAAATGGAGATGGGTGTGCTTTGCGCCATCGCCTATCATCAGCCAATCGACCGCGCCGGGCTGAGAGACATTTTTGGCAAAGACGTGAGCCGCGATTTGCTGGCGCGGCTCCGGTTCAAGGATCTGATCGCCAGCGGTCCCAGAGCGCCCCGTCCCGGTGCGCCGCATACATTTGTGACGACTGCGACGTTTCTGGTGACGTTCGATTTGGAGACACTGCGGGACTTACCAGAGTTGGATTTGGCTGTTGGAAAGACAGATGAGACGGCGCGGACCGCGCAGGTCTGAGGCTCTTCGCTTTCAAATGGTCGGGCTTTGGCTTTCAATCGGTCGAAAGTCACAGCAGGCTTTACGTGTAAACGCACAGCAGAAGTTACGTGTAAGAGGCCTAACTATTGGAATGGTGAGCTAAAGCTCATCTGCGTTGTAAACACAGCTAAGTCACGGGCGTGGGCTTGCTAGAGAATGGGTCAAGACTCTAGAAGACTCACGGCCATTTCAGGGCAAGCCGAAAAGATCTGGCGTGTTCTCATCACGTCGTCCGCTCAAACCTTCACCAAGATGCAGACACGGGTGTTTAATGCGTGTCAGGCCTTTACCTCCCTCGAAGTGGACCCACCCACCTTTGGGCATACCAACGCTTACGATCAACGCACCGCATATTGGACAAGTCCGCCTGAAGGATGCGCTCTTCCTACTCCCGAGACCACCCCGGAGCGCCCAACCGCCACGGACCGAGACTGTTCGCCCCATCGACAGTCGGCGGGTGTGCGCCTTGCGGTAATACCATCGGTTTGTCATCCTAGTCCCTTTCTTTCCTCAACTCGGCTACCGCTTGGGGTCGAACGCACATAGAAGCCCTGTGGTATGGCTTCCTGTACTAACCCAACGTGCGAGATCAGGCCCACTGCCCGGCTGCCCTCTGTCAGCGCGGCAAGAACCTGAATCACTTGGTCTAGCGTTCCCGCCCCGTTTTCGGTGTCTAGGCTACCAAAGCCCTCGTCGATGAAGATGGTATCCATTCGGATTTTGCCCGACAGGCTCTCGACCACATCGGCGAGTCCAAGCGCCAAGGCTAGTGCCGCGATGAATGTCTCGCCGCCGGAAAGGGTAGCCGTCGGACGTGCCTTACCGGTGTTGATGTCGAAGGCCTCGATTTCGAGCCCGCGCTTGCCGCGCCCGCCCGATGCGTCAAGTCTGCGCATCAGCCTGTAGCGCCCGCGAGTCATTGGGTCGAGCCTCATGTTCGCTGCCTCGAGCACTTGTTCGAACATGGCGCCGATCGCGAAGGTCTCGAGCGTCATCTTGAAATCGTTCTTGCCATTGGTCAGATCGGCCAGCCCACGAAGCGGCCCGGTTTCGGACTCAAGCCGCTCGGTTTCAGTCAAGGCCTCAGCCAGCGAATCCTTGAATCTAGTTAGTGACGTTACATCCGTTCTGGCTGTGGCGAGCACCGCATTGGCTGCGTTCAAAGCTTGGGTGGCGTCGTCCAGTGCTGACTGAAGCGGTGCGATATCCGCGCGCTCGTGATCCGCACAAGCGGCCGTAGCGTTCTGCCATGTCGTGCGCGTCGCAATCAGGCCCTCATGATGATCGGTCACCGTCTTACGGTCGGCGTCGAGAGTAGAGAAATGAACCTTGCAAGCATCATATGCCTCTATGTCGATCCTGACTTCAGCCAGCCGAGCGCCAAACTCATCTTGCGCCTCTTTCACGCGCTGCGCCTGCGCGTTGCGTGCTCGCTTAGCCGCTTCAAGCTGCTCTTGCGCACGGGTGAGCGATTCGCTCGCTAGTCGATCCCCCTGTGCCGCCACTTCCAGCGCCTTGGAGAGTTGGCTCTGTTCGCGTTGCAAAGCCTCCCGCCGAGCGACAACCGCCTCAGGCGTGCGTAAACCTTCCGGCAGGGCCTCAAGCACCGTATCGCGCTTGGCTCGCGCCCCGGCAAGAGTGGTCTCAGCCTGTCCTGCGGCAGCGCGCGCCGTAGTCTCGGCAGCCGCAGCCTCGGTCACGTTCCGCTTCAAATCCGCCAGTCGCTCCGCCAACGCGTCAAGGTCGACGGCCTCTCCAAGCGCGGTGATGGTGCTTTCCAGCTGAGCGATTTCTGCTTCGAGTTCTGCCAACGTGCGTTCAGATAGTTCCAGTTCGTCCAGCGCCTGTTTCTTTTCATCAAGCCGCCTTCGGCAATTGCTGAGTTCGCTTTCCGCCCGAATTCTGGTTTCGGCAGCGGTTCTCGCCTGAACCTGCGCGTTACGAAACGCTTCGGTCAAACCAGATTGTTCGGGCGTGCCATGGGCCGGCGTAGGATGATCGTGTGAACCACAAACAGGGCAGGGTGCTCCTTCGGACAACTTTTCGGCCAGAATGATCGCCTGCGTGCGCGAAAGCCGTGTCTCGGTCTCAACCAAGGCCGTATCAGCGGCTTGCGCCGCTTCGGTTTCTGTCGTCAGTTCGCTCAATGATGCTTCGACAGTTCGTTGGGCATCCGCGACAGCTCCTTGCGCTTTTGAATGCGCCACTGACTTGACCCGTTCCCGTTTGACCTCTGCCAGTTCACCAGTCAGCTTGCCTCGCGCCGCTTCGTTCTTTCGCGCCTTTTCAAGTGCCAGATCTGTGGCATCACGCTGAGACTGGAGCCTTTCGCGCGCGCCAGCGGTCTCGGTCAGCGCCTTCTTTGTCGAAGCTTCGCTCTTTGCAGCCTCTTCAAACGCTTTGTGTAGTTCGGCTGCCTGCCCAACCTGATTCTCAATCGACTCCAACCTCGTCAGGTCGGCTTGAACCTGCTGCCGCCGCGGCTCGCCCGACTGCGCCTCAACCAGTTTTTGCGCCGCTTCCTTCTTCGCCCCAGTGGCGGTGTTGAGCTCCCCTTCGGCCGTGGTCACGGTATTCGCAGCAATCCCGTTGTCGCGTTCCGCAGTGTGCCAAGCCGACTCAAGATCACGGGCTTGCACGGCATTTTTGACTACCTCAACCCGCTTGGCTAGAGCATCGACTTCACCTGTTTTCGCTTTGAGATTGTCAAGAGCCTGCCGCGCCGTATCGACCGCAACAAAGGTCTTTTCGATTTGCTCGCCTTCGGTCAAAGCCTTACGCGCCGCTTCGTTCGCCTTCTCAGCACCCTGCTGAATACCCTGATTTTCTTCGACCCTGACTTCAGCCGCGGCAATCCCTAGTTCCAAGGCTTCGGCGCTCTCAAATCCGCGTTCCTCTAACCGGGCTATATAGAGCGCGCGCTGGTCGCGTAGCGCTCTTTCTGCTTCTGATGCTTCACCTTTCAACTGGGCGGCGAGATCGCGATAGATCTTCACGTCGAAGAGATCTCGCAGTATCTCGACCCGCGCATCAGTTTTTGCGGCTAGGAACGTCTCGAACTTGCCTTGCGGCAAGAGCACGATCTGTCTAAATTGATCTGCCCCGTAGCCCAACAGCGCCTCAACCTGTTGCCCCACTACCGAGACCTTCTTTTCAGCGATGACGCGGCCAGGCTGGCTCGGGCCAAGGGCTTCTACCGGGATTCCAGTTGCGTCAAAAAGCGAGGCTTCCGCTGCATCTTCGGTCGTCCCTTCGCCGCGTGCCTTCGGACGTTCCTGCACTGGGCGGCGGCGGATCAGGTAGGTCTTGGAACCTAGTTCAAAGACAAATTCGACTTCTGTGGGTAGATCTGGCGACGAGTGATCCGAACGCAGTGATCGTGGTTCCTGATCGGTCTTGGTTGGTGTCCCGAAAAGCGCAAAAGACATCGCCGAAAACAGCGTCGACTTTCCCGCCCCCGTTTGACCGTAAATTCCAAACAGTCCTGTTTCTAGCGCGGAGCGGAAATCCACCACCTCGGTAGTCGCGAATGGGCCGAAGGCCTGAAGCGATAGGCGAATGGGTCTCATGTCTGCTCCTCCTCTGAGGCTGCTTGGTGGAGCGTGTCCGCTACGATCGCGGTTTCGTTGGCATCCGTTTCTCGGCCGCGCACAACTTTTATGAACTCGCCGACCATTTCGATTGGATTAACCGCGGTCCGCCCGGTGCCAAGTGCCTTGGTCTCTGGCGCGCGCGCTTGTCGGGCGTAGGCCAGATGGCAGGCATTGGGATAGGTCGCGCGCAACCGCTTCATTGGATCAATCAGAGGAACCTCATCCGTTAAGATGGCTTGGGTGAAGTCTTCAGACGGCGTTCCTGCCAGAAGTTCTGCGAATGCCCCGGTGAGCGAGTTCACCTGCCGGATTGGACGGAACGGAACGGTGTGGATATCGACCCCTTCAGCTTTGAGATCAACGACAGTCATGGATTTCTTGCTTCCAGCCTCGTCGAACCCGAAAGCAAGCGGGGCGCCGGAATATCGAATATGGTGTGCGCCTACTTCTTGCGGCTTGTGCAAGTGCCCCAGTGCAACATAGTCCGCACCCTCGAAAACATCAGAGGGTACGGTTTCGATGCCGCCGACCCGCGTCAACGCGCGTTCGGCCTCGCCGACCGCACCGCCCGCAACGAATGCATGGGCCACCACAACCCAACGCGCGCCTTCTGGAACTCGACCCTTCGCCGCAGCGATCTGCGCTGCGATAACATCTGCTGGTGCGCTGATACTCTCATCCCCGAATACCTCTCGGGCAGCATACTCATAGGAAAATGGGAGCGCAGAAAACGCGATCTCGCCATGTTCATCCCGCAGCACAAGTGGAGTTTCGACCGCGTCGGCGATCCCGCGCACAAGCACCCGGGATGCAGTGGAGAAGACTGACATTGCCTCGATCCGGTCGCCAGAATCGTGGTTACCAGAGATCATTACCACAGCGGCATCCGTCTCCTCAGACAAGCGCTTGAGAAAGTGGTTGAACTGCCGGATTGATGAATTGGGTGGCGAGGCACGATCAAAAACGTCGCCCGCTATCACAAGAACATCGGCGCGCTCGACCACGAGCGTCTCAAGTATCTGGTCCAGGACGACCTCGTGATCTTCCTCGAGGCTCAAGCCCATGAATTGCCGCCCCAAGTGCAGATCTGCAGTGTGAAGTATTTTCATATCGTACCATTACTTAATACACGTATAAAAAGTAGATGGACAAATAGAGAGAGTCAAGGTAGTTTCCAAACATGACTTTCGAAGACCTCAAATATGCACAACGTGAGCGCCTTGAACATCTCGACAGGCTGTTCTTCTGGGACGGCGCGGCCACGCGTGCCTCATTGATCAAGCGATTTGGCATTTCGAATGCGCAGGCCGCGATCGACTTTCGCGCTTATCTTGCAGAAGCGGCAGAAGGCGCGCTGCAGTATGATGCGTCGTCTCGCCAGTACCTTGCACATGAGAGCTTTGAGCGATTGACCGGCAAAGCGTCAACCATGGAGATGCAACAACTCTTGTCCGGTGATCCGTCACCCGCTGTCGCTAGACTGCCGGATTTGCAACGCACTCAAGACATGCGCGTGCTGCGACCCATATACCGAGCTTTCCGGGCCAAAGAGGCGGTAAAGATCGTCTATCAATCAATGCGCGACCCGAAACCGATGACCCGCTGGATTGCGCCCGTGCGTTTTGCCTCCGATGGTGTGAGACTTCATGTTCGCGCTTGGTGCTATACGCGTGAAGCCTTCCGTGATTTTCACCCTGCTCGCATCGACCCTGACCGTTCTTTCAAAGAGACAAAGCACGCTGATCCTGTTCCCCGCGACAATGACTGGTTCACTTGGGCGGTCATGCAGCTCAGACCTCATTCTAGATTGAGTGATGCGCAGCAACGCGTGGTGCGCATTGAATTCGGCTTCACCGGAGCTGTACTTGAAGCCAGAACCCGCAAGGCACTCGAATTCTACACTCAGCGTCGATGGGGTCTTGAACAAAAAGAGCCTCGGCTTGAACGCGTTTCTATTAACTATGTCCCTATGAGCGAGGAGGAGATTGATGCAAATTGATATGCGACGCGTCGATCCATCGCTCAACATGAACCGCTTCTATTCCGTGGAACTGACCAAAGACCTCTTCGGACAACATGGTGTTCACCGCCAGTGGGGTCGGTTCGGCACTTGGAGTCGTCATCGGCATGATTGGTTCACGTCTTTAACCGAAGCCGAACTTGCCCTTTCTGGTTTGGTCAAACAAAAACTTGCGCGCGGCTATCTACTCAAGCTGCCCCCGTCCGCAGGTTAGGGAGCTCGCATGTCGTCATTTGGCAAATGGTCACAACAACAAGTTCCTAAGAAGGGCTGGACCTGTATCGGATTTGAGGATCTTGGTGAGCCCGCTGCCGAATGTGAAATGTGTGAAAATCAGGAGATCCGATACGTCCACCAGATGCAGCACCCCGACTATCCAGAAATTCTGGAGTGTGGTTGTGTCTGTGCCGGCAAGATGGAGGAAGACTACGCGGCTGCCTCCGAGCGGGAAACCGATAGCAAGAATCTTGCTCAAAGACGCGCGCGATGGCTGACACGAAAATGGAAGGTTTCGCAGAGTGGAAATCACTATCTGAAAACAGATGGATTCCACATCGTGGTCTTCCCGAAGTCCGGCATTTGGAGCGGCACTATTACGCGCCTCAGTACCGGAACTAAAACTCAGGCCCGGCGCCCCTATGACACCCCGGACAGGGCGAAGCTTGGTGCGTTTGACGGCATGATTTGGGTGAATGATCATGGATAAAGAAAAGTTGCTAGCAATTTGGCTCAGCACCAGTGGATGTGACCGCTTCGGAGCCAAAAATGCGCCATGCATCCTGTTTTACGCCAGACAGACGGCCGAAGAGTTGGCGGGTCGCGATATCGACGACAGAGTGATTGTAGCCTTCGGGCAATATGAAGTTGCGCAGAAGCAGCCAACGACGTCCGCCTTCCGAGAAGGTTTCCCAGTGAAGACTGCGTTCATTGAGATAAGCCTCGTCTTTTTCTAAAAGAACGAACTCGCGGCGGGGCGCAGAATGCGCCTCGCCATTGTTGATCTGGGCTGGTGTTAGCCGAAGTTTCTCGATCCCAGGAAGCGTCAAGTCGATGGTGTCGGTTAAAGCGACCTGAAGCTTTGCTTCGCCCTTGCGCTTGAGAATGGCAATCCAACCTTTGCTGGGGTCGAAGCCAGCCTGTGCCAGCGCATCTTTGACCACGACGATAGGTGTCGTCAGCGTCAGCAACACGCCTTGTACATTGAGCTTCCACGACGGTTGGTGAGAGACCAGCCGTTCGAGACCCTTGCCAGACAACCTGACAATGTCGTCATCAGCAAGTTCTTTGTCCGGTGCATCGGCACTCTCGAGAAACAGCGTTTGATCTACGGGAATGCGAGCAACAAGCCGGATGAGGGATTCAGAGATCGTCGGTGCCCCCCAGCTGAAGCGGCGTCCGTTTGCAACGAAGTTCAAGAGCCGATCGGTCTTGAATGCGAAGAAGCGTTCCGGACCCCGTTCCCGAAGATCGAGTGTCTCATCAATATCAATTTCTTCGAGTTTCCCGTTTCGGGGCAGGTAGAGTAGAACGTGCTCATCGGCCGGAAGGCGATCAAAAACCTCCAGAATTTGCCGACCTGTTGGCTCAGCATCGGCAAGAGACCGTTTTTCGTCAAAGCCGTCACCATCCCACAGACGCAGGCGGTAGCTCTCAGCTTCAGGAATTTGCATGTTTGGCTGGTCGCGCGTCCAGTCTTCGATGTCGACAATGTCTAGCATGACGTGTGTCCTATGGTTGTGCGTCGACACCATGTCTCCGCTTGATCCACATTTAGTAGCTAAATAATAGCTAGTCAATAGTTGTAAATAGAATGTTTTTTGTTGACTTTTGCCTATGAAAAGAGCATATACAGGTCCGAAGGAGTACCGAGATGTCCAAAAAAACAATGACATTGAACCTCACGGAGGCTGAAATGGCCGTGTTGGAGGAGCTGTGTGACAAGAAAGATTTGAGTAAGACAGTCCTGCTCAGACAGGCGTTACGGCTCTATCAGCGTGTTGAAGAACGTCTTGAAAAAGGCGACAAGCTCTTCTTCGAGGACGAAGCATCGAAGGAAAAAGCGGAGATCATGATGCTATGATCGCGACCGCTCCTTCTGATGTGACGCCTGTCTGGCTGACAGACAGAAATACAAATGAGCTTGTCGATGCAGAACTTTGGCATGGGATCGTGGACAGAAACCTTGCCGACTGGGAAGCCGAATGGATCCCTGATCTGCAGCGTCGGCTTAAACTTTTGAACCAGCAAAAGGTTGAACGCCGGTTCTGGCCGCAAAGCAGGCATTGGGACTGGCGCGACAAGTTGCGCGAGATCGAGCGTCGGCTGGCGAATCTGTCATTTGCTATCGTGGCACAAGACATGACCCAAGCCATGATGACGATCGATTTGACCAAACGAGCCCGTATGCCGGGTAACGACGGTCAGCATCTTGTTTATATCGATTTTTTGGAAGCCGCGCCCTGGAACCGAAACGATTTGGCAGAAGAACCTGCAAGGTTTGGCGGTTGCGGGTCGATACTTATCAACGCGGCCATCCAGCAAAGTATACTGGAGGGCTTCAAGGGTCGGATCGGTCTACACTCGTTACCGCAAGCGAACAGTTTCTACGCTAACGCCTGCGGAATGACCGATCTGGGACAAGACGCAACCTATGAAAACCTGCGCTACTTCGAGCTAGACTCTGACAGTGCGCGCAGATTCATTGAGAAAGGAAGGGGAGAATGACATTCGACATCAACAAAGAATGGTGCCGCAATGCAGGCGCCAAGGAAGACGGTCTTGATATCGGAGCAGGCGTTATTGCTGCAGACCCGATGTTTACGCATGAGGGTGGTGTAGATGAAAGCCCAGAGGCGTCTAGGCTTGCGCTGGGACGGTTCATCAATCTGATGCGTCGAGATCAAGGATTGTCGATAGAAGCACTCGCTCAGAAGGCAGATATTGAGATTGGAGAACTTCTCAGTCTTGAGAACAATGCCACTCATCTGCCGGATGTGCGCACACTCTATCAGCTTTCCGAAATTTTTGGCGTATCCCAAGAAAAACTCATGGGTTTGTCAGGGCTTACACATGCAAACAACGATGACTATGTCGAGGAGGCTGTTCGATACGCCGCTAAATCCGCATCCATTGAGGTCTTGTCCGAGGACGAGCATGCGATCTTGAACGGGCTGATTTCGGTTTTGAGCGAAAACGCGAAGCACAAATAGAAAAAAGGACGGTAGTTAGGTGGCGAAGAACGTAATTATAAAAACAAAAAACGCGCTTGATATTGATCGCAGAGTTGAAAGGGTCCTCAAGGACCTTGGCAATCCTGAACCGCCGCTTGATCTCGAGGTCGTGCGCGAGCTCTTGAAGCTTGACCTTGCGTTTTATACTGCCAAAGATCCTGGTGTTCTCCAGGAGGTCGTTTCAAAAATGAAGATGGCGGGTAAGCAGGTGCTTGCCCGCCCGTCCCGTATCCTCGATGCCGTGCGAAAATTCGATTTGCGCGCGCTTTACATCCCCGACCGGAAGAAGATCCTTCTCGATAAGGATCAGCCGCAACTCAAACACCGTTGGCATGAGGCCCATGAAGTTGGGCACAGCCTTCTGCCTTGGCATGCGGGGGCGATGATGGGCGATAACGAACATACACTCATTCCGTCCTGTCATGATAAGCAGGAAGCGGAGGCAAATTTTGCCGCTGGCCGTCTACTTTTTTTACGCGACCGCTTTGCAGAGGAATGCCTAGCGCAAGACCCGTCATTTGATGCTCTCAAAGAGCTGAAGCAGACCTACGGAAATACCCACACAACTACCTTCTGGCGTGGAGTGGAGACCTGGGGCAGGGAACGACCCATCGTCGGTCTTGTTACTGGCCATCCGCACACGGCCCATCGGGCAGCTGACTTCGATCCGAATGAGCCCTGTAAGCATTTCGTACAATCGTCTGCCTTCGCTGAGAGGTTTTCTTCAATTCGGGAAACTGATGTATTCGATCAAGTCGTCGACTACTGTCGAGGAAACAAGGCAGGCCCTCTCGGCGAAGCAGATGTGGTCCTCACTGACGACAATGGCGAGGAACATCTGTTTCATTTCGAGAGCTTTTCATTCCACTGGCAAACACTGACCCTTGGTGTTTATCAAGGCCCTTACGGTCGCCTATTTGCAGTCGCCTGACGGTGCTTTATGTTCCAAGCCCCTCACAACCGATTGATTCCCGTAGCGTAAACCCCAATAGTAAAAAGCGAAAAACTCAGTCGTATAAATTACTGAATTGCCTCGAGGACTTGAAATCCGCCAGAAGTGAATTCGGGCAATAGCGCGAGCGCGCGATATGTGACGCATAACCAGTCATTTGTACCATACAGCAATTCTCGATCATTGGCCTTCATGGTCAATTCGTACGCCAAAACGTGACCTACTCCATCCTCGTCAAACCAGCGTTGAAAGGCCGGCAGATCTTCCTTCAACTGCAGCAATGCATTCACTGTGTAGCGCCCTTTTAGGCCAAGCTGATTAAAGTGCGACCGCAATTGCTCGAACGTGTGCGCTGACAGGCCCACTGGACGCACGACTGCATACGCTACAACAAACAGATTTAGGTCGAACGTAATCGAAACCCTAACAAACGGATCAACTGGGATCGGATCAAAATACGGATGCAAGAACTGGCGAACGCCAATGGCTTCGTCCACGATCTTCGTCGATTTGCGCGAATTACACTGTGGACAACAAGGAACCAAATTTCGGCTAAAAATGGAGAAAGCAGGGTGAAGTTCCTTGGGCAGATAATGATCGAGCGTCGATGCTTCTGAGATCCCACAAAATGGACATCGGACGGCAGCAATCTGACCTGTCAGCGCGGCGCGTGTTTCGGCAAAAGGAACGGTCTCGCTGCTATAGCAATGATGTAGAGCAGCCTTAGTATCATCATCGAGCACGGGCGCAACTAACGTTTCCAAACCTGGTTGTGCCGCCTGATAATCGTCATATGCGTGAAACACAGTCGCCCGGGCCGCCGTCAAAAGGGCATCACGCGGAGCTTGTTTCACTGCAGTCACAGCATCAAAAATTGCTCGGTCGTCTATAGCCGGCTCTGCAAGAACTCGCATGATCGCTACTCGTCCAGATCGCTACGTTCACTGGCAACCAGTGATCTCGCAACGAAGCCCAACTTTCCGCCAAGCTGTGCTTCTATTTCCTGAAGCGAATTGTCTTGGGCAAGTGTCCTTAGTGTTGCATGCCAATCTGTTGCACCGTCATCAAGATTGAAAACATGCTGAGTAATGTTGCCAATTGCTTCGCCGAAAGTTTCCATGTCGGGTCGTGACAGCAAAGCACGCTCACCTATCCGCCGCAGGACACGCACATATCTCGCGGGCATCTCCTGAAGTACAACTGGAGAGTGTGTTGCAACGATTGCAAAGCCATTGAGTTGATCAAGGCACTCTCTCAAGCTTCTCAAAAATGCTGCGGTCAGAGGCGGATGTAGATGAGTTTCAGGCTCATCCACTAATACCAAAGTTGGCTCACTGCCTTCGAGAAAAGCGACGAGCTCCACGATGATCTTTACAACGATCTTATGACCACTGCTCAGGGTCTTAAAAAAGTCGGCAAAGTCATCGCCGCTGTATCGACCAAACAATCCGGTCAATCCAATACGTTGGAATGAAGCATCGTCCAAAAGCGGGCGCATTGCTTCTCTCAATACATCCATTCGTTCATGGTGACGAATGCGCTCAAGCGCAGTCATGAAATCGAGCTCAATCTCTTGTGGAGATTTGAGGCCGTAGACGGGTTCTCTCGATGCAGCGTCAATTGGGTGAACGTTCGTCCGCAACCCGCAATAAATGTAACCGACGCGTTCAGCCTCGTCATCGTCCGGAATGACGAAACTATCGAAGGCGCTATAAGACACCACGACCACGCGCACGACTGGCGGTTTGGTTTCAATGAACTTACCAGCAGACTTGGTTCGTGCGGCCTCTTTCGTGTCGTATCCATACTCGCTTGCAATAATTGCGAGGTTGGACAGCAATCTCGTCTTGCCGGTTCCGTTGTAACCAATGATGGCATTGACCCTGTGCGGAAGCTGACCTCGACGGGTGAAACTAAATTTTGCGACCAGGGGAGGGCCGCTTTTGCCTAGTTGTGTTTTGACGTTGAATGCGAATCCACGGCGCTTAGACGGCAGGGATTTCTTTGTCTGCCTTAGAAATCGGGCCGCTTCTTCTACCAGCCGTTCAGCGCCGCTAAAGCGCAACAAAGAGACCCTATACCCTTCGAGGTCCTCAAATTCTGCGCGCCTAAGCTCATCCCATGCGACATCCCCCAATGCCCTCAAATAGGCTTCTCTCAGTGCTGGCCCTAGCTTGTAAAGCGTCTCGTAGTATTCAAGGCTATGCCCTAGAGAGCAGAAATTTGCGCCCAAAGAACGAAACGGACTTTTGGGCATTGGTGTAGAACCACTAGTTTGATCAATCTCAAGAATCTTCATCGCACCCAAGTCGACACTAGTGTCGTGCGATGTGTGGATTACAGCTTCGTAAGTGGTTCTGTAGCCATAGTCGTCCCAGTCGTCAGCCTTTAAAGTCGCATATGGGAACTGTGGGCGAGAGGGTAATTTGGATTTTTTTGTCAGAATATAGAACCGCATTTTCCCTCCTCTTATATTGTGTTTAGCCATTCAACGGCTCAGAACATCTACTCGGTATCCTATAGTCGGATTCAACTAATCTTGCGAGCTATAGCCTGTCGAAGGTATGGAAGTCGTTCGATGCAGGTTCAATATGGGCTTCTTGCCAGAGTATTTCTACGCAGCACTCTCTTCCGGGACATCTGCTGTCTTGATCAGTTCTTTCGCATAGCGTTTTGCTTGGGAAAGGCTCTGTTTGTAATCATCCGCAGCAAGAGAAAGGGACTCCGGAGATGTGGCGCGATCCAGATCATCACTCGACCAGTCATCTGAGAGCCGTTTGCTGATGGCGTAGCAAGTTGCCTTGCCAACACGGAAAGCCATAAACTTCCGGGAGGCTTTTAGGATGGCGGAACGCACCACCTCGGGCTCGCCCAATGTCCGCAGCTCTGCGTCCAGCTCGACGGCCATTCGTTCAGAGGCTGAATAAAGACCATTTACGAACAGAGTTTGGGCATCTTTGTAAAATCGTCCAGCGCGGCCTTTCAGGTTCTTTTCGGCAATCTCTTCCGCATCAGTCAGAATTCTGATCTCAGGCACTCGTTCCAGCGACTTTGCAGAGCGAGAGAGCTTTGAACCTTCGGGAGCCTTGCGCACCTTCTTATGTTTAGCACGCTGACTTTTGCTCGAGTCGGGGCCAGTGTCGCTTTCGCCATGATCCTCCCCTGTCTCTTGGAAATCTGTGTCCAAGTCGACAGGATCCGACGTATCGCTGCCTTCAGCTGCGCCCTCAGTCAAGAAAGCTGACTTGCGACGCGTTGGGCTCAATGTCGCAGTGGGAACACGAAATTCATCTAGCAGTTTCTGAAGGTCGCTTTGCAGATCGTCCAAATTGTCATCAGAAGTAGGCGATTCAGATCGTATCACGTCCTTGACCCAGTCGGGCATGAGTTCGCGGACATAGGCATCGAAGTCTTCGGCACGCATCGCGGACCGATCATCTGGCCAAGTAAGTCCATCCCGATACTGGTTCGGCAATGCTAAGCCGTCGATAAGTTCAATTTCGACGGTAAGGACTTTGGATCCAAACGGAATCCCGAAATTTGGCGCAGCAGCAGACCATGCCTTCTTTGACTTAATATCGTACCGCTCGCCCTTGTGGACAAGCGCGCAAAACGTGGTGGAGCTCGTCGCTGGGTTGGCAAGTGCGCTCAGCGTGTGGCTGTGTCGCTCATGTTTGGGATCATGAATGAAGTGTACCGTTATTTCTCCCCCGGGAGCTTCGATCCGTTCATGATTGGGCAATTCAGCAATCACTTCTTCGAGTGTCTTTAGCCGCCGGGTACGGCCGGTTTCACCTTTACCGCCCCCCTTTGTCATTGCGACATCAACTCGGACGTCAACGCCATCTCCAAACCGCGCAAACCGTCGGAAGATGGCCGATGGAATATAACTGCGATCTAGAGTTTTCCCCTTGCCCAACGGTTCAGCGACGGTGTCGTGATCTTCGCATTGGCCGAGCAACACAACCTCGGTCCAATCGAAATTTGTGGCTTGCCCGTCTTCTCTCGCAACATCTGAAACATCATAAACCGTGTCGAAACTGCCGTCTGGCAGCTCTGCTGGAAACCGAACGTAAGTGCCTTCATCTGGGTCGTAGCCGATTACAACTTCGTTCACGATGCCATCCTTACACGAGCGGTAGCGGATACCTTCGCGCGACATAGTTAAGCCAGAGACTTTGGCCCCGATCCCGAAATTACCATCCAAAGCCATCTCCTTGTTGACGGATGAAGATAGATCAGTCGCCTGCTTCAGCTCTTTGTCGTCCATGCCAACGCCGGTGTTCCAAAAAGTGAGTTTCCGCACGTCATCAATCATCGTGGGATAAATCTCGATGCGGCGATTGCCAGGACTTGCACTGCTCGCGCTCTCGTCGGCGTTCTTAAAGAATTCCCGCACCAGTGTGTCTACCGGGGCCTGTTCGATCAGTCGGTTGATCAAAAAACGCTTGTCGTGAATGTTAAGTGGTTCTGCCTTCATAGACTTGGCTCCCTACAACTTAAATTTATTAGTGGCATCACCTGACGATGATCCAAATTTTTTTTCGACGTCACTCATAGCATCCCGAAGCGCCTTCATGATCTTCTTCACATCGGCGTCGTCATACTCATAAGCCCTGCCGTTCGACAGATTCCCAAGTTTCCGAATAGCATCGAGTGCAGACTGCGTGCGCCCTTCAGCCAAGCGTATGAACTTCTCTCGTTTATCATTGCTTTGAGTCATATGTTCACCAACCCTTTCACTCACTGCGTTGAATTTCAGATATCTATTGCAAGTCAGAGAGTCAACAATGCCATGAATTTCATGGTATATTTCTGAAATATATAAAAAATCCCCAAGAAATGCGAATGTATTGCTGCTAATTCTTGCAATATTTCCCTTCGAAAGGGCTCTCTGTCCTGCTTTGCGGGAGAAATGTAGCGTTTCTGGCACTCATTTACTCTTAGCTAACTGGAGCATGAACAAGTTCAAAAGAAATGATCCATAGGGCTATTATAGCGATCGCAGTATGTCTGCCCGTTCCAACGCGCGTCTCAGCGCATGGTTCGAAACCCGCACATAGATTTCCGTGGTCCTGAGGCTGGCATGTCCGAGCAGAGCCTGCACCATGCGAATACCGATACCTTCCTCGATCAGCAGTGTCGCCGCGGAGTGTCGGAACCGGTGCGGCGTCAGATGGGGCACGATCCCTAAGCGGTGTGACAGCACCCGCAGGCGTTTCCGAAACGTTTGCGACCGAAGCCGACGACCAACCGCGTTGAGGAAGAGCGGCGATTTCAGGGGCCCGTTCTCCGCGCGACTCACGCAGTATCGTCGAAATGCGTCCTGCAGCTCCGCGTTTGGCACAAACACAATCCGTTCCTTGTTGCCTTTGCCGCGCACGATCATTTGGGAGGCGTCGGTGGAGACATCGCGAATCTTCAGGTTGGTCAATTCACTGATCCGGAGACCGGTCACAATCAGCAGCTTAATCATCAGGAGTGTGATCTACTGATCTGCGGGCAGTGCATTGGTCGGCCCTGTTTCCGACCGCAAAACGGCTTTTAATGTATCCCGTTCTATTGGTCGTGGCAGGTGCCTTGGGATCCGAACCGAGATGCGGACGTCGGCAAATGGAGAGGGCAGAGCGCTGTTCCGGTCTGCGCGCCAGGCAAAGTACGACTTGAGGGTGACCAGCCGCCGCTCGATGGTTGCGGGCTTGGCCTCTAGTCCATCACGCAAATGACGATGGTAGGCGAGGATGTCGTCTTTCAACAGCGGATCGGTGAGGCGATGGTCTTTGATGAATCGCGCGAACGTCCGCAGGTCCTGAGCGTAGGCTCGAAGTGTGTGATGGCCGACGCCGCGTTCATCGCGGCAGGCATTGACGAAAGCTGTGTGATCGAGATGGGGCATGATGGACTCCTGTTGAGGTGTCCAAGTAGTCCATCACAGTGTCTGAATTCGTCGAAATCCGACCCGTTCAACCGGTAACGATAATGGCCCTGCTTATCGCTACTTTAGTCGGGTTACTTAGGGTCATTTTTGCCGTTATCGCGAAGCTTTCCCAGAGTTTCTTCACGCCAATTGTCTGGCCAAAAACGGGTGATCTCCTTTATTCTATGGTCGTCCAGTTGGAGTGTTGAGCAATTCACCAGATTGATATTCAACAGGCCTTCGGGATCAGCCAGTTGGGCTGCAGCGTCGGCATAATCATGATCGCCCTCATCAGTCAGAAAATCCTCACCAGTGGTTCTGATTTTGGATCCATCATCATCCAGAGAGAACATTTCTCTATCTGAATAAATAAGCCTGGCGACGCGCACGAGCTTACGGGCCTGTGCTTGGGTCATCATGAATGTCTTGGTCACTTCGACAAAGACGAAGTCAGCATTCGTCGGTTTGGACATGGGGTGCAGTATTCTGTTTTCTATGTTTCAAAACTTCCCGTGGAAAGTTCACGGGGAAAAGAGATGAACGGCTATCAGTAATTGACCTGTTCAAAGCCGTAATTTCCGTCGTAGTCACGCCAATCAACGAAGACCGATCGATGGTAAATGCTCGGGCAATTGTACCCCCATCTTTCAAGGCCGGTATGTGCCTCGGGTAGAGCTGCTGGAGCAGACCGAGCCCATGAAAAATCACCTTGGGTTCCGTAGGTGCCGAGGTAAATGGTTGCGGCTCGGTTGCAATCTCCGTCACGGCCAGACTCGTTTTGGCGCGCATATCGGACATCATAGACGCGGATTGAGCGTACAAAGTTGAATTCGGGCCCGCTGATGTCGATGTCGGCGCGGTCTTGGACCAGCTGGAGCGCAAATCCTTCCGGAAGCAGGTGAGGCTCTGGTCCGGCAAGATTCAAAACGGCATTTTCAGAAGGCAGAGGCTCGGTTGCAAGCGACAAGAGCGGTTGCGGGCGATCCTGATTAGTGAACAAAATATCGTAGAACCGACCTCGATTATCCGACGGGGTCACTGGATCATAGGATGCGCCCATCGGGCACCGCCAAATCTGCAATGGCGGTTCAACGGGCCAGGGTGTGATCCGTCGGATGAATTCGGCGCGTGCACGGGCGCACGGAACTGATGCTGGCCAACCGCCAGACAAACACAGTAAAATTGCGCAGTCGATTTGGTAAGTTTGAGCATGAACACGATTGGTAAGGCCTACGGACGAACCAACAAGTGCAAGTATGGCCACAATTGAGTATTTTCGAAATGTGCGAAGCATGTGAAGCATCCTATCGAGTAGGGTGTAAGCAGCATGACTCCTTTAGTATATTATTGCAACTTAAAATATAGTATTGCTAAAAAACGCATAATCAATCTTATGTTAAATATAGCGTGGCAAGCCGGATACTAAGCAATTAATATTGGCTCAAATTGGCAGATTTTGCGGTAGCAGATCAAAATTATGTGGACCACTACATCGTCGTATTGA
>Ga0316205_10002193_pt1 | contig 21042 bp, 12 predicted proteins | sample 3monthpyrite_MG_FD_204941 | JGI IMG/M metagenome (GOLD analysis project Ga0316205, IMG submission 204941) | Microbial mat bacterial communities from mineral coupon in-situ incubated in ocean water Damariscotta River, Maine, United States -... | ecosystem: Environmental > Aquatic > Marine >... | reverse complement strand
CTTTCTGTACATACTATTGTATCTATGGATTTTGCCACATCAGTTATTCCTGGGTGGCATACTACAATATTTCCACCTTACTTTGTTGCAGGAGCCGTATTCTCAGGATTTGCTATGGTAAACACATTGCTTATCATTATGAGAAAAGTGTGTAGCCTTGAAGATTATATTACCGTACAACATATTGAGCTTATGAACATTGTAATCATGATTACAGGATCCATAGTTGGTGTGGCATATATAACTGAGTTGTTTATTGCATGGTATTCTGGAGTAGAGTACGAACAATATGCTTTCTTAAACAGAGCCACCGGACCTTACTGGTGGGCTTACTGGACGATGATGACCTGTAACGTGTTCTCTCCACAATTTATGTGGTTTAAGAAATTAAGAACGAGTATTATGTTCTCATTTATTATCTCAATTGTTGTAAATATTGGAATGTGGTTTGAGCGTTTCGTAATTATTGTGACCTCGTTACATAGAGATTACTTACCATCTTCATGGACTATGTTCCAGCCAACATTTGTAGATATAGGAATTTTTATAGGGACAATTGGTTTCTTCTTTGTACTATTCTTATTATATTCAAGAACATTCCCTGTAATTGCACAAGCAGAAGTTAAGACAATTTTAAAAGCCTCTGGTGAGCGTTACAAGAAAATTAGAGAAGCGGGAAAAAGTTTAGTAGGTACAGGAGCAGACGAAAGAACGTCTGGAGATAGTGCGTCAAATAATTTAAAAAACTAAGATAGCATATGGAAGCTTCAAAAGTAATTCACGCTATTTATACAGATGATGATATATTAATGTCGGCCGTTAAAAAGGTTAAGGCAGAAAAGTATCATATTGAAGAAATATATACACCTTTTCCAGTTCACGGACTAGATAAGGCAATGGGATTGGCACCAACTAAAATTGCAATAACAGCATTTATGTATGGTTGTCTTGGGTTAATAGTCTCTGTTGTAATGATGGATTATATGATGATTGACGATTGGCCACAAAATATTGGTGGAAAACCGAGTTTTAGCTATTTGGAAAACATGCCTGCATTTGTGCCAATTATGTTTGAGTTAACGGTGTTTTTTGCGGCGCATTTAATGGTAATTACCTTTTACTTACGAAGTAGAATGTGGCCATTTAAAAAAGCTGAAAACCCAGATCCTAGAACAACAGATGATCACTTTTTAATGGAAATTCCCGTACATGGAGATGAAGCAGCATTAGAAAGTCTTCTTGCAGAAACAGGAGCAGTAGAAATTAATATAGTAGATAAAGAAGCACATTAATTTATTATGAAGAGCTTAATTAAAATATTAGTATTGGTAATAATGATAAGTTCGGTTTATTCTTGTAAAAAAGACACACAACCAAACTATCAATTTTTCCCAGACATGTACGAACCTATAGGGTATGAGGCTTATGGCGCATATGAGGTTTTTCAAGGAGAACAATCGGCGATGATGCCTGTTGGAGGGACTATTGCAAGAGGCTATTCGTTATTTGAATACGAAAATACATTTGGTGATTTTTTTCGAGCAAAGGCAGAGTTGTTAAGCCCGTTAGACTCAACGCAAGTTGATTTAGCGAGAGGTAAAGAATTGTATGATATTTACTGTGGTATCTGTCATGGTAATAAAGGAAAAGGTCAAGGTAACTTGGTGAAACGTGAAAAAGTACTTGGGATCCCAAGTTATGATGATGCTGGAAGAGCAATTACCGAAGGTAGCATATACCATACCATATACTATGGAAAGAATGCCATGGGCTCTCATGCAAACCAACTTAACGAAGAAGAACGTTGGCAAGTTGTGGCATACGTGCTAAAATTAAAAGCTGATTTAACAAAATAAGGTTTAGATAAAGTTATATATCGATATGTATACGATTTCAAATAGATTAAAAATATTTTCTGTCGCTCTAATAATCTTAGGAGCATTAGGTTGGGGAACAAGTTATTATTCGTCTCATCATGTTACAGTTGAGGATGTAAAGACTATGTTAGCTGAAGAATCTTCTCATGGTGGTGGTCATGAAGCAACGGCTACACCTCAAGAAGCGCCAGCAACAGATGCACATGGTGAAGAAACATCACAAGATGCAGCTGAGGTAGATCACGGTGATGCACATGCAGAGCATGTTATGCATCAAATTCATAACAGACCATATTCGGCATTGTATATAGCAGCATTCTTTTTCTTTATGATTGCTTTGGGCGTACTTGCTTTTTATGGTATTCAATATGCTTCTCAGGCAGGATGGTCTCCAGTATTGTTTAGAGTTATGGAGGGCATCACTTATTATGTATTACCAGGAGGATTAATTGTACTAGCAATTGCACTTTTTGCAGGTGATCATATTTTTGTATGGATGGATCCAGAAGTTGTGGCTCACGATGAACTTATTCAGGGTAAATCAGGATGGCTAAATAAAACAGGGTTCGTTATTCGTGGCTTAATATTCATAGCGGGATGGAGTGCATATAGATATTTTTCTCGTAAATTTTCTATTGCACAAGACAATGCTGATATTAACGATAATAGTAACTTTAAAAAGAACTTCCGTATCTCGGCAGCATTCTTAGTATTCTTTATTTATACAGAATCAATAATGTCTTGGGATTGGATTATGAGTGTTGACCCACATTGGTTTAGTACATTGTTTGGATGGTATGTGTTTGCAAGTATGTTTGTTAGTGGTATTACGGTAATTGCTTTAGTTACAATGTACTTAAAATCTAGAGGGCATTTAGAATTTGTAAACGATAGTCATTTACACGATTTGGCTAAGTTTATGTTTGCATTCAGTATTTTCTGGACTTATTTATGGTTCTCTCAGTTCATGTTAATTTGGTACGCAGATATTCCTGAAGAGGTTACTTATTTCGTAACTAGATTAGAATATTATAAATTACCATTTATAGGCATGGTTGTTTTAAATTTCATTTTCCCGTTCTTAGTGTTGATGAATAGCGATTACAAACGTATTCCATGGTTTGTAGTAATGGCTGGAATTGCGATCTTAGTTGGGCATTATATAGATATTTTCAATATGATCATGCCGGCAACAGTAGGAGATAGATGGTCAATTGGTTTGCCAGAGATTAGTGCAGTAGCATTTTTCTTAGGCTTGTTTATGTTGGTAATATTTTATGCACTATCGAAAGCACCATTGCTTGCAAAAGGAAACCCGTTTCTTAAGGAAAGTGAACAATTCCATTATTAATAAAATAAAGACGAAGAATAACAATGACAGCTTTATTAACAATTATAGTTTTAGTATTTATTACAGTTGCTATTTGGCAAATGGTAAAAATCTTTGATTTGGCAAATGCTAATAATGAGAACTCTCAAGTAGCTACCGATAAAGATAACAGAGTTAATGGATATTTAATGTTAGGTTTTTTGGCCTTCATTTACATTATCACTATCGTATGTGTAGTAAAGTGGGGAGATTTGCCTTTAATGTCTAATTCTGCTTCAGCACACGGGCCTCAAATTGATAATTTAATGATTATCTCTATGGTCCTAATTTTTGTAGTACAAACCATTACGCAGTTTTTACTTCATTATTTTGCTTTTAAATATAAAGGAGAAAAAGGAAAGAAAGCATTATTCTATGCAGACAATGATAAGTTAGAGTTTATCTGGACTATTATTCCGGTAATTGTATTAGCAGGTTTAATTATCTATGGCTTATTTACTTGGACTGAGATAATGAACGTTAATGAAGATGATGATCCATTGGTAGTTGAGCTTTATGCACAACAGTTTAACTGGAAAGCACGTTATGGCGGCGCAGATAATACTTTAGGTAAGGCTAATGTGAGGTTGATTGATATAGATAAAGCCAATATATTAGGTTTAGATGAGTCTGATCCAAATGCTCAAGATGATGTGATTACTTCTGAGTTACACTTACCCGTTGGGAAACCAGTATTGTTTAAAATGCGTTCTCAAGATGTATTACATTCGGCTTATATGCCACACTTTAGAGCACAAATGAATTGTGTGCCAGGTATGATAACTCAGTTTGGTTTTACACCAACGGTTACTACAGCCGAAATGAGACAGACACCGCAAATGCTAGAGAAGGTAGCACGAATCAATAGAATTAGAACCGATAAAAGTAAGAAGTTAACTGCCAAAGGCGAAGAAGCTTTAGATCGATATGAATTCGACTATCTTTTACTTTGTAATAAAATATGTGGGAAATCGCATTACAATATGCAAATGAAGATTATTGTAGAATCTCAAGAAGATTACGACGCTTGGATAAAGGAACAAAAAGTGTTTAAAAACTCATTGGTTCAAAACTAATTATAACTAAAGAATAAAAATAGATATAGATTATGTCAGCACACGCAGATACTCACGATCACGACGATCACGGACATCATCATAAAGAAACTTTTGTAACTAAATATATATTTAGTCAAGATCATAAAATGATTGCAAAACAGTACCTAATTACTGGTACTATTATGGGAGTTGTTGGTGTAATTATGTCATTAATGATTCGTATGCAAATTGCATGGCCAGAAGAACCTAATGTTATTTTTGAAGCATTATTAGGTAAATGGGCACCAGATGGTGTTATGGATGCTGATATTTATTTGGCATTAGTAACTATTCATGGTACAATCATGGTTTTCTTTGTGCTCACAGCTGGATTAAGTGGTACGTTTAGCAACTTATTAATTCCGTTGCAAATTGGGGCACGTGATATGGCATCAGGATTCTTGAATATGGTATCGTATTGGATGTTCTTTTTGTCTAGTGTTATAATGATAATTTCACTTTTTGTTGCCGCAGGACCAGCAGCAGCAGGATGGACTATTTATCCACCACTTAGTGCATTACCAATGGCACAAGGAGGTTCTGGAATGGGAATGACCTTATGGTTAGTATCAATGGCCATATTTATAGCATCATCTTTACTAGGTTCTCTTAACTATATTGTTACAGTTATAAACCTGAGAACAAAAGGGATGTCAATGACACGTTTACCTTTAACAATTTGGGCATTCTTTGTAACAGCTATTATTGGTGTCGTATCGTTTCCTGTATTGCTATCAGCGGCGTTATTACTTATCATGGATAGGAGTTTTGGGACATCATTCTTTTTATCAGATATATTTTTGCAAGGAGAGGTGCTGCATTATCAAGGGGGATCACCTGTATTATTTGAACACTTGTTTTGGTTTCTAGGGCATCCAGAAGTATATATAGTTATTTTGCCAGCAATGGGCTTGGTTTCTGAAATTATTGCAACTAATTCGCGCAAACCAATTTTTGGTTATCGAGCTATGGTTGCCGCTATTTTGGCGATTGCATTTTTATCAACGATTGTTTGGGGTCACCATATGTTTATCTCTGGGATGAACCCGTTTTTAGGCTCAGTATTTACATTTACAACCCTGTTAATTGCTATTCCATCTGCTATAAAAGCATTTAACTGGATTACTACCTTATGGAAGGGGAATCTCCAAATGAATCCGGCAACGCTGTTTTCTATTGGCTTGGTTTCTACATTCATAACAGGTGGTTTAACTGGGATTATTCTTGGAGATAGTGCATTAGATATTAACGTTCACGATACGTATTTTGTAGTAGCTCACTTCCACTTGGTAATGGGTATATCAGCATTATACGGAATGTTTGCAGGAATCTACCACTGGTTCCCTAAAATGTTTGGTAGGATGCTCAATAAGAATTTAGGGTATATTCACTTTTGGGTAACAGCAATTTGTGCCTATGGTGTATTCTTCCCAATGCATTTTATAGGTATGGCAGGATTACCTAGACGTTATTATACCAATAGTAATTTCCCATTGTTTGATGATTTATCAAATGTAAATGTGATAATTACAATATTTGCTATAATTGGAGGCGCATTTCAATTAGTATTTTTATGGAACTTCTTCTATAGTATTTTCTACGGAAAGAAAACGGTTCAAAACCCATGGAAATCTAATACTTTAGAATGGACAGCACCTATTAAGCACATCCATGGTAACTGGGAAGGAGATATTCCTCATGTGCACCGTTGGCCTTACGATTATAGTAAACCAGGTCATGATGAAGATTTTGTGCCGCAAAATGTACCGTTAAAAGACGGTGAAGAAGAACTTCAACATTAAATTCCCACACGATTATTGATCTTGTCAAAATAAAGATAGGAATCTCAAAAAAATATATTAAAAGCCTTTCCACATAGAAAGGCTTTTTGTTTTTCAAAATTTTAACTTACTTCACTTATAAGGTATTCCTTTCCAATATAAAGCAATATTATCGCTCAAATGCGATTTATATCGTTTAAACGCAAAATAATTCAAAAACATACGCTGAAATACAAAAAAATCAGTTAAATTGCAATTGATTAAAATTAATAAGAGTGTAAATAATCATTAAAATATGATGTAACATTCTGTTTTTTAAGCTATTACGAACATTATTTTAATTTACCTACTATGAAAATAAAAGCCTTGTTTAAGAATGTCACAAAGACGACATCTTATATTTTGGTATTTCTTTGGGCCTCTTATTCAGCTTTTGCTCAATGTCCAACCATTAGCAATCCAGCGCCAACAATTTGTGATGCTTCCGGATTTACTTTTAGTGACCTTGATACCTACGCTACAGATGAAGGTAATGGGATTGTTTGGTACGATGCTCTTTCAGGAGGAAGTGCTTTTATTCCTAGCGAGTTAGTCGCAGAAGGTATCTATTATGCCGATGACAACTCAGGAGCATGTGGCGTAAGATCTTCAATAACTGTAGATTTTCAAGTGAATCCTTCGGGACAAAATTTGGATCGTATTTATTGTAGCAATGAAAATCCAACAATTCAAACATACATTGACGATGTACTGTTACCCTATATTCCATCTGGAGGAAGTGTAGAAATATATACAGATATAGATTTAACAAACCTTTCTAATAGCACGGATGGCATTCCTATAGGTGCTACAAACTATTTTGTAGTATTTGTAGAAAATGGTGGATGTAAGAGTCAAATTGAAATTGGCGGAACTGCTGTATTTGGCGCACCTGCTGATCCAACACCAACAAGTCCCCAGGATTTTTGTTTAGATGATAACCCAACAATAAGTGATTTAGACCCAGGAACAGCCTCTAGTCATAGTTGGTATGATAACATTGACGGCTTTGGAGATCCAATACCGCCCGCATTATCTTTAGGGACGGCTTTAGTAGATGGCAATACCTATTATGTGCAAATAAATGATGTGTTTTGTGACAGTAATTCAGTACCAGTAATAGTAAATATTGATATCCCAGTAGATCCAGGAGCTCCTGGCACATTAGAATATTGTGATAATAGCATTCCCGGTACAGATTTCAACTTGTTTGATGAATTGGGAGGCATACCAGATACTATTGGAACATGGACAGGACCTTTAACAACCACAAATGGATATCTTGGTACGGTTAATATTTCGACTTTAACAACACCTGGAAATCATGTGTTTACTTATACAGTTCCTAGCAATGGGGCATGCCCTCAAAGAACTTCTACAGTAACAATTACAATTTATGAGACGTTCACTTCTGGAGCCCCTTCGGCAGCAAATCCTGCAACATTTTGTGAGATAGGCTTACCTTCAGCTTTCGATCTATTTACTTTATTAGATAATGAAGATCCAAACGGACAGTGGACACAAGGTGCTTCAAGCACAGACCCTATAGTTGCATCTCCAATAGATTTAACAGGATTTACACCAGGCACTTATAATTTCACTTACACACAGAATGTATTACCAAACCCATGCCCAGAAGAATCTACAACAGTACAAGTTGTTGTGTTGCAAGACCCAAATGCAGGTAATGCAGTAAATCAATTATTTTGCGAAAATGACTTGGCAGCAAATTCACCTTTCAATTTATATGATGGCTTAGATGGGACTCAAGATAATAATTCAGGTATTTGGACAGACTCAAGTAGTACTGTAGTTACAAGCCCGATAGATATTACGAGCTTTACAGTTGCAGGAAGTCCATATCAATTTACATATACCATTTCTAATAGTACATGCGAAGACAATGAAATCATAACCATAACCATAGCACCAGCACCAGAATCTGGAAATGCGCTAGCTCCTATTGAAATTTGTGAAGAAGATGTAGTTGCAAATTCCCCTTTCGATTTATTTATGTTGTTAGATGGCACGCAAGATACCAACGGTACTTGGTATGATGGTGTTGATACTTCGGGAAGTACAGTTGCAAATCCGCTCGACATATCTGGTTTAACAGCTGGGACTTACAATTACACCTATACGGTTCCAGTTATCGGAACATGTTCTGATGCCGATGTAACCGTTCAAATAATTGTACTGCCAAGACCAAATACAGGAATACCTACGCCGGCAATTTTTTGTGAAAATGATTTAGTAGCAAACTCACCATTAGATTTGTTCGGTCAACTTGCTGGAAATGATGCAGGAGGCACATGGTCAGATGATAATGCCTCTGGAGCATTAAGCGGTAGTGATGTAGATTTAACAGTATTGACCATAGGCTCATATAACTTTACATATAGTATATCGGCAGCCAACGGCTGTACCAACAGTAGCACTGTAACTGTAACAGTTGAAGACGCTCCTGAATCTGGAACAGTTAACCCAGCAGTTGAATTTTGTATAGCAGAAATAACAGTAGCACAAACGGTAAACCTTTTTGATTTGCTCGAAGGCGAAGACCAAACTGGAGTTTGGAACGACGATAATGCTTCAGGTGGATTATCTGGAAATCTCGTTGCTATAGATGGTCTAGCAGCAGGAACATATAATTTTACATTTGATGTAAATGCAATAGGTTCTTGTGACGACACTTTAGTTACCGCGAACATAATTATTAATGATGCAGCCACACCAACCGGAGCAATAACACAAGAATTTTGTGATACAGCAACTGTTGCAGATTTAAGTGCTACAGGAAATACAATACAATGGTATGACGACGCCACAGGAGGAGTAGCCTTGACAACGACCATCGCCTTAGTAGATGGAGAAACCTATTATGCCACACAAGTTGATGCTGTAAACGGATGTGAATCTTCGGTAAGGTTAGAAGTTACTGTTACAATTTATCAATCACCAAATTCAGGAAACCCTAATACAACACCAATACTTGCTTGTAATGATGCCAATAATATTGACCTTTTCACAGGATTAGATGGCACTCAAGATGCTGGCGGTGTTTGGCAAGATACAGATGGCACAGGAGCCTTAACAGGAAACATTTTTGATGCCACAGGATTTCCAGCGGGAACTTACGATTTTACATATTTTGTTGCAGCCTCGGCACCTTGTGTTGATGCTAGCACATTAATTACGGTTACCATTGAAGCGCCTTTAAATGCAGGAACAGATGCTACTTTAGATGTTTGTAGCGATAATGGGACTACAGATTTATTTACCCTTATAAGTCCAGCAGATGTTGGAGGAACTTGGTCGCCAGTTTTAGCTAGTGGAACTGGTGTTTTTGATCCTTTAGCGGATTTATTAACCGGTACAAGAACTTATACTTATACTTTAACAAATGCCTGCGGTACTACAAGTAGTGATGTTGTAGTAACCATTACTCAAGCGCCTGATGCAGGAACAGACAATACGATAATTGCATGTGTAATAGATGGTACGGTCGATTTGTTTACCCAATTAGGTGGTGCGCCACATTCTGGTGGATTCTGGTCACCGCTTCTAACAAGTGGTACGGGTGTATTTGATCCTTTGGTAGATTCAGATGGTGTTTATACTTATACAGTTACAGCTTCTGCACCGTGTACAACAGATGCTATTGCACAGATTACAGTAACTACAAGCGATATTGTAGCGCCAACAATTGTCGATGCAAATCCAACATTTTGTTTGGTTGATTTCCCAACTGTCTCAGACTTAAATGCGAGTATTACCGCTACAGGAACAATAACATGGTACACCGACGCTACATTAACAGTACAGTTAAATACTACTGATACTTTGTTAGATGGAGAAGATTACTTCGCTACACAAACAAATACCTCGGGGTGTGAATCTTCGGCAAGTGTTTTTGTTACAGCTACGGTTAACAACGCACCAACACCAACATTAATCAATCCATCTATGGAATATTGTATTAATGACAATCCAGCAATCAATGATCTAACGTTAAATATTGCCGAGTACAATGCTTCTTTAAACAATATCATGTGGTACGATGCAGCAACCAACGGAACTATTATTAGTTCAGGTACGCTCCTTACAAATACAACAACATATTATGCAGTTATTATAGATGCAGTCACAGGATGTGAAAGCAGTGCGAGATTAGCAGTTACGCCTAATCTTTTAGCTTGTGGGAAGCTGATATTGCCAGATGGATTTTCACCAAATGGAGATGGCGTTAATGAGACATTCAATATTGACAATTTAGACATCTTATATCCCAATTTTGTAATGGAAATTTACAACCGTTATGGGAGTATTGTTTATAAAGGAAACGCAGCGACGCCACATTTTAATGGCAAGTCAAATCAATCTGGAACATCCGGAAAACAAGATTTACCAGTAGGGGTTTACTATTATATTTTCAATTTTAATGATGGTCAAAATAAACCAGAACAAGGTAGATTATACTTAAGTAGATAATTTGTTGGATAACACAATTTTAGAAAAATGAAACAATCAAAAATATATCATAAAATAGCGGTCGTAATTTGTCTGGCCGTAGTGTCATTTCAAGGTTATGCACAACAAGACCCTCAGTTTACGCAGTATATGTATAATATGAGTGTGATAAACCCAGCTTATGCGACAGCAACAGAAGATATGTTAAACATAGGAGGTTTGTACAGAACTCAGTGGGTAGGTTTAGAGGGAGCTCCTAAAACAGGAAGCTTTTTTGCCCATACACCTATTAACGAAAAAATAGAATTAGGAATTTCGTTTACCAACGATAATATTGGAGACGTGATTCAAGAAAATAACATTTATGCAGATTTTGCTTATGTATTACCTGTTGGACTGGAAAGTAAATTATCCCTAGGGATTAAAGCAGGGTTTACATTTTTTAATGCGAATTTCGATGGCTTTATATTACAATCGGGTAACGTATCTACCGATGTTGCTTTTAATGAAAACGTTAGTAAAACCTTCCCTAATATTGGCATCGGGGCTTTTTATTTTACTGATCGGTATTATTTGGGTCTATCGGCACCAAATATGTTAACCACAACACATTTAGAATCTGAAAACGGTATTAAATCTACTGGAGTACAGGACATACATTTTTTCCTAACCAGTGGATATGTTTTTGATATTAATGAAGATTTAAAATTCAAACCAGCATTTATGGCAAAAGCAGTTAAAGGAGCTCCTTTAGCTTTAGATATAACAGCAAATGTTTTAATAAATGCAAAGTTAGAAGCCGGACTAGGATATCGTTTAGGCGATGCCATTAGTGGCTTGGTAAATTTTAGAGTGTCGCCCGATCTAAGAATTGGTTATGCTTACGATTTTACAACATCTAATTTAGGAAATTTCAATTCTGGTTCTCACGAAATATTTATTTTGTTTGATATTGATTTATTCGGATTTAAAGGTGGTTACGACCGCTCTCCAAGATTCTTCTAATCTCATAAATGATACGACAATGAAAAAAAATATATACATATTTGCTTGCCTTTTATTAGTTAGCGGATTAGCACTAGCACAAAATGGAAGCCTAAAAAAGGCAAATAAGCTTTTTGAAATGAAAGCTTATGTAGAGGCGGCTAAAATTTATGAAACCAAAGAGCGCTCTCAAAAATTACTTCAAAATTTGGCAGATAGTTATTTCTATAATTTGGCTATGCAGAAGGCGATTAAAACCTACCAGGAGTTATTTATAGCGTATGGTGATTCCATAGATATTGAATTACACTTTAGATATGCTCAAGCATTAAAAGGTGTAGAAAACTATAAAGAAGCAGATACGCATTTAAGCACCTATTATAATAGAGCAGTAAATACACCTGCATTTATAGATGAAATTGAGAAAACCACACCGCATACATTTATGTTGAAACAAATTGAGAATAAAAACTCTAGTGGTGATTTCGGGTTGTCGTTCTATGGTGATGAGAAGGTTGTTTTTGCTTCAGCAAGAAATAATGAAAATCCAGCATATGTATGGAATAATCTACCTTATTTAGATTTATATAAGGCCACATTAACAAAAGACGGAAAACTAGAAAATATCGTTCCATTTTCTGATGCTATCAATACGACATCACATGAGAGTAGTGCAGCTTTTAGCAAAGATGGAAAGACCATGTACTTTAACAGAACAAATAAAACCAGAACAAAAACAGACGATGACAGAATTGCTCATGTTAAACTTTACAAAACTGAAATGGTAGATGGCGTTTGGACTAATATTAAAGCTTTGCCCTTTACGTCTAATGCTTTTAGTACAGAACATCCAACATTGAGTAAAGATAGTAAAACACTGTATTTTGCAAGTGACATGCCTGGTGGTTTTGGTAGCTTTGATATTTATAAAGTTGCGATTAATGATGACGGTACTTATAGTGCCCCAGAAAACTTAGGCGCAAAAATAAACACAAAACATAGAGAACAGTTTCCATATATAAGTAAATTAAACGTATTATATTTTGCATCAGACGACCATCAAGGTTATGGTGGTTTAGACGTGTTTAGAAGCAATATGGTAAATGGTAATTTTGATACACCAGTAAATTTAGGAAGCTCAATAAATAGCAGCTTAGACGATTTTGCATATGTTATTAGAGAAAAAGATAATAAAGGCTTTGTGTCTTCAAATAGAACTGGTCATGATCGACTATTTGGCTTTGGTAGAGAAGAAAATATATTGACAAAGTACCTTGTAGAAGGTGTTGTGCAAGACAAGAACAGCAAAGAATTACTAGCGGGTTCTTTAGTGACGCTATTTGATGACGCAAATAACGTAATTCAAGATTCTATTGTTGGAGATAAAGCTGATTATTTGTTTAAAATAGAGCCTAACAAAAAATATAAAATTAGAGGAACACGTAAGGCCTACATTCCTCAGGACGTAGAATTTTCGACTGATAGCCAAGGAAAAATTCAGCATAATATTTATTTAAGCTTAGAATCTTATGCCGATGCTGAAGAGCGGGTAAAAGAAAACGAAAAAGGCGATGTACAAATAGAATTAGAGAAAATTTATTTCGATTTCGATAAATCTAATATTCGTACAGACGCAGAAACAACATTAAATGTACTTGTAGATTTAATGGCAAAGTACTCAACGATGGAAGTTGAAGTATCTGCACATACAGATGCAAGAGGAAAAGACCAATACAATTTAGAGCTTTCTAAAAAGCGTGCCGCATCAACCTTAGAATATTTGGTAAGCAAAGGGATTGATCGTAGCCGTTTAAAAAGTATTGGTTATGGTGAAATGCAACCATTGAATAAGTGTGATAAAGAAGGCATCTGCGAAGATGAAGAATACGATATAAATAGACGTTGTGAATTCACTATTATGAATTAATTTATTTCTGTGAAGGCAGGAATCTCATGAAGCTTTCCTAAGATTTACACAGTAGGTATAACAGGATATTACTAAAACTTAAAATTTAAAAGCCTTTCTCCCTATTCCTATCGGAAACTGAAAGGCTTTTTCTTTATATTTGCTTGTACTGAACTTGTTTCAGTACCTCATTGTGTTTTGGCTATATGAAGAAACACAAAGTCTCATTTAAATTAATAAATTCCCGTTTTCAAGGGAAATAATATGAACGAAAACCTCGACCCATCCAGCGATAATCTTTCCCCAGAAGAACATGATGTAGAGCGCGCATTACGGCCCTTGTCTTTTGATGACTTTGCTGGCCAAGATCAAATTTTAGAGAATTTAAAAATATTTGTTGAAGCGGCAAACCTTCGTGATGATGCCTTAGATCATACATTGTTTCATGGTCCTCCAGGATTAGGAAAAACGACGTTGGCACATGTTTTAGCAAATGAATTAGGTGTTGGCATAAAAGTAACTTCAGGGCCTGTTTTAGATAAGCCAGGAGACCTTGCAGGATTGTTAACAAATCTAGAAGAAAGAGATGTGTTGTTTATTGACGAAATTCATCGTTTAAGCCCAATTGTGGAGGAGTACTTGTATTCTGCAATGGAAGATTATAAAATTGATATCATGATTGAGTCTGGGCCAAATGCACGGACGGTTCAAATTAATTTAAATCCGTTTACATTGGTTGGTGCAACAACACGTTCTGGATTATTAACCGCACCTATGCGAGCGCGTTTTGGAATAAGCAGTAGATTGCAATATTATGACACAGAGTTATTATCAACCATAGTACAGCGTAGTGCAAATATTTTAAATGTGCCAACCGCAATGGAAGCAGCTATTGAAATTGCAGGGCGTAGCCGTGGCACACCAAGAATAGCAAATGCTTTGTTACGACGTATTCGTGATTTTGCACAGATAAAAGGGAATGGTAAAATTGATATAGCAATTTCAAAATTTGGATTAAAAGCACTTAGTGTAGATGCTCATGGTCTGGACGAAATGGATAATAAAATATTAACCACAATAATAGATAAATTTAAAGGAGGTCCTGTTGGGATTACCACTTTAGCAACTGCTGTAAGCGAAAGCCCGGAAACCATAGAGGAGGTTTACGAACCCTTTTTGATTCAACAAGGATTTTTAATGCGTACACCACGAGGACGTGAAGTCACAGAATTAGCCTATAAGCATTTAGGGAGAGTAAAAGGAGCAACTCAAGGCGGTTTATTCTAATACACATATTAAAGGAATAAATAAATTTACTTGTAGCAAGTGAACTCAAAATCAAAACATACTAACCTCATTAAAACCGAAGCCAAACGCCTCGGTTTTTTGTCTTGTGGTATTAGTAAAGCAGCCTTTTTAGAATCAGAAGCTCCACGATTAGAACAATGGCTAAATAATAATATGCATGGCCAAATGCAGTACATGGAAAACCATTTTGATAAACGTTTAGATCCAACTTTGCTGGTAGGCGACTCAAAAAGTGTGATTTCTTTATTACTTAATTATTATCCTTCTGAAACCCAAAAAGATAAAACTGCTCCAAAACTGAGTAAGTATGCTTATGGAACCGATTATCATTTTGTGATTAAGGACAAACTTAAAAGCTTACTTCATTTTATTCAAGATGAAATTGGCGAAGTTCATGGCCGTGCTTTCGTAGATTCGGCACCAGTATTAGATAAAGCATGGGCAGCAAAATCTGGACTTGGCTGGATAGGGAAGCATAGCAATTTACTAACCCAACAAGCAGGGTCTTTTTATTTTATTGCAGAGCTTATTATTGATTTAGAACTAGATTACGATACACCAATTACTGACCATTGTGGGACATGTACGGCCTGTATAGATGCGTGCCCAACTCAAGCCATTGTTGAACCTTATAAAGTTGATGGTAGTAAATGTATATCGTATTTTACTATTGAGCTTAAAGAAAATATTCCTAACGATTTTAAAGGTCAATTGGATGATTGGATGTTTGGCTGTGACGTTTGTCAAGATGTTTGTCCATGGAATAAATTCTCAAAAGCACATAACGAACCACTATTTAATCCACATCCTGAATTATTATCTATGACCAAACAAGATTGGGAAGATATAACTCAAGATACTTTTAGTAAGGTATTCCAGAAATCAGCAGTAAAGCGAACAAAATTTTCTGGCTTGACACGTAATATTAAATTTTTAAAAGAATAGTCGCTAGCAGTATAGTATTGTTATCTTTGTATATACTAGAAAATTCCTTTGAGCTAAACTCAAAGGTTTCTTTTTAAATTTATCATTCTAACACAAGTGATAATCATATAATTAATAGCAATATGAGTAAACAAAGTAAGCGTCGAGAAGCCCTAATATATCACGCCAAGCCAACTCCTGGTAAAATTAAAGTCGTTCCTACTAAAAAATACGCTACGCAAAGAGATTTGTCTTTGGCATATTCTCCTGGGGTAGCAGAGCCTTGCCTTGAAATTGAAAAGGACAAATCTAATGCTTATAAATACACGGCTAAAGGTAATTTGGTCGCTGTAATCTCAAACGGAACAGCAGTTTTGGGGCTTGGAAATATAGGGCCTGAAGCTTCAAAACCAGTAATGGAAGGTAAAGGTTTACTGTTCAAAATATTTGCAGATATTGATGTTTTTGATATTGAGGTAGATACTGAAGATGTAGAAGCATTTATTCAAACAGTTAAAAATATTGCGCCAACGTTTGGAGGTATAAATCTTGAAGATATAAAAGCGCCTGAGGCGTTCGAGATTGAAAAACGATTAAAGGAAGAGTTAGATATTCCGGTAATGCATGATGACCAACATGGTACGGCAATTATTTCGGCGGCGGCCTTATTAAATGCACTTGAAATTACAGGGAAGAAGATTGATGCCGTAAATATTGTGATAAGTGGTGCTGGGGCAGCGGCAATTTCTTGTACCCGACTATACCAATCTTTTGGTGCCAATAGAGATAACATTGTAATGCTTGATAGCAAGGGTGTTATTAGAGAAAATAGAGATAATTTAACATCGCAAAAAGCCGAGTTTGCCACTTCTAGAAATATAGATACGCTTGATCAAGCAATGATTGATGCCGATGTTTTTATTGGCCTTTCTATGGCAGATATTGTGACTCCGGAAATGTTAAAAGTTATGGCTAAAGACCCAATTGTCTTTGCTATGGCAAACCCTGACCCTGAAATAAAGTACCAACTTGCCATAGACGCTCGAGATGATATTATTATGGCAACAGGGCGAAGTGATCATCCTAACCAAGTTAATAATGTACTAGGGTTTCCATTTATTTTCAGAGGAGCTTTAGATGTTAGAGCTACAAAAATTAATGAAGCCATGAAAAAGGCAGCAGTAATTGCCTTAGCAGATTTAGCCAAAGAACCAGTACCTGAGCAGGTAAATATAGCTTACGGTAAAACCAGACTAACTTTTGGAAAAGATTACATAATACCCAAACCTTTTGATCCGAGATTAATAGGTGTCGTGCCTCCCGCAGTAGCAAAAGCTGCCATGGAAAGTGGTGTGGCTACAGCACCTATTGAAGACTGGAATGATTATGAAGAAGCCCTTTTAGAACGCTTAGGTAGTGATCATAAATTAGTGCGTTTATTGCACAGTCGAGCAAAACTAGACCCTAAGCGCGTAGTTTTTGCTGAGGCCGACCAACTAGCGGTTTTAAAAGCAGCGCAGATTGCTTATGATGAGGGGATTGCAATACCAATTTTATTAGGAAGACGTGATACTATAGAAAAACTAAAAGCAGAAATTGAGTTTGATGCAGAGGTGCTTATCATCGATCCAAAATCTGATGAAGAAGAAGAGCATAAAGACGCTTATGCGAAGGTGTATTGGGAGCGTCGTAAACGTCGGGGTATAACGCTTCATACGGCTAAAAAATTGATGAGAGAGCGTAATTATTACGCAGCAATGATGGTTAATGAAGAGGATGCTGATGCACTTATTTCTGGGTATTCCAGAAATTACCCAACGGTTGTAAAGCCAATTTTAGAACTCATTGGGTTAGACAAAGGGGCTACTAGAATTGCAACGACCAACTTGTTGATGACCGAACGAGGACCGTTGTTTTTAAGTGACACCTCTATAAATATAGATCCATCATCTAAAGATTTGGCTAAAATCGCACAAATGACGGCTACAACAGTAAAAATGTTTGGATTAGAGCCTGTAATTGCTATGATATCCTATTCTAATTTTGGGTCTTCAGAACATGAAAAAGCATCAAAAGTAAGAGAAGCCGTTTCTTATATGCATCGCTATTACCCAAGTTTGATTGTTGATGGTGAGTTTCAAACAGATTTTGCGCTTAATAATAAAATGCGTCGTGATATTTTCCCATTTTCAAAATTAGCTGGACGAAAAGTAAATACACTTGTTTTCCCTAATCTTGATGCCGCAAATATTACTTATAAGTTATTAAAGGAGCTTAATAAAGCCGATAATATTGGCCCAATCATGATGGGATTAAAGAAACCTGCCCATATTTTGCAATTGGATGCTAGTGTAGATGAAATTGTAAATATGACGGCAATTGCGGTTATCGATGCCCAGAAAAAACAGAAAAGAGCCTAAAACATAGGTTTTTCGGTCATATTATCTCGTTATAGTGTATTATTATTTTTATTACATTTGAAACGATAAGAAACCCCAATCTATGATTACCCACATTCAAGGCAGACTTACTGAAAAAAAACCTACAGATGTAGTTATAGATTGTAATGGTGTTGGGTATTTGTTAAACATATCATTACATACCTATTCTCAAATTTCTAATCAAGAAAATTTAAAGTTATTTACACATCTTCAAGTTAAAGAAGATTCGCATACCTTATTTGGGTTTGCATCATTGGCCGAACGTAAAATATTTCGATTATTAATTTCGGTTAGTGGCATTGGTGCTAGCACTGCACGTACAATGTTATCGTCCTTAACACCAAAACAAGTTAGAGAAGGAATTGCCATAGGCGATGTTGCATTAATACAATCTGTAAAGGGAATTGGATTAAAAACAGCACAACGTGTAATTATTGAGCTAAAAGACAAAGTTTTAAAAGTCTATGATATTGACGAAGGAATGGTTTTTTCGAGCAATACTAACAAAGATGAAGCGTTATCTGCTTTAGAAGTTCTGGGTTTTTCTAAAAAACAATCTGAACGCGTTGTAGATAAGATTATTTCTACTGACCAAGATGCGACGGTTGAAGCTATTATAAAAGAAGCCTTAAAAAAATTATAATTGATTTGAATACTACCAACAATAATTTTTACAAATCTACTAAAACATACGGGCTTACCAGCCTTATGTTGTTGTTATGCGTTGTAACATTTGCTCAACAAACAACGGTTAGAGATTCTACAAGTACCACATTTTCTTTTGGAAATATACAAATACCAAACCCTAATAGTATCGTTTCTAAATATACTTACGATCCTATTACAGATCGTTATATTTACACAGAGACACTCGGAACGTTTAATATCAATTACCCTATAATTTTAACACCAGCTGAGTTTCAAAAACTGGTGGCTCAAGAAAATTTAAGAAATTATTATAAACAAAAAATTGATGCATACGATGGGAAAAAGGATGGTACAGATGCGCTTAAAAAGAATCTGATTCCTGAGCTTTATGTAGATTCTGATTTTTTTGAAACCCTTTTTGGAGGGAATACAATTGAAGTAATTCCGCAAGGATCGGTAGAAATGGATTTAGGTATTTTGTATTCAAAACAAGATAATCCAACGTTTTCTCCTAGAAATAGAAGTAATTTCACTTTCGATTTTGACCAACGTATCAACTTAAGCTTATTAGGAAAGGTAGGAACAAGACTTCAGGTTACAGCTAATTATGATACACAATCTACTTTTGATTTTCAGAATTTAATCAAATTAGAATACACTCCAACTGAAGATGATATCATCCAAAAAATAGAAGTTGGTAATGTAAGTATGCCTTTAAATAGCTCTTTAATTACAGGAGCACAAAGTTTATTTGGTGTAAAGACGCAATTACAATTCGGAAAAACTACAATTACAGGGGTGTTTTCTGAGCAAAAATCAGAAACCAGAACCGTTGTTGCACAAGGCGGCGGAACCCTTCAAGATTTTGAGTTTTTTGGTTTAGATTACGATGAAAACAGACACTTTTTCTTAGCACAATACTTTAGAGATAATTACGATGAGGCCTTAAAAACGTATCCATACATAAATAATCAAGGCTTACAAATTACAAGAATTGAAGTTTGGGCGACCAATCGCTCAAACCAAACTGATGATGTAAGGAATATTGTAGCATTGCAAGATTTAGGAGAGTCAGACCCTACTAAAATTGGATCTGCGGTAAATATAACAGCTGGGCCAAATGCGTTCCCAAGCAATACAAATAATGCATACGACCCAAAGAATATTGGAGGTGGAGGCTCGCAAGTAACTAATGCCATTAGAGATATTGCTACAGTACAAGCTGGGATTTTGGTGCCAGGTATTAATGAAGGTTTTGATTATGGGAAACTTGAGAATGCTAAAAAGTTAATTGAAGGGAATGAATATACGCTAAACACTCAGTTAGGTTATATTTCTTTAAATCAACGTTTACAAAATGATGAGATATTAGCAGTTGCCTTTCAATTTACAATTGGAGATCAGGTGTATCAAGTTGGTGAGTTTGCCAACGATGGAGTGAACGCAACAGATTCTAGTATAGATACAAGTACAGGTAATACTATTGTTAATAATAATAGTTTAGTACTAAAAATGTTGAAAAGTACGGTTACCAGTGTTCAAGAACCAATTTGGGACTTGATGATGAAAAACATTTATAATACTGGAGCTTTTCAATTGGAAAAAGAAGACTTTAAATTAAATATTTTTTATACTGAAAGTTCGCCTTTAAATTACATTACACCAGTAGATGGGACAACATTTCCAGCAACTGGACCTAATGAAAGCCCTTTGCAAGAAACACCATTATTACGAGTTTTTAATCTGGATAAATTAAACTTTAATGGTGACCCTCAATTTAATGGTGATGGATTCTTTGATTTTGAACAAGGAATTACAGTTATACAGCAAAATGGAAAAATAATATTTACAAATGCTGAACCTTTCGGTGAATATTTATTTGATGTTTTGGCCGATGGTGGTGAAGATTACGATAATAACACAACATATAACCCAAATCAGGCAAAGTATGTTTATGATAAGTTGTATAAATCAACTAAAACAGATGCACTACAAGACGGAGAGAAAAATAAGTTTCAAATTAAAGGGCGTTACAAATCTAGTGGCGGTTCTGGAATACCGTTAGGTGCGTTTAATGTGCCAAGAGGCTCGGTAAAAGTAACTGCTGGCGGTAGAGTACTTGTTGAAGGTGTAGATTATACGGTTAATTACCAAATTGGTACGGTTCAAATTATAGATCCAGCTTTGCAAGCGTCTAA
>Ga0316205_10002192_pt1 | contig 21048 bp, 16 predicted proteins | sample 3monthpyrite_MG_FD_204941 | JGI IMG/M metagenome (GOLD analysis project Ga0316205, IMG submission 204941) | Microbial mat bacterial communities from mineral coupon in-situ incubated in ocean water Damariscotta River, Maine, United States -... | ecosystem: Environmental > Aquatic > Marine >... | reverse complement strand
TAAAAAACAAACAAGGTAATTTAAAGCCATTGTAGAGAAAAATATTATGTGCTGGAATGCCTAGATAAGACAATTAGGAGTTAGTAATGGCTGCAAAAATGACAATGACAACAAAAATACTGATCTGGATGGGCGCAGGCCTGGTGTTAGGTAGTTTGCTTAACGTGTTTGCCAGTGATGTTGATTTTATTAACGATTATTTTGTGATGGGCCTATTTCATGTTGTTGGTGCCCTTTTTATCACATTGTTAAAAATGCTCGTTGTGCCATTAGTCACATTTTCCTTAATCTGTGGTGTTTGCGGCATTGGTGATATCAATAAACTTGGCAGAGTAGGATTCAAAGCTTTTTTACTCTTTATGTTAACCACCGCTTTGGCAATTACATTGGCTATTACTGTTGCAAGTATTGTTGGTCCGGGTCAAGGTTTTGAACTGGCTGAAGCATCAAAGGGCAATTTTGCGGCACCAGAAGCACCGCCACTAACACAAGTCATTATCGATCTAGTACCGAGCAATCCTGTGGCTGCCTACGCTAATGGCAATATGTTGCAAATCATCTTCTTTACCATCTTATTCTCTGTATGTATTTTAATGGTTGGTGATCGCGCAAAACCGATTTCCGATATGGCAGAAAGACTTAATGATGTGATGATGCAAGTTGTTACTGTCGTTATGCACATTGCGCCTTATGGTGTATTTGCTTTGATGGTAAAAACCTTTGCACAACAGGGAATTGGTCTTATATTGCCGATGATCAGTTATTTTGGCGTCGTCGCAATTGTGCTGATACTACATGCTACCGGTACATTGATGATCTTGCTAAAACTGTTGGGCAAAGTCAGCCCTATGGTGTTTCTTAAAAAAATGCGTGCTGTACAAGTATTTGCCTTTAGCACTTCAAGCTCCAATGCAACGATACCTGTCACTTTAAGAACAACAGAAAAACGACTTGGTGTAGAAAACTCAACAGCATCGTTTGTCGTACCTTTCGGTGCAACCATTAATATGGATGGCACAGCTATCATGCAAGGAGTTGCAACGGTATTCATTGCCAATGTATATGGTATTGATCTGGGCTTAACAGGTTACCTAACAGTTATCGGTATGGCAGTCTTGGCATCCATTGGAACTGCAGGTGTACCGGGTGTCGGATTAATTATGTTAGCCATGGTCTTCAATCAAGTAGGATTACCGGTGGAAGGCATCGCGCTAATTATGGGTGTCGATCGGCTATTGGATATGATGCGAACTGCGGTGAATGTGACCGGTGATGCAGCAGTGACGACAATAGTCGCACGAAGTGAAGACAGTATTTCCATGGATACGTTTAATGATCCCGATGCGGGTGTTGTTGAAGAAGTGCATATGCCTCATAGTGAAAAGTCGGCTGCCTAACATTGATTCTAAAAACTGGTGCATTTTATGTGCGCCAGTTTATCTTAGGAAATATTAATTTATATCATTAAGCTAATGGAAAAAATCTGAATATATTATATCCAAAATTTGAAATATTAGTGAGGTAGGGTTGGTGCCACATATTATTGTTGAATATTCAGAGCAGCTGTTTGAAACGAGTGAAGTTCAATCAATGTTACAAACTATTCATCAATCAATTGTAAGAAGTAGATTATTTGACGATAGTCATATTAAAATTCGCGCTTATCCATTTAAAGAATATTCTAATGCGGGTGAGAAAAACCCTTATATTCATGTTCAAGCTCGAATCAAATCTGGTCGAGATGTGGACAATAAAAAACGTCTAAGCCAAGAGATTCTGATTGGTTTAAAAACACTGAATTTAAGAGCTTCAGTTGTTACGGTTGAAATAATTGATATGGATCGAGACTCATATAGTAAGTATATTCCAAAGTAATTTTTTGTATAAGCATCATTAATTTTTTAAACTCTAGGAGTAAATATGAAAACTATGAATTGTAAACAACTCGGTGGTGCATGTGACAAGGAATTTAAGGGTAATACGTTTGAAGAAATAGTAGCGTTGAGTAAACAGCATGGTATGGAAATGTTTCAAAAACAAGATGCAGAACATCTCGAGGCAATGAAAAAAATACAAGAACTTATGCAAAACCCTGAAGCAATGAAAGAATGGTTTGAAAGTAAGAAAAATGAATTTGAGGTATTGCCAGAAGATTAGACAAGCAGTCGAAAGTTGTTTAACTTTATTACAACTTGAATCTAATATCTTGTTAAATACGAGATAAATCGAAATGGATAAAATAAGAATTCGTAAAAACGATAAAAAGTTAAAAGCATTTAATCAAGAATTAATAACTACTCTTGTAGATGGTAAACGTTATCAAGTTTCAGGATTCGGTACTTTTTCAATATGCACTCGAAAATCAAAAGACGATAGAGCCGCGTGCAAGATGGCAATGTTTCGAGCTTCTTCAGAATTACGTGATTATGCGCTGGGTGGAACTTTTCCAGCTGTAAAAGGATCTCATTCTGATATAGTGCGAACTATTATTGAGGCAATGCAGGCCGAAGAGGGGGTCAATATTCCGTTCCTTGGTCGAATGGCGATTGTGCCAGTGTCAGGAAAGAACCCTAAAATAATTTTTCATGGATCTGATGAGCTAAATAAAATCTTTGAAGAATCTTATATTAAAGTCAATCAATTGATGGGCATTTATAATTCTTGTTAGAGTAATAACCTCTCATCCTTAATTTTTTTAGTACTCGGAGAGTATGTGAGTAAAACAATAATAGGCCCTGATGGTAAACCACGTTGTCAATGGTGTCATGCTGCACCTGAGTTCTTCGACTATCATGATACGGAATGGGGGTTTCCGGTAAGTGATGATCGTCGTTTATTTGAGAAATTATGTCTTGAGAGTTTTCAATCTGGATTGAGTTGGCGAACTATCCTCGCTAAACGTGAGAGTTTTCGAGCTGCTTTCCATGATTTTGATTATGACAAGATATCGCGTTTTACACAGCGTGATATAACTCGCTTATTAAAAGACGAAGGCATAGTGCGCCATCGAGGTAAGATTGAAGCGACTATTAATAATGCACGGCAGGTTAAAGAACTTATAAAGCAAGAAGGTTCGTTGGCAGCCTATATTTGGCGTTATGAACCAGATCCAAAGAAAATCGCGAAGCCGCAAAGCGCATCGACTTCTGCAGAATCAATTGCATTATCTAAGTCATTGAAAAAGCAAGGTTGGAAATTCGTCGGACCGACTACAGTATATGCCTTCATGCAAGCGATGGGATTGATCAACGATCATATTGAAGGCTGCGTAACGAGAACAAAAGTTGATCGCGCACGGAAAAAATTTAAACGACCTGGGTGTTGAGCATTACTCTTAGGTAGTTCTAAGAAGTCGCGTATTATCGTGCATAAATTTTGCTGTTAGTACTTTATATTAAAATTGTACGGAAAATCGCCATGGTATTTAAAACTTATAGAGCATTTTATGATTTTAGAAACCATGTAATACAGAATTTTCGCTATGTTTTCGATGATTCAACAAATCAGTTTCTTCAGACGGTATTAAATACTAGTCATAGTAGACGGCGAATAATTGAACTAGGGAGTGCTTTGTGGAGAGCGCAGGGCGGACATAGCTGGGAGACCGTAAATCAAGACCTTAATCCACTTACGATTCCAGCACCACATGATAAAGATAGAATGAGCCCCTTAGTTGGTGAAGCCAGAGAAGGTAGGGCAAATCCAAAAGGAATTCCTTGTTTGTATCTAGCAACCGACAAAGAAACAGCAATGGCAGAGGTTCGGCCAACATTGGGGTCTTTAATTTCTGTGGGCCAATTCCGTATTTTAAAGAAACTGCATTTAGTAGATTGCTCTGTAGGGCATGCATCAGAATTAAATATTTATTATGATGAGCCCGATGCGCCAGAACGTGAAAAAGCTGTTTGGAATGATATTGATCGAGCTTTTTCAGAACCTGTAAAATCGGGTGATTCGTACGCAGATTACGCACCTACTCAAATACTTTCCGAGTTATTTAAAAAAGAAGGTTACGACGGGATAATCTACAAAAGTAGTTTAGGTGCTGGTTATAATGTTTCTTTGTTTAGTATCAATGATGCGGAAATCATAAATCGCTGTCTGTTTAATGTTAAGTCAATACGTTATGAATTTGACGAATGGTCTTCGCCACATGTGGCTAATACGCAATTATAAAATAGTGTTAATCAAAAAAATTAGATCTATAGCTTTTAATTAAATAATTATTTGTTACAAAATATTCCTACTCTGGGAATAAAGTCTCTTCCTTAAGTGTTATCTATTTGTAAGGTCTAAGATGTCGCGACTTCTCCTTATGCCTGATTAATAACTCACATTGTTAAGGAGATAATACTGTTATGAAAATTGAGGAAAAATTGGTGGCGTTATATGCGGTTGCTTGTTTGGTAATGAGTAGTGGCCAGTTAATAGCCGGAGAGAGCGATAAATATAATAGTAAAGACATTAATATAGAACTATTTGCGCCTACTAAAGGTGATAGAGTTGGTATAGATGGGCGAGGTTGGTTTGTTGATATTGCAGTGCAATTTGAAGGTGGGTTGCAAACAACAGGTTTCTCAACAAATCAAATTACTGGACCTGGTCCGCATAATAATGTAGCTCCTTTCCCAGGAACATTTTCACTTGGAAAAGATGATAAATTGCCGGGATTGATTGTTCTGTTAAGTACAACAACGATAGGGGCGGGATCATGTCAAAACTTGTCAAACTTATTTAATTTGACTGGTGTCACTAATGTGGATAATGGAGAGGTGGAAATTTGGGATACCTGGATTGTTGGTGCACCATTGTTTGGGCAAGCTACCAAAAGTAAATTATTTGTTGCTATAGCTTCGGACCATAATAACGACGGTATTTATAATGATGCACCGGATACTATACCTGATGCAAATTACGATGGTAAATGCAATAAGCATGATTTAAAAGCTTATGGTGTTGCATCTAAAGTTGCTAAATCTAAATTTTATATTAATTAAAAAAATAGCGGCGAGTTTAGGCTCGTCGCAAAATTTAATCCCGGATAATAATGAATAATTTACTGTGGGAAGACCAATTAAAACAACAAATTCCAAATTTGAGGCGTTATGCTCGTGCTTTGACCCAAAATACTGCAAGTGCGGACGATTTAGTTCAAGATTGTCTGGAGCGTGCCTGGGATAAACGAGAAAATTGGAAAGATGGCAGTAATGTACGTGCGTGGTTATTTACTATTATGCATAATATATTTATCAATGGTATTCGGCGACAAAAAATTCAACAAGAATATTTATCGAAAACAATTGAGTTATCGATTGAAAATAGTGAAGAGCAACTTTTTGCCATGCGTGATTTAACAGCGTGTTTGGCTAAATTAAAACCAGAATTTAGAGAGACTGTGCTGTTAGTTGGGTTAGAAAACTTAAGTTATAAAGAAACCGCCGATATTACAGGCGTACCTATAGGCACAGTGATGTCAAGATTGTCTAGAGGCAGGGAAGAACTTCGTCAATTAATGACTCGAGATGCCAAGCCTAAGTTGGTAAGTATAAAATGAGTTATATAAAACGAAATATTACCGAAGAACTTATTCATGCATATGTTGATGAAAACTTGAGCCCTGAAGAGCATGTTCGATTTGAACGTTTATTGAAAAATGATTCTAAGTTATTAGAAAAAGTAGAATCTTACCAAGCTCAGAATGTCATGTTGCATAATATGTTTGATTCAGTACTTGATGAACCTATACCAGCGCAATTAACTCCATCACCAAGAAATATTAAGGCTTGGAATTTTCCATTCAAATTAATTGCGAGTGTTTTGTTATTGTGTATAGGTGGTTTTATGGGTTGGTTTGTTAAAGATAATCAAACACCACGCTATAATATTGTTGCAAATCTTGCCCAAATGGCAACTCGAGCACATATGGTATACACGCCTGAAATTAAACATCCTGTTGAGGTTGCTGCAGAGCAGGAACAACATCTTGTAAAGTGGTTATCCAAGCGTTTAGGAAATTCCGTTAAAGCACCTGACCTGACGAGTGAAGGCTATGAATTAGTTGGCGGGCGATTATTACCTTCAACAACAGGGCCCGCTGCACAGTTTATGTATGAAAATAATATCGGAGAAAGATTAACTTTATTTGTTCGAACAAAGTTAAACATAGAAAAAAATGTTGCATTTCGTTATTACGTAGAACAAGAAACAAATGTATTTTATTGGGTTGATGCCGAATTTGGTTACGCGCTTGTTGGTAGTGTCAGCAAGCCGGAACTGCTTGGTGTTTCCAATTTGGTTTACCGACAATTGTCCTTATAGGCATTTCTAAGGTAATTTTTCCCAGATTTTATGCAAATTCTCCCATTAAAAGAAAAGTGAAAGAACTTGAACTCTTTTCTCTATTTTTTTTAATATATTATTTTGAAGAGATATTGTTATGAACAAATACTGGTTAATAACTGATTATAGTAGGTTAGTTTCTTAAAAAAGCTGTTTGAATTACCACTCAACGAAATTTGGGTTTAATCATCAATATTGCAATTTCATTCATTTCTAAAAAAGTAATCCACTGTTAATTTTATACGGGACGCATAAAACTGACAGGGTATATTTGTAAAATCAAATTGACTGATTACTATACATATAAAAGTATATTTAACAAATACTGCTATGTGTCTATATGGTTTTATAGAATAGGACTTAACTATAGGTCGATTTAAAAAATGGTAATCTAAATTTCCTTATAATTATACTCTATAAAACAAGGACTTTAATAAAATATATACATGAATTGTAGAACTTCATTAATTTTTATGTAAACTAGTATATTGCAGAGTACTTATTGAACTATATGATCATTATTTGTCTTGATTGTGATATCGCTTCAGATAACATTATTTATATCTAGTTGTTTTTTTGTTTTATTTACTTTAGATTTAAAACAATAATAAAAGTAGTATTGAAAATGCATAAAAATATCCCCCAAAAATTATACATAGTCATTATATCGGTTGTAATCTGCTTGTTAACAGCTTGTGGTGCAGGTGGAGAATTGGTTAACCCCCCAAGTCCACCACAACCCTCTATAAAAGCCAAGAGTCAAGAAGTTATTATTGAGTGGAATGAGGTCACTGGTGCTTATTTTTATAATGTCTATTGGAGTGATCTAGCAGATATTGACATAAAAACCGCAAATAACGTAAGAGCTGATGACACATCTGTTACCATTGATAACCTAACAAATGATGAGACTTATTATTTTGTAGTCACGGCAGTTGGTGAAGGAAATGAAAGTGAGCTGTCTGCTGAATTGATAGCGACTCCAATATCCCCTCCACAAGCGCCGAATAACGTTATGGCATTGCCTAGAGACAAAATGATCCAAGTTAGTTGGGATTTGGTAGCACAAACCGATGAATACCATGTTCAAATACAAAGTCAAAATGAAGAAGGAAATGTAGAGACCATTGATGTTATAACGACAGATTTAACCTATCAATTTGGTGGTTTGGATAATGGACGGATCTATGGGGTATCAATAAAAGCGATTAATACGAGTGGAGATAGTATTGCGTCAAATTTGATTGAATCAGTACCAACATCTACCCATAAAATAGCTATTGGTTCCGATCATTCTTGTGTGATTAAATCAGATCGTAGTTTGTGGTGCTGGGGCGACAATTCTCGGGGGCAAATTGGTGATGATACTACTGAACAACGTGTTTCACCTGTGCGAATTGGTTTAGATAATGACTGGGCTAATATTGCATTAGGTGTTAGATTTACTTGTGCGGTAAAAATAAATGGAAAAATGTTTTGTTGGGGTGATAATGAATCAGGACAATTAAATATAATTTCGACGGCTGAAACTATCGTGCCGACAGAAATTGAAATTGATCATAAAGTTTCCCTATTAGCTGTAAATTCACAAGCGCAAACCACGTGTGAAATTAGTGAAGAAAATTCATTATACTGTTGGGGGTTGAATATTTTTGGCCAAGCAGGTGTTGGAAATGACGAATTTTCAATTCCACCCTCTTTAGTAGGTGAAGTTGGGGAGTGGAAGGCAATAGCATTAGGCTCATTACATTCTTGCGGTGTTAAACAAAATGGTTCTTTATGGTGTTGGGGAGCCAATTTTTTTGGTCAACTTGGTGATGGGTCTTATGATAGTAGTTTTTCACCCACGTTGGTAGATGATGAGTTTTTATGGGAAAGTGTTGCTGTTAATTCAACAAATAGTTGTGCTTTAAAAAAGGGTGGTCAACTATTTTGTTGGGGGCCAAACGATTTAGGCTATTTAGGTGATGGTACTCAAGAAACACAATTAGAGCCCGTAGTTGTTTCAGAATTGGAAACATGGACCGCTGTCGCTTTAGGAACCGCATTTACATGTGCGATACATACGGATAGCAGTTTATTTTGTTGGGGGGATAATTCAGAAGGTCAAATTGGCAATCCTGATTTAGAATCGAGCAATATACCCTTGATGGTAGGTGAAGATAAAGATTGGCTTCATGTTTCTGCTGGAGATAGCCACGTTTGTGGATTAAAGAAAAATGGTGATGTCTATTGCTGGGGTGACGATGAGTCTGGTCAAGTAGGTATTGGTGTTGGAGAATATAGCAATGGTGAAGATTACTGGATTACGAATCCAACGATGATTGTTTTTCCTTAAATCTTAGCATGTATAAAAATAAAGAGTATGTAAAGTGATTTGATATTGACATGATTCATGTTATTCAAAAAATAGTATTACTTTTATCAATAATATTGATGTTAATAGCATGTACCCCTGGAGGAGAGGTGGTACTACCAAAATCTCCTGATGTATCTATTACCGCTAGAAATAGTTCTGTCGACCTTTCTTGGTCAATTTCTGAAGATGCTGAATATTATAATATTTACTATTCGAAAAACCAGTCTGATTTAAAAAAGGTCGGTTTTCAACTTCAAACTAAATCAAACGGGATTCAGATAGAAAATTTAGAAAATGATACCACCTACTATTTCACGGTTACATCAGTAAGCGAAATTGGTGAAAGTGAAGTAGATAGTATACTTCATGTTAAACCTTTGCCTCCCACAAACCCCCCTACCAATGTCAAGTTAACTCCGGGTAACGAATCTGTAAAAATAGAATGGGAAAATATCGAGAGTGCAACATCATATAACATTTATCTTGCTAGGGTTGGCGATATATCTATTGATAACATTAATTCCTTATCAGGTTGGATGATTATAAAAAATGCAACAAACCCCTATATCCAGACTGGGTTAGTTAACGGTGTCGAATATCATGTTGTTGTCACAGCTATAAATGATGGTGGTGAAAGTAAAGAAAGTATAGAGAAAAGTGTATTTTCCAGTATTTCTTTAAATGTTGAAGTCGGAGAAGGGCATGTGTGTGCAATTCTTGCAGACAAAAGTCTTTGGTGTTGGGGGAATAACGAGTCGGGACAAGTGGGTGATAATACATTTACGAATAGATTTAAACCTACAAAATTAGCGCAGGAAATATTATGGGATCAAGTATCAATGGGCGAAAAGCACACTTGTGGGATTGATTCTGTGAAAGAAATTTGGTGCTGGGGGATGGATGTTTATGGTAGTGAATTCGGACGTTTTAAAGAAGTAAATCAACCCGTTAAAATTGAATCAGCGAAAACTTGGAATGATGTTTTTTTAAATAGAGATACAATCTGTGCTCATAAAAATGATGAGATACAAAGTATTGTTTGTTGGGGTAGTAGAGACCATCTTCCTGATATTGAAAATTTTCAATTGATGAAAAATAAAGGTAATTATTCAGCAAATAGTTTTGCATTAGGGGGCAGTGATAGCTGTTTAATTGATGTACATAGTGACTTATGGTGCTGGGGACCTGAGGAGCGTTTAATTCCAAATTTTGCCAATAATCTGGGTCTTTATTATGGTTTAGTATCTAATAACTGGAAAAGTATTGCAGCTAGTTCAATCTTCGCTCTTAGGCCAGACTCAACAGATAGCACATCCCATTTGTGTGGGATTAAAAATGATGGTCGTTTATGGTGTTGGGGAGATAATGTAAACGGCCAGTTGGGTATTGAAACTGGCGCTTTTGAAAAAAATCCCAAAATCGTGTCTGAAGAATTCAAATGGCAGTCAGTTACTTTGGGAAATTCTTTCAGTTGTGGAATTCAAATTGATCATAGCTTATGGTGTTGGGGGTCAAATGAATTTGGCCAGTTAGGCTTAGATACAGATAGTGATGTAAAAACTCCAACAAAAATTGGTAATGACAACGATTGGCGAGATGTTTCTGCCTATTCTAATACCACATGCGCATCAAAACTTAATGGAGATATTTATTGTACGGGGTTAAATAATTATGGTCAATTAGGAACGGGAGAAGATAGTTTCCAATCGACACCTGTTAAAATATTGTCAAATATTGATACTTTTTCACTTGCGTTAAACTCTGCGTGTTCAAAAACAAAGTCAAGTGATGTTTTTTGTTGGGGGAAAAAAATAGAAAAAGGTTATAGTCGAAAATCACCGTTTCAAATTTACGAGAAAAAATCAATCAAAAAAATACATATGGGTGATAATAAAGGCTGTGTTTTGACAGATGTCGGCGAAATCAGTTGTTGGGATCATTTAGATATTTCATATTTGAAAAACTATCAGCATACAATGGATGGGTGGAATGATTTAAGTATCAGCAATCAATATATGTGTGCAATAAGTAGCATTGATGTCAGTCTTTGGTGTGTGAAAGATCCTAAGGTCCTGGGTCCTGATGAAAATAGTGAAAAAGAGTATATTTCTTTGCACTTAGTAGATGATGCCCATGAGTGGAGTTCGATTTCGATTATTGATGATTATGGATGTGCGATTGATGTGAACAATTCGTTATATTGTTGGGGGGGCAATGATAGATATGGAACACTGGGTGTTGGTGATTATCAAGATCGTGAGAATCCTGAATTAGTTAGTGGAACAAATAAATGGTTAACGGTATCAACGGGTGCTCGGCATGCATGTGGATTAACTACGAATCAAAAAATTGGCTGTTGGGGAGACAATAGTTTTGGTCAATTAGGCCAACCAGAAATATTATGGTCAAATATACCTCTACTTATTCACGATGAAGATAATTGGTTATCTGTTTCAGTCAGGGGTGTGCGTACATGTGCTGTAAAGGCTGATTTTACACTTTGGTGTTGGGGATTACCGTTATCAAATAATGACAACTTTGTGGTGCCTGAAAAACAAACTATTCACTATAAAAAGAAAAATATAGGGCCTGAATCGGACTGGATTGAGGTCGGCTTGGGTGCACAATTTATTTGTGCAAAAAAAATAAATAATGATTTATATTGTTGGGGGGGGAATAGGCTTGGAGAGATAGGAAATGGTAAAGCATGGCGATCTTCATGGGAGAAAGTTGAATTTTCTCCTATAAATTCATTTTAAGAATAAAAAGAAAATTGAGTTAAAATTGACATTTTTTAGGAAAGAAAAATTATTATTTATCATTACTTTATATTCAAGTAGTTTTTCTTCATATGTCGTATCAATGGAGAGCCTTTCTATTCAACCCGGATCAAGAGCGATGGCGATGGCCGGTGTGTTTTCTGCGCAAGCTGATGATAGCAGTGCGATTTGGTATAACCCATCCGCATTAATACACTATGATTATATAAAGCAAGACTTTACTTTTGAAGTGGGGCAAAGAAGTTTTGTAGCTGACACGAATAAAAATAACCGTCGTTATAATACAGAGATTTTTCCAAAATATATTGCTTATTATTCACGTACAAAATTGAAGATAAATGGAAAATATCCTATGGGAATTGGCTTATCTTATTTTTCGGCCTATAAGAATAAATTAAACATCAACGTAGCCAAAAGTTTGGTCACAGACGTTGAATTTGGTGATGTTGAAGTAAATTCACATCAAATTTCCTCGATGATTAATCTAAATATTTCCAAAGTGTTATCCCTTGGGGGCACTGTAGATTTTTTGTGGATGAGAGTGGATTGTTTAGAATATGAGCCCTGTGTTGATAACGGGCCAACAGGTATCGGTGCGACGTTGGGTGGATTATATGAAATCATCAATCATTCAGACTACGTCATAAAATTGGGTGCTGTATGGCGAACATCCGCAAAGATGTCTTATCTATCAACACCAAGCTCAGGTATTGGTACTGTGCTATCAGATTACACGCCTGATAGGCCGGATTCGAAGCATGTTAGTATTAGTTTACAAATGCCTACACCGTGGTTTTTAATGAATAGTAATCTGATGCTTGAACAGGTTGCCTGGTCTAAAACTGTGAATCGTGGACAATCATTATCCGATTATCAAAATATCGGAGCCAGTGTTGAGCTGATGTCATTTTTTAGTACAGGAAATGCTTTTGCTACTCGGACGGGAGTTAAATTGATAAACAACAAAACTACGGGAGACCTAGATGCGGTTGTTACCGCCTTCGGTTTTGGGTATGAGTTAAAAAAATCACATATGATAGATATTGCCTATGAATTTAGAAAAATTCGATCAACTGCTGATATTGGTAGCTGGTCAATTTCTTATTCTTGGCAATAAATAGAAGTGATGAAATATAATATGACGAAAAACATATTTTACTTCAATAAAATAATAATGTTGATATTCTGTTACTTATCCTTATTTATATCTCAAGTTTATGCATCACAAATTAACGCATTGAAATTGTATCAGCAAGGGGAGCATGCTTTAAACAACGATCAATTAGAACATGCTAGTAATTTATTCAAACATGCCATAAAAGAGTATTCAATAGATGGAGAGCTAGTGACAAAAAGGACTGTAACTTCAAAAATTGTATCACGAGGCAGATCACCTAAACGTGTAGAAAATGTCAAAATAGAAAAAGCAGGCTATTACCCAAATAGACAGTTGGAAAAAACCCAATTATTAATTCAAGAAAAATTTAGAGCAACTAATCCTCCAGTTTTAAAACTTCGATTATTAACTTTACAAGAGCCAACAGACGACAATATTCTCGATGGTGGTGAATCGGGAACATTATCATTGGAAATAAGTAATTTAGGAAAGTCTCCTGCACAGAATATATTGTTAAATTTAACATTGGATGATGTAAAGGGAGTGAGATTTGAAAATGAATTTTTCGTTGACACTCTCCTAACCGATGAATCGGAAATAAAACAGATAAAGTTTCATGTAGAAAAAAGCGTACCGGATATGTTGCAAAAATTGGTCGTTCAAGCAAAAGAGCAATATGGTTATCAAAGTAATGAATTAGAAATAAGCCTCCCAAGTAAACCTCACTTGCCCGATGAAATAATCCTGACAAAAACAAATATTGAAGATTTGAATGGGGATGGTCTTATCGAGCCCAATGAAATGATAACTGTAAAAACAACGATTGCGAATATTGGAAAGGGTGTCTCAAATAAATTAGAGGCTCGTTTGAAAATTGGAGAAAATATTTATCTCAGCCCTGATAGTGTAGATATGGTTGAATTGGGTGAAATGTTCCCCGGTAGTGTGAGGTCAGTTCAGTTTTCATTTCTTACTAATCAGAATTTCACGCAAAATCAACATTTGCCTGTTTCTATACAGGTAGTTGACCACTTAGGTAAGGAAAAAATATTGTCAGATTTGGGGCTAACTATAAATATTAGCAATAAAAAAGTGATTGTAAATGTATTGCCAAGACTTCAAAAAGAAAAACTGTCTAAATCTGACCTTGTCGATGTTGATATGTTTATACCTGAGGGTTTAGAGAGAAAAAAGAATGCAATCGCTGTAGTAATCGGAAATAAAAATTATCGTAAAATAGGTTTACCACGAGTTGAATATGCACACAACGATGCAAGAGTGATGAAGGAGTACCTAATAAAAGCCTTAGGATTTGATGAAAATAATATTTTTTATCTTGAAGATGCCACATCAGCAAATTTTACGGAGTTATTTGGTTCAAGCCAAAATCATAAAGGTCGGGTGTTTAATCATGTAAAGACAGCTCAGTCAGAATTATTTATATACTATTCGGGTCATGGTGCGCCAGACATTAAGTCACGTAACTCCTTTTTTGTTCCAGTGGATGCTGATCCTAATTACATTGCGTTAAGTGGATATTCTCTCGATTTATTTTATAAAAATATCGCAAAAATCCCAGCAAAAGAAACTATCATTGTACTAGACACTTGTTTTTCTGGGAATTCAGATGGAGGGTATCTTTTGGGTAATATCAGTCCAGCATTAATCAATATTAATAAAAAACAGCGCAAGTTGGAAAATACAGTTATATTTTCAAGTTCTCGTGACGATCAGGTGAGCGGTTGGTTTCATAAGAAAAAACATGGTTTATTTACATATTATTTTTTAAAAGGGCTATCTGGGTCAGCAGATGCGAATAATGATCAGCTGATTACATCCTCTGAACTTGGAAGCTTTGTCATAGATGCGGTGCCTTATCAAGCGAGACGCATGAACGGTTTTGAACAAAATCCAACATTATTACAAAATCAAAATATAGATTTAATAAAAATGAAAAAACCAGATATACATACATCAAATGTGAGCATCGATGAGATATATAATCCTAATTAATATCTCAATAAAAAAATTTGGATTGGTTTGATTCAAATGATTTTATAGATAATTGTCAGATTTTAAAATATTCAGTCCTTGTGTTTTTAAATTTCTCCTAATTCAGTACATTATCTTTTTAAAACAGATTGCCTAAATATTATATTAGACTTTACTAGTACGAATTCAATATCAAGCATCAATCTTTCATTTACTAAGATGTAAATGAAAATCATCAATTGAATATTCAATTTATATTTAAAATGGTACTTCAACTGTTTGCCCACTAGTCAACTCAAAATAACCATTACTCATTCAAGAAAAAATAGTGGTTATTTTTCATTTTCAAATTTCCCATCAAAATAATCAATTATTTTTCAAAAAAAATGAAATTTGGTCTCTATCGTTAACGATTGAGCAGAATGCCATTCTATCTGCTTATTATAAAACCAACTAATGATAAGGTTAGGGTGGATTATGCCTTCTATTGCTTGTGTAGGGTTTAATAGAATAAATGTTAAGCAAATAGTGCAGAATATTGCAGCTTATGATTGTTATGACTTTGATTTGCTAGTTTTTTCAAAGGGTCAAAATCCGTTTTCTAAGATAGATCTCATTTTAATTGAACATGACCAAAAAAAAATCGATTCACTCATTTGTATTAAGAATATTAAGCGCCTGAATCCATCGATACCGATTATTCTTGTGCTCAACGAATATAATCCTTTTGTCGCCTTACAGGCATTTAGGGTGCGTGTTTGGGATGTGTTTTTTTTGCCGTTTGAAACAGAAAATTTTCAAGATAAAATCAGAGAATTATTAAGTTTTCGTTGTATTTCGAATTTAGCACACGATCGGGATGTTATTTTTCCAGTAGATCAGCCATATGAAAAAATTGTACGACACGAAGTCACAACTAAAACAAAATTGGCTATTGATTTTATTGAGAAAAATTATATGCATACTATAAGAGTAAAAGATTTAGTGGATGTTTGTTGCTTAACACCTAGTCAATTCTCAAAATATTTTAAATTAGAGCATGGTTGTACTGCGAGAGACTACATAAAAAACTATCGAATGTGTGTAGCAAAAGTACTTTTAAAACAAACAGTATCATCAGTAGACGTTATTGCCTATGAGACCGGGTTTAAAACTGTTGCATTATTCAATCGATTGTTTTTGAAGGCAGTTGGGCATACCCCCTCAGAGTATCGGGCAGTTCTATAGTAATATCCACTATTTTGTCCCTATCGTATTCAGGTATTTATTAATTAGTATGTAGAATTTTCACCAATTTATTGAGTATTTTCAGGTGAAATTAAAGGATTGCATTCATTTGATTATCCCTGAAAGAATTGCCCGTGTTTAATGACAATCACACCTTGCTGATTCATTGGGTGCATATCGCTCAATTGTATCTAATATTTTTTGAGCATTGTCTCTCGACGTTACGTTTTTAGTATCTCCTAATTCAATAACGATAAAATATGGTTGGAAATTAAGCTGTTTAGTTAATGAATTTTACTACTGAGGAATTTTTTGAGAGCAGATTATGATTCTCTGGTATGAAAATTGTGTATAAAAATCGATCGTTACAATATTTTAGATCAGTGTGCTTAGTATTTGTATAAGGCTGTTAAGAAGTTTAATTTATCGAGATTAGATTCGAATGGGATCATGTTGTATGCGAGCGTCAATAATTGCTATTCTCTTTTTGATATGTTCTCCAATAAACGCTGTTGAGCTAGATATAAATGCCGAAAAAAGGCAGGGAGATTTAGCCTTCGATCGAAAGGATTTCCAGAAAGCGATCAAAATTTATGAGAATGTATTAGCGATTGTGAATAAAAAAAAGGATGAACATTACGCTCCCGGCGTTAGACATCAGCTAGGCTTTTCTTATCTTGCTGTTGGTGACAAGAAAAAGGCTTTAGCTCAATTTTTAAAAAATATTGACTATCATAATAAGTATAATAATCTACATTATGCCGCACCCAATTATCACTATGCTGGTGACATTCTTATTGATTTGTCAAACTATCAGGAAGCGATAGATCTATTAAGCGAATATCCAATTAATATTGACAAAGACCAAGCAAGGAAAACTCATATTTTTGTTCTGTTAGTGATGGCGAATGAAAGGTTAGGAGATAATAGGGCTGCGATAAGAACTCTTGAAAAAGCAAAACGGATTGTTACTGAGGAAGCCTGGTTAACATACTTTTCGGACGATTATAAACGTATTAAATTAAAATCAAGCGATTGGTACAATAATTCTCTGTATTTATGGTATTTAGTTTATGTTGGCGTAGTGGTGTCAATCATAATTGTTTTGTTGGTACTGCCCATTAAACGTGGTAAAGCTGAATCAGTATTAGTAGTAGCGAGCTTCGCAATTGCATTGATATTGGTCGAAATATATTTAGAATATGCTCAGCCTGGCTCTGACGAAGTGTTGCACTTTGTCAATTCACCAAACACCTTGATGAGATTTAAGCCCGCACCGAATATCATGCCAGGAATTGAATACGAACAGAGTGCCTTTAGCGTAAATAATATTGGACTTCGCGGTGATGACTATGATCAGAATGCAGAAAATTATATTGTTGTCATTGGAGGTAGTTCCGTCGAAGCGCTTTACGTAGATGATAGCGATGCATGGCCACATGTTTTACAGCAAGAGCTTAATCAGATAGTAAATAAAAAAATGTATGGGGTTGGAAATGCCGGTCGGTCTGGTTTAAATAGTGTAGGCAATTATGTTCAGCTTCTTTATATCATTCCAGAAATACGACCAGATGTGGTGATCGTACAAATGGGGATAAACGATCTTAATTCCTGTATATCTGGCAATCAGCAAACGTTAAAATATGCGCATGAAAACCTAAATTGGCCAGACTTTATTGATGAATATAAGGTGAAGGTTTTTAATAAAATCAATGCGACGAGTCAACCCGTACAACCAAAAATTATTACATTAGTTCAAAGCATGATTACGGAGCAAGAACCGCCAGTAGAGCCGAATAAGCATCATGAATTTTATGTAGTTCAAGATACTTCAGGTGAATTTTACGATATACAACGTAAAAGAAGGCAAGAAGCAAGTATTTTGGATATAAAACCGAATATTTCAGATTGTTTAGTGTATTACAAAAAGAATGTAGAGCGCATGATCTCATTTGCATCTAAAAATGAAACTGAGATAATTTTTCTAACGCAAGGTTCATTATATCGTTCTGATTTAAATCAGAGCGAATCTGATCTTTTGTGGTTTGGCAGTGTTAATAAAGGATTTTTTGATAAACAAGCCCCTAAAGAATACTATTCTGTAAATGTTATGCGCCAGTTGTTGGATGAATATAATCACACATTATTGCAGCTGTGTCGTAGATATAGTTTACGCTGTTTGAATACAGATTACGTGTTAAGTAAAACAATTGATCATTATTATGATGATGTTCATTTAAATACTTTAGGTTCACGAAAATTAGGTAAGCTGTTGTCTGATTATTTAAGACATGGTTCAAAAAAATTATTATTCCCGCGGACAGTGGATGCCAGATAGTGATGATGAGCTTAAGGGATTGCGTGCTTTTTTATTATATTAATTTTTTTCTGATCTATATCCGTCTAAAATTGAATTAGTTATCGCTATTTATTTTTCATTAAAATAAGTAAGGTAAAGTTAAATCAAAAGCTTATAACAAAAAAAACAAGAAAATCCCCATATGCTATTTTATCTTGTTTCGTTTGGTATTTGGTTATAAAAGCCGATATGATATCTTTACAACAATCTTTCCTTAGATTATTCGTTGTATGAGGGAAGAGATAAATGCATTTAAAATGCATAAATTTGTTAATTCACGACTATATAAAAATAATACTAAGAAATATGGGGATGTTGGTATGGTGAGAATGTCGGCTATATGCCCGAATTATGTTTATTTGATTCGAGGGTTTTTGATAGTTGTAATTTGTGTTATTTCCGCTTGTACTGAAAGTCAACAAACTACGGATAACAATCCAGCAAAACCTATTTTTGCTGACGAAATACTGACTTATATACCATTTGCTAATTCGTATTCAGATCAACCACCTACATCCATTGGCTTAGTCAATGCAAATGATCACAATCAGAACGTAAAAATCTCGGATAATAGTGCCGTCGGAAATATTGACTTTTTATATCAGACAGAATTTAACTATTACGGTGATGAAAGTAAAGCGCCATCACTGCGCGATAAAGATTACAATGCTACGCTAATATATTCAGGCTTATATGATGGGATTTCAAAAAAGGTTAAAAACTATCATGTACAGAGTTTTCTTTTTGCCAGAGGTGGTAGGCTTCATTACCAAAAAATTTGGAATACTCAGTTATTAGACCCAAAAGTTATTTCTACAGAAACTCAATTTCTTAAAAATCAACTCTGTTCAATTTCCTCAAAAGGAAAAAAGCACAAAAAATTGCTTTACGTTGGGCATGATTATGAGAATGTCAACAACAGTGTCATAGTTTATAAACTTGGAAAATTTTCCGTCAATTCAGAAAATAAACGCCTAAAATCTTGCGCTGCAAATGATGTTAGTTGGAAATTTGTTCGAGTAGGTATGAGTGAATCCAGCGCGCCAATATCCATCCAAGCACAATTAACAGGAGGATTGTTGCGCCCAATTCATCATACAGCAACTGGCGCACTTGAAGGCTGGATTGGGCGTGATGCTTCTGGTGCTGTATTACATTTTAATGCAGACTTTAGCGATTCACAACAAATCCCTGTTCCAACGAATAGCGGTGACTCTAACTCCAATAATGATTGGGTTGTATTTTTAGACATTGATTCTTCAGGGACATATGCTTGGTTTGCGACGCATGGTCGACATATTTATCAATACAATATTTTAACAAAACAATTGGTATTACCCACAGGATCGGCAAATTTTGCTATAGATGCTTTACCGGACAATAACCATGTTTTACAGGTGTATGGAGCTTATAAAAATGACCGATATCCTATTTTTCGATTTGATGAAAACTTTTTATATATTTTAATTCACAAAATTACACCTAGTACTACGCAAAATGGAAACGATCAATTGCAATATTCATTGCTACGAATACCCCTAATCGGCGCTGCGTCTGCTCCAGAAACGCTTGCAACTTTTCAAGCAAGTGATATCGGTAAGATGGTTTTGACTCAAAATAAAGTTGTCTTATCTGTGACTTATAAAGATACAACACGTGAAGGTACTGAGTTTTTAATGTTCGATAAAAAAACGCCTTTTGCTGCTAGCCAGACTGTTGTTTTAGCGAGTGGACATCAATGTATGTTTAATATTTTTACCTATAACAATTTAATTTTTGGGAATTCCGTGGGTTTGGAGTCATGTCAAGAATCGACAACAAACGAAACACATATTCACTTTTTTCAATTTAATGAAGAAGGTCAGGTGAGTTTTGTTGATTCTCATCATTCGAGACTGTTAGGTGCAGTTAATAAAGGTAACTACGATCCCTTTATTGAAAAGGATGAAGTGCAATATTTAATCGTAAAACGTAATGTTACTTCATCGCTAAATACTTGGATTGATAGTATTAATGTTTATGACCCTATTACTGAAATTGATGTGAGAACGTTAGGGCAGATTGATACAAAAAATTCAGCTATGTCTGCAAGAATGTCTTTACTATCAGGATTTAATAGCGGTTTAATTGAATATCAATCAAAACAAGGTCATCAAAAGTTCTATACTTTTACAGTTGATACGGAAAATTCTATGATTCCGTTTACCCCGCAATTTGATGCTCAAGCGTCTAATCGCTGGATTGCTCCTTTTTCTTTTCCTGATTAATTGTTCGTTTTTTTAAAAGTTATAGAAGAAAATAGGTCAAGCATACTGCTAGGTACGTTGATGAATTCTAACTCATTTAAAGATTCTCAAGCCCATTAATAAAGACATGTGTTAATAATTAGCAATCTATAATTCATATAAAAATTGAAACCTATGAAATAGGCAACTATACTTGAGTGTAATACTGCGTGTAGTCTACACGAATCAAAATAATTATAATAATTTATGTGGGGATAAAAAAATGAGCCGTAAAATATTTATTTTCCGGTATTTCTGCCGGGATTGTTTTCGTCGATTCAAAGTTTTTTTTGCGGGTCTATTTGCCATTAGCCTTGCTGCTTGTGAGCGAACTCCGGTTGCCAGTGATGATTCAAATAATGAAAGAAGTCTGACCTTTCAAGTATCGAAGTCAGGTGAGTCAAGTATCACTGCACGTGAAGACGATGATTGTGCTACACCAGCTCCAGCTCCAGGTCCAGCACCAGCACCAGCACCAGCACCAGCACCAGCACCAGCACCGCCAGATGATGATGTTGACGCGCCTGCTCCAGCCCCCGCGCCTGCCCCGGTACCGGCTCCAGCTCCAGCTCCGGCACCTGCAGCACTGG
>Ga0316205_10002191_pt1 | contig 21051 bp, 17 predicted proteins | sample 3monthpyrite_MG_FD_204941 | JGI IMG/M metagenome (GOLD analysis project Ga0316205, IMG submission 204941) | Microbial mat bacterial communities from mineral coupon in-situ incubated in ocean water Damariscotta River, Maine, United States -... | ecosystem: Environmental > Aquatic > Marine >... | reverse complement strand
CTTCAATCGCACCGGTTACCGCCCGCCTCACCTTGCGGATAAGCTCCCATCGCGCTGCCAGTTCATCATCCCGCCAGTCCGGCGTTGCCGGAAAATCCTGCATATGCACCGAGCTATCATCACCGGGGAAGCGCTGAAGCCAGACATCTTCCATGGTGAAGGCCAGCATTGGCGCCAGCCATGTGGTAAGCCGGTGGAAGATCAGGTCCAGCACCGTGCGCGCGGCGCGGCGGCTAAGGCTGCTATCGCCATCGCAATAAAGCACGTCTTTGCGAATATCGAAGTAGAGGCTTGAGAGGTCCGACGTGCAAAACTGGAACAGTTTTTGAAAAACGCCTTGGAAATCATGGGCTGCGTAGCCCTCACGCACAACCGTATCCAGCTCGGCCAAACGGTGCAGGATGAAGCGCTCAAGGTCGGGCATATCGGCTGCCTCCACCAGCTCTGATTCCTCAAAGCCCGTTAGGTTGCCGAGCATAAAGCGCATGGTGTTGCGCAAGCGGCGGTAGCTGTCGGCCACGCCTTTCAGGATCTCGTCACCGATGCGCTGATCGTTGGTGTAATCAACCTGTGCTACCCAGAGCCGCAGAATATCAGCCCCGTATTGCCGGATTACCTGATCGGGGGCGATGGTATTGCCGATGGATTTGGACATTTTCATGCCCTTGGCATCAAGCGTGAAGCCAGCGGTGACCACCTCGCGGTAAGGCGCTTTACCTTTGGTGCCAACCGATTGCAGCAGGCTGGAGTGAAACCAGCCACGGTGCTGATCGGTGCCTTCAAGGTAAACATCGGCCACACCATCGGGCGAGCCGTCGGGGCGATCACGGATCACAAAGGCATGGGTGGAGCCACTATCAAACCACACATCGAGAATATCTGTGACCAGTTCCCAGCCCTCGCCAGCGTGTTCGCCAAGGAAGCGCGCGGCGGCGCCGTCTTCGAACCACGCATCGGCGCCCTCGGCGCGAAAAGCCTCGGCAATGCGGGCATTCACAGCCTCATCGCGCAATATTTCAACCTGACCTTCACCGGCATCGCGGATAAAGCAGGAAAGCGGCACGCCCCATGCCCGCTGGCGCGAAAGCACCCAGTCAGGCCGGTTTTCGATCATCGAATAGAGACGGTTGCGGCCTGATTTCGGCGTCCACTTCACATTATCAATCTCGGTCAGCGCCCGCTGGCGGATGGTCTTGCCGTGTTCGTCCATCCCGTCATTCAGCTCTTTATCAATCGCCACAAACCACTGCGGGGTATTGCGAAAAATGATTGGCGCTTTGGAGCGCCAGCTATGCGGATAGCTGTGCTTGACCCGCCCGCGTGCGATCAGCGCATTGGCCTCCACCAGCTTGGAGATTACCGCTTGGTTCGCCTTACCCTCTTTGCCCTTGCGGTTAAAAACCTCAAGCCCGGCAAAGAACGGCACGAAGTCCTCAAACGCGGAGTCTTCGTTGACGTTGTGCGTCATCCGCAGCGTCCAGCCTTCTCGCACAAACAATTCGTAATCGTCTGCACCGTGGGAGGGCGCCGTATGCACAAACCCTGTGCCTGCATCGTCAGTTACGTGGTCACCTTCGAGCATTGGCACTTCGTAGTCCCAATAGCCATCAGCACCATCCATACCCGAGAAGGGGTGGGAGAGAATCAAACCCTTGAGGTCAGATTTCATAACATCGCGAACTTTGGTGAATTTGATCACGCGGGCCTTATTAAGTGCATCTTCTGCCAGCGTGTCAGCAAAAACGTATAGATCCCCGGCTTTAGTCCAGCTTTCTTCTTCCGTCTCATCAACACGATAAAGCCCATAAGCAATACTATCGTTATAGGCCACAGCCTTGTTCGACGGAATCGTCCAAGGGGTGGTCGTCCAGATAACGACGCGGGCCTCTCCAAGCATTCCAGCGCAAGATTTATTGTAGGGCTCTTCTGAGTGTTCACTCACCCCATACAATTTATCGGCCAAACGCTTTGTTTTTTCAGCGCGCTCTTCTGTAACCCCCAAAACCTTAAATGGCACCCAAATCGTATGGCTCTGATGGTCGTGATACTCGATCTCTGCTTCGGCCAGCGCGGTTTTCTCGACCGGCGACCACATCACCGGTTTGGAGCCGCGATAAAGCGAGCCGTTCATCACGAACTTCATGAATTCCTCGGCGATCACTGCCTCGCTGTCAAAATTCATCGTCAGGTAGGGGTCATCCCACTTGCCCTGCACGCCGAGGCGTTTGAATTCTTCGCGCTGCACATCCACCCAGCCTTGAGCAAATTTGCGGCATTCGGCGCGCAGCTCGTTGATCGGCACGTCGTCCTTATTCTTGCCCTTGCTGCGGTATTGCTCCTCGATCTTCCATTCAATCGGCAGCCCGTGGCAATCCCAGCCCGGCACGTAGCGGGCGTCAAACCCCAGCATTTGGTGGGAGCGCACCACCATATCTTTCAGAATTTTATTGAGCGCATGGCCGATATGCAAATGCCCGTTGGCATAGGGGGGGCCATCGTGCAGCAGGTAGGGCTTGCGGCCTTCTTTGCGGCGCAGGGCCTCGTAAAGGTCCATGTCGGCCCATTTTTTCAGCCATTCCGGCTCGCGCTTGGGCAGGCCGGCGCGCATAGGGAAGTCGGTTTTGGGCAGGTTGAGGGTTTGTTTATAGTCGGGGGTCTCGGCGCACATCAGGCAGCTCCGTAAATTCTGGAATTTTGGGGATAAGGGGGCGGTGCGGCTTGGCCATGCACCTTTTCCCGGCGACTCATATTAGAGCGCCGGGCGGCTAATTCGTATGACAAGGGCATTATCCATAGGGCGCGTTATAAGCTGCGGCAGGCGGGGCGTCCAGCGCAGAATTAAGGGTATGCCGAGGCCCGGCCTAGCCTGCACCTCGCTCCACAGCCGCCATTTCGTCTGCTTTGTCTTCGTTTGCCTTCAGCATCCGGTTAACCCACGCCATTAAGGCGGCCACCAGCCCGAGCGCAAGGAACGATGCAACCCGCAGCAGCCCGTCAAGCCCGGACATATCAACAAAAAACACTTTAAGCATTACCAGCGCGACCATCACCAAGGCGAGTTTTCTCAGCTTTGGAGATTGGCGTAAAAACGCCAGAGCCAGCAAGCCAATCGAAACCAGAATCATGGCAACCGTATAGGTGTAAAGCTCGGGCTTTAAAACCACGTCGCGCGCCATATTGCCCCCATGCCAGAAATGACGGATTTCGAGCGCTACAAAGAGCGCCGCAAAGCCTGCGCTACAGGTAATAAAAACAATTCTGAGCCGGCGATGCAGGTGCGAAAGCCCTTTGGCCAGCCCGCCAAACACCAACGCAGGCAGCAAATAGGCCGCGCCAAGGCTACCAAAAATTGGCCAGCCAACCGCCTTAAACTCCGAAAGGAATGCCGGATTTAGCACCACCGCTACCGCAAAGAAAAACACCGAGGCAAGGCCGTAAAAGCTCGCTAACACGATCCGCAACACCCTAAGCCGCCCGCCTACTTTTAGCCGGTAAAGCTGGTTTGCCGAAAGCATGAGCCAGACCAGACCGGCAAATGACGTAACCACATAGAGCTGTGCCTCAGAGCCAACCGCATCCAGCCAGCGCATCAAAAGCAGGGATGCCAGTATCCCGGCCAAAGTCCAGACCGCTGATTCAAGCACAACGATAACAGCAGCCCTTCCGGTCCGCTTAACCAAAAGCGCCACAGCCAGCAGGCCGATCACACCAAGGAAGCCAAGCAGAACTTGCCAAAGCGGCGCATCAAAAGCCCAATCCAGCCCCGGATCAAACACAAGCCGGTAAGAGACCAGCACCGCTCCGATCTGGATATAATAATCCAGCAAGCCAAGCCGGAAACGCTGGCCAAGCCACGCGGCGGCCAGCACCATAACAGCCAGCGAAAGCGTGAGCGCCAAATCACCCAGCACCACAACCAGCATGAAGCTGATCATAGACATCGTCGACAGTGCAAATACCGCGGTCCGCATGCGATTGTCGGATTCAATGCGGGCAAAACGCTCGGTCAGTCCGAGCATCAACGCCGCGATCACCGCAAGATAAAGCGCCCAGAGCCCCGCGCCCAGCACAAAGCCCGGCGCCCAGAGTATCTCGATCACAATCGCCATCCACGGCGCAAATCCGGCGGCCATCGCGGCATTGGCTATTTTAAGCGGGTCCAGAAAATAGCTCCGCCACGCAAAAGCCAGGCTAACAGCAATAGACCCCGCCAGCAGATAAGCAACAACCGGTGACGGATAATCCAGCACCTCGCGCCCCACATCATTGAGCCAACTTTGCGCGACCAAACCGTGCTCCATCGGCTCGACGGCGACAACAAAAAGCGCGATCAGCGGCGGGATGAAGGCGATATCCGCCAAGGCTGGCGCTTCTTTCATCCAAAATACCGCCGCCAAAACCAACAGCAATAACACCATCAAAACCAGCCAGAAAAGCGAGGTATCCCCGAGATAGGCCCAACCGATATAGAGGCTGGCAGAAATATAAGCACCCCCCGCCACCCGGGTCGGAAATGCAGGAGAGGCCGATTTCAGATTTTTTGTGAGAAAGCTTGTGAGACGAGGGCCGGCATGTCGCGGGGTCACGGCAAGCACCGGCAGCCCTGTGGCAAGCAAGGCGGTGACGAATGCAAACATAATGGCATAGAATCCGGTGTCGAGCGCGTTCGAAAGCTTCAAAGAGGCCGCAAATGCCCCGATCAGAGCAAGCGCCGAAAGCCATGCCCAGCGCCTGTAAGCATCAATCGTCAGAGCCACCGCTGCGATCAGGGCAAAATACAGATGCAGCGGCCCTGCGCTGTCGGTCCCGCCGCCAACAAGAAACGGTGCTGCCAAAGCGCCAAACACGCCAAGCGTGGCCAGCAGCGGCCCATAGACCCAGCCCAGCAGAATCGCCAGCGCGCCGGTGAGTCCGAGCCCGACAAACGCGGGGTTGGACTCGATCAAACCATAGAGCATGCGTGCAGAAAGAACTCCGGCGAAGATGGCTACCAAGCCTGCTCCGGCAAAAACAGATGGCAATAAAGCGTAGTTTCCGGCCTTGTCTCCGTGTGATCTGCGCCTGATAAATTCGCCAAATCCGATGAGCAGCCCACCAAAACCAATCGCAGACATCACCCGCATGGTTGGGGTAAGCAGGCCTTTTTCAACTCCGTATTGCACAAGGAACACACCCGCCAGGGCGAGCGACACCCCGGCCAGAATAAACACCCAGTTATCCTGTGCCCATTTGCCAAGCTGCCCGAGCTTTGCGCCACTAAACACAAATGATTTTCGGGGGTGCTTAACCTTGGGCGCAGGACTCCACGCGGAAGCCGGCTTATCATTTGGCAAGGCCGGGGCGCTCTCGAGTGGGGTTTTGAGCCCCGCCGCTGGCGCTTTAACGGCAGACGTTTTTTCAGGCTGCGGCGCAGGTTTTTTACCGATATCGCGGCTAAAAATCTCGCGTTCCAGCAACGCCACGCGTTTTTTCAGCTTTCCAAGCACAACAAGCAAATAGACAGGAATGCCTAATATGGCGATCAACACCGCGCCGCCGAGAACCAGAATCTCTTCCATTTGCATCCCCCGTTTTTTTCAGACTATCCGCTATTTTATGCCGATTCAATCTGCCGTTGCGGCACCTTACCCCGATTTGGCCTTTGAAAAGCCTGCCACGCAGCATAGCTATAACCAGACAAAAAGGATTTATTATGGCTATGCCCCCCCGCTTCCCGATTACGGCCCAACAGATAGACGCGGTCGTTGCGCTTTTTTATGCCGAAATTCGCCAGCATCCGATGCTCGGCCCGGTTTTCATGGCCAGCATCCCCGATGACAGCTCCCGCTGGCTGGCGCATGAAGCCAAAATCGGCCGGTTTTGGCGTGGAGCGATCCTTTTTGAGCGCGCCTATAGCGGAAACCCCCAACGGGTTCACGCGATGCGTCCGATGATCAAACCCGAACATTTCGAGATTTGGCTAAGCCTGTTTGACGATGTTCTGAATAAGACTCTGCCAGAGGATACAGCCGCAAGTTGGAGCGCATTGGCGCACCGCATCGGCGCAGGGTTGCGCATGGGGGTTATCGCCAATCAACAACCTGAATCCGGCCCGCCAATTTTGCGCTAAAAAAGCCGCGCCCCTCAGAGCCGCCTGAAGGTCAGGTAGTGCGGCGTGCGCCCCTCGCGGATGGCTTTGGCCTCATAGCGGGTGCGGTGCCAGTCGGCCCAAGGTTGCCGCCAGTCTTCCGGCCCATTAGCAAGCCATTCAAAATCGTCCCGCGCCATCATATGTTCCATCGTGTGGCGAACATAATCTTCAATATCGGTCGCCACGCGAAATTCGCCACCGGGCTTGAGCGCCCGTGCCAAAGGGTCAATGTTTTCCTTACAGACAAACCGCCGGCGGTGGTGGCGCTTTTTTGGCCACGGGTCAGGATAAAGCAGAAATGCTTTTTCGAGCGAGGTTTTTGGCAGCACATCGAGCATATCCCGGGCATCACCGTGCAGCACCCGCGCATTTTTTACGCCCTGCTCGGCAATGCGCGGCACCAGCATCGCGACACCATTCACATAGGGCTCACAGCCGATAATGCCGATATCAGGGTAAGTTTGCGCCATGTGTAACAGGTGCTCACCGCCGCCAAAGCCGATTTCAAGCCAGACCGGGCGGGCATCGCCAAACAATTCTGCGAGGTCAATCGGGTTACGCTCGGGGTTTTCTGCCCAGCTCACGCCCTGCGGGGCCAGCGCTTTGAGCGTGGTTTCCATATGCTCAATTTGCCCCTTGCGCAGGGTTTTACCGTGGATACGGCCATAAAAATTACGCCAGGGTGCGCCGTGCGGGGCGGGGGGGATGGTCATCATTGCTCTCCGGTTTGGGGCTGATTAGCTCAAAGCTCGAGCAAGTGCAAATCTTGAAAAAGCTTGCGCTGGCCTGAATCAGAGATTCTGGCCATTGTGAACAAGAAGACGCCGGCACTTTGCCACAAAACACAAATTCGCGTAGTGTGAAGGCGGATACACATCACGAAAGGATCGAGATGACCGGGGACCTCACTGACAAAACCTGTATACCCTGCCATGGCGGGGTCGCGCCGCTCTCGAAAGAGGCGGCGGATGACATGATGACAGGGCTGGATGCAGACTGGAAAAACACCGGCGTTGAACTGGTGCGGCGGCTAGAATTCAAAGGCTTTGCCAAGGCGGTTTATCACGCCAATCTTGCCGCTTATCTGGGTGATTCCGAAGGCCATCATCCGGATATCCGCTTTGGTTGGGGCTATTGTGAGGTAACGTTCACCACCCATGATTCCGGCGGCCTTACCGAAAATGATTTTATCTGTGCCGCCAAGTTTGACCGGCTCATTGCTTGAGCCGCTCCAAAAGCGCCGTTGAGGCAAAGCCGTCAGCTTCTATGCCGGCGCTACGCTGATAAGCAATGATCGCGCTGCGGGTTTTGGCGCCAGCTACGCCATCGGTGCCACCGGTTGAAAACCCGTGCGCGGTGAGGCGCGTTTGCAATTCAACCACCTGCTCCCGGGTCAGCTCCTCCGCATCCCGCAGCCACGGCTGAACAAAGCCACCACCTCCGTTTATGCGGTCTGCCAAGTGGCCGACCGACATCGCGTAGCTTACGGAATTGTTGTAACGCTGGATCACGCGGAAATTTTTGTAAACCGCAAATACCGGATTGCCCGCCCCGGCTGGCACCAAAAGCGCTGCCTCGGAATAGCGTGGCAAAGCACGGCCATCGGCCCGCCGCACACCAAGGCCGCGCCAATAGCCAGCGCTCTGGCGATTGCCGATATCGGCTTTTGCATAATCAAACCCTTCGGGCAATATCACTTCTACCCCCCAAGGCTGGCCATGAACCCAGCCGTTTTGGCGCAGGTAGTTGGCCGTAGAGGCCAGCGCATCCACGGGGTTATTGCTCCAGATATTGCGCTTTCCGTCGCCGTCATAATCAACTGCGAGTGCCAGAAAACTGGTCGGGATAAACTGCGTGTGCCCCATTGCGCCAGCCCATGAGCCGCGCATATCAGCCTGCCGCACATGCCCCGCCTGCAAGATTTTGAGCGCCGCGATCAGTTGCTGCGTGCCATAGCGGGCGCGGCGGCCATCATAGGCCAGTGTGGCCAGCGCCTCGATCGTGTAGATATCGCCACGATTGTTGCCGTAATTGCTCTCCACCCCCCAAATCGCCACCACAACTTCGGCATCCACGCCGTAGCGCGCCTCGATCTGCCGCAACAGCCTGCGCCGCTGGCGCTGGTTCTGCCGCCCCTCGCGGATACGGCTTGGGGAGACCGCTGTGTCGAGATAATCCCATATCGGCTTGCTGAATTCGGGCTGATAGCGGTCATAGCCAATCACATCTTCATTGGGGGTCACGCCGGCAAAAGCTAGGTCAAATTGTCGCGGATCAACCCCCTGTGCAACAGCCGTGCCGCGAAATTGGAGGCGCCAGACCTCAAATGCGCTTTGCGCAGTTGCTGGAAGGTTATTGAAAATCAAAAGGATGGCGACAAGCAGTGTTCGGCTGAAGGAATGCGGCATTATGATAGGGCCTCAATCAATGATTTGTGTGATATTTGCATGGTGAGGAAAGAACAATAAAATCGGTTTAATACAAAGGAACGTTGCCATGCGGTTTACCAGAAGAGGCTTTATCAAAGCAACCGGTGCGGGCGTATTCTTGTCGGCTATAACCGGCCGCGCCTGGGCGGCTGAAGGTGGCGCGCCACTTCCGATCCCGGAGATGATGGACCTGAAGGGCGGCACCATGGGCGATCTGACAGCACAGCTTGGTGCTTCCAATATGCTTCAGGGCCGCAGCACGCAAACAGCTGGTTATAGTGCTGCTTACCTTGGCCCGGTCATCCGTGTAAATCGCGGAGAGACCGCGCGGCTCACGCTTGGCAACACGATTGCCGAACCGGTTTCTGTGCACTGGCACGGCATGCATATAGAAGGGGCGCAAGATGGTGGGCCACACAGCCCCGTAAATCCAAACGAGGTTATTAACGCAGCCCTCGATATCGACCAGCCTGCCGCTACACTCTGGTATCACTCCCATATCATGGAGCGAACTGGTGCCCATGTGTGGTTTGGGCTGGCTGGCATGCTGCTGGTAGACGACCCCGATGCAGGCGATGCAGGCTTGCCAAGCACTTATGGCGAAGATGATCTGCCGATTGTTGTGCAAGACCGGATTTTTGATAACGCTGGCAATTTGGTTTACACCCCGCGCGGGCCCTCAATAATGATGGGATATCGCGGCGACGAGATTTTGGTGAACGGCGCAATTCGCCCCGAGGCCAGCGTGCCCGCCGGATTGGTGCGGCTGCGCATCCTCAATGGCTCCAACGCGCGGATTTACCACTTCCGCTTCGAGGATGGCCGCGAATTTGCGCAGGTCGGCACAGATGGCGGGCTGCTGCCCGCACCTAAAGGGATGACCTCGCTCACACTGGCCCCCGCTGAACGCGCTGAAATTATCGTTGATTTCAGCAGTGGCGCGCCGGTGCGGCTGCTTTCTGGCGCAGATAACAATTCTCCTATGGCTGGAATGATGGGCATGATGGGCGGCATGACTGCCAACCCGCGATCAGATGCCAACGGTGAATTTGAAATCATGCGCTTTGCGGTGAATACCGGCCTTGCGGCCAAAGTTACAACGCTCTCCAACAGCATTTCAGGCGCCCCACAGCCCGACTTTGGCACACCGGTGCGCCGGCGTAGCTTCCGGCTCGATATGATGGGCGGCGGCGGCATGATGGGCATGATGGCAGGCAGCGGCCAATCAATGGCCATTAATGGCAGCGCCATGGATATGTCTCTGGTCAACGAGCGCGTCACGCTCGGGGAAACCGAAATCTGGGAAATTAGCGGCGCTGAAATGCTGCATCCATTTCATGTTCACGGCACATCGTTTCAAGTGCTCTCAAACGCGGGAAAGCCTGTTGACCCGGCGGCGACAGGCTTGAAAGACGTTGTGTTGGTTGACGGAAAAGCCGAAATTCTGGTGAATTTCAACCGAACCGCAGATGACGCAACGCCGTATATGTATCATTGCCACATTCTCGAACACGAAGATGCCGGCATGATGGGGCAATTTACCGTGGCTTAGGTCTTGGTATCACCAATAATCTTGCTCCAATGCCAATATGGCAGAACTGCCGCTCTCGATTCTAATCCGGTCGGGGCGGTATATTCACCCTAGCCAAACATCAAGGAAAAGCATCATCACCAAGCCAACTGCCAGCCCGGCGGTGGCAAGATTTTGATGCCCGCTCCGATGGGTTTCAGGGATAATTTCGTGGCTTATCACATAGATCATCGCCCCTGCGGCAAAGGCCAGCCCCCATGGTAAAAGAGGCTGCGAAACGGTCATAACCAGCGCCCCGAGCAACCCGCCAACAGGTTCTATCAATCCTGTGAAAGCCGCGATCCCGAAGGCGCGCCATTTCGAATAATTCTCTCCGAGCAGCGCTACCGCTACCGCCAAACCTTCTGGCGCGTTTTGCAGTCCGATCCCGATCGCCAGAGGCAGGCCGGTTTCCATACCGTTCGCGCCAAAGCCAACACCCACGGCGAGCCCTTCGGGGAAATTGTGAATTGTGATTGCGATGACAAATAACCAAACCCGACGAAGCGAGGCCGCCTCTGGCCCCTCGCGCCCCAAACTGAAATGCTCGTGCGGAAGAAACTCGTTCATAAGCGCAACCACGGCCATCCCCGCCAAGATAGCGACAACAGCAATTGCGGCTGGTATGGCCCCTGCACCAAAACGCAATTCGGAAGCCTCAAGCGAAGGGATGATCAGCGAGAAAAAAGAGGCCGACAACATAACACCAGCAGCAAACCCCAAGGACAGATCACGGATTCTGCGTGAAGGTGTCCGCCCAAAAAGAACGGGGAGCGCGCCCACCGCTGTCATTAGGCCGGCAGCCAAGCTTCCGAGGAAGCCAAGTGTTACGAGCGACATGCTATCCAATAAACCGCTCCCCTTCCTGTGGCCTACAGCTTTTGCCTAGGCTTTTTGCGCCACAACACCAATATGCACCGAAGTAGGGTAAGGAATATCAATCCCCTCGCGGTCAAACGCTTCTTTGATCTCGCGGGTCAAGCTGTGCTTCATGTTCCAGAAATCATCCGCCATAGCCCAAACCCGCAAAGTGAAATCAACCGAGCTATCCCCTAGATTGGTGACTTTCACAAACGGCTCGGGGTCTTTCAGAGCCCGCTCATCAGCCGCGATCACCTTGCGCAGTGCCGCTTCGGCTTTTTTGAGATCGGTATCATAGGAGACCCCGATAACGATATCGCAGCGGCGGCGGTCATAATAAGAATAGTTTTTGATCGAGGATGCCCAGATATCTCCGTTTGGAATGGTGATCTGGATATTGTCTCCGGTGGCAATTTCGGTGGTAAACAACGTGATGGCCTTTACCGTGCCGGAATGGCCGCCAACATCAACATAATCGCCTATTTTGAAGGGTCGGAACCCAAGCAGCATAACCCCCGCCGCAAGATTGGAAAGCGTGCCTTGCAGCGCCAGGCCAATCGCCAGCCCCGCCGCACCGAGTAGCGCCACCAATGAAGTTGTCTGGATACCGAAGCGCGACAGAACAAACACAACCGCAATCGCCAGTATCGCATATTTTGCGAGGCTGGCGAGGAACAGAAACAGCGTGTCGTCGAGCTCCTCGTATTTCAACCCCAGCTTCACAATATGCCGCTTGGCAAAGCCGGAAAGCCATAGCGCGGCAATCAAAATAGCCGCCGCAACCAACACATTCACACCAAGCTGCACATACCATTCCATAGATTCAAACATCAATTTCTCCTTGATTTTCGCCGATCTGCCCACGGTGCAGCAGTAGGTGGTCCAGTATCACACACGCCATCATCGCTTCCCCTACCGGCACCGCCCTTATACCCACACAGGGGTCATGCCGGCCCTTTGTGATCAAATCAATCTCGCGCCCGTCTTTGGTAACGGTTTTGCGCGGGGTCAGGATAGAAGACGTCGGCTTCACAGCAAAGCGACAGACAATCTCTTGCCCGGTGCTGATCCCGCCCAGAATCCCGCCGGCATGGTTCGACCCAAATTCAACACCGTTTTTCCCCATACGCATCTCGTCGGCATTTTCAACACCGGTTAGCATGGCCGCGCTCATCCCCGCACCAATCTCGACCGCCTTTACCGCGTTGATTGACATCATTGCCGCCGCAATATCGGTATCGAGCTTGGCATAAACCGGTGCGCCAAGCCCGGCCGGCACGCCCCGCGCCACCACTTCGATAATCGCGCCAACCGAGTTATGGGCCTTGCGCAAGCCATCCAGATAATCCGCCCAGTCAACAGCGGCCGCCGCGTCTGGCACCCAAAACGGATTGCGCCCGATTTCGGCCATATCCATAGCCGCGCGGTCGATTTTGCGATCTCCCATTTGCACCATATAGCCTTGAATTTTGACGCCCGGCACAAGCGCTGCAATTGCGGCGCGCGCCAGCCCGCCCGCGGCCACACGCGCTGCCGTTTCGCGCGCGCTTGATCTCCCGCCGCCGCGATAATCGCGGTTTCCGTATTTTGTGAAATAGGTATAGTCAGCATGCCCGGGCCGAAAGCTCTGCGCGATCTCGCCGTAATCTTTCGAGCGCTGGTCGGTATTGCGGATCATCAACTGTATAGGCGTGCCGGTGGTTTTCCCGTCAAACACACCTGACAGTATCTCTACCGCATCCGGTTCCTGCCGCTGCGTGGTAAATTTATTCTGCCCCGGCTTGCGCTTGTCCAGCCATTGCTGAAGCATGGCGGCATCCACCGGCACATTGGGTGGGCATCCATCCACGGTTGCCCCCAGCGCCGGACCATGGCTTTCGCCCCAAGTGGTCACCCGAAATAAATGGCCAAAGCTGTTCATCGACATGGCAAATCTCCCTTTGCTCTTTTCAATAGCCCAAGCCCGCGCCGCGCAAAACCCCTATTTCACGCCCTTAGGCTGAGGGGATGGTCCGGCATCGGGCCTCGGGTTGGCGATGCGCAGCACCGGGCCGCGCCCCGAGCGAATGGTTTCTCGCCACACCACAAACACGCCGCTGCCGATAATGATCGCGGCACCAACAGCCACCCAAATATCGGGATACTCGTCAAAAAACAGCGCGCCAAACAGTGTTGCCCAAAGAATTTGGGTATATTGCACAGGCGCGATCATCGCAATTGACGGCGCCGCGCGGTAAGCCGCAATCACCGAAACCTGCGCCCCCACAGCCAGCAGCCCCACCAAGGCCATTGCCCCCAGCGTTGGCAGCTCGGTGGGCACATAAACCGAAGGCAGGATCATCGCCATAATCAAAATACCCGAAATCATCGGAATTAGTATCAAAACCGCACTGCGTTCCTTGCTTCCGATTTTGCGCACAATGATATTCGAGAGCGAGCTGCAAAGGGCTGCAACCAGCGCAGCCAAATGCCCTATCTCCAATGGCTGCTGCCCCGGGCGCAGCACCACCAACACCCCGCCCAAGCCAACAATTACGGCTATCCACCGGATCAGTCCCACCTTTTCTCCCAAAAACGGCACCGAAAAAGCGGTGATCAGCAAAGGGGTGATAAAAAGCAGCGCATACACTTCCGAGAGCGGCAAGACCGTAAAAGCAAAAAACGCGGCGCTCATCGCTGTCAGGGAAAGCATGGTGCGGGCGGCAATCAGCCAAGGGTGGCGCGGGCGGTAATTGTCGAGGTTCCGGTCCGCCATCATCATCACCGTTAGCGGAATAAACGCAAACAGCGATGAAAAAAAGATAATCTGAAACACCGAATAATCGGTGCCAATCGCTTTGATCACCGAATCGTGCGTTGTAAACAGCGCAAAAGCCAACAGCGAAAAGCCATAGGCACGGGTAGAACTGGAGATAACCATCTCGAATCTTTCAATGTATAATGGAGCTTGGTGCCGATGTAGCACAGAATTTCCTTTGAGCAAGACCCATATTGCCTTTCCTTTTCTCCGGCTCTATTCTGCCCGCACCTCGGGGAGCCTTTGGGCTGAGACGCATTATGCGGACCCGTTGAACCTGAACCGGATCATGCCGGCGTAGGGAAGGTATGGGTCTCCCCACACTTTACTTGCGTCGTAGCTGAGGAGAAACCAATGAAGACCTTTCTTTTTGCTGCGGCCCTTTGCCTGCCTTTTGGCAGCGTAATAGCCGAAGAAAAACCAACCCTCACTGTCTATACTTACGATAGTTTTATATCAGATTGGGGCCCCGGCCCCCAAATCAAAGCTGCTTTTGAAGCCGACTGTGGCTGCGCGCTAAACTTTGTGGGCGCCGGCGACGGTGCGGCACTGCTTGCGCGGCTGCGGCTAGAGGGCCAGCACACCAAAGCCGATATTGTGCTCGGATTGGACAATTCCCTGATGGAGCAAGCGCGCCAACTTGAGCTATTTGCGCCGCTCACACAAGCGCCCGAAGGGCTGGAACTGCCGGTAAGCTGGCAAGACGATACATTTGTGCCCTATGATTGGGGCTATCTGGCTTTTGTCTATGACAATACCAAGCTGAGCGAACTGCCCAGCAGTTTTGAGACCCTCGCCGCATCTGATCTCACGATCCTCATTCAAGACCCACGCTCTTCCACCCCCGGCCTTGGGCTGGCACTATGGGTGAACGCAGCTTATGGCGACAAGGCTGCCAATATTTGGGCCGGGCTTTCAGATAACATCGTGACGGTCACAAAAGGCTGGTCAGAAGCCTATGGCATGTTTTTGGCGGGTGAAGCCGACCTCGTGTTGTCCTACACAACATCACCAGCCTATCACTTGATCGCTGAAGATGACGCCAGCAAATCCGCGGCCTTGTTTCAAGAAGGGCACTACCTGCAAATCGAGGTTGCGGCCAAGCTTGCGGGAAGCAAGAACCCCGCACTGGCAGACGCATTTATGGCGTTTATCACTTCGGATGACTTCCAAAATGTCATTCCCGAAACCAACTGGATGTATCCCGCGACCGGTGTTGAGACCCCTGCCCTATTTGGGCAGATGATTGCGCCGCAACCTGTTTCAGGCCCGCTCACCATTTCAGATGCCGACCGCAAAGCGGTGGTGGAAGAATGGGTGCGCGCGCTCAGCCAGTGAGCCGGACCACACAATTTTTCGGTGCTGCTGCGCTCTTGATCGTAGCAGCGCTGGTGCTCGCCCCCGTGCTGGCCCTGCTCTCAAAAGCGACGTTTGGCAGCGGCTGGGCTGTTTCTGCCTGGCCGTCTATCCGTTTCACCCTCTTTCAGGCGGGGCTTTCCGCGCTCATTAGTGTGGCTGTAGCCGTCCCGCTGGCGCGCGCGCTCATGCGGCGGCGGTTTGTCGGGCGGGAGATTATGATCTCGCTGCTTGGTGCACCTTTTTTGCTGCCCTCGATTGTGGCGGTGCTTGGCTTGCTGGCAATATGGGGGCGCAGCGGAATCGTCAGCGATGCCCTTGATGCATTAGGCCTTGGCCCGCTTGATATTTACGGCCTAAACGGCGTGGTGTTGGCGCATGTGTTTTTCAATCTGCCGCTGGCCGCGCGGATGCTGTTACAGGGCTGGCAGGCGGTCCCCGCAGAGCAATTTCAGCTCGCCGCCCAGCTCGGATTAACGCCGCGCGCAAGGTCTCGCCTGATTGAGATGCCGGTTTTGCGCGGCGCGGCACCTTCAGCGCTTTTGGTGATCTTTATGCTTTGCATGTCGAGCTTTGCCGTGGCGCTTGCGCTTGGCGGTGGGCCAAAATCCAGCACAATAGAGCTGGCCATCTACCAAGCGCTTCGCTTTGAATTTGATCTCGCAGCCGCCGCGCAGCTGGCCATTGTGCAGCTCGCCATCGGCCTTGCCGCTGCCACCTTTGCTTTTCGATTTGCCAAAACCACCCGATTTGGCGGAAGCCTGGGCGGGCCAGCGCGCCATTGGGATTCAGGCCCGGCCTCAAGAATTACTGATGCGCTTACGCTTGGCGCGGCCGCAATTTTTATCCTCCTGCCGTTATTCGCAATTCTCGCTAAGGGCATTTCCGGGCTGGCACCCGGCTTACCCCCGGGAATGCTCGCGGCGTGGGGTATCAGCGTTGCCATTGCTTTGGCTTCGACAGCGCTCGCGCTGACTCTGGCGCTTTCGATCGCGCATCTGGTTGATTCCTCACGATACGGCAGCCGGATAGAAGCCTTTGTGCTCTTGCTCCTCGCCACTTCCCCTTTTGTTATTGGCACCGGGCTGTTTATCCTGATCACCCCGTTTGTCAGCCCTTTTGCGCTGGCGCTCCCGATCACCGCGCTGGTTAACGCCGCCCTTGCTCTCCCCTTGATGCTCCGCATTATCCGCCCTGCCCTTGGGCGAGTGCGGGCCAATTACGGCGCACTGGCAGACGGGCTGGGGCTGGCGGGATGGTCGCGCTTCAAGTTGCTTACATGGCCACAAATTCGGCCCGAACTTGGCTTTGCGGCCGGGCTTGCCGCGGCGCTTTCGATGGGAGACCTCGGGGTAATCACCCTTTTTGCGCCTCCAGACACCCAAACCCTGCCGCTCTTGATGTATCGTCAAATGGGCAGCTACCGAATGGATGCGGCAGCCGGAACCGCATTAATTCTGGTGGCCAGCAGCTTTGCGCTGTTCTATCTGTTTGATAAAGGAGGCCGCCGTGCTGGAACTTGAGAACCTCGAAATAACCCAAAGTGGCTTTAGCCTAGCGGCCAATCTGTGCCTCGGCGAGGGGCAAATCGCGGCTGTCCTTGGCCCTTCGGGTGGCGGAAAATCTACGTTCTTGATGGCTCTGGCCGGGTTCCTTCCGGTTTCGGGCCGCATCCGATGGCGGGGGCAGGATATCTCTGGCCACTCGCCGGCCGAGCGTCCGATTTCAATGCTGTTTCAGGAAAACAACCTGTTCCCGCATCTCGACCTGCGCCAAAATACCGGCCTTGGCATTCGGCCTGATTTGAAACTCTCATCCGCCGACAAAGCTGCCGTAGATGCGGCGCTTGCGAGGGTGGGGCTGCGGGGCCGGGGCCGTGATCTGCCGCGCACACTCTCTGGCGGACAGCGCCAGCGGGCTGCCCTTGCCCGCGCCTTACTGCGCAAAAAGCCTTTGTTGCTGCTGGATGAACCCTTCGCGGCGCTCGGCCCGGCATTGCGCCGCGACATGCTCAATCTGGTCGAAGATATCCGCGCCGAGCAAGAGGCAACCGTATTGCTTGTGACCCACGCGCCCGAAGATGTGCGGAAAGTGGCAAAAACCTGCCTTTTTGTTGAAGGTGGAACGGTTTCGCCTCCCGTAGAGACAGCCAAATTCTTCGCAGCCCCACCGCCGGCATTTCGGGCCTATCTCGGGACCTAAACCAAAATACAACAGGAATGACAAAAAAAGGGCGCTCCCTGCGGAGCGCCCTTTTTTTTGTTAATAAGCGTTACGCTAGTCTTTGCGCTTTGCTGTTGCCCAAATCTTTTTGTTGGTCAGGTAAAGCAAAACCGCAAGGAAGATCAGGAAAACAACGGCCACAAAACCGGCTTTCTTGCGATCCATCAGCTTGGGCTCGGCTGTCCACATCAAGAAGGCGGCAACGTCTTCCGATAAAGATTGGCTATCGTTGTCATGGGCTGGTTCGAATTCAACCAACTCGTCTGAAATCGGTGGTGGCATCGATATCCAGCCGCCGGGGAAAGCGAGGTTTTCATAGAGAACCGTGCCGGCCTGTTCTTTTTCCTCGCCAGTGTAATTTTCGAGGATAGCGACAATATACTCTGGGCCACCAAATCCGCGGAACAGCGGGTTAAGCGCCAGACCATATGGGCCTGTAAAGCTTTTGCGGGCTTTGGCCATCACCGAAAGATCAGGCGCGCCATCGAATTGGCTGTCGCCAAAACGATCAGACGGGATCGACGGGCGGAAGTCGTCGATTTCGGGATCAAAAGTTTCGAACTGCGCAGCGTAAGCCTTAACCTGATCGACAGCCATAGAAGGGCCGCCTTCATCACCGAGATTACGGTAGGCCACAAGATTCAGGCCGTGGCAGGAAGCGCACACTTCGGTATAAACCTGAAGCCCGCGCTGAAGCTGGGCCTCCTCAAACTTACCGAATACACCCTCAAAACTGAACGCTATGTCGGGGATCTCGAATACGACTTCAGCGGCCAGTTCGGTTGTCTCGAAACCCAGCACAACGAGGGCGGAAAGGATCGTTTTCTTAAACATTTTCAGTGTCCTTTCTAACTTACTCTGCCGGTTTCGGCGGGTAGTGACTGTCAAAATCTGCTTCGATGGTTTCCGGTGTAGCCTTCGGGCGCTCAAACAGGCCGAGCAGGGGAAGGATTATCAGGAAGTATCCGAACCAATAAGCGGAACCTGCGAGCGCAAGGCTTGCATAAGGTTCCTCGGCGGGGCGTGAGCCCAACCACATCAGGAACATAAAATCAAATGCCAGCAGCCAGAAGAAGAACCGGAACGCAGGGCGATACCGGCCCGAACGCACTCTGCTGGTGTCGAGCCATGGCACCAAAACCATCACAAAGATCGCGCCAAACATTGCAATCACACCAAAGAACTTCGCTTTGATAATCCCGCCCGAAAGCAGGCTCGCCAGTTGCACAGCCCAAACATCATCGGTGAAGGCACGCAAGATGGCGTAGAATGGCAGGTAATACCATTCGGGCACAATGTGCACAGGGGTCACCAGCGGGTTGGCCATGATATAGTTATCCGGCTCGCCAAAGAAGTTGGGCATAAAGCCGACAACAGCGGCAAATACGACCAGAACAACCACCAGCGCATAGAGATCTTTGATCACAAAGTATGGCCAGAACGGCAAAGTGTCTTTCTCGGCTTCCGCTTTGGAACCACGGCGCACTTCAACGCCGGTCGGGTTGCTGTTACCGGTGGTGTGAAACGCCCAGATATGCAGGGCAACAAGGGCCACAATCACAAAGGGCAGCAAATAGTGTAGCGAGAAGAAGCGGTTCAGCGTCGGGTTGTCTACAGCGGGACCGCCAAGCAGCCATGCCTGAACGCTTTCGCCGATGCCCGGGATCGCGCCAAACAGGCCGGTAATCACGGTTGCACCCCAGAAGGACATCTGGCCCCACGGCAGAACATAGCCAAGGAAACCGGTCGCCATCATCGCAAGATAGATCAACATACCGATGATCCATGTAACTTCGCGAGGGGCTTTATAAGACCCATAATAAAGGCCGCGGAAAATGTGCAGGTAAACCGCAATAAAGAACAGCGAAGCGCCGTTCATATGCAGGTAACGCAGCAGCCAACCGCCGTTTACATTCCGCATAATGTGCTCAACAGACTGGAAAGCCATGTTGACATTCGGTGTATAATGCATCGCCAGAATGATACCGGTAATGATCTGCAGAACCAGCGTAAACGCCAAAACAATGCCCCAGATCCACATCCAGTTGAGGTTTTTCGGAGTCGGGATCATGATCGTATCATAGATCAGCCCTACTATTGGAAGCCGTGAATGAAGCCATTTTTCTGACTTTGTTTTCGGCTCGTAATGATCGTGTGGAATACCACCCATAATGCGCCCCTTACCCTACTTTAATAACATTGTCGGCCACAAACGCTGTGACCGGAATATCGAGATTGCGAGGCGCAGGCCCCTTGCGGATGCGGCCGGCAGAATCATAGTGCGACCCGTGGCACGGGCAGAACCAGCCGTTAAACTCACCGGCGCCTTCGCCAATTGGAATACAACCCAGATGCGTGCAAACCCCGATCATCACCAGCCACTCGCCAGCTTCGTCAAGTGCGCGGTTTTCGTCGGATGCATCAGCGCCGGGCTTGTTCACGTTTCCTGCGCTCAGGTCACGCAATTCCGAAAGCGGTGTCTCGCGTGCTTCGGTGATTTCTGCTTCGGTCCGGCGCCGGATGAATATGGGCTTGCCACGCCATTTAACAGTGAGCTGGGAGCCCGGCTCTACCGCTGCTACGTCAATTTCTTTCGAAGCGAGTGCTTGCACATCGGCACTGGCATTCATTTGATCAACCAATGGCCAGACGGCGGCACCAACGGCTACCGCGCCAGTGGAAGCGGTCGCGACATATAGAAAATCGCGGCGCGAGCCTTTATGTTCTGCGTGAGACAATTGACGTCCCCCCTTGCTGTTGCCCGAATCCCGGGATGGATATAGATTTCGAGCCTGTGATTTGCAGGCATTGCCCGAACCGAATACACCGCAGGTGCCATCTGGTCCAGCAGACTTTGCGCCGCACGCCCAAGAAAGTGAAAATTTTGCCCCAAAAACTCCGATTAGCCGCTTTTCAGCCCGATATTGCCCCCAATCTCGGCACAATGATTCGGCTCAGTGCCTGTTTCGACACACCAATTGACGTGATCGAGCCCTGCGGTTTCCCGTTTTCGGTAAAAGCGCTGCAAAGGTCTGCGATGGATTATGCCGATATCGCACATATCACCCGGCATCCGTCATGGGAGGATTTCCAGGCGAAGCGCGAGGGGCGGCTGATTCTTTTGAGCACAAAAGCCGCCACTCCTTTGTGGGATTTCAGCTTTCAACCGGGCGATATTATCATGACAGGCCGCGAGAGCGCCGGCGTGCCCGACGATGTGGCGATGGCCTGTGATGCCCGCGTGCTGATCCCCATGCCCGGCGGCGGGCGATCGCTGAATGTGGCGATATCGGCAGCAATAGCACTTGGCGAGGCGACAAGGCAACTTCGCTAAATGCGTGTCGGTGGAATCAGCTCGGATACCGCGCCTCCATGTCCGCAAGGCCGGCAGTTATGAGCTCTTCCAGCACATCAAGCTCGATATCACCCAGCTTTTTTATATAGAGGCAGGATTTCCCTTTTGTGTGTTTTCCGAGCCGTGAAAGTATGTGGCCAAAATCGGTGTAGCCAGGCAGAATATATAGCGTCGTTGCGGCCTTGCGCGGCGCAACGCCAACACGCATAAAATCGCCTTCACGCCCACTTTCATATTTGTAGTGGTAGTTCCCAAAGCCAATAATGGCATTGCCCCACATTTTGGCTGGCGCACCGGAAAGGCGCGCCATCATCTCGCACACAATTTTTG
>Ga0316205_10002190_pt1 | contig 21055 bp, 25 predicted proteins | sample 3monthpyrite_MG_FD_204941 | JGI IMG/M metagenome (GOLD analysis project Ga0316205, IMG submission 204941) | Microbial mat bacterial communities from mineral coupon in-situ incubated in ocean water Damariscotta River, Maine, United States -... | ecosystem: Environmental > Aquatic > Marine >... | reverse complement strand
CCACGGCCCGGCAGCTTCTCGGCGATATCCGGCACCATCTGCGCATCGGGGCCCAGCACGAAGCGGATCAAGCCAAATTTAGGCTGCACTTCGCCCGTGGCAATGCACTTGCGTTCAGGACCGTCTTCCCGGTCTTTGGATTGCCCGCCGCGACCCATCAGGTGCCTCCGAGGCCTGATAAATCAGGCCTCAGCCTCCTGATCTTCGTCGGCGGCATCTTCACCGGCCTCGTCTTCGGCGGGTTCCAGATCGGCAGGGTCAACCCAGCCCAACATGATACGCGCGGTCATCACAAGATCCTGTGCCTCTTCCAAAGACACTTCAAAGGGTTCCAGCAGCCCGTCATCCTTGACGCGCTCACCGTCCACGGTGGTCCAGCCGCCTGCCAGTTCCCAGTCAGCACAGGTTGCGAAGTCTTCCAGCGTTTTCACGCCATCTTCGGCCAGTGCCTGTACCATTTGGGGTGTCAGACCCTCAAAATCAATCAGGCTGTCCTCGGCACCCAACTCGCGGGCTTTTTCCAGTGCCGCCTTGGCTTTCGCTTCCAGAACGTCACGGGCACGGGCCTGCAGTTCCTTGGCGGTGTCTTCGTCCACACCGTCAATCACCAACAGCTCGTCGATTTCGACATAGGCGACTTCTTCAAGGTTGGTGAAGCCTTCAGAGACCAGAAGCTGCGCAAAGAACTCGTCCAGATCCAGCGCTTCCATGAACAGGTTGGTGCGTTCCTCAAATTCCTTCTGACGACGTTCCGAATCTTCGGCCTCGGTCATGATGTCGATATCGAGATTAGTCAGCTGGCTGGCCAGACGCACGTTCTGACCACGGCGGCCAATGGCAAGCGACAGCTGCTCTTCGGGCACAACCACTTCGATCCGCTCGGCTTCTTCATCCAGAACCACCTTGCTGACTTCGGCAGGTTGCAGGGCATTCACAAGGAAGGTCGGCTGATCTTCGTTCCACGGAATGATGTCGATCTTTTCGCCCTGCAGCTCGTTCACAACGGCCTGCACACGGCTGCCGCGCATACCAACACAGGCGCCGACGGGGTCAATCGAGTTGTCATAGGAAATCACAGCGATCTTGGCGCGCGATCCGGGGTCACGGGCCACGGCCTTGATTTCGATGATGCCGTCATAAATCTCGGGCACTTCCATCTTGAACAGCTCGGCCATAAATTCCGGCGCGGTGCGGCTCAGGAAAATCTGCGGGCCACGGGCCTCGCGGCGCACATCTTTGATGTAACAGCGGATACGATCATTCGGGCGATAGCTTTCGCGGCCGATCTTCTCGTTCCGGCGCAGCATCGCTTCGCCACGGCCCACATCGACGATGACGTTGCCGTATTCCTCGCGCTTGACCACACCGTTGATGATGGTGCCAGCACGATCCTGGAATTCCTCGAACTGACGATCCCGTTCGGCTTCACGCACTTTTTGCAGAATGACCTGCTTGGCGCTTTGCGCGGCGATCCGGCCCATTTCAACCGGCGGCACCTCTTCAATGAACTCATCACCAACGGCGGGGTTCTCAAGATACTGCCTGGCCTGCTCGACAGTGAACTCGGCCTGATAATTCTCAAGCTCTTCATCTTCGACCACGGTGCGCACGCGGGTGAATGTGGCTTTGCCGGTCTTGCGGTCAATATGGACCCGGATGTCCATTTCGGACCCGTAACGGCTTTTCGCGGCCCGGGCGAGGCTTTCTTCCATCGCCTCGACCACCAGACCGGGGTCGATCATCTTTTCGCGGGCCACGGCCTCGGCGGTTTGCAGCAACTCAAGCTGGTTGGCTGATGTGATTGCCATGGGTCAGTCCTCCTCGGAACCGGCTTCGGTTTCGGTTTCAATGTCGTCAAAATTGTCTTCGTTTAGCGTGCCCGCATCCTTGCGCGCCTTCAGCATGTCTTTGATCAGCTCGTCGGTCAGAACCAGCTTGGCCTCGGCCAGCCAGTCAAATTGCAGCCCAATCGTGCCCTCGGCCACGTTGATCAGAACCTCGTCGCCTTCGATCCCGGCCAACTGCCCCTTAAACCGCTTGCGCCCGTCGATCAGCTCGGCTGTTTCCAGCTTGGCCTCGTAGCCCTCGAACATCTCGAAATCTTTCAGCCGCGTCAGCGGCCGGTCGATTCCGGGGCTGGAAACCTCAAGATTATAGGCCTCAACAATCGGGTCTTCGACATCCAGAACGGCGCTGACCGCAGTGCTGATCGCGGCGCAATCATCCACTTCGATGCCGCCCTCGGGCTTGTCGGCCATGATCTGCAGGGTTGCCGTTTCGCCACCCATCAGGCGCAGACGCACCAGTTCATACCCCATATCCTCAAGAACGGGGGTGATGATCTCGGCCATCCGGCGATCAATCGCAGCTTTGGCAATCAGGTCGTTTGACATCGTATCCAGGCACAAAAAAACGGGCGCGCGGCCCGTTGAGAATTCCGGTGGAGCCTTCGGTGTGGACCCGAACGCGCCGCTGTTAACTTGCATATAGAGAGGGCTGGGTGAGTCTGCAAGACCTCAAATGACACAGCCTCAGATTGACAAAAGCGCGACAAGGCCAACTAACTGCGTCATCTCCGCCAAAACCCAGAAGGAACCACGATGTCCCCGAAACCAGAAGCCGTTCAGACCCTCATCGAAGACCACATCAAAGCATGGTGCAGTGGGTCCGCCGAGGGTGTCGCAGCCTCCTATACCTCCGATGCGGTCTTCAGTATCAACAGGGGCGATCCGATGGTTGGGCACGGGGATATCGCCGATATGGTCAACGGGTTCTGTGATGAATTCCCCGATGTCGTGCTTACCCTCGATCACAGCTTTATAGCGGGCGATCATGCTGTCTATGTGTGGACATTCACCGGAACGCATGTCGAATCGGGCAAGTCGGTGAAATTTCAGGGCTGGGAAGAATGGGAACTGACGGATGAGCCAAGGGTCAAGTCCTCCCTTGGTTGGTATGACGCAGATGATTACGAGCGCCAGCTCGCCTGACGCCTAGTCCAGTCCCGCCAATTGCGCCGAGGCCCGCCGCGTCAGCACCATGCGGCGGGCAAACGCCACGATGAAGATCACCGTCATGATCAAAACGATGGTCGGCGCCGGTGCGCTGTCGAGGAAGAAACTGGCATAAGTGCCCAGCAGCATCGAGGACATGCAGACCAATACCGACACCCACAGCATCGTGCTGAACTTGCGCACGATCAGGAAGGCGATGGCCCCCGGCGCGATCAGCAGACCGATGGCGAGGATCAGGCCGGCAGCCGACAGCGTGGCAACAATGGTCAGCGACAAAGCGGCCAATAGCCCGTAATGCAGCCAGCCCACGGGCAAGCCAGCGGCCTGTGCCTGCGCCGGATCAAAGCTGTGCAGCAGCAGGTCTTTCCATTTCAGGATCAGAATCGCCGCCACGCCGAACGAAATCAGACCGGAGGTCCAAAGCTCGTTCGTTTCTACGCCCAGCATGTTGCCAAACAGGATATGATCCAGATGCATGTTCGTGTCGATCGAGACGTAAAGCACGATGCCAATGCCAAACATGCCCGAGAACACGACGCCCATCACCGTGTCCTGTTTCACCCGGCTGTTGCCCGCCAGATACCCGGTCGTCAATGCGCAGGTCATCCCCGCCGCAAACGCCCCGATGATCAACGGCAACCCAAGGATATAGGCCAGCACGATTCCCGGCAGCACCGCGTGGCTGACCGCATCACCCATCAGTGCCCAGCCTTTCATGACCAGAAAGCAGGACAGCAACGCAGTGGGCACCGACACAAGGATCGAGATCAGAAAGGCGTTCTGCATGAAGGCGAATTGAAAGGGCAGCAGCCAGTCCATCACACAGCCTCCGCCGGGTTTTGCACCAAGGCCTGCCGTGCGCGACGTTTAGAGGCCAAGAGCCCGTGTTTGGGGGCAAAGACAAAGGCGATCAGGAAGATCAGGGTTTGCAGGGTGACGATGATCCCGCCCGTCGCGCCATCAAGGAAATAGCTGATATAGGCACCGAAAAAGCTGGTCAGCGACCCGATCAGAACTGAAGCGATAATCAACCGTGGAAACCGGTCACAAATTAGGTAGGCCGTGGCCCCCGGCGTGACCACCATAGCGATCACCAGAAATGCGCCAACAGTTTGCATCGCAGCCACAACCGAGGCGGAGAGCAGGACAAAGAACACCGCTTTCAACAAATCAGGCCGCAGGCCAATCGTGCGGGCATGGCTTTCGTCGAAAAACGTGACCATCAGATCGCGCCATTTCAACAGCAACACGCCGAGTGTCGCGAACCCGATGATCGCCAGTTGCAGCGTATCCTCGGGTGTAATCGCCAGGATATTGCCCATGGTGATCGTCTGGATCGAGATCGCCATGGGGTTGATCGACACCATGAACAGGCCCAGTCCAAAGAACGAGGTAAAGATCAGCCCGATAATCACATCCACCTTCAGGCCCGACCGCTCCGATAGAAACAGCATCGCTCCGGCGGCAAGACCGCCCGCAACAAACGCGCCCAGCGCAAAGGGCAGACCCAGCATGTAAGCCCCGGCCACGCCGGGAACAACCGAATGGGACAGAGCGTCGCCGATCAGGGACCAGCCTTTCAGCATCAGGTAGGCCGAAAGAAACGCACACACCCCGCCGACCAGCGCCGAGACCCACATCGCGTTGGTCATGTAATTATAGGCGAATGGTTCCAGCAACGTGGTCATTCATCGTCACCCTTGGTGGTCTGGGTCTTTTCGTCGTACTGCACAAACGGGCGTTCATCATCCGTCAGGATCGTCACCTCGCGGGTGTCGCCATCTTCGTGCAGGGCATCACCGCCAAGCGTGAACCGTCGCAACACTCCGCCAAATGCCTGTTCCAGATTATCGCGCGTAAACACCGTCTCGGTCGGGCCATAGCCCAGCACCGTGCCTTTGACCAAGATCGTCCGATCACAGAATTCAGGCACCGAGCCTAGGTTGTGGGTCGACACCAGCATCACCCGGCCTTCTTCCTTCAACTCGCGTAGCAGGGCGATGATCTGTTCTTCGGTTTTCACATCGACGCCGGTAAAGGGTTCGTCCAGCAGGATCACCTGACCGTCCTGCGCCAGTGCCCGGGCCAAAAACACGCGTTTGCGCTGACCGCCCGACAATTCACCAATCTGGCGTTTGCGGAAGTCCTGCATGTTCACGCGTTCCAACGCTTGATCGACCGCCTCATGATCAGCCGCGTGGGGACGGCGCAGGAACCCCATATGGCCATAACGACCCATCATCACCACGTCTTCGACCAGCACAGGGAAGGCCCAATCGACCTCTTCGGCTTGTGGCACATAAGCCACCAGATTGCTGCGCAACGCCTCTTTCACTTCGCGGCCCAGAATGCGGATTTGCCCGCTGGCTGAGGGTACAAAGCCCATGATCGCCTTGAACAGGGTCGATTTCCCGGCTCCGTTAACCCCTACCAGGGCCGTTACAGTACCGCGCGGGATTTCAAAACTGGCGTTCCACAACGCGGTGTGACCATTACGATAAGTGACCGTGACATCGCGCGCCTCGATCCCTTCTGCGGCCTCTGCCGTTCCGGCGTCGGGTGCCTTCAGATCGCTGGTATCAAGCATGGTGTGTCTCGCTTTTCATCATCGGGCCTCAAACGGCGATTCCCTCGCAGCCGGTTGGTGCTAGGGGTCATGGGGCAGGCCTCAAGCCCGCGATTTAGTTCGTGGCGGCGGTCAAACCATCTGCCACGGTTTGCGACGTCACAGTCAGCAGGTCCAGATAGGTCGGCACGGGCCCGTCTGCCTCGCTGAGTGAATCGACATAAAGTTCACCGCCATAGGCCGCGCCGGTTTCACGGGCCACCTGCCTGGCAGGCGCGGTGTTGACCGTGCTTTCGCAGAACACCACCGGAATATCATTGTCGCGCACCCCGTCGATCACAGCACGCACCTGTTGTGGTGTGCCGTTCTGATCAGCGTTCATCGGCCAGAGGTACAGTTCTTTCATCCCGAAATCGCGGGCCAGATAGCTAAACGCGCCTTCGCAGGTGACCAGCCAACGGCGATCGGCCGGAATGTCGACCACGGCAGCGCGCAGCGGCTCAATCGTCTCGCGTATCTGTGCCTTATAGGCCTCGGCATTGGCCATGTAGACCTCGGCATTGTCCGGGTCCTGTTCGGCCATCGCGGCGGCGATATTGTCGATATAGATGATCGCGCTAACCAGTCCCATCCAGGCATGGGGGTTCGGCGCACCTTCATAAGACCCCGAGCTGACGCTGATCGGGTCGACCCCATCTGTCAGCGTGGCCGACGGGATATCAGCCATGTTCGACAGGAACTGCTCAAACCACAACTCAAGATTCATGCCGTTCCACAGGATCAGATCGGCATCCGAGGCGCGCACGATATCCTGCGGCGTGGGCTGATAGCCGTGTATCTCCGCACCCGGCTTGGTTATCGACACCACATCGGCGGCATCGCCCGCCACATTCTGTGCCATATCGGCCAGAACGGTAAAGGTGGTGACAACTTTCATCCGTTCTTCCGCAAAGGCTGAGGCAGATGACAGAACCACCGCGCAACCAATTGCAAAAGATGTCAGACGTAAACCGGGCATGAGCCTCTCCATCCAAGGGGGTGTTGAAATTTTCCTGCGAGCCATTCGCAAGTTCACCCCATGTAAATGAGAGTCATTCGCAACATGTCAAGTTAAAATGAGAATGAGTCGCAATAATGGCGCGCTTTGTCGCGGCAAATGGATCGAATTCAACTTAATTACGGGTGAGCGTGTCCATGATGCGCACCAGGTCGGCGCTGATTCCCGGCTCGGACAGGGCATGACCTGCCACCGGAATCATTCGCAAATCAGCATTCCCCCAGGCCTGTGCCAGGGAATAGGCCCCTTGCGGTGGGCAAATCATGTCATAGCGCCCCTGCACAATCGTCCCTGGCACATCCGTAAGCCGGTCGATGTTTTTCAGGATATGGCCATCCTCGTCGAGAAACCCGGCATGGGTGAAATAATGGTTCTCAAGCCGGGCAAAGGCATGGGCATAGTTCGGCGGGCTTTCCCCACCCCGCCCGCTGGACGTGACCGTGGCTAGCGCGTTTTCCCAACTGGACCACGCCTTGGCATAGCGCGTTTCATCCGCCTTATCGCCGGAAAACAACCGCCGGTGATAGGCACCGATCATATCGTGGCGTTCGTCCTCGGGGATCAGTTCCTGAAACCGTGCCCATGTTTCGGGCCAGAACCGCGCGGCACCGCCGCCATAGAACCAATCGAGTTCAGCCTGGGTCATCAGGAACACACCGCGCAGCACCAGATGGCGTGCGCGTGTGGGATGCGCCTGCCCATAGATCAGTGCAAGGGTCGCGCCCCAGCTGCCGCCAAAGACAATCCAGCGGTCGATGCCGAATCGCTCTCGGAGCCGCTCGATATCCGCAACCAGATGCCAGGTGGTGTTGGCCTCAACCGAGGCGAGGGGTTTGGAACGCCCGCACCCGCGCTGATCAAACAGGATGATTCGGTAGATCGAGGGGTCAAAATAGCGTCGCATCGCCGGGCTACAGCCGCCACCGGGCCCGCCATGCAGCACAACCACCGGAATTCCGTCAACGCGGCCGGATTGTTCGACATAAATCTGGTGCCCATCCCCCACATCCATCATTTGCCGGTCGAAAGGTTCGATCGGGGGGTATAGATACTGAAGTGCCGATTTCTGGTCCGCGATTTTATCCATGACCATCCTATATAGAGTGCTGAACCCAAAAGAGCATATGGAGAGCAGAATGCAAGCCGCTCAGACAACGATTGATCCCGGCGAAGTCGCCAAGTTCGAGGCAATGGCCGCCGAATGGTGGGACCCCAACGGCAAATTCAAGCCATTGCACATGCTGAACCCCTGTCGTTTGGATTACATCGTCCAACAAATCGCGGCCGAGTATGATCGTGATCTGACCGGGTCGGCACCGTTCGCAGGTTTGCGCATTCTGGATATCGGATGCGGCGGTGGATTGCTGGCCGAACCGATGGCGCGACTGGGGGCCGAGGTGGTTGGGGCGGACGCCGCGCCGCGCAACATTCCCGTGGCGCAAGTCCATGCCGAGCAATCAGGGTTGGACATTGAGTATCGCCACACCACCGCCGAAGACATGGCCGCCGCAGGCGAGCAGTTTGACGTGGTGCTGAACATGGAAGTGGTCGAACATGTGGCCGATCCTCTGGCCTATCTGACGGCGTGTCGGCAACTGTTGAAACCCGGCGGGCTGCATATCTGTTCCACAATCAACCGCAATGCCAAGAGTTTCGCGATGGCCATCGTCGGCGCGGAATACGTGATGCGCTGGCTGCCCAAGGGGACGCATGAATGGAACAAGTTCATCACCCCGGATGAGCTTTTTGATCTGATGCGCCGCGCTGGTCTGGACCCCGTGGATCGCAAGGGGTTCGTGTTCAATCCGGTCAGTTGGCGCTGGTCACTGTCGGACAAGGACCTGAGCGTGAACTATGTCACGGCAAGCCTTAATCGGGGTTGAGTCTACGTTATTTGATTCATTCATCGCCATCTGGCAGATGCCCGACATAAGCCGGGCCAGGGAATAACAATCAGCTGCCTACCCCTCATCCCCAAGCTTCGCACGCAGTTTGCGCATCACCGGAAGCGTGGAACGCACCTTTTCCTCGCCCAGCTCGGACACCATTTCCGAGATCAGCGGCGTAATCGCGGCCAGCGCCACATCGCGCGCCTGACGTCCGGCCGGGCTGATCGCAATCATCTTGCGGCGCGCATCGTCCCAATCAGGGCGGATATGCACATAACCAGCCCATTCCAGCTTGCTCAGCGTGTTGGTCATCGCCCCGCGCGTGACGTGAAACGCCTTGGCCAATTGTGCCGGTGATTTCTCGTCCGCCGTACGCGCCAGATGGTTCAACACCGAGAAATGCGAGATCTCCATGCCCTTAGGCAGCACCCGCCCAAGGCGGTTGCGCAGCAATTGCTCGTTCGTGAGGATTTCACTGAACAGGGCAACCGCGAGGGAATTGCTGTTTTGGTCGCTCATTCAGGGCCATCAACTTTCATCATCTGCGTCATCGCAGGGATGCTCTGGCGCGATGTTGCCACTTCTGCAAGGTCCAGATCAACGGATATGATGCCGCATTTGGTTCCACCCTCTGCCAATACCCGGCCCCAGGGATCAATTACCATGCTATGACCATAGGTTTCGCGGCTGCGACCTCGGCTGGCGCAATGCAGTCCGGTTTGTGCCGGAGCCAGAATATAGGCCCCCGCCTCGATCGCGCGCGCGCGCAGTAAGGTCTCCCAATGCGCCGCGCCTGTGACGGGCGAAAACGCAGATGGCACAGTGATCACCTGAGCACCGGCCTCAGCCAGCTGCCGATACAACCCCGGAAAGCGCAGATCGTAGCAAATCGTCATACCCAAACGGGCAAAAGGCGTATCGACCATCACTGCGCGGTCGCCCGGCCGGTAACCGGCCGATTCGCGGTAGGTTTCCGTCTCAGACACGGCAACATCGAACATATGGATCTTGTCATAGCGCGCGGCGACCTTTCCTTCGGGGGTGATCAGGAACGAACGATTGACAAACCGCCCGTCCGGGTCGTCGGTTTTCAGCGCAAGCGAGCCAATCAGCAGCCAGATACCATGGGATTTCGCCCGCGCTTTCAACGCTGCCAAGGTGGGATCGTCCGCCTCTGGCCTCAGCACCTCGGTTTGACGTGTGCGGCTTGCCGAAACGCAATTGGTCACCTCGGGGGTCAGGACAAACCCGACGCCCTCCGCCACGGCGCGGTCCAGCATATGAATGGTCACGGGCAGGTTCGCTTCAGGATCATCACCAGAATTCAGCTGAAGCAGAGCCGCTTTCATCGCCTTTTACCCCTCCAGCAGCGGGTCCAGCTTGCCGGCACGCTCCAACGCATAAAGCTCGTCATAACCACCCACATGGGTCTGTCCGACAAAAATCTGCGGCACGGTCCGCCCGCCATTGGCACGTTGGACCATCTCGGATTTGCGCCCGGGATCGGCCAGCACATTGATCTCGGAAAAATCGACGCCCTTTTCTTTCAACAGCCGCTTGGCCGCATGGCAAAATCCGCAAAGTGGCGAGGTATAGATTTCAACTGCTTGCATGGGTCGGGTCTCACTGGCGACATTTCGACCTACTTAACCATCCTTGGCCACCCGCGCCAGTGTCAGCACGCAGACCCGGCTTGCCCCTGCCCCGTGGCAGGCCTGCGTGGCCGCCGATAACGTTGCCCCCGAGGTCATAACATCATCCACCAGCAACACATCGCGCCCGGCAATGCGGTGCTTGCGTTTCGGATGCACGATGATGGCCCGGTCCAACGTGGCAAAGCGTTCGTCATGGCCCAGACCATTCAGGCTGGGTGTTTGACGGGGACGTTGCAGCAGATCGGGGCAATGGGCATGGCCCACCTCACGCGCAAGAGCGGCCGAGAGCAACGCAGCCTGATTATAGGTGCGTTTCATCATCCGCAACCAATGCAAGGGCACAGGTGCAATCAGCATGTTGGGCGTCAAAAGAGGTTGCGCGGCGCGGGCCATCCACTTGGCGGCTGGATGCAAGATCTCGTGGCGATCCCCGTGTTTCAACGCCAGAACCAGTTGGCGGCCCCGATCTTTGTAGACCAGCGCTGCACGCCCGCTGTGCCACGGTCGGGCAATGCGCATGCACTCATCGCAGTGTTCCGCCTCACCCTCATCCTCGCCGGGCAAGGGCACGCCGCAACTGTCACAACACAAGCCGGTAATAAACGGTGTGTCGCGCCAGCAGGGGCCGCATAACCCAAACTCGCTGTCCACCTGAACACCGCAAGTCGTGCAGCGGGGCGGATAGATCAGCCGCAAGGCTGTTTGAAGCGCCTTCGTCTTCACACTAATGTCCCCGACATGACACATCCTTTGACAGATCGCAGCGCTTTGGCGCGAAACCGCGCCCGCTCAAGCAAGGCCCCGGCGCTGTTCCTGCATGAACAGGCCATCGACGAGATCGAGGATCGTCTGCAACTGGTTAATAAAACCTTTACCGCTCCTGCCATCGTCACCGGGATGCCCGATATCTGGCAGGCCGCGTTTCACGATGCGACCTGTGTGGTGGATGACGACACGCTTGCCCTGATCGAAGGTGCCCACGATCTGGTGATCCACGCGATGGCGTTGCACTGGGCCAATGACCCGGTGGGTCAGATCATTCAGGCGCGGCGCGCCCTGCAACCCGATGGTCTGTTTCTGGCCGCATTCTTTGGCGGTGAAACCCTGCATGAATTACGCGCCTCGCTGGCCCAGGCCGAGGCGGATTTATATGGGAGCCTGTCACCGCGCGTCGCCCCGATGGGGGAAATCCGCGATCTGGGCGCATTACTGCAACGTGCCGGGTTTGCCTTGCCGGTGGCAGATAGCCTGCCGCTGACTGCCACCTACACCAGCCCCCTGCACCTGATGCACGACCTGCGCGCAATGGGCGAGACGAATGCCTTAACCGGTCGCGCCCGGAAACCCATGCGGCGCGCCTTGCTGATGCGCACCTGCGAGATTTACCAGGACAGCTTTGGGCAAGAGGACGGGCGCATCCCGGCCACGTTCGAGTTGATCTTTCTGACCGGGTGGAGTCCTGACGATAGTCAGCCCCAGCCGCTGCGCCCGGGCAGCGCCACCGCGCGCCTGGCCGATGTGTTGGGCGCAAAAGAAACGCCCCTGAAAGATTGACGATCCGGCGGGAACGGTTATGTCCAATCCCAACAAAGACATGCAAGGACGTTTACCCATGCTCGATGCGACCGCAACGGCCCGGCCCAGCCACGCACAGGCAGACCACCCCGCGGTGCCTGCGGTTAAAACTGGTGTTTTGTTGGCCAATCTGGGAACGCCCGACAATTACGATTATTGGTCGATGCGCCGCTATCTGAACGAATTTTTGTCAGATCGCCGGGTGATTGATTATGCGCCGTGGAAATGGCAGCCGCTTTTGCAGTTGATCATCCTGACCAAGAGGCCCTTCACCAGTGGCGCGGCGTATAAATCCATCTGGAACACGGACAAGAACGAAAGCCCGCTGATGACAATCACGCGGGATCAGACCGAAAAGATGTCAGAGGCGCTGAACGAGCGGTATGGCGATCAGGTGATGGTCGATTTCTGCATGCGCTATGGCAATCCGTCGACCAAATCCAAGGTCCGTGAAATGGTAGACGCAGGATGCCGCCGCATCCTGTTTTTCCCACTCTATCCGCATTACGCCGGTGCCACGTCGGCCACTGCCAACGATCAGTTCTTTCGCGCACTGATGGACGAGACCTGGCAACCCATAGCACGCGTCGTTGAGCCCTATTTCGAGAACCCGCTCTATATCGAGGCGCTGGCTCAGTCCGTTGAAAAAGCCTATGACGAGGCCGAAACCAAGCCAGAGATACTGGTGGTGTCCTATCACGGAATGCCAAAACGCTATCTGATGCAGGGCGATCCCTATCACTGCCAATGCCAGAAAACGACGCGCCTGCTGAAAGAGCGGCTGGGCTGGGACGACACGGAGATCAGAACCACCTTTCAATCGGTTTTTGGCCCTGAAGAGTGGTTAAAACCCTATACTGTCGAAGAAGTGGCTCGCCTTGCAAAGGAAGAGGGCAAAAAACGAATCGCCGTGATGGCACCGGCCTTTTCCGCCGATTGCATCGAAACCCTGGAAGAGATCAACGAAGAGATTCGCGAAAGCTTTGAAGAGGCGGGCGGCGAGCATTTCACCTATATTCCCTGCCTCAACGATCAGGACGCCCATATCAAGGCGCTGAGCGAAATTGTGCAGAACAATCTGAAAGGCTGGCTGGACTGACGCCTGCGAGCGACCGCTGGCCTACGTTTAGCCAGCGATTTGGCAACAAAAAAGGCAGTGGAAAACCACTGCCTTTTTATTTTTAGCTGTGCCGAAATTAGTCAGCAGCAACAACCGCAGCGACGATGGCCAAAAGGACCAGCGGCACCCAGATGCCAGCCGAAGAAGAGCTTGCAGCAGCTTCTTCAACGATAACCGGAGCTTCCATTACGGGCTCTTCGATACTGCCAGCGTAACCAGTGGTGGCTGCGGCGGCCAGGGCGGCGGCGAGAACGAGTTTCTTCATATTATCCTCCAGATGAAGGCCTGCACGCATTTTTACGCGACAAGCACCCAAGACTTAACCTCGTAGGTTTTTCTAATCAGCTATCAAGAGCCAATGCAAACGCTTCTTGAGGCAATTCAGCCACAAACGGCCATATTTTCGTCAAATAAGCAACACTTGGGTACCAACCTTCGTCAGGGCGAACAGCTCGGAAATGTGCTGATTATACAGACCGATACAACCGTTGGACGATTGCCGCCCGATTTTGCGCGTGTCGTGGGTGCCGTGGATTCGGTAATATGTCCAACTGAGATACAGCGCATGGGTGCCCAGCGGATTGTCAGGGCCCGGAGCCACATATGCGGGCCAGTCAGGATTGCGCCGCAACATCGACGGGGTCGGACGCCAGCTGGGGCCTACAACCTTGCGGGTCACTCTGGTGCGGCCACGGCGTGTCAATTCTTCGGTCAGGGGGACGCTGGAGGGATACAGTTTGTAGGTACCGCCGTCCTCGCCCCAATAGTGCAAGGCCCGCGAATCAATATCGACCAGAACCGCACCGTTTTTCAGATTCGAGAAATAGGGCCGCCAATCCAATGCCCGGAAGCTGGAAATGTTACGCCGGACAGTGGTGTCGATGTCGCGCTCAATTACAACCGTGTCATTGCCATCCACGTCCTGCGCAAGGGCAGGCGCGCCAATAACAGCCGCAGTGCCGGCGAGAAATGCGCGCCTGTTGAACCTATTCTTGTCTATGCCAGACATTTTTCACTCTCCTGTCAGCCATTCACAATCTCGTTATAATATATGGCGGGAAAGACGCAGTCGCAATTCAAACCAGCGTTATTCAGCGATCTTACGCGCAACTGGGTTTGAAAGACGGCACAAGCCGGGCTAAAGCATTCTGGTCAACGAACTGGGTGAGGCACCTTCACAATGCGTATTTTAGTTTTGCTGTTCTCGGCACTTTTGGTGCTTTCGGCCTGTGCTGCACCTGCTCCACAAGTGGGGTCGGATGGCAAGCCACTGCCGAAGCTCTACAAGATTCGCGCCGGTGATACGGCAAAGATCCAGTTCCGGATGCTTGATTCGGTCAATTCACTACGTCAGGCCGCTGGTCAGACACCATTGGCCCTTGATTCCCAGTTGAACGCCGCAGCTGCAACCCATTCGCGCGATATGTCGATCCAGAACCGGCCCTGGCACTTTGGCTCGGACGGATCGTCCCCCATCGACCGGATCAACCGGGTTGGGTACACGGGCTCACTGGTGGGCGAAAACATCTCGGAAACCTATGAGACCGAGCTGGAAACCCTTGCCGCCTGGATGGACAAGCCCGACACACGCCGGGTCATCCTGTCGCCGGAGGCACGAAAAATGGGCTTTGCCTGGTTGCAGGAAGAAAACGGTAAAATCTGGTGGACGATGGTGCTTGGCGGCTAGCCAGCCCCCTATTTCATATCTCGCCTAGGGCCTGATCGTCACGACCGTCCCGTTCTTCACCATCGCGTAAACCTGTTCTATCTGCCGGTTGGTCACCGATATGCACCCGGCCGTCCAATCGGGCCGACCTACACGGCGTTCGCCATTGGGCTGTCCGTGGATGAAAATATCTCCACCCGGGCTTTTTCCATGCGAACGCGCAAACGCGATATCCTGCGCGTTGGGGTACGAAATTCCGATCGACAAATAGAAGGCGCTGTTGGGATTACGCCGGTCAATGGTGTAAACCCCCTCAGGAGTCTTCCCATCACCCTCGAACTGCTTGTGCCCCTCAGCGGCAAAGCCCAGGTCCACATCATACGACTTCAGAACCTGGTCCTTGTGGAACAGGTACATTTTGCGGTTCTCTTTTTCGATGAGAACGTGAGTGACTTCGGGGCCGTCATAGCTTTTGAACTTGCTGGGTGTTTCGCATCCTGCAACGCCAATCACCAAAAAAACGGCCGCGACGAACTTGAAGAGGTTCATTTCTGCTTACCTGAATAGACTGCTCGGCAAAAATATAACCCGAATTGGCCAAATACCGATAGCGTTTTCAGCTCAGGCGCCCGAGACGTGTGTAAATTCCGCAACCAGCTCGACATGGGCAGACCAGCGGAACTGGTCGACCACCCGCAAGCTGTCCAGCCTATATCCTGCATCGACAAGTGTCTTGGCATCCCGTGCGAAACTTGTCGGGTTGCACGACACATAAGCCAGAACCGGGAGTGTCGAGCGCGCCAATGTCGCGATCTGTGCTTCGGCCCCGGCGCGAGGCGGGTCGATCACCGCGGCATCAAACTGCGCCAATTCATCCGGTTCCAACGGGCGACGGAACAGATCGCGCGATTCAACCGTCACCGCGCGCAGCCCGTCTGTCATACGCCAGGCTTTACACAGCGCATCGGTCATTGCCGCGTCACCCTCCACGGCGTGAACCGCATGATCTGCTGCAAGAGGCAATGCAAAGGTTCCGCATCCCGCGAACAGGTCCACAACCGTGCTTGCCCCTCCAACAATCCGGGCCACATCGGCCTGCAAAGCCGCTTCACCCGCACGTGTGGCCTGTAAAAACGCGCCCGGGGGCGGTTCAACACTGGCCGGTCCAAACCTTTGCAAAGGTGCGCGCCGGGTCACGACCCCCTCGCCATCCCAGCTGAGCCGGGCCAAATCATGCGCCTGGGCCAGTGCCGCCAATTCGATCCGTAGCGGCCCATCCAAAGGCTTGCCCCCCTGCACCGCCGCGTCAATCCCCGCGCTGGACAGTGTCAACGCCACCGATAGCGCATGTTTGCGGCTGGCCCCGACCTGCGCCAGTGCCTCCACCGCGGGGCGGGCGGAAATCAGATCGGGATGCAGCAAGGTGCAGTCCGGTATCTCGACAATCACGTCCGAGGCTTTGGCGTGAAATCCCGACATCGCCCCTTTTTTCGTACGCCGCGCTGACAATGTCGCCCGCCTGCGCGACTGCAGCGGCGAGGTGTGAATATCCAGAAACGTGGCGCTCAGGCCATGCACCTCAAGCGCAGCGCGCACGATATCGGTTTTCCAATCCGCCAGAAACGCGTCTGAGGCATGTTGAAGCTGACACCCGCCGCAGGATTTGAAATGACGACAGGGCGGAGACACCCGGTCGGATGACGGCGTTATGATCCGGGTATTGGTCAGGGTCTGACCATCCAGATCGCCCGTCACGACCTCACCCGGCAAGGTCAGGGGCACATAGACCGGGCCGTCGGCAATGCCGTCGCCCTTGTGCCCCAAACGGCGGATCGTCAGTTCGGTCATAACCCGGCCAACAATGCATCACGTGACAGGCGACAGCCCGACGCCAGCCACTGCGCCTCAAGCGCCTTCAGCGTTCTGCCCAGCGCAGGGCCGGAATACTCGGACATCAGATCGGCGGCCTTGATCGGAAATTCCGCCTTGGCCCCAATTGTCAGCTGGTCGATATCCGCTGGCTCAAAAGGGGACTCCAGAACGGCAGCACGCGTCAAGAGCGCCGATAGCCCGGTCTCAAACCCCAAGCGATAGCCCAGTTCAAGAGCGGGCATCGGGCTTGTTGTATGCTTCCGCAACAGCGTCAATTGCTTGGCCTCGGCCTTGCTCAGCCTCAGGCGATCGGCCAAATCCTCGCCCCCAATCACCGCCAACCGGCGCATTGCATCAGGGGGCATGGCCTGTTCACTCTCCAGATGTACCAGTGGGGCCAAGGCACGATCATGGGCACCCGGCAGCACCGCATTCAACACCCCCACCTGACGCATTGCAGCCACCGCCATCGACGGATCGGGCGCCGCCAAAAGCTGCGAAATCTCGCCGCCCACACGTTCACGCGACAACGACTCCAGACCATCCAGATTGCGGGCAATGGCATCCAAAGCGTCGGCATCCATGCCCGCCTCAGGATCGCCATACCACGCATGAAACCGGAAAAACCGCAGACTGCGCAAGTAGTCTTCCTTGATGCGTTGTTCGGCATCCTCGATAAATCGCACCCGGCGCGCCTGCAGATCGGGCAAACCCCCAAGCGGGTCCGTCACGGTACCATCACGGCGCGCATACAGCGCATTCATGGTGAAATCCCGCCGCCGCGCATCCTGTGTGATGTCCTTGGCAAAGGCGACGGTAGCATGGCGACCCGTTGTCTCAACATCCTCGCGGAAGGTGGTGATCTCATGCGCAATGCCCTTCGACACCACTGTCACCGTTCCATGCTCAATCCCGGTGGGAATCGCCTTCAGCCCGGCGATGCGGGCCAGTTTCATCACTTCGTCGGGATGCGCATCGGTGGCGATATCAATATCCTTCACCGGCGCTTCCAACAGGGCATTGCGCACACACCCGCCTACGAACAAGGCCTGAACCTCGCCGTTTTCAAGTGCGTCGAACACAGCCTGCGTGGCCGGGTTTGTGATCCAGTCACCTTTGATCTTCATGAGGTATCCACCATATCCGCCAACGCCCATAGAATGCGCGCCGTGGCCCCCCAGATATAATATGGCCCGAAGGGTACCGTGTAATAGCGACGCAAATTGCCCCGCCAGCGCCGCGCCTGGATCGAGTAATTCGCGGGGCGCATCACATGATCCAGCGGCACCTGAAACACATCTTCTACCTCGCCCGCCTCAGGCACGGGGGTAAACGCGTTGCGCACCTGCGCCACCACTGGAGTGACGACAAATCCAGTCACGGTTTCATGGGCGGGCATCGTGCCCAGCACCTCGACATTGCCCGGATCAAGGCCGATTTCCTCATCCGCCTCGCGCAGGGCGGCTGCGATCACGTCGGCGTCGCCTTCGTCCTGCTTGCCGCCGGGAAAGGCGATCTGCCCCGGATGATGCTTGAGCGCCGAGGACCGCTTGGTCAGGATCAACCGTGCCTGATCCCCTTGCACAAAGATCGGCACCAGCACCCCCGCCGGGCGTAAGCGTCGCCCCGGCGGCAGCACAACATCCGTGTTCAGATCGTAATCCGACGACGGGGTGCCGGACGAAGCAGCCAGCGCCGCGCGGATCGGGCCCAGCGGATCAGCCATCCCCACCAGTCGGTTCCTCGGCCTCAAACCCCAGCGTCTTGGGGTCCAGCCGATAATGCGCACCGCAAAACTGGCAATCTGCCGTCACCAGCCCGTCTTCGGTTGTCATGGTCTCGATGTCTCGCGCGGAATAAATTGACAGGCTGCTGCGCACCCGGTCTTCGCTACAGGTACACCCAAATTTCACCGATTGAGCATCAAAGACCCGCGGGCTTTCTTCGTGAAACAGCCGCACCAGAAGGTCGGTTGGTGCCACCGATGGCCCAACCAGTTCCAGTTGCTCGACCGTGTCCAGAAGTATGTTGGCGCGGGTCCAGTTTTCGCCTTCATCCCCGTCGAGGATATCACCGGCTTCAAGCAATCCACCCTCGCCCGAACCTCCGCCTATCGCAAAGGGCGACGCCTTGGGCATATGCTGCAACATCACGCCACCGGCACGCCAATGTTCATCGCCGCCCGCCTCGGTCGAGCGACCAAAACTGAGCGCAAACCGCGTTGGCAGCTGTTCGGACTGGGCGAAATACGCCTCAGCGCAAGCACTCAGGCCAACACCCGCAATCGGGGTGATCCCCTGATAAGGCGTATTGCCTTTGCCTTGATCAATCAGCACGGCGAAATATCCCTCGCCGACCTGTTCAAACGGGGTGCCATCCGTCAGGCGGTCGGGATCGAAACTGGCATAGGCGCGGATGCGCGCGGGCTCTCCCTCGCCCTCGGGGGCAAGGTAATCGGTGGCGATCATCCGCACCGGCCCTTTGGATTGCACCTGCAACGACAGCTTCCAGCGCAGTTTGATCGTCTGGCCGATCAACGCGGTCAGCAGCGCCATTTCAGCCACCAAAGCCTCGACCTGGGCTGGGTAATCATGTTGCTTCAGGATGCCATCCAGCACCCCGTCCAGCCGCGCAACGCGGCCACGGATATCCGATGCGTCCAGCTGGAACGGCAAAACGGTGTCGTCCCAGGCGATTTTCTGTCCAAGTGTCATGGGGTTTCCTATTGCGCCGGTTCTTGGCATATCGCGTCCATATAGGCAGGGCAAGACAGACTCCAAGGGTGACAGGATGATCAAACGCTACGGCAGAAGCCCCAAGTCAGGGATGCGGTATCAACGACGGCCCGGAGTCTATGCGATCCTGCCACGCGATGGACAACTGTTGCTGACCTATCAGGGCGATCCGCACTTTGAGGTGCAACTGCCCGGTGGCGGAGTCGATCCGGGAGAGCCCCCCATTCACGCGCTGCACCGCGAGGTGATGGAGGAAACCGGCTGGACCATCGGCCCGCCGCGCCGCCTGGGCGCGTTCCGCCGGTTCACCTATATGCCGGAATATGACATGTGGGCCGAGAAGCTGTGTACGATTTACCTTGCCCGCCCTGCCCTGCGGATTGGCCCCCCGACCGAGGTGGATCACATCCCGCTTTGGTTCAGCCCGGCACAGGCGATCAAGGACCTCTACAATCAGGGTGATGCTGATTTTGTCAGGCGTTTCGTGGGTTAAAAACTGCGCGGACTGGGTTTGAACTCCAGCAGGACAGCCGACACATCGTCACCGAAATCCTGATCGCCCGCGAATTCCGTCAACTTCCACACAATGGACTCCAGGCAGGCCATGCTGTGGGTCTGGCGCAACTGGCCCAGCATATCGGCAACCCCTTCGTCGCCAAATAACTTACCTTGTGGATCAGCGCATTCGACAATCCCGTCCGAGTGCACCATCAGCCGATCCCCGGCAGAAAGTGTGACTTCAAACTCGTCATAATTCGCCCCTTCGATCAGGCCCACCGGCAGACCACCCACGCCAATCATCTCAACCTGCCCATCGGCCCGTTGCAGCGCCGGATAAGGATGCCCGGCCTGCGCCATCACGATCTTGCCCGTATCAAGGTAAACATCCGCCAGCAGCATGGTGAAATAATGCTCGGTCTCGATCTCGTTCAGGATCAGTTGGTTGAGCATGGCAAGGGTTTCTGCCGGGGGGCGCGGCACATACCTTCCTGACGACGTGCGTTTGAGGGCCACATTCTGATCCGGGGCGCTGGCCGACAGATATCCGGCCAATCGCGCGGTCATCAGGGCCGAACTGATCCCGTGCCCGGACACATCGATCCCATAAAGCCCAATGCGGGTTTCGTTAACCGGGAACATCCCCACCAGATCACCGCCCACATGGCCACTGGAGTGCAACATCAGGGACAGCTCGGCATAGCCAAAATCATGATGCCGATCGCGGACCAGAGATTGCTGCAGCTTCTTGGCCTCGATCAGATCGTTGTCCAGCGAATCATAGAGCGATTGCAGTTCATCCAGGGTGGATTTCACCAACCGGTTCTTCTCGGTCAGTTCCCGCTCCATCCGAAGGATGCGCTCTCCGGCGGCAATACGCGCGCGCAGTTCAGCGGCGTTGATCGGTTTGGTCAGGAAATCATCGGCCCCGGCATCAAGACCGCGGGCAATGTCATTCTTTTCATTTTTTGAGGTCAGAAGAATGAAGTACCCATAGGTATCACGCGACAAGGCACGGAATTCCCTGCAAAATTCCGGTCCACTCATCCCCGGCATCATCCAATCGCTCAACACCAGGTCGGGCGGTGCGGTGCGACACAATGCAAGCGCCGCATCGGCACAATCTGCCTCACGCACGGAGAATCCCCATCGCTTGAGAAACGTGCTGATGATGCGCCGTTGCGACCGGCTGTCATCGACCACCAGAACATCGCGGATCACACCGAGGTCATCAACCGGGCTGATTTGCGTTTGAATTGGGTTTTGCACACTGCTCACTCAATGACTTTGGAGTCGTGCGTAAGCGGACAGATTTAACGGCATGTGAATACTAAAATTGCACATAGTTTCACCTCGGTGGGACAGGGTTTCTTTACCTTCCAACCCTAGGCTGCCCACCGATCTGTTG
>Ga0316205_10002189_pt1 | contig 21093 bp, 18 predicted proteins | sample 3monthpyrite_MG_FD_204941 | JGI IMG/M metagenome (GOLD analysis project Ga0316205, IMG submission 204941) | Microbial mat bacterial communities from mineral coupon in-situ incubated in ocean water Damariscotta River, Maine, United States -... | ecosystem: Environmental > Aquatic > Marine >... | reverse complement strand
TGTATTGGTGGAGCCAGACGTGATGAGGAAAAGGCAAGAGCAAAGGAACGCATTTTTTCGGTACGTGATGACTTCGGGCAATGGGATGAAAAAAATCAACGCCCAGAATTGTTCGATATATTAAATGGACAAATTGAATTAGGGCAAAACGTTAGAGTATTTCCAATTTCCAACTGGACGGAATTAGACGTGTGGTCATACATCGAAAAAGAAGATATAGACATCCCATCCATCTATTTTGCACATACAAGATTAACATTTCTCAGAGATGGTTTAATCTGGTCTGCAGACGACGCTGTTGTTTATAGAGACGAGAATGAAGAAGTTGAGGAAAGAATAGTTCGATTTAGAACTGTCGGAGACATGAGTTGTACGGCAGCAGTATTATCTGAAGCAGCAGATATTTCGACAGTGGTTCAAGAAATTCGAGACTCTTCAATTTCTGAAAGAGGGGCACGTATAGATGATAAGCGCTCGGAAGCAGCAATGGAAAAACGTAAACAACAAGGGTACTTTTAAGCAATTACAATTAAAGGAAGAAACATGGAAGTTTTAAAAATAGCAACAGCAGGAAGCGTAGATGATGGTAAAAGTACATTGATTGGACGACTCCTTTACGACACCAAATCACTAACCAACGATAAGTTGGAGGCCATAGAAAAAGCAAGCAAACAGAAGGGATTTGATTATTTAGATTTTTCGTTTGCGACAGATGGTTTAGTGGCAGAAAGAGAGCAAGGCATCACCATAGATGTAGCACATATTTATTTTTCAACACAAACTAAAAGCTACATTATTGCCGATACACCTGGTCATGTAGAATATACGCGAAACATGGTGACAGGAGCTTCAACATCTCAAGCGGCAATTGTATTGATAGATGCTAGAAAAGGTGTTATAGAGCAAACCAATCGTCACTTTTTTATCAATAATTTATTGCGAATTAAAGATGTGATTGTAGCGGTTAACAAAATGGATTTGGTTGATTATTCCGAAGAAAAGTACAATGCAATAAAGGCTGATTTTGAAGCCTTGATAGCAAAGCGTGATTATCAAGGGCAAAATATAACCTTCATTCCCGTAAGTGCTTTGCAAGGTGATAATGTGGTTCATGGTTCAGATAAGATGCCTTGGTATAACAGACAAACTTTATTGGAGCATTTGGAGCTTTTAGAAACCCAAGATATTTATAATAGTGGAACCCCTAGATTCCCGGTACAATATGTAGTGCGCCCCAAAACCAATGAGTTTCATGATTTTAGAGGTTATGCAGGAAAAATTTATGGAGGAGACTTAAGTGTTGGTGACGATATTGTAGTGCTACCGTCACAAACAAAATCTAAAATTAAAGACATTTATGTATATGATAAAACCTATAATACGGCTTCAAGACGTTCGTCAGTAACATTAACCTTAGAAAATGATATTAATGTTAGTCGTGGCGATATGATTGTAAAGGCTGGAGATTTACCAACAATTGACAAGCAATTTACGGCTACGATTTGTTGGATGGATGCTAAAGCACTCACTGCTGGAGCAAAATATGTATTGCAACATGGCATAAACAAAGTTTTAGCTAAGATCGATACAATAAACCATAAAATTAACCCAGATTATTCGGGCATAGACGCTGAAGCACAAAGTTTAGGGGTTAATGATATAGCGTCTATTTCGTTCAAGTTGAATAGACCAATATTTTTTGACGCATTTAAGGAACACAGAACAAATGGCTCTTTTATTTTGATTGATACACAATCAAATAATACAGTAGGAGCAGGATTTATTCAATAAATCCTCTAGCCCCCGAAGGGGGAACTAGCAGGTTTGCGGATAAAATGAATTAAAATATAAAAATTGCAAAGTTTAACTTAAAAAATACCCGAGTAAGTATTCCTCCCCTTCGGGGAGGTTAGGAGGGGAGCTCATGAAAAGTTTTAGAACCGAAATAGAAAATCCTATAGTTGAAAAAGATATAATCGAATTAGAACAAAAAATTCGATTATTTCAAGAAGGATGCATTAATGAAGAACGTTTTAGAAGTCTTCGTTTAGCACGAGGTGTTTACGGTCAGCGTCAATTTGGTGTACAAATGATTCGTATAAAACTGCCATATGGTAAAGTAACAAGTGATCAATTGCTAAGAATTTCAGAAGTTTCTGATGAATATTCTATAGGGAAATTACATATTACAACAAGACAAGATATTCAAATTCATTATGTGAGTTTAGATAGAACACCTGAGCTATGGGCACAGTTAGAACGTGATGATGTTACTTTACGGGAGGCCTGTGGTAATACAGTTAGAAATGTGACCGCCAGTGAAACTGCTGGGATTGATGTTGACGAACTTTTTGATGTTTCACCATATGCGCATGCGGTATTTCAATTCTTTTTAAGGAATCCAATTTGTCAAGAAATGGGTCGGAAATTCAAGATTTCGTTCTCGGCTTCTGATGCCGATTCAGCTTTAGGTTTTATACATGACCTAGGATTTATTCCGAAGATTAAAAATAAAATAAGAGGCTTTAAAGTATTATTGGGAGGTGGTTTAGGATCACAACCTAGACATGCCGATGTGTTATATGAATTTTTACCAGCACATAAAATAATTCCAGTTACAGAGAGTGTTTTGCGTGTTTTTGACCGTCATGGCGAACGAAGCAGAAGACAAAAAGCCAGAATGAAATTTTTAATCAAAGACATTGGTCTGGAGAACTTTGTAAAGCTGATTGAGGAAGAGCAAAAAGCATTGTCACTTCAAGATGTTGCAATAAATACTGATGATTTTGAACAAGAAATTGTTATTCCAAAAGTTAACACCCCAGAGGTGACGATTGAAGCTCCAAGCAATTTCAAGGCTTGGATAAAGACAAATGTTATTAAACAAAAGCAAGGCGGGTTATTTGCCATTGGCGTAAAAGTTAAACTCGGAGATTTTTCAACTGAGAAAGCTAGAAAATTGGCACGTTTAATTAAAAACTATGCTGCCGATGAATTGCGATTTACGCTGCGTCAAAACATTTTGATAAGACATGTAAAAGAAGCATTGTTACCGTTCTTTTATCAAGAATTAATGGCATTAGACTTTGCCGATATTGGATATAATTCTACTGCCGATATTACAGCTTGCCCAGGAACAGACACTTGTAATTTAGGTATTGCAAGCAGTACAGGAATAGCGTCTGAGTTGGAGCGAGTACTTATTGAAGACTATCCGCAATATTTTAATAATAAGGATGTCACCATTAAGATTAGTGGCTGCATGAATGCCTGTGGACAGCACAATATGGCGCATATTGGATTTCAAGGTATGTCTATAAAAACCAAAGAAAAACTGGTTGCTCCAGCCGTGCAGATTTTACTGGGTGGAGGTGTTTTAGGAAATGGTGAAGGTCGATTTTCAGATAAGGTTATCAAGTTACCATCTAAAAGAGGACCACATGCACTGCGGTTAATTTTGGACGATTTTGAAACTAATCAAAGTAAAAATGAGTCCTTTTTAGAATATTACGACAGGCAAGGAGAAAAGTACTTCTATGATTTTTTAGTGCCATTATCAACAACAGATAATCTTATAGAAAGTGATTTTATTGATTGGGGAAATAATGATAAATACATACAAGCCGTAGGTGTAGGAGAATGTGCTGGCGTAGTGATAGATTTGGTTGCTACCTTAATATTAGAAGCAAAGGAGAAAGTAGATTTAGCAAACGAATCGTTTAAAGACAAAAAGTGGTCCGATGCCATTTACCATGGTTATGCAGCCTTTGTAAATGGAGCTAAGGCATTATTACTTGCCGAAAACAAGAAAACCAATACACAGGCAGGAATCATTAATCAGTTTGATGAAACATTTGTTGATACTAAAAAAATTGAACTTCAATCGAGTTTTAAAGATTTAGTATATCAAATTAAAAAGAATGAGCCAACGGCAAAGTTTGCAAAAACATATATAAATCAAGCAATAACGTTTTTTGATACCATCGAGACATATAGAGCTAGAGAATTAAAACATGCAGGATAGAAAAACACCAAAGTTATCACTCGTTGGAGCAGGTCCAGGGGATCCAGATTTGTTAACTATAAAAGGAGTCAAAGCACTAGCAGAAGCAGATGTGGTTTTGTATGATGCGCTTATAAATAAGCAAATATTGGAGTATGCACCAAAAGAAGCAATCAAGATATTTGTTGGTAAACGCAAGGGGAATCATAGTTATTCTCAAGACGAGATTAATGATCTTATAATTAAATATGCATTGTCACACGGTCATGTAGTAAGATTAAAAGGAGGCGATCCATTTATTTTTGGTAGAGGTGCTGAGGAGATAGATCACGCTGATGCTTTTGGGGTGACATGTGAAGTTGTCTCTGGAATTTCATCACCTATTGCAGTACCAGCGTATCAAGGTATATCATTGACTAAACGAGGTGTTTCCGAGAGTTTTTGGGTGATTACTGGGACAACTTCGGCAAGAAAACTATCTGAAGATGTCGCTTTAGCTGCTCAATCTTCAGCTACAGTGGCCATATTGATGGGTATGAGTAAACTACCAGAGATTGTTAAAATATTTCAAGCCAATGGCAAAGGAGATACAGCTACCGCAATCATTCAAAACGGAACGATGGACAACGAAAAAATTGGTGTCGGAACTATCAATTCAATAGAAGAAGTAGTAAGCCATCAAAAGCAGTCCAATCCTGCAATTATAGTCATTGGAGAGGTTGTAAGGCAAAGCCATAAGCTCAAAGCATTTTATGAAGAGGCAAGTGCACAATATATTAATAATAAAAAATAACAATGTCATGGATCAGAATAATCTATATCCAATATTTTTGAAAATGAATCAACTTCAGGCGCTAATTGTTGGAGGTGGGAACGTTGCATTAGAAAAGTTGACGTTTTTACTAAAATCCAGCCCTGATGCTAACGTGACTATGGTTGCACTATTTTTTAAAGATGAGGTTAAGGAATTAGCCGATAGATTTGATGTAAAATGTATTACTATGGCGTATGATGAATCGTTTTTATGCGATAAAGATTTGATAATTGCTGCAACAAATAAACCTGAGGTTAATAAGCGAGTTTATAATGATGCAAAACGTCGAAATCTACTAATAAATGTTGCTGATACTCCTAAATTGTGTGATTTTTATTTAGGTGGAATTGTGACTAAAGGAAATATTAAAATTGCAATTTCTACTAACGGAAAATCACCAACAATGGCTAAACGTTTACGGCAATTTTTTGAAGCTATAATTCCAGATGAAATAGACGATTTGGCTCAAAATTTAAATCGATTTAGAAAAGGAATAAAAGGCGACTTTGCATCAAAGGTGATTCAATTGAATAAATTAACCCAAAGTTTAATAAAATGAATTAATATCATTACCTAACCTTTACAATATTGACGCTTCAGAAATTGGTGTAGAGAGATTTAGCGATATACATTTAAACATTGTGACAATAAAGGCTGTGCATTACTAAATCAATTTGGAAATAACTCATTTTGTTTCTGCCAAGAGAACTACAGCTTCAAAAAATGGTCGTAAACTTTTTAAATGAAAAGACCAAAGGCATTACAATTATAGGAACTAAGCCCACAGTTATTTCATTAATTCTTATATTAATTAGGATTATAAAAAATTAATTGCGTTACTTTGCACCTTAGTTCTTTAATGTATTTAATTGTTATCAAGAAAGGCCGAGGGATTAGACCCAATGAAGCCTTAGCAACCCTTTAGAAATAAAGTAGGTGCTGCATTCTACCTTAATCCATATTCAGATTTAGGATAGATAACTAGGCGTGTTTTTTTAAATTCACATTTCCTTATATTTTCTTGCTAACATAATTATACCAATAGAACTTTTTAAAAAATTAAAAAGAAAGGGTTTATTATGCCTAATATTTATCAAGAAATACAAAAACGAATTCTCGTATTAGACGGTGCAATGGGTACCATGCTGCAAGCTTATAAGTTTACAGAAGAAGATTTTCGTGGTGAGCGTTTTAAAGATTATCCAACTCCATTACAAGGGAATAACGATTTGTTGTCTATCACGCAACCCAAAGCAATAAAAGAGGTACATGCCAAATATTTTAAAGCTGGAGCTGATATTGTAGAAACAAATACGTTTTCTGGAACTACAATTGCCATGGCAGATTACCAAATGGAAGATTTAGTATATGAGCTAAATTTTGAATCTGCAAAGTTAGCTAAAGAAGTTGCTGATGAATTTACCACTAGAGACCCACATAAACCACGATTTGTAGCGGGTTCAATAGGGCCAACAAACAGAACGGCGAGCATGTCACCAGATGTCAACGACCCTGGTTATCGCGCAGTGACTTTTAATGAGCTAAGAATTGCATACAAATTGCAAGTAGAAGCATTATTAGATGGCGGAGCAGATATTTTACTGGTAGAAACGGTTTTTGATACCTTAAACGCAAAAGCGGCACTATTTGCCATTGAAGAAGTGAAAGCAGAACGCCAAACTGAAGTACCAATTATGGTATCTGGAACTATTACAGACGCAAGCGGACGTACTTTATCTGGGCAAACTGCAGAAGCTTTTTTAATATCAATTTCTCATATTCCGTTATTATCTGTGGGATTTAATTGTGCTTTAGGTGCTAATTTATTGCAACCACATTTAGAAGCTATTGCTAATAAAACAGCGTTTGCAATTTCTGCACACCCCAATGCTGGATTACCAAATGCTTTTGGAGAATATGATGAAACTCCAGAAGAAATGGCAAAGCAAATTGAAGAATATTTAAAGAAAGATTTAATCAATATTATTGGAGGTTGTTGTGGTACTACACCAGAGCATATTACTGCAATAGCTGATATTGCTACTAAATATCAACCACGTGCGATCAGTTCGAACGTAGTCGAGATCTAAATGAGGAAGAGCATGAGTAATGAAAGGAAACATATGCAATTATCGGGTTTAGAGCCTTTAATTATTACGCCTGAAAGTAATTTTATTAATGTTGGTGAGCGTACTAATGTAGCGGGGTCTCGTAAGTTTTTGCGTTTGATAAAAGAAGAGCAATTTGATGATGCTTTGGCCATAGCAAGACACCAAGTAGAAGGTGGTGCGCAAATTATAGACATCAATATGGATGATGGATTGATACACGGCAAAGAAGCCATGGTACGATTTTTAAACCTCATTGCTGCTGAGCCTGATATTTGCCGAGTGCCAATTATGATAGATAGCTCTAAATGGGAAATTATTGAAGCCGGTTTACAAGTGGTTCAAGGAAAATGTGTTGTAAACTCTATCTCTTTAAAAGAAGGTGAAGAGAAGTTTATTTGGGAAGCTACTCAAATAAAACGCTATGGTGCTGCTGTCGTTGTCATGGCTTTTGATGAAGTTGGTCAGGCAGATAATTATCAACGTCGTATTGAAATAGCGGAACGTTCTTATAAAGTTTTAGTTGATAAAGTTGGTTTTGCGCCTGAAGATATCATCTTCGATTTAAATATTTTTCCAGTAGCTACTGGAATGGAGGAACATCGCAAAAATGCAATTTATTTTATTGAAGCTACGCGCTGGGTACGTGAAAATTTACCACATGTTAGTGTGAGTGGTGGCGTAAGTAATGTGTCCTTTTCTTTTAGAGGAAATGATGGTGTTCGAGAAGCGATGCACTCGGTGTTTTTATATTATGCTATTCAAGCCGGTATGAATATGGGAATTGTAAATCCTGCATTGTTGGAGGTTTATGATGATATTCCTAAAGATTTATTAGAACATGTAGAAGATGTTATTTTAGATAGACGAGACGATGCTACCGAACGATTGTTAGATTTTGCCGAAACTGTAAAAGGGTCTAAAAAAGAAAAAGGTTTAGACTTATCGTGGCGTAAAAATCCAGTACAAGACCGTATTACCCATGCTTTGGTTAAAGGGGTTGATGCGTTTATAGTTGAAGATGTAGAAATTGCGAGACAGGAAGCAGAAAAACCTATTGATGTTATTGAAGGCCATTTAATGATAGGAATGAATGTGGTGGGAGATTTATTTGGAGCGGGTAAAATGTTCTTGCCTCAGGTGGTGAAATCGGCACGTGTTATGAAAAAAGCAGTGGCCTATTTAAACCCGTTTATTGAAGCAGAGAAAGGTGAATATCAAAAGTCTATTGGTAAGATTTTAATGGCGACTGTAAAAGGTGACGTACACGATATTGGTAAAAACATTGTAAGTGTTGTTTTGGCATGTAATAACTATGAGATAGTAGATTTAGGGGTTATGGTGCCACCTGAAAAAATAATTGAAACTGCCAAGAAAGAAAATGTAGATGTTATAGGGTTGTCAGGTTTAATTACGCCATCATTAGATGAAATGGTGTATTTGGCTAAAGAAATGGAACGTCAGGAATTTTCTGTGCCTTTGTTAATTGGTGGAGCTACAACATCTAAAGCACATACTGCTGTGAAAATTGACCCGCAATATAAAAATGCGGTTATACATGTAAATGATGCTTCTAGAGCGGTAACTGTGGTTGGAGATTTGCTAAATAAAAAGACAAGCAATCTTTATGTCGCTAAGTTAAAAAAGGATTATGATGAGTTTAGAGAGAAGTTTTTAAAACGAGGAAAAACTAAAGCATATATTTCTATTGAAGAGGCTCGCGAATGTAAGTTTCAAATTGACTGGAAAGCAAGCACCATTATCAAACCCAAAGAATTAGGAGTTCAAACTTTAGAACAATTAAGTTTAAAAGAATTGTTACCGTTCATCGATTGGAGTCCGTTTTTTAGAAGCTGGGATTTACATGGAAGATTTCCAGATATTTTGAAGGATGATGTTGTTGGAGAACAAGCAACTCAGTTATTTGATGATGCACAAGTAATTTTAGAAAAAATCATATCAAAGCAATTATTAAAACCTAAAGCAATTTTTGGTTTGTTTGAAGCTAGTACAATCAATGACGATGATATTTCCATTCAGAAAAAAGGGAAAGAAATTACAGTTTTTAGAACGCTGCGTCAACAATTAAAAAAACGTGAAGGTAAACCAAGTTTTGCATTATCAGATTTTATCGCTCCTAAAACATCAAATACACAGGATTATATGGGCGCATTTTGCACAGCCATTTTTGGTGCAGACAAATTAGCTAAAAGCTATAAAGAAAAGCACGACGATTACAATGCAATCATGGTACAAGCCCTAGCCGATCGTTTTGCCGAAGCTTTTGCAGAATATTTGCATAAGCAAATAAGAATCAAACATTGGGGATACGCTTCAAATGAAAACTTATCAAACGAAGAATTGATTAAAGAAGATTATAAAGGCATTCGTCCAGCCCCAGGATATCCTGCTTGTCCAGATCATTTGGAGAAGGAAACTATTTGGGAACTACTAAAAGTAGGAGATAAGATCGGAGTTACACTAACCGAGAGCTTAGCAATGTGGCCTGCGGCTGCCGTTTCAGGCTTTTATTTTGCCAATGAAGAAGCTAAATATTTTGGTTTAGGAAAAATAAAAGATGATCAAGTTAGAGATTTTGCAAGTAGAAAAAATATTACTCTAGAAAAGGCTAGAAAATGGTTGCACCCAGCAATAGCTAATAATTAGATATTTTCCTGCGGGATACACTGAGCTTGTCGAAGTGAAAGCAGGAATCTCATTAAAAAAAGTAAAAATTAAAAAGATTTCCACATTCGTGGGAAATATTATGAAAGTAACAGATCACATAAAAAAATCTAAAGGAGATACTTTGTTCTCATTTGAGATAATTCCACCAAAAAAAGGGAATAACATTCAAGACTTATATAATAATATAGATCCCTTAATGGAGTTTAATCCACCTTTTATTGATGTAACTACATCTAGAGAAGAATATGTTTATATAGAAAAAGAAGGGCTGCTAGACCGGAAAATAACAAGAATGCGTCCAGGTACGGTTGGTATTTGTGCGGCTATAAAGCATAAATACGATGTAGATACAGTTCCACATGTATTGTGCGGAGGTTTTACTAAAGAAGAGACAGAGTATTTGTTGGTTGATTGTCATTATTTAGGTATTGAAAACGTGATGGCATTACGAGGTGATGCAATGAGTCATCAAAAATATTTTGAAGCTGCTAACGGCGGGCATTCGTATGCTACGCAATTGGTTGGTCAAATTCAAAGTTTAAATAAGGGTAAATACCTTCATGATGTTATAGAGACTAATCACAGAGCCGATTTTTGCATTGGTGTTGCTGGTTATCCCGAGAAACATATTGAAGCGCCATCCTTGCAAACAGATTTAAAAAGATTGAAAGAAAAAGTAGATGCTGGTGCAGATTATGTGGTAACACAAATGTTTTTTGATAATAAAAAGTATTTTGAGTTTGTAGAAGCTGCAAAGAAAGCGGGTATTACTGTGCCAATAATCCCAGGTATTAAACCTATTGCTGTTAAGCGCCATCTCCAGTTATTGCCTCAAGTGTTTAAAATAGATTTACCAGAACCCTTAATAGCAGAAGTAGAAAAATGCAAAGACAATAAGGCAGCTAGACAAGTTGGTGTAGAGTGGTGTATTCAACAATCAAAGGAATTAAGGGCTGCTGGTGTACCAGTGTTGCATTATTATTCTATGGGTAAAAGTGATAATATAAAAGCTATCGCATCAAAAGTATTTTAATTATTCTATTACCTTTGGATTTCGTTTTTAAGCCAACCTAGTGAATTTTTTTTTAACCTACTTATTACTCTTGAATTGTATTTTGGCATTTGCACAAGACGCAGGAAATCAATCTTCAGTCGATATTAATTATTTTAAAGGAAATATTACGCTACATAATAATGAAGTATTACATTTAATTACTGGACATCCTGAAGGATTTATTATTAGTTGGAACAAAAAAACATTTGGTAGTGAACATTGGGGGCGGCACTATAATTTTCCAGATTACGGACTCTCATTTAGCTATCAAGATTTTAACAATAGCGTATTAGGGAAAAATTATGCGCTGCACGCTCATTATAATTTCTATTTTTTCAAGCGTAATTTTATGTTGCGTATAGGTAACGGGTTAGCTTATAATACGAATCCATATCATAAAATTAATAATAATAAAAATATTGCTTTTGGGTCTCGATTTTTGAGTAGTACTTTTTTAATGTTTAATTATAAAAAGGATAGAATTTTTGATAAAATTGGATTTCAGTCCGGATTAACATTTACTCATTATTCTAATGCTAATGTTAAAGGTCCAAATAAGGGTTTAAATTCTGTAACGTTTAATTTGGGTTTAACCTATAGTTTGAATGAAAATGTCCCTGAAGATTTAATAACAAAAGTTAATGAGAAGTTTACCCAGCCCATTAAATATAATTTTGTTTTTAGAAGCGGATTAAATGAAAGTGATGTCATTGGTAGCGGTCAATTTCCATTTTACATATTTTCAGCATATGCAGATAAACGTGTAAGTTATAAAAGCGCTTTTCAATTTGGAGTAGATGTGTTTTTATCAAATTTTCTAAAAGAATATATTAAGTATAATGCAGTTGCTTTTCCAGAGAAGAATGAAGATGGCAAAGCCGATTATAAACGCGTTGGGCTATTTGTTGGCCACGAATTGTTTATAAGTAAAACATCAATCATAACACAGTTTGGCTATTATGCTTATTTCCCATACGATTTTGAAGGGCGTACGTATATAAGAGCGGGTCTGAAACGTTATTTTGGGAAGCAATGGTTCGGTGCTATTACTGTCAAAGCTCATGGTGCTGCAGCAGAAGCTGTCGAGTTTGGGATAGGAATAAGGTTGTAAAATGAGAAAAATAACTTACATATTAGTTTTTGGTCTGTTTCTAGCTTGTTCAAGCGAAAATGCTAGTGATTGTTTTCAGACTGCAGGTAAAATTATTCAGCAAGAAGTAAATGTCTCAAATTTTGAAAAGATTTTAGTAAATCGAGATATTGAGTTGATTATTTCGCAAGGTGCAGAACAGTATATAGCTATTGAAACAGGTGAAAATTTATTGAATGATGTTGAAGTGATAGTAGTTGGGAACGAGCTGCAATTAACGGATAATAATACATGCAATTTTGTTCGCGATTACGGGATTACAAAGATATACATAACAGCTCCCAATGTTACAGAAATAAGAAGCTCTACACAATACGAAATTTCTTCTCAAGGCGTTTTGAACTATAATAATTTAAAATTAATTTCTGAGGATTTTTTGGAGCCAGAAGCTTTTACAGTTGGAGATTTTAGGCTAAACATAAATTCAGATAAATTAGATGTAGTTGCAAACAATTTGTCTTCATTCTATATTTCTGGAACGGTGGAAAACTTATATGTTGGCTTTTTTGCAGGAGTAGGGCGTTTTGAAGGACGAAATTTAGTAGCCCAGCATGTTGATATATTTCATAGAGGGAGTAATAATATGATTGTAAACCCACAGCAATCTATTTCTGGTGAACTTCGCGGTGTTGGTGATGTTATTGCAGTAAACCAACCGCCTATTGTTACTTTAGAGCAATTTTATACTGGAAGACTTATTTTTGAGGATTAATTGGTATTAACTTGTCAGCTCTCTAAACAAACTTTCCAAACTTGCATTTTTTTGATTGAGCTGCAATATCTTTAAGCCATTATCATGCGCGAAATCAAAAACATGAGAACGCATATCTTTGGTGGTTTCAAAAGTGATTTCATACATAAAATCATAAGTATTTTCTACCATTTTTACTTTTGGGAGTTGCTTTAAAAAGGCTTCTTCAATACGGTAGTCAAATTCTACAATAACGGTTTGTTCTTTGCTGTTTCTTAAATCTTGCAATTTTTTATCGGCCACAATTTCACCTTTATTAATAATAATAACACGGTCGCACATAGCTTCAACTTCCTGCATAATATGAGTAGATAGAAAAACCGTTTTTTCTTTGCCTATACTTTTTATTAAATGTCTTATATCAACCAATTGGTTAGGGTCTAGGCCTGTAGTGGGCTCGTCTAATATTAACACATCAGGATTGTGCAATAAAGCATTTGCTAGCCCAACACGTTGTCGGTATCCTTTAGAAAGTTGATTAATAGTTTTGTGAGCTTCAGGTGAAAGCCCCGTGAGTTCAATAACATCATCAATGCGTTGCTTGCTTATATTATGAATATTTGCGTTAAACCCTAAATACTCCTCAACATACATGTCTAGGTATAAGGGATTATGTTCTGCTAAATACCCAACACTTTCCTGTACTTTTTGTTTATTAGTCGCTACATCATGTCCATTTACAATGGCATTTCCTTCAGTAGCTTTAATATATGTTGTTAATATTTTCATCATTGTAGATTTACCAGCGCCATTCGGTCCCAAAAAACCAACAACCTCAGGTTTTTTTACTTCAAAAGACACGTTGTTTAGTGCTTTTTGTTTTCCATAAATTTTGGTAAGCTGTTCAACTTTTATAGACATGATAAAAAATTTTAATCAAAAATAAACATTAAATAATTTAAACAGAGTATTCCTTCTGAATCTTTAAAACTTTGGCTAAAACCTTAAAAAAAAGGAATTAGAATTTTGATTTGCTAAAATATTATTTACATTAGCCAAATCATTATTAAGATGACAGCAACAAATTTTACATATCACAACTGGTTTTATTTCTTTTTTAGCAAAAGAAACGAGATGTTATATATGTAATTTATATCTATAAATTAAAATGTAAGTCTCGATGTAAATCGGGACTTTTTTTTTGACTATGATTAAATCAGTAGCCATTCAAGGTGTAAAAGGATCAAACCATTATATTGTGTCACAACAATATTTTGACAAGCATATCTCTGTTAAAGAATGCATGTCTTTTGATGGTGTAGTTGAGAGCCTAATTAATACAGAGAGTGATGCAGCAATTATGGCCATAGAGAATTCTATTGCCGGGTCTATTATACCAAACTATGCGTTAATAGATGAACATCATTTGCACATAGTAGGAGAAAAATATTTAGATATACAACATAATTTAATGGCATTGCCTGGTCAAAATATCAGTGAAATAAAAGAAGTGTATTCTCACCCTATGGCATTATTACAATGTAAAGAGTTTTTTAAAGAACACCCGCATATTAAATTAGTTGAAGACACAGATACTGCTGAGGTTGCAAGACGTATTCATGAAGGACAAGTAAAAAATATTGCAGCAATAGCGAGTGGTTTGGCAGCCGAAATTTTCGAAATGAATATTTTAGCAGAAAGTATTCAAACCATTAAGCACAACGAAACGCGTTTTGTCATTGTGAAACGGGAAAATCATGAAATTTCTGAAAGCGAAATTAATAAGGCCTCGTTAAAGTTTGAGTTATCTTCTAAACGCGGAAGTTTGGCAACAATACTTAATGTTATGAGCGATTGCAAACTGAATTTAACAAAAATACAGTCTTTACCAAAAATTGAAACACCTTGGTTTTACGCTTTTTTTGTAGATGTTACTTTTGAGAATTATCAAGACTATAAAAAAGCCCAATCTATTATAGAAATTATGGCAACAGATTTTAAAGTACTTGGGGAATATAAAAATGCAAAGCTATGATTGAAGTTGCTAACAGATTGCATACCGTAGAAGAGTATTATTTCTCTAAAAAACTAAGAGAAGTTAACTTGCTTAAAGCCGCTGGTGCTCCAATAATTAACTTAGGTATTGGAAGTCCAGATTTGCAGCCGCCTCAAAAAGTGGTGTCTGCTATTGCAGATAGTTTTCAGGACTCTAACGCCCATAAATACCAGAGTTATCAAGGACTTCCTGAGTTAAGAGATGCGATGGCGCAATTTTATAGAGAGCAATTCCAAGCGCATTTAAGTCCAATGACCGAGATTTTACCTCTAATGGGAAGTAAAGAAGGTATCATGCATATTTCTATGGCATACTTAAATGAAGGCGATGAGGTTTTAATTCCTAATCCGGGATATCCTACTTATCAATCGGTAACAAAATTACTTGGAGCAAAGTCAGTTTTTTATGAATTGGATGCTAAAAGCAATTGGTTACCTGACCTTTTGGCTTTAGAAAAATCAGACCTGTCAAAAGTGAAATTAATGTGGTTAAATTATCCGCATATGCCAACCGGAGCTCATGCCAGTTTTAAAATGTATGAAGCGTTAGTAAGTTTTGCAAAGCGGAATGATATTTTATTAGTTAATGATAATCCTTATAGCTTTATTTTAAATGATTCTCCAAAAAGTATTTTAAAAGTAAAGGGCGCCAAAGATGTTTGTGTTGAGCTTAATTCGCTTAGTAAAACCTTTAATATGGCAGGTTGGAGAGTAGGGATGGTTTTGGGAGACGAAAAGCATATTAGTAATATTTTAAAAGTAAAAAGTAATATGGACTCTGGTATGTTTTATGGCATTCAAAAAGGAGCTATTGAAGCTTTAAAATGTACAAAATTGTGGTATTTGAGTTTAAATAGTGTTTATGAACAACGCCGACAGCTTGTTTGGGAATTGGCAGATGCTTTAAATTGTACCTATAACAAAAATGCCTCTGGACTTTTTGTTTGGGCAAAATTACCAGCTTTTGTTAAAGCAGAAGAGTTTATAGATGTGGTTTTAAAAAACAATCATATTTTTATTGCACCAGGGACTATTTTTGGTAGTAAAGGCGAAGGGTATATACGGTTTTCGTTGTGCGCTTCTACCGAAGAAATAGAAGAGGCAATAGCAAGAGTGAAATAAGTAAACAGTTGGCAGTATTCAGTCAACAGTTTTTGTAATAAAGATTAAATAAAATAATAATTCTTCCCCAAGGGAAGATGTCTTTAAAAGACAGATGGGAATGAAAAATATATACATAATAGGAGTTGGATTGATAGGCGGGAGTTTGGCATTAGATTTTAAAAAATTAAACCCAGAGGTTACTATTTATGGTATAGATAAAAATGAAGACTATCTCGATATTGCTTTAGCTGATAACATTATAGATCAAAAGGCAACGTTAGAAGATATCGTAAATGCCAATTTAGTTATTGTTGCAATTCCAGTGGATGCTACGGTGAAGGTACTGCCAAATATTTTAGATTTAGTTTCGGATGACGCATTGGTAATTGATGTTGGTTCTACCAAAGAAGATATTTGTTTAGCCGTTAAAAATCATCCTAAACGCAGGAATTTTTTAGCCACTCACCCTATCTCTGGTACTGAGTTTTCTGGGCCTAAAGCTGCGATTAATAATCTGTTTCAAAATAAAACGAATATTATTTGTGAAGTAGAAGAAACAACATTCAAACTTCAAGAGAGAGCATTAAAACTGTTTGCAGCTATTGGGATGCGCATTAGGTACATGAAACCAGCATCTCACGATAAACATATCGCATACATGTCGCATTTATCGCACATAAGTTCTTTTATGTTAGGGAAAACCGTTATTGAAAAGGAAAAAAATGAGCGTGATATTTTTGATATGGCAGGCAGTGGATTTGAATCTACAGTGCGATTAGCAAAAAGCTCACCTGAAATGTGGACGCCTATTTTTGAGCAAAATAAAACAAATGTTATTGAAACATTAGAAGAATATATTAATAATTTGACGCATTTTAAAGCACTTATGAAAAGTGATGATTTTGATGCTATTTACAATGAAATGAAAAACACAAATCATATTAAACAAATTTTGAACGGAATCGCTTAAGCGACATAATTAAAAGGAAATGGAAAATAAGAAAGAAATGAGAAACTGGTTGGAAGATTTAAAATTAGATCATCCTTTAGTTATAGCAGGACCATGTAGCGCAGAGACAGAAGAGCAAGTATTAAAGATAGCACATGAGCTAAAAGATACCGATGTTAGTTATTTTCGAGCAGGGATATGGAAACCAAGAACACGACCAGGAATGTTTGAGGGTGTTGGTGCTTTAGGTTTAAAGTGGTTGCAAAAGGTAAAAGCAGAGACCGGAATGAAAACATGTACAGAAGTTGCAAACGCAGCTCATGTAAAGTTGGCTATAGAACACGATATAGATTTATTATGGATTGGTGCACGCTCAACGGTAAGCCCTTTTATTATGCAAGAAATTGCAGATGCTCTACAAGGAACAGAAAAGACGGTATTAGTAAAAAATCCTGTAAATCCAGATTTAGCATTATGGTTAGGAGGTATTGAAAGATTATATACTGCCGGAGTTAAGAATTTAGGAGCTATTCACAGGGGGTTTTCTACTTACGAAAAATCAAAATACCGTAATAATCCAGAATGGCAATTAGCTATTGAATTTCAAGACAGGTTTCCTGATTTACCATTAATTAATGACCCATCGCACATAACAGGTAAGAGAGATATGGTATTTGATATCTGTCAAACAGCATTAGATTTGAATTTTGATGGTTTGATGGTCGAGACACATTGCGACCCAGAAAACGCTTGGAGTGATGCTGCGCAGCAAGTAACGCCAAGTAGTTTAGTGCAAATAATGTTGGATTTAAAGATAAGAAAAGTAACAGATGATGAAGCTGAATATAAAAGTGCGTTAAGCAATTTAAGAGCGCAAATAGATGTTGTAGATAATCAAATTATTGAACTGCTTGGAAAACGTATGAAAACAGCAGATGGCATTGGGAAGCTTAAAAAGAGTAAAAATGTAGCGGTTTTACAATCTAAACGATGGAATGAGATTTTAGGTAAAATGGTACTAGAAGGGGAAAGCCATGGATTAAGTGAGGAGTTTGTTTTAAGAATGTTTAAAGCTGTTCATCAAGAATCTATTAGTCACCAAGAAAAAATATTTAAACAAAAATAAAAAAGGCTCGCCAATGGCGAGCCTTTTTTGTGCTTTTATTTTGTATAAGGTATTCTTCTTGATACTTTTCTCATCAGAATATTAATTAAATCTTGAGCGTCTGAGCCAAGAGATCCTTTTATTTTCTTATGATAATTTACAACTAATTCGTCGTCAGTGGTACTCATAAAGTCCATATTCATTGTTGCACTACTTGTAGCAAATAGACCTCCGGTTAAAACGGCAAGCCCAATAGCTGCGCCATTCGACATAGGTTTAGATGTTTCAAAAGTGCCAGTAATAATTGTTTCTACACCTAATATTTTTCCCAATTCGCTTGGTAAATATTCGTCATAAGAATGGATGTCAATACCATTTTTTTTCAATAAGGCATTTGTTCTCGCGGGGTTTTGCACATTAACCAACATAGAACCTCTTTTCTTTCTTGTCAAAAACCAAGTATGCATTCCTTTTTGGATGTCTAATGATTCATTCTTATTCATTTCTACAATCTGCTCTGTAGTGAAATCTTTGAGTTGCTTAGGTCTAAGTTTTACTTGTACTCTTAAGGGCAATATGGCAATTGTTTTAGTCCCAGAAACATAAGCTTTGGCATCTGGATGAACGTAAAGTTTAGTTTGCGCAAAACTGTTGCTAATAATTGTAAAAAATAGAACAAATTTCAATAAATTTTTCATGTTGTAGTATGGGTTTTTAAAAATTAAGCTGCGAATATAGCTTTTTTTTGTGTAAGAAAAAGTTTATGTTAATAAATTTAAAACAAAAAAAGGCTCGCCATTGGCGAGCCTTTTTACATATAGTTTTTTACTAATTTGCTGGGATAGAGAAATCAAAAACAGATTGATTCGTACGGCCCTGAGGCACTTGTCCTTGGTAAAGAAAAGCGTATTCTCCAGGCTCAAGATTATCAAACGTTACCTTAAATTTATTAGACTCAATTTCTTCTATATTAAATGGTAATGCAAACTTAGGGTCAATACCATCTTGGCTAGATACCCAACTCTTTTTGCCAACAATAACTTGTCTGGTATTTTTACGTTCTTTAACCGTAAGTTTTACCAATACAAATTCGTTTGGAGAACTTGCTGTTCTAAACCACCAGTTTAATAATCCTGCAGAATTGCCTTGAGAGGTTTGTAAATTATCAACTTCGGTTACAGATGGATCAAAAACGAAGGTGAATTCAAGTGGTCTGGAGAGTACATTATTAGATCTTGTTTTTGGAAGTACAGCTCTTTTTTTTGAATTAATAAGCCCAGAGACTAATTTTTGTGCAGCCGAATTAGAACTTGATCCAGAAAACACTGTTGGTGGTAAATGTTTTTGCTCGCCATCTTTTAAATAGTAAATGCCTGTTCTTGATTTAGTGTTATGCTTAGATTTCTTCATGATTAAGCTAATAATATTTGAAGAAACATTGGCCTTTTTTAATTTACTAAGTTCTGCAATAGAAGTGCCAAATTTTACATCCGAAGAATTTATTTTTTCAATAATAACAGCATCTTCAAATCCCAATTCAACCATTTGAATTACGGATTCGTTTGTTATAGTTTCTTGGGCAAAGTTATTTGTAGAACAAATAAATAAAGTGAATAGTAAAGCAAGATTAATTTTTTTCATCTTATTTAAAGTTAATGGATTAGGTCAACTAAAGTACTAAATTTTAGTAAGAAAACATTTGTTTTTAGACTGAATGGAATGGTTTTGTATTTTGTGTTTAAGATTAAGTTACTATTATAAAACTTTCTTTGGGCGAAAATTATTATTTTAGGTTACTTTTGAAAATTCATGACAGGATTAGTATTTAAATCTACTGGAAGCTGGTACACCGTTAAAACCATTAATGGTAAGGTTTACGAATGCCGTATAAAAGGAAAGTTCAGGTTAAAAGGAATTAAGAGCACAAATCCAATTGCAGTAGGCGATTATGTAGATTTTGAATTAGAAACCAAGAATAATGAAGAAACGGGTGTAATTCATAAAATACATGAACGAGATAATTACATCGTTAGAAAATCTGTTAACTTATCTAAGCAAACACATATTATTGCGGCTAACGTCGATCAAGTGTTTTTATTAATAACGATTAATAACCCACCAACATTTACCAGTTTTATAGATCGCTTTTTAGTCACGGCAGAGGCTTATGACGTAAAAACAGTATTATTGTTCAATAAGATTGACACTTATAATGACGATACACTATTAGAAGTTAAATTTTTGGCTGCCTTGTATAGGAAAATTGGTTACGAGTGCATTGGGATTTCAGCAAAAACAGGCAAAAATATTGATAAGGTTAAACAGCTAATGAAAGATAAGGTTAGTATGTTTACAGGTCATTCTGGTGTGGGGAAATCAACCTTAGTAAATGCCATAGAACCTGATTTAGATTTAAAGACTAAAGAAATTTCTTTGCAGCACTCGCAAGGGCAACATACTACAACTTTTGCCGAAATGTTTGAACTTAGTTTTGATGCTAGAATTATTGACACGCCTGGTATAAAGGGATTCGGTGTAGTAGATATGGAGAAAGAAGAAGTGGGCGATTATTTTCCAGAATTTTTTAGATTAAAACAAGATTGCAAATTCAATAATTGCGTACATGTTAATGAACCCAAGTGTGCAGTAAAAGAAGCCCTTGAGAATGATGAAATTGCATTTTCACGCTATAGAAGTTATCTTCAAATTTTAGAAGGTGAAGACGAGCATTATAGAACAGATAATTTTGAAAAAGAATGAAGGCCGTAATTCAGCGTGTTTCACATTCTAGTGTAACAATTGATGGGCAAAAAGTAGCGTCTATAAATAAAGGTCTGCTAATATTTTTAGGGATAGTAAACGAAGATACTCAAGACGATATTAATTGGTTAGCCAAGAAAGTGTCTAACCTTCGCGTTTTTGGAGATGAATATGGTGTAATGAATAAATCTTTGATTGATTATGATGGTAATGCCATTGTTGTGAGTCAGTTTACCCTTCATGCTAATACCAAAAAAGGCAACAGACCAAGTTATATTAAAGCGGCCAAACCAGATGTTGCTATTCCTCTGTATGAAGCATTTGTAAAGCAACTGGAATTGGAGTTAGGTACGCAAGTACAGACAGGTGAGTTTGGAGCAGATATGAAAGTTGAACTGCTTAACGATGGCCCAGTAACTATTATAATAGACACTAAGCAAAAAGAATAATGGCATCATTATTTGGGCATGGGATTGTTGGTTTTACTTTGGCAAAGCTTATAGACACAAAACAAGCTAAATTGCTTGTGTTTCTAGCAATAAGTTCTGCAATACTTCCAGATTTAGACGTTATTGCCTTTAACTTTGGGATTCCTTATTCACATCCTTTTGG
>Ga0316205_10002187_pt1 | contig 21112 bp, 15 predicted proteins | sample 3monthpyrite_MG_FD_204941 | JGI IMG/M metagenome (GOLD analysis project Ga0316205, IMG submission 204941) | Microbial mat bacterial communities from mineral coupon in-situ incubated in ocean water Damariscotta River, Maine, United States -... | ecosystem: Environmental > Aquatic > Marine >... | reverse complement strand
ACCCGCATTGCTGAATTGCTGAAAACTATGTATATCAGACACATTATTCATCTCGCCCATATTTAAAATTTGGCCTGAAAGCCCACCATCTATAACACTGTAATTATTAAACATCCCATAGTTATTAATCATCGAGTTATTACTAATATTTAAGGTATTCAAATTTAATAATTGTGAACCATTATTAAATGTGCCGGTATTGTTTATAACTAACCCAGAAGGTGTGTCGAAGCTACCATTATGATTAAATTCGCCAGCATTGTTTAACGTAATAATTTCACCAATGTCAGCCTGAATAAATCCATCATTATTAAATAGACCGCTGTTATTTAATTCTGGCGCTACAGGATTACCTGTAAGGGCATTAAATCCACTACTGACATTTAATACTGCCTGGTTATTAAAAACACCCTGATTATCAAGAACACCCTGTACATCCAATCTACCGCTAAAGGTATTATTAAATACACCTGTTGTTGTATTCAGAAGTTCACCCGTAACAGAAACCAAACCTCTATTTTCGAAGGTGCCCGAATTTTGTAGATACTCTAAACCCAATAAGTCGGAGTTATTGTTAAATACACCGGAATTATCCACGCTATCGTCCTGGGGACCCCACCCATTCAAGACAAGCCTGTTATTATTATTGAATATACCTGAGTTATTAAGGTCTAGCATTCGATCGACAGTGAATGTTCCGTTATTATTAAACTCACCCGAGTTATTTAATTCAAACCCATCACTTCCACTCGAATAAATAGCCCCATCATTGTTAAAGACACCGCTATTGCTCAGCCTTGCAGCTACAGGCCATCCTGTCTCACGATTAAATCCTTCATTTATATAAAGATCAATTTGATTATTAAACTCACCTCTGTTATCTAAAACCCCTAACACATCAACAAAAAATCCATAGAAATTATTATTGAATACACCTGTCGCAGTATTCAACAGCTCATCCATAACAGAAACTGAAGCATTATTTTCAAAGGTGCCCGAGTTTTGCAGAGAATCAACACCCGTTAAATCTGAGTTATTGTTAAATACACCAGAATTAACCAAACTACTTTCAATGGAAAAGAAGGATGACAACGAGCCACCTAAATCAAGTAAGGCGTTATTGTTGAATATACCAGAGTTATTTAAGGCTAAAAATCCTTCAACATTGATATTCCCACTATTATTAAACACTCCACTATTATTTAATCTTGCAGATTCAAACATGCCTGTTAGGATATTGTAGCTTTCAGCTAAACGTAGCTCGCCCAGGTTATTATTAAATACACCTGTCGCAGTATTCACCAGCTCACCATCAATAGACACTAAACCATTGTTCTCAAAGGCACCCGAGTTTTGCAAATAGCCTACACCCAATAAGTCCAGGTTATTGTTAAATACACCGGAATTAATCACGCTATCAACCTGAGAATTCCATATATCTAGGTTAATCACTCCATTATTATTAAACTCACCCGAATTATTTAGAACGGCCCCTTCACTTGCAGACGTATAGATATTCCCATCATTGTTAAAGACTCCACTATTGCTCAACTGCGGAGCTTCATACAAACCTGTATCAGGGTTAAACCTCTGATTGATATAAATGTCTCTCTGGTTATTAAACTCACCCCTGTTATCTAAATCGCCTGCAACTTCAACAAACAATCCGGTGATATTATTAAATATACCTGTCGCTGTATTCACTAGTTCGCCATAAACAGAAACTGAAGCATTATTTTCAAAGTTACCCGAATTTTGTAAATATTCTACGCTTGATAAATCGGCATTATTTTGAAATGTACCCGAGGTTTGTAGATACTCTACACCTGATAAAGAGGCATTATTTTCAAAGGTACCCGAGTTAAGCACGCTACCATCTCGACTATAACCGCTTAATTCAAGGTTGGTATTACTATTAAACAAACCAGAGTTATTAATAACTGTTCGCCCAAAACCACGGATAGTACCGTTATTATTAAATTCACCGGAATTAAACAGCTGTAGCCCTTCATCCCCTGAATTTATAATTTCACCTGAATTATTAAAAACACCGCTATTATTTAATTCAGGCGCTATCAGCATTCCAGTAACAGGGTCGTATTGACCAAAAGAGACAAATGACTGGTTATTAAACTCTCCACGATTATCCAATGTGCCAATCATCTGAATATTTGAATTAATAGCATTATTAAAAACACCTGCCTGGGTATTCATCAAGCTTCCAAACACAGAAACAATACTATTATTTTCGAAAACGCCTGAAGTCTGCAAGCGTTCAATCCCCATTACTCCAGCATTATTAACAAATGTTCCTGAATTAATAATACTGTAACCTCCCTGCGGCATGCCTATAACACTGTTTGAATCAATTAATGAGTCATTATTAAATATGCCTGAGTTGTTGATGGTCATACTCTCAGTTGAAAAAAAACTGCCATTGTTATTAAACTCACCGGAGTTGTTCAGTGTATTACCAAACCCCATATCAATTGAACCATTGTGATTGAAAGTCCCTGCATTATTTAAGTCACCGTACATTTGAATCGCGCCACCCGGAAGCATGCCAGGTGCAACGTTATTAAACACACCAGATAGCTGGTTATTTAGCTCATAAGAGATAATATTTCCGTTATTATTTATTACACCACTGCTATCAATTATCGCGGTAATACTTCCTGTGTTATTAATTATATTCGAGTTGCTGATTTGTCCTTGCTCAGCATTACCAACATCATAGATAAATCCCTGATTATTGATCACACCTGTATTAGTGAAATTTGAACCACCATTCAAATATATTTGATCAAAGTTATTGAAATTAGCAAAATTATTTAAATCGGTGCCAAAATCAAATTGCATAGCTCCTAAATTTTCAAAATCACCTGTGTTTGTTAACTGGCTACCGTACTGAAAAATCATGCCGATATTGTTTCTGGCTAAACCTGAATTATCAAAACTGGAAAACTCCCGATTAACAAGGAAGACCATATTTTCAAAGGTACCCTGATTATCAATAAAATCAAAATTATCCCTGGATTGGTTTATGTAAGTCTCACCCGGCAAAACCGTTACTGCAGCAAATGCCGTGTTTGTGATAAGAGAGGAAGTAAGAGAAGAAATTGCAACATACAAAGGCAGGTGCCAGCTTGGCTTGATCATTTAAAGCTCCAAAAAATCAGTATCAATTTTATTTTTATTTTTATTTTTATTTTCAAACAATTAAGCATACTAAGATTGCACAATGCATGCCATTACCGCATATTATTAATATGTTTTATTTTTCAATGAGTTAAAGACCATTGATATAAGAAAAACATTTTTAGTTCATTTCTTTGTATATTATTTCGACATCGCGTTAAGAATGTCGACAATTATTTTCTAATATACTTATATTTATTGCGCCTGAATAGGCTAAGACCGTAATTGAACAAACTGTTAACAATTTTTAGCTACTTTTATCGCCCCCTACCTTTAGAGTAGAGAGCCAGCCTATATTTCCTAAACCAAACATTCAAAGGTATTATTTAGCTGCACTTTTAAAATTATCAGCTCTTTTTAAAACCATACTGATACCTTCATACTCTTCATTGTCGGCTTTCACCAATAAAGCTCCACGGGTAAACCTGTCACGCAAATTTGACATTGCTCCCTGACCTTCCTGAGATAATAACTGCTTCGCAATTTTAGACTTCAGATTAGGCGTGATGCCAGCACCAGCCGTGAATGCCTGATTCGGATACGGAAGGTGAGTATGTACTGCTTTTGTTTTTTTCAGGTCGGGATCAAACTTTTTGTGATTTGTTTTTGGCAAAACAGTGGCCACACACTTACCTTCTACAACTGCATTAAACCCACCTTTCCAACCCTTAGTAATAACATGAATCGGTTCTTTTTCCGGGTTAGAGTAATGACTCATCATTGTTAACATACCAAAATTAGGTGATTTTGGCGCACAAACTTTTTTACCAATCAAATCATCCAGATTATTTATACCTGAGTCATTTTTTGCTATAACGCGCCAGATATGCAATTGAGGCAACTTTGCCACAACATCGTGCTGGATATACTCAATTCGCCAACTAACAAAATGCGGACCGTCAAACACCAGGTCATACTCTTTATTTTGCATGCCACGACTATATTCAGCCCAGCTTGCTGGTTGCCTGTATATAAAACGCTCACCTGTCGATTCAGTTAAAAAATCAGCGATAGGTTTATATATTTCAAGCCCCCTTTCAGGGCTCTCTCTTGGCGGAGCGGTAAACAAATAATCAGATAAAGCTTCTATGGGATAAATTAACGCTAATGACAACAGTGTAATTAATTTAAAATTAATTCTTAACATTGTTTTTCTCCAGTATAACCAGCAAATATTCGAGATTTAAGCAGCAGACCTTGATTTAATCTCGTCCAACAATTTAGACTGCCGTTCTCTTCTTTTTTTATCTTCTTCGTCCACTTTTGACATATTATCCATTTTCTGTTTTTTATTCTGCATATTAAATGAGTCAATATCCGCTTTCTCAAATTTCTGCTCTTTGCCTATGGTAACAAAATCCCGTTCATAACCCAGGCAATCAAGCATTGTACCTGCTACAGACTCAAATATTCGCACATCTTCTTCAGACATTTCCTTTTTATATTTTTTGCTATTATTGGTCAAAATGGGGCTGGTAACATTACCCCAGAGCTCACTTGATTGTGCCGCATTTTTAGCTTCTTTTGTTTTATGAAAATCAAGCATTTCTGGAACATATTTAGCCCCTAAAAAAGCACAAAGCGCTCTTGCTGACTGCTCAGGATTTTGAGTTAGCTCTTCATAACTAATAGAATGAAAATACTTTGCATTAACAGAAGCTTTTAAATTCAACGCAAGAGCTTGAGTGTCAGCCCAGTCTTTAGCTATATTGTAAATATGTTTTTCACCAACCACTGCCTTTTGAAATGACAAAGCCACATCTCGACCATCGCGGTATAAATAAATAAATTTGGGATGATTATAATAGTTTTTAATTTCATCGATATATTTTATATTTGCAAGACTTTTACAACACCATGTTTTAGCATTTTGTGCTTCAGCATAAACGTCATATACCACATTATAAACTGCCATTAAACTTCTTTCTGTTGCTTGTGAAGCTATGCTTGCTCTGTCAAAACTAACACCACTCCACTCAACCGGATTTAACTCAACAAGTCTACAGACATCATCAACCAGAACTTTAAAATTTTCATCATTATTAAGGTCACCATATCCACTTATTAAAGGGAACATGCGTTCAAGAATATGTGGTGGATGGGGAGACGCTATATCTTTAAGCTGATTTAACATTAATCTCAACAGGTTTGAACCAGATCGTTGCGTACCAATCATAAAAACAGGTTCCATTTTCTACTCCATAAAAGTTATTTTAATTAAAAATTAAGCTTCGATTTGCTCTGCAAACAGATAAGCTCGCTTGGAAAGTAATAATTCAGGTTCATGAAAACGCAATAAACCCAATCAGACCTGATGTAGGTATAATCCACACCACCTCTAATTTAAACTTGATAAGCGCAATTATTGATAACACGAAAATCCCGACGGTGATTGCATTTATTTCTGTCGACAAAGAAACAAAATAGGCTGCTGCTAAAATCATGCCTATCACCGCGCATCGAATACCTTTTAATATTGCTTTTAAATAAACGGACTCTTTTAACAGCTGTAAGTAATGAGCACATACAAGCATTAACATCGCAGGCGGTGTAAATATTCCAATTGTTGCCATCGTAGCACCAAATACACCGGCCACTTTATAACCAATAAATGTTGCACTTATTAGTATGGGGCCTGGCGTTATTTGCCCCATTGCAATTGCATCAATAAACTCCTGATGAGTGATCCAGTTATATGTTTCAACTACAGACTCCTGCATCAATGGAATAAAAACAAATCCACCACCAAATAAAAGCAAACTCATTCCGGAAAAAGTAGCCAGTAATTTACCCGCTATGAAATTATCAGAGCTCATATATGGAGTACTAATCAGCAATGCACACAGTGCAACAAACACCAGCATAATTATTGCTAATCGGTTAGAGCGTGAATCGCCTAAATTTAAACTCGACTCATCATTTTTAACTTGGACGGCATTTTCAGCACTTTTGAATAACAATAACCCTGCCAGCCCGGCACATACTATTATCGCCAGGGTGCTATAAAAACCACCAATTAAAACAAGCACAGCAACAGCAATTACCGCTATGGATAACTCACTAAAACCGGTTATAGATTTTTTACCCATTTTTATAACTGTAGCGATTATAATTGCAGCGACAGCAGGCAAAAAACCTTTAAAAACACTGTCTACTGCAGGCATATCGCCCCAGGTAAAATAGGCATAACTTAAGAATAAGATAAGAAAAAAAGACGGCAGAATCACAGCGACTGCACAGACAATTGCTCCCGCAAGTCCACGAATTTTATACCCTGCGTAAGCAACCACATTAACAGCAACAGGACCAGGCAGGATTGTTGCTAAAGAGATTCCATCAAGCATCTCTTCATCTGATAATAATTTTTTACGATCAACCAGATAATTTTGAACAACGGATATGAGGGCCATAAAGCCACCAAAAGCTGTACTACCTATTTTTAGAAATATCCAGAATAATGACCATAATGATGGTCGTGTCTGCTCAAGACACTCATTGGCGTTAACACTCATAACATAACCTACAGTACTATATAAACACCCTAAAAATAAATATAAAAGAATTATAAAGTATTTATATAACGAAATTAAAAAGCATACTTCATCGTCAACACTAGTATAGGCATTACTCCTACAAAACATACATTAATTACTAACAAAGGGAATTTTTCCTATACTCCCCACTAGAATAACAGCCTCTCCCCAAATAAAACTCAGAATATGCCTTAAAGATTGATATAAGGAATTTTTCCTATCCAAATTTTGAAAAAATCATATATTATTTTTAGTAGGCAATTCTATAAGTCTAACTTATAACATTTGTTTGTTGTAACGCAGTGACGGGTGAGTTTATGAAGAATCGATTAACAAGTACTAATCAGGTAAAATCAAGTGACGTAGTATGGAGTGAAGTTAGTGTTACTAAAGACCGCAGAGACAACCTGAATAAACAGAGGTCTGCCGTAATATGGTTTACAGGCCTGTCAGGCTCAGGCAAAACCACCATAGCCAATGCATTAGAGCAGCGGCTTCATAAAGAATCTTTTCGGACTTATCTTCTCGATGGGGACAATGTACGACACGGCTTAAGTAATGATCTGGGGTTTAGCGACAATGACCGCACAGAAAACATACGACGTATTGGCGAAGTATCTAAACTCTTCATCGATGCTGGCGTTATGGTTCTCGCAACATTTATATCACCCTTTATTAACGACAGAAAATTTGTTAGAAATATCGTTAATGAAACAGAGTTCGTTGAGATTTATATTAAATGCCCTTTAAACACATGTGAAGATCGAGATATAAAAGGCCTTTACAAAAAGGCTCGTGCCGGGGAAATCAAACACTTCACAGGTATTGACTCTCCATACGAAGAGCCTGTTTCCGCAGAGTTAACAATTGACACATCCAAATTAAGTATTGATGAATCTGTGGAAGCTATTATCAACTACTTAGTCAAGCATTCTTATTTAGTTATTAATAGAAGGCAAAGAATCACTCAATTATTATTAAACCGCTTAACTGCCAGCGACAATACAATTTAATAAATTTATCCATAAAACCATCAGGCTTCAACTAATCCATTTCGTATCGCCAAATGTGTTAACTCAACAATATTTGATGTTTTGAGTTTATGCATGATACGTGTTCTATGGTTACTAACTGTTTTTGGGCTCAGGTGCAAATCAACTGATATTGTTGTTACAGTCCTGCCTTCTGCGAGCAAACAGAATATTTCAAACTCTCGCTCCGTCAATCCTTTAATTTTATCTTCTTCTGAGACATAGGATTCCTGACGGCTTGATTCACATATATCCGCACTAAGATAGTGCTGGCCTTTTATTACCACATTAACCGCTTTAACAAGTTCCTCAGCCGCACTACGTTTTGTTAAATAACCCGTAGCACCTGCAAGAGTCGCTCTTGTCACATATGCAAGATCATCTCTCATACTTAGAACTAATATTTTAGCGTTTCTGTCTTTTGCATTAAGATGCCTTAAACCTTCTAATCCACCCATTCCCGGCATCATTAAATCCATAATTACCGCATCAGGTTTATAATCTCCATAAACCTTACAGGCTTCTTCGGCTGAATCTGCTTCAAGAATTTCATAATCAGCATCACTTTCAAGTAAATATCTGAATCCCGCTCTTACGATTGCGTGATCATCTACTAATAAAAGTCTAGTTTTCTCTGTATTCAACTTCATACATAGCTCCTGAGAGTAGGTTAATATACCAATACCCTCTTATGTTTGAGACATTTCAGATTTATCTATCTTTTATCATTTGGTTTGCTATCGACAAAAATACTATTAACTTAATAATACCCGTGAAAATAGTTTACTTACATCTATTATTGGCACAATATCGCCGGCCTTAGACTTAAAGCTCGATAGAGACACTTTTCGCCATTTATCAAAGTCACCTGTTAACTGACATTGCTGTCCATTGGTTACTTTCGCCTGAACCGGCGCATTGCTTAGCTTAAGTCCACCAAACTTATGCCCCCCCTGATCATCTTCATATACAACGATAGCAACCACGCCTGTGTTATCTGCTTGTATATCTGATGTTGACCAGGACGCCAAACTCATTACAGGCACTATATTACTATTCCATAATACAACATCCTTACAATATTCGGGGGCCTGAGGTATAGACACATAATCAGGTTTATCAATTATATGAATAAGTTCAAATTGACCTATCGCCACATTAACAAGCCTGTCCACTTGTAGCAACCAGGCAGTAACTCCATTATCATCAGTATTCATATTTAATGCTCACTGAAACAACTATTTTAGTTTATTAATATATTCATTTAAACATACCGCATTGGTTACCATCCCTATCTTTCGAGCGCTTTCTGCATCTTTATAAAGACATAAATGGGTTAACGGGACTATATTATTATTCATACATATTGGTAAATTATGAAATTCAATATCACTAATTACAGCATTTGTAATTTCAAAACAAAGCAATGCAAACATTAGGTCATCATGCCTCAGTACCACACATTGAAACCTGTCTTGCGGTAAAGATCTATATATATCCATAGATTTAGAAAAACAATATACGGGAAGTTTTACCCCCTGCTTATGAATCACACCAAGATACTTCTCACTACCTTGATTAGTTTCAAGCTCATATATACTTTCAATTGAAGCTATTTCACTTTGCGGAACTATTAGCTCAATTCCGGCAAAAGACAAAATAGACACATGAAATTTTTCATCTTCTCTGCGCAGTTTATTTTTAAATTGCATATCTATCATATTATGCCGTCTTTAACGCAGAGCTAATCTGAGTAGCAAGTTCATCTTCTGCAAAAGGCTTAACCATATAATGATCAACACCTTTATCCATTGCCGCTTTACGATGCTTATCTGTTGATCTGGATGTAATCATGATAACAGGCATATCCTGGGTAGTTGAAGATGCTCTGATATGCCCCGTTAACTCAAGCCCATTCATACGCGGCATTTCCATATCCACTAAAACTAAATCTGGTTTTCGAACATCAATCAGGGATACCGCCTCCATACCATCTCTTGCTGTTCTAACTTGCAAGCCCAGATCTTCTACAAACTGAGCAAGGGATTTTCTGGCACTTAAAGAGTCATCAACCACAAGAACATATGGAAGCCTCTTTTCTACATGCTGTTCTACATTGTCCTTATTATAGCTAATCTCTTTAACCTGCCTGGATTGCATCAGCTCAGGTAAATCAATAACAGGAACAACACTACCATCACCTAAAACAGTAGCCCCAATAATACCGGGGATTTTTGGCATATATGGCCCCATCGATTTAACAACAACATCCCTGCTATCAATTACATCCTGCACAAGAATCGCTGTATGTGAAGCTGAATCATCTTTAACCAAAATTACCGGGCGATTATCACGATCACCACCTCTTCTGTCTTCGGGGATACTAAGCAAAGACTCAATCATTGAAATATTATAAAAATGGTCATCAAGCTTGAACATGGTTTCATTACCAACTTTCTGTAACTCGCCTAACCCGGAATATAAGATTTCTTCAATACCTCTGTTAGAAAACGCATATATATTTTCTCTAACACGGACCAAAAGAGAATGAACTGAAAATGAAGATATGGGTAAAGTAAGTAAAAACTGGCAACCCTGGCCTTCTGATGACTTTATTTCGATACTGCCTTTCAACTCACGTATCTTACTATTAACAACATCAAGACCAATACCACGTCCAGACATTTGGCTAACTTCAGATCGAGTGGAAAAACCAGGTTGTAGTATAAAGTTTTGTAAATTAACTTCAGACACTTCTTTTTCAGATTTGACTAATCCCAATGACACCGCCTTGGCGCTTATTTCAGATAAATTCAACCCTCTACCATCATCTGAAATTTCTATTGCTATCTGGTCACCTCTTTGTAAAAAAATCAGATTAATACGTCCATTAACACTCTTACCTTTAGCTATTCTTTCCTGTTTTTCTTCTATTCCATGACCTACCGAATTTCTAAGAATATGCATTAACGGTTCAATTAAACTATTCAATACCTCGCTATCCATATACGTCTCATTATCTTCTACAGATAACTCAACAGATTTCCCTGTTAGCCTGGACGCTTGTTTAACGCCTCGTTTCAATCTTGGCACAATAGTACTGATTGGAACCATTCTAGTTCTTAATACTAATTGTTCGTTTTCTTTTTGTAACTGCCCCTGATTAACAACTAAATTTTGTAATTCTAGAAAATCTTTTTCAAGAATCTGAGTCAATTCGATCGAGTCCGCTGCAAGCTCAACAAGCCTTCGACTCATTGAGTGCAACTCATGATACTGATCTAGTTCAAGCGGATCAAAACCATCATTACTTACATTGTTAGTCGATCCACTATTTGAAATACCCTGAACATCCACTATGTGTTCCAGATCAAATGAAAATTTTTGTAAACTTTGATCCTGTAGCTTTAGTCCTTTATACCTCACCTGAATAATTTTTATATATTCCTGAATTTGTGATGTCGATATTAAATTCTCACCAGCCAGCCTTAACAAATCATCAGCAAGTTTAGCCGGTACTCTTAGCATGTTTTCTATATTTACCGGGCCTTTAACGACTTCACTTATTTCTTTAACGTCATGCTTTTGTAATGGTTCAAGCGAATCAACTTCACTCTTTTTTTCTAAAACCGGGCCTAGTTCTGTAGCCCCTTCAATATCCAGTTTATTCGCCCAGTCTAATACAGATTGATAAACTGATTGCGCATTATCCGGCGGCTCATCTATACCAAGCAACGCTTCTGACATTGTTTCAAGACAATCAGCAGCATCAATTAACACTTCCAACAATTCACCAGCCGGTAATTTATTAGCTTTAAATTGAATTTCTAATATATCTTCTAAATTATGCGTAAGATTTGCAATACCCTTAACACCCACTACATTACCAGCACCTTTAAGTGTGTGTGCTATTCGTTGGGCTACTTCCAGATACTCTATATTATGTTGATCATATAAATTTTGTATAGCGACAGAAAACTCACCCGTTTGTACAGGCAAGTCTTGAAGCAGACCTTCAAGCAACTCCGGGTTCACATCTTCAGGCAAAACCAGAGACATATCTTCTGATGAAGCCACATTTTTTCTTATTTTCTTGTCTTCTTCTTTCAACTGAGGCTTAAGCAATAATGCCTCTAGCTCCACAGTGTCAACACCATTTAATAACTTAGGCCAGAAAGGCTCCTTAAGAAACTGAATAATCTCAGCGCATACGGCTTTATTACCAATATCATTTAAGTATGAGAGAATATAATCTGCCCACTGCTCCAGCATAGACAGCTGTTTATCTGTCAAGGGAGCTTCCTCTGTAGCTAACATATGAATATTTTTTGATATAATATCAGCTACATCAGATAAACCCTGCAAACCGATAAGGCCAATAGCATTGCTAATATTTTCGATTTGATCAGCCATTGACAGGAGATTGTCATTAAATTCTACTGAACCCTGCTGAGCCTTTTCTGGAATTGAGTCTTTATCCTGATTAAACTCAATTAATTCCTCTGCTATTAAATCAATCAGTTCTTTTTGTTCATTATTAACAACTATTGCGGTCTGGCCATCAGTCTCTTGTGAATCACCAACACCATCAGCAGTAAAGCTCGCAGCATCTGAACTAATATCTCCATCAACAAATTCATCTAGTGATAATTCTGTTTCAAAGTCATTAGATGCAAATTCTTCAGCTTCTTCTGAATCTCTTTCATAAAAGTCGGTTATATCAACTACATCGTCACCAGAACCAGCCTCTGAATCAAAATTATTGTTAAACTGATTAACTTCGGCTTCAAGTTCAGTAATTGATACATCTGGCACGCTCAAAACATCCTGATGCGAATCATTTAAAATTTCGGTTTTTTCAACATCCAGCTGTGCCTCTAATTCAACTGACAAATCAGACTCAATTTCATTTGTCTCTGCTGCAGAAGTATTTTCGTAAAATTGAGAAATATCTACTACGTCCTCAACAGTAAATTCATCTACTTCAGTTGCCTCATAATCAGATGTAATATTTTCAGCAGCATTTATAGAAACTTTATACTGATTTTCTAAAGTAGATACATCTATATCACAGTCATTGTTAAACTCTTGATTAGTGCAATTTTCTTTATCAGAGAGCTCATCATCAGACTGAACTTGCGAGCCAACAACACTATTACTTTTATCAAGTAAATGCTGAAGTAATGCCTTTTCCTCACCCTCATTAACGGGACGCACCCATTCTTTATTTTTAAAGTGGTTCAGAAGGTGTAAATCAGGAATCTTGCTTTCCGGTATAAATGCATACTCAGATAAAATTTCAGGTATTCTTTTTAGAAACGCACACTCACTTTCAATTAACGGCCTGTTATCATCAATTATTATATTCAGACCTTCGGAGAGAATAGTTGTCAGATCACTAAAGACAGCATGATTATAAGGTAACAGTAGTACGCATATTGATGAGAAGTACTCATCATACTCTTTTAATACGAGATTAGCGTTATCGCCTTCTACAGACAATCTTGATGACACTTCAAAGAGTGCATCAAATTGCTCCATACCCAGTTCACTATCTTCAATGTCAGAATCAATCATCTATGATACCTGTATAATTCAAGCCAATAAGTCATTCAGTATTAAACCAATCTATTAAACTGCCTGCTTTATTTCACTTGTTTTATACATCTCATCATCCTGTTCTTTGTTTGCACCCGGTAGTTTAAATATACCCACTATTTCTACCAGATCTTCAGAATAGCGCACCAGCTTATCCGCACTCTTAGTCTGCTCTAGTAATTCTCTACCTGTTTCTTCGGTGCTCTCTTTGATTTTTCTTGCACGAATTAACAACTGCTTACTTATATCAACCTGTTGTTCAGAACTTTTTGCAATATGCCTTACAGAGCCAATTAAGTCATTAGTTGCCTGCTGTGTGTGCTTCATGCTTTGACTGGCCTGGTTTGCTAATTGCGTACCCTCAGCTACCTGAGTTATTACTGTATTCATAATAGCAACAGTATCTGCAGTTTCTACTCGAATATTATTTACAACTGTCGATATTTCTGAAGTTGCTTCACGTGCATTCTCTGCGAGTCTTTGAACCTCATCAGCAACCACGGCAAAACCTCTACCTGCTTCACCAGCTGATGCAGCATGCATACTCGCATTCAATGCCAGGATATGAGTTCGTTCAGCGATACTGTTAATCAAACTTACTATTCCTGAAATTTCCTGTGAACGTTCACCCAGTCGTTTAATACGTTTCTCTGTTTCACTTATTGTATTTCGTATAGATTTGATACCGTCTACAGATGACAGCACAGCATCCAGTGCCTGTTGTGTATTGACACCTGTAATTTCAGCTTTTTTGTTAGCCTCCTCGGAATCAAGTGCAATTTCATTCATTGCCTTAACCGAGCTTTCCAGCATCAATGCAGTACTTTCAACTTCTTTTCTTTCTGTGTTTGCAACTGAGATTACCGTGTCAGATTGCTTCTTAACTAATAATGAAACATTAGCAACTTCAGATGAGGTCACCTGAGCTTCTTTCATGATTTTTGCAGTTTCTTTCGCTAATAAGTTTAACGAATCACTAATTGCACCTGTAATATCTTCTGACACTGGTATTTTCACAGCAAGATCTTTTTGTTGCGCAAGTTCACTAACAGCTCTAATTAATGAAATTACTGACTCATTCAGCTTATCACTTTCTTTTTCTGACTTAGCCATAGACGCCAATTTTTCATCTAGCAGCTTATCAAGTGCATTTGACAACTCACCTAATTCATCTTTACGATCAAGCCTTGCTCGCGCACTTAAGTCACCTTCGTTTACCTTTAAAACAGTATCCTGCAACACCTTCATTGGTTTAATAATACTTCTTGCAAGGAAAAACAGGCCTATTGATGCTGCAATCGCAATAAATATAAGTGTTGAAATAAAGAACGTAGTAATTTGATTACGTTTATTACTCGCATTTTCTCTTGTTGATGAGATTATTTCATTACTTATGCTTACCATTTTTGAGAATAAAGGTTCTATCTTTTTAACCGCTTTTTTTACCGACTTTTTCTGTGCGGCTAAAACAGATACCGTTTCAGACATTGACAGAAATATGTTCTTATAGTTTTCTAACGCCTTACGTATTTTCAATTTAACATCATCTGGTAGTTTAGAGCTCTTAGTACTGATTCTAAACGAACGTATCTCTTTAATAAGAGCATCGCTATACTTTGTTTCTTCGAAATTAATAAAGTCACTCAAATACTGGTTCATCTTAAGCAACGACCTGTCTAAAACAGGGACATCATGTTTTCTAAGTAAAAGTTCAATTCCTTCAGATGCTTGCCCCAATCTCATATTAAGACCAGTATTTTCATCAAGACCAATTTCTATCTGCGACTCTGCTGCCTGAATAAACTTATCTCTATAGTTTTCAAAAGCCTCGCCTAATTCAGTGATGATATCTAATTTATTCTCACCTTTAACCATCGTGGTTAAGCTTTTTAAATTCTGACTTGCCACAATAATTCGAGTATCGAACTTACCCAAATATATTGGATATTTTTTAAGATAAAATTCAGTTTCACTTTGTCTTGCATTCAGAAGATCAAGTTGAACCTCATGAATACCTCGTTCAAAGGCAACCATTTTTTCTGAAACCTCAACAGCCTCACTTTCTGCTTGTAACACTTTCTGGTAAGCCAAACCAATAATAACAAAGCCGATTAAAAGACCAACAACAACACCTATTAATTTTTGTGTGATCTTAATATTAGCTAGTTTGCTAAATTTGTTAATATTTGAAAAATTCATAATAAACCTTCTCCAGATAATGCTTCAATAACCTACAGCGAACTCTATGTATAAACACATGCTTCCATCATCATTTATTAACTTATATTTCTAATTATTCACATAACTACATTTCTTTTTACAGATTCAAAAAAACTATGCTGATTGAAATCCATCCATACCACATCTTTCGACATATAAACTTCAATGATATGGTCTTTTAAACCAGTTATATCACATGGAAAATCTGACATTTTATTCCATTCATTAACATTACAGGGCTGAGGCAACCCTTCAATCACTACTGCAATTGACTGACTACCCTTCCCTAAAACCAATATATTATTGTAATCACTTACATCTTCTGTCAGGCCTAATAATAACGACAGATCATAAACTGGAACCAGATTTCCACGTATATTAATTAAGCCCTTCATCCATTTTTTTGTATTAGGTAATGGACAAATATTTTTATTTCTTACTATTTCACTAAGCGTGCTTTCTGAAATCAAAAAACCCATATTTTCAATAACAAAACCATACCTGTTTATTTTAGACTTCTCTGCGTCTATTTGCTCATTATTAAGTATATTTTCAGGTTTCTTAAACCTGCTTAATGCGCTTTCAGGATCTAACCAGTTAGTTTCAGTATTTGCCATAGTCACTCTTAAAATACAGGTTAATTCTTTAACTTAATTAAGTGCAGTTATCTGATCTAAAATTTGTTCAGGCGTATAAGGCTTAGTAATAAAAGCTTTACCACCTTGTAACTCAGCCCACACTCTATCTGCTTTTTGATTTTTACTAGATACAAACACTACAGGTATGGCTTTAGTATCTCCATTCTGAGTTATCTCTCTGCAAGCATCATAGCCATCAGCACCTTCCATAACAATATCCATAAATATTAAATCAGGTAATTCATTTTTCGCTACTTCAATTGCCTCTATTCCAGTTGTTGCTGTTATCACAGAATATCCAGCATCTGCTACAATGCATCTGATGTTTGCGAGATCCATTGGTGAGTCATCCACTAGTAAAACTTTATTAATTGCCATGATACTTCCTCCTTAGTTTTATAACTTAAATATCTAACTTTTTTGCCCTTACAGTTATAAATTAATTCACTACTCAGTTTAATGAAATAGGTTTTTTTCACATTCTCTGCGATTCATTTAAATCAGGAATATATTTTCTAGCTATATCTTCAAACTGCTCTCTTTCCAGGGGTTTTATCAAATAACTATCACATCCTGATAAAGTACCTTTTACTTTATCAAATGGCGATGATTTACCTGTTAACATAATGATTGGGGTATGTTTTGTCTGAGTATTTTTTTTCAAAACCTTACAAACTTTATAGCCATCCATTCCGGGCATAACTACATCTAAAAATATAATATCGTACTCATTGTCTCTACATAACTCTATTGCTTTTCTTCCATCAAATGCTGCTTCTACTTCAGCACCTAATAATTTAAGTTCAATCTCCAGCTGCTTTCTTACCGGTTGACTGTCATCCACAACTAAAGCTTTGAATAAATTTTTTTCTTCCGAATCACTATCAACTATATTTTCAATAAAACTATGGGGCAGCGCTGTTTCATCCATCACCTCTCCAATAGTTAACTCAGGAATAAAATTCATTTCTTTTACTGTAACAGTATCGAAAGTACTGATAACTTGCGATGCTAAAAACGGTATTTTTATATTATATAATCTTGCCCCATTTATCTTTCGTTTACCTGCAAAAACGGTTGGTACAGTTGGTCGCTTATCAGAACCGAGGTAGCGTTTAACCCAGTATCCTACTGCTTTATCATTATCAGAATTTACAAGATATAATTTATTGGGGACTTTTTCTTCGTTGTCAGTTAAAACATAATTTCTAACTGAACCAGTGGACACTCTCAACACTCTTTTAAGCATTTGTATATCATTCTCAGATATCCCAATGGGAAATACTTTAAACTCTCTCGTGTCGGCCATCTATTACTACCACCATGTCAAATAATTTTATTACAAACATTACATTATTTATCGATACTCAAATATTCTCATTTAAAACATTTAAATATATGCAGTAATCTCTGGCTCTTTATTACAAAAATCCAAGATCATGGTTGATGTTATAGATCTATCGGGATTAATACTATATAGGCTTTTTTCCCTATATTTTACATCCACCCGTTCAAGAAAATAAAAAGAGGCGATGTTAATCAAGCACATCTCTTAAAAACACTTTATATACAATAACTTACATGACTATACATTTCTTCTATAGTTAATATAATCTCCTTCTATAACAAATTCCATTGACACAATCATTTCGTCCCCAAGCTTTTTTCCTCATTAGCATTCACCCCTTCATACAAACACCGGGCACCTATTATTTAGCAAATCTGCTTCATTTTTTAAACTTTATATCTGGAATTGACTATTTTTTGAGTAGGCATATTAGCCTTACGAAGCATTTTTATTGACTAAGGATGATTAGTATTTTTAAAATTTTGACGAACCAAGGCCGTAGGTAATTAAACTATTTATTTTATTACTGCTTATAAGGCGCTCTCACAAAACGCCTAACTACTCCGTTTGTATCTCTGGTCTGCATACGATTACCATTAATCATATATTGATACCCAATAACATACTCGCTTTGATCTACTTTTAATGCAAATTCATTTAATTTTCTATTGAGCGTGCCGGTAATATATTTAGTTCTACCATCACTCCATAGAAAGCGCCCATCTTTAACACCTAAAATCTCTCCATGCCGGGTTACCCAAACGCCATCTAATCTAGATAGATTATTTCTATCACATTTTTCATTGTGACACCGCTGAGAAAATTGATAGGACCTCTGAGGATAAGCTATTGGGCCCGGATATTGCCCCTGATATGCATATGGTGCATTAAAACCCGGCCTACCTACGCTCTCTGTAGGGAGGTCTAAATAATCATAATATCCATTATTTACCAGATATTGCGGAATTTTATCTATCATTCCCATTTCCGTCATCATACTTAACATCATCTCAACGAAAGGCAAGTCGCCGTTGTATTGAAATAATCTGGTTTCTGCCTGCGTACTTAATATAAGGCATATGTAAATTATTAATGTTTTAATTGTTAAACGCATAAAATCTAACCTGCGGCATCAAATAACAAATTACTAACCTCATCACCAAATTTTCCTGCACGTAAAAATGTAATGACCTGTATCGCGACTGGTTCTGAATATAGCAAACCAAAATGTGTGGCTGACATAGTTATATAATCTGTAGCACCGCCAAGATATGTTTCTTCAACTGAAACTGTACCATCATGTGGCAAAGTCGGGCCACCTACTATTAAGCCAACACCTATCGGAAAATCACCCGATATAACGCCCATATCACGCCATTTTTTCCACACCGGACGATCACCCAATAAACCGTGAACTATACTTTGACCTACAGCCCACCGAGTTATGCAGGTACTTGAAAGTCTGCGAGCAACCTGACTACCATTAACTGGCACTCCCAGAAAAACAACTCTGCCCTTTTTTTCTACAATATACTTATCAAACAGGTGCAGCAATACCAGACCGCCTAAAGAGTGACATACAAAATGAATAACATGCGCATCGATCGAGTGAACAAGCTTATTAAGCCCTTCAGCGCTTTCTTCAGGTGTATTTTTTAAAGATGGATAGCGGTATAGATGGCACTCATAACCGGCATCGGTTAATCGCTGACGTAAACGAAACATCTCTGCTCCATTCATCCATATGCCATGTATAAGTACGACCGCTTCTTTCATGGATACAAAATACCTAAAAGAAACATAAGTTTAAAGCTTTTTAAGGGATTATTTAAAAGGTAGATAGCTATATCTATGGCCTAAGACACTTATTTGCTTCTCTATCAGAAGCAAGCTTTAAAACCAGGTCTCAGGCGGATTCGAGACGAAATCACTGAGTCATGCATCTGTAAACCAGATCTAGAAACTTAATAAGATAAAGACCTGAGCCTTAAGGGGAAACCTCAAGCATTCGATCCAGAGCCAGCCTGGCATTGCTTGCCACGTCATCGGGTACTGTAATTTGATTAACAACATTTCCCTCTACGAGGTTTTCCAGCGTCCATGCAAGGTGCTGTGGGTCTATGCGGAACATGGTCGAACACATGCACACCGTTGGAGACATAAAGTGCACCTTTTTGCCCTCGGCTGCAAACTGGTCTTTCAGCCGATTAACAAGGTTTAACTCTGTAGCAACAAGCCAACGGGTATCGGGTTCGGCATCACGTATTGTATTAATAATATACTCAGTTGATCCGACATAATCAGATTTTTGACATACTTCATATGAACTTTCGGGATGGGAAATTATTTTCGTTTCAGGATGTTTTTCTTTGAAGTTATCAATTTGCTCAGGTGTAAACATCTGATGTACAGAGCAAAAGCCTTTCCACAATATCATTTTGGCCTTTTTGATTTGCACAGCAGTCAGACCACCCATTTCCTGATCATAATCCCAAACCACCATTTCATCCATAGCTATACCCATAGTTGCAGCGGTGTTTCTTCCTAAATGCTGATCAGGAAAGAATAAAATTTTCTCACGCTGCTGAAAAGACCATTCAAGCACATTGCGTGCATTAGTTGAGGTGCAGACAATACCTCCATGAGCCCCACAGAAACCCTTCAAATCAGCAGCTGAATTAATATAGGTTACTGGTGTTACACATTCATCTGGCTCAATAACACTGGATAACTCTGCCCAGGCCTTTTCTACTTTTGCCAGATTGGCCATATCCGCCATGGAGCAGCCGGCAGCCATATCAGGGATAATAGATATTTGTTCAGGGCGAGAAAGTATATCGGCAACTTCCGCCATAAAGTGAACACCGCAAAAAACAATATACTCGGCTTTAGATTCTGCTGCAGCCCGGGATAACTTAAGAGAGTCTCCGGAAAAATCAGCATGCTTAAAAACCTCATCTCGCTGATAATGGTGCCCCAGGATAACCAGTCTATCCCCTAACTTTTCTTTAGCTGCCTGAATACGCTGTTCGCACTCATCATCATCGAGTAATGCATAGGGTTGAATTGCGACTGCGCTCATTATTATCTTCTTTGAGAATTATTGATTATTAGAGACTATCAGGGCTAAGGGTTAGATTTCAACTATCTCTTAAGAGACAGAGCGAAAGTCGTAAGTCAAAAAAGACTCCTTCATCGGCGAGCTCTTTTGATGAAACTTACGACTTCTGCTTATCCTTTACGCCTCAGTTACCGGCTTGCGAATACGAATATTCAACTCTTTCAACTGTTCTGCTGAAACACCTGAAGGCGCATCGGTTAACAGGCATGCAGCAGTTTGTGTTTTAGGAAATGCCATGACGTCACGAATAGAGCCCGCACCGGTCATTAACATTATCATTCGATCCAGGCCAAAAGCTAAACCCGCATGTGGAGGACAGCCATATTTTAAGGCTTCTAATAAGAAACCAAATTTTTCATCTGCCTCTTCATCACTAATACCCAGTATTTCAAATACTTTATGCTGCATCTCAGTATCATGGATAC
>Ga0316205_10002186_pt1 | contig 21122 bp, 13 predicted proteins | sample 3monthpyrite_MG_FD_204941 | JGI IMG/M metagenome (GOLD analysis project Ga0316205, IMG submission 204941) | Microbial mat bacterial communities from mineral coupon in-situ incubated in ocean water Damariscotta River, Maine, United States -... | ecosystem: Environmental > Aquatic > Marine >... | reverse complement strand
GCCGGAATAAGCGCAGCTTGCATGATATTTGCATAAGGCGTCCCGACGATTTCAGCCATAATAAACGCGGCGGCCCCCATGACAGGTGGCATGATCTGGCCGCCGGTCGACACCACAGCCTCGATTGCACCGGCCTGATGCGGGGCATAGCCTTCCTTCTTCATCATCGGAATGGTCAGTGTGCCGGTTACCGCCACATTGCCCGCCGCAGAGCCAGAGATCATACCCAGCAATGTGCTGAAAATAACAGCGGTTTTGGCGCCGGCCGCGCGCATTCCATTGGTTAACCGATTGGCGAGCTTAAAGAAGAAATCACCGGCGCCAAAGGCGCTGAGAAAGGCTCCGTAGATGGAGAATAGCACAATATATGTCGCCGAAACGCCAAGCGGAATTCCATATACACCTTGCGATGTCGTGGTTAAAAACTCGGCCATTCTGGAAAAACTGTAGCCGCGGCCATAAAGCACACCGGGTAGGAATTCCGAATAAAACGGGTAGGTAAAAAACACCAGACTGATAATCGCCAACACCAGGCCCACCCCGCGCCGCGCGGCCTCCAGCACCAATAAAATAACGATAAACCCGACCCAGGCATCCAGCGGCTCGGTCTCGCCACCGCTCATCGCAATGTCTTTCCAGCGCGACATAATGTAGGCGCTGGTGGCGAGGCTCAGCATCACCAGCCCAAGCCGCAGGTATTTGTCGAAAAGTGACGCTTCAAACCTTTTGAAGCTCGCACTGGTCAGGAAAAGAAGCGCCAGCATCATCATCAAATGAAATACGCGGATATCACGGGTCGACAACACAAAAAGGCCCGAAACATTGAGCAAGTGAAACAGCCCAACGATAAATGCGATCACCAATACAGCGTGCTGAAAAAGCTTGTCCAATAACATGTTCATTTCAGGCTCCATGCGCCGGGCAGCCATTTTCTGGCCCCCGGCGCGCAACAGTTATTGCGGGGTGTGCGTTTGTTTACTGGTTGAAATAAGCGGCAGCACCGGGATGAAGCGGGATCTTCAGGCTCAGCGAGCGCGCCGGATCAATTTGCCGGGCATAGGCATTTTCAGCTCTGAACTCTTCCAGATGATCATAGATCGCCCGGGTGATCTGAAAAGCGGCTTCGTCGCTCATGGAAGCGTCGACAACCAACATATTGTTGACCCCCAATAGCGTCCCGTCTTCGCTGGTGTTATAAACATCTGCCGGCACTTCAACCCGGTTATAGTTGGGATACTGCTCAAGGGCTGCCGCAACTTCTTCCTCAGTCAGGGCGATATATTTCAGCTTTCGGTTTGCCTGTGCTTGCATCACCGCGCCAGCCGGATATCCGCTTAGCGCAAAGGCAGCATCGACATTGCCATCGGCCAGCTGGCTAAACCCGTCAGAATAAGACAAAAAGCTCGGCGTAATGTCATCCATTGTCAGGCCTTGCAGGGCCAGCACCTGGGTCAGGAAGGGGATGGTTCCGCCACCCGCCGGGCCAACAGCTATGCGTTTGCCCTTGAGGTCGGCAATGCCGTTGATGGACGAATCATCCAGCGTCATCATGTGCAAAACACTAAAATGCAGCGAGCCGATGGCGCGCAATTCCATGGCGCCTGCTTTAGCATAGGGGCCAACACCTCTATTGGCCAAAACCGCCAGATTATTATTGGTAATGGCAATATCAACTTCGCCCGAATTTACCAAGCGCGGGTTCTCGACCGAGCCTTGGGTTACAACCGGCACCATCGTCAGGCCATCGGCATAACTGCCAACCAGCGTTGATATAGCCTGGCCAACCGGATAAAAGGCACCACCTTGGCTGGCTGTGCCAATCCTCAGTTCCTGAGCAGCAACAGCGCCACTATTTGCGATGCCAAAGCCGAGCGCGGCAATCGCGATAAAAGATCTAATTCTGTTCATTTGAGTCCTCCAAGGGTTTTTTTATCAAGCCCGGACGACCACGTTCTGCGATGGTTTCGTTCCGGTCTTTCATTTTTCTTATCTCGGAGGGTAGCGCATAGGCGGCACTCATATCAACAAAATAATCGATATTTTGGTGATATACGAATAAACTCGTTTTTTATAGCGGAATATCGTGTGCTATTTTTTGGTTGCCGCAACAGTTTTTCGCCTCTCTTTTCCCGCGTCTGATTCTACTACCTGCCATGCAGGCAAGCTTGCCGTTTTTCCTTCGGGGTGTCATTCTGCAATAATTCGATCAAGCGGGGTGAGTTGGAATGAGTCTCGGGTTTCACAGAAAAGCAAATGGACGGCGGAAAGTCAGCAATCGGCAAATTGACTTTCTTGGATGGATTCTGTTCATCCTTTCGGCCTCTTCATTTGTAGTTGCGAGCATCGGGAACTTCTGGGCTATGGCGGGTAGCCTGTTTTTTCTCGTCGCATGTTTGGTATTCATTATCCCGTTTTTCCGCAAAGGCTAGTGTGCGAAGACTGTCGATTTGCGATAAGGGAAATGTAGCGCGCAACCCGCCGCGACAGGATCAGTTTCTGTTTATCTTCTCGGCGATGGCCCAGGATATCAGAACAGCGGCTGTTAGAACGGCCAATATGATGAGGTCCGGCATTTCCAGCCCCAGCAAAATCCGAAAATCCGGCACTAGTATCGTTAGAATCTGCAGCCCGATGCCGCCAAATACCGCTGTGTTAAGCCAGACATTTCGCTTTGGAACCGATGAAATGCGCCTTGCGGGATAGGCAAAAAGCAATTCGGCAATTGAATCATAAAGGAAAACAGCGGTTCGGGTCAGCACCAGTCCAAAACCCATCACCGGCAATATCACAAACAAGGCAAGGCTGACGCTAGCTTTGGTAAGGCCGGCAAGCAGAATAAAGCGCAGAGCAGGGCGATCGAGCAGCGCGGCGTTCGGATCCCGTGGCTTGCGTTGCATAACCCCCGGGTTTCGGTCCATTGTCAGGGCCATCGCCGCCGGGCCATCGCTAATAATGTTGACCCAGAGCAGCTGGACGGCCGTAAGTGGCAATAGCAGGCCTCCGCCGGGCTCCTCATAGCCGAGCGCAAATGAAACTCCGAGCCCTCCGAGAATAAGAAGCACCAACCCCAGATTTGTTGAAAACAGGAATCGGATAAATTTCTGAATGTTCTCATAAATACTGCGGCCTTCTTCAATAGCAGCGACAATAGTAGAGAAATTGTCGTCAAGCAGCACAATGTCCGCCACCTCGCGCGAAACATCACTGCCGCGCTGGCCCATCGCAATGCCCACATCGGCCCGCTTCAGCGCGGGGGCGTCATTTACGCCATCGCCTGTTACGGCAACAATTTCGCCGGCGCTTTTGAGAGCTTCAACAAGGCGAAGTTTGTTTTCGGGAGCGGCACGGGCGAATACATTCACTTCCATTATTTTTTCGTTGAGTTCATCTTCGGTGAAAGTATCAATTTCGGCACCGGTGATTACGCTACTTCCGGAAATGCCGACGATCTCTGCAATAGCTTTCGCGGTTGCCGGGTGATCGCCGGTGATCATTACAACCCGTATTCCGGCAGCCTGTGCCTTGGCCAATGCATCTGCAACTTCGGGGCGGGGCGGATCCCACAACAGGATAAGGCCGAGGAAGGTTAGCTGCATGTCGGTTTGGTTGTCCGAAGCGGCGGCGGCCAGCACACGGTAGCCTTCTTCGCCATAAGAATGCACTTTTCCCTCCCACGCCGCCCTTTCCTCTGGCGACAATACGCTCTCGGCCAAAAGGGTCTCCGGGGCGCCTTTGAAATATCGGATTTCCGTATCATTTTCGAGGACCGAAACGCGCATATATCTGTAGCTACTGTCAAAAGGTTTTGTATCACGGCGCGGCAGGGCCGCTGTCATTTCACCAAGGTCTACACCCTCTGAAAGAGCGTATTCGAGCAGCGCCAGCTCAAGCGGATCACCGGCCCCGGTGCTGATCTCTGCATCGTTTGCCAAAACCATAGCATTCAACAGCTTGACAGGATCGCCGGTATCAACTGCTTTTACCATCATCTGGTTCTCGGTTAGTGTCCCGGTCTTGTCGGTTGCTATCACGGTCACTGAACCAAGCGCTTCTACCGCGCTCAGCCGGCGCACAACCGCATTTTTGTTGGCCATGCGCTCAACCCCGAGCGCCATCGCCAATGTGAGCACCGCCGGTAAGCCCTCAGGGATAGCAGCCACGGCCACAACTACGCCAAACAAAAGGATATGCCCGATTTGCTCGATGCCTTCGACAAGGATCCCGCCGACGATCAAAACAACGGCCAAAACAAGGATTGCAACCGCGATCTGGTTGCCAAATTTTTGTAGCTGGTTTTCGAGCGGGGTTTTTTCTTCGTCCAGCCCGCTGATCAGTGTTGCCAAGCGGCCCATGCTGCTTTGCTCACCAGTCTTTGTAATTTTTATATGGCAGCTCCCGCGCACGATTAACGTGCCGCTAAATACCTCGGACTTCATGGCTTTATCGACCGGTAGCGATTCTCCTGTAAGCACGGATTCATCAACCAGAATTCCATGGCCATCCTTCAATTCACCATCTGCCGGGATCCGGTCACCCGCCTCGATGCGGATAACATCGCCGGGCACGAGCACCTCTACCGGAAGATGCTGATAAACCCCGTCCCGGAGCACCCAAACAAGTGAAGAGGCCAGCGCTTTGAGCTTGGCGAGCGCCGCCTCAGCCTTGCTTTCCTGATAGGTGCCCAAGCTGGCATTGAGCGCAAGCATCAGCGCAATGGCGATTGACTCGATCGGCCAACCGATTGCGCCTTCGTAAATCCAGATGGCAAGATCAAGACACAAAGCGAAGAGCAAAATATAGATCAGCGGGCTTTTAAACTGCCTTGCAAACCGTAGCCACAATGGCGTGCCGGTTGCTTCCGGCAGCGCATTTGGCCCGAGGGTTTCAAGCAGCCTTTGCGCCTCCGCAGAACTAAGGCCTTGCGGCTTTGCTGAATGAGTGTCGGAAGACATTTTTCCTCACGAAAACTGTTCTAAACTTGCCGATTTTATTGGCAGCTTTGCGAATAGGACCTGATTTCACCCAAAATGAAAAGTGGTTTTTGGCAAAACCTGATAAAAGCCTTTGAAACAGATGGTTTCGCCGTGTCGGCGAGCTCTGAAATGGCCGCCTTGTTTGGCCATCCTTTCAGGCAACCGGAACGCCAAATAAGCCGGCGGTTCGCATCTTTGGCCGGTCATTCAGGATCAACAAAAAGGATCACAGGTTATTTAGCCCATAGATAAGCCACAACCCCGCCGCCATGCAAAAGCAAATGACTTTTTTCTGCGAAAAAACGCAATCTATCACTGCTATCCATAGGAAATACACGAATTCAGCCATTTTGTGCGCATTCGATTGACCATTCTACAGGATCGGATCAATACTGGCGCCTCATCCAATCAAGCCACATCCGGATAGACCGCAGCAATCAGAAAGTTCCGCGCCTATGTCATTGCTCGCCTTTGCTCGACATAATGCCCGTTGGCTCGCGGCTGGCGCTTTGCTTGCTTTCATGTCGAGCTTTGGGCAAACGTTTTTCATTTCGATCTTCTCGGGCGCTATTCGGTCTGAATTTGGCTTGACCCATTCGATGTGGGGTGGAATCTATTCGCTTGGCACCACGGCTTCGGCGCTTGTTATGATATGGGCGGGCACTCTAACAGACAGATTTCGAACCCGGACAATTGGGGCGATTGTGTTTCTGCTCTTGGGCGTGGCCTGCTTAAGTATGGCTGCCGTGCCATCGGTTGCGGCGCTTCCTTTTGTTATTTTTGCGTTGCGGCTTCTTGGGCAAGGAATGAGCTCGCATCTTGCGGTGGTTGCGATGTCCAGATGGTTTGTCGCAGGCCGTGGCCGCGCATTGTCGATATCCACATTTGGTTTTTCGATAGGCGAGACCTTCCTTCCCGTAAGTTTTGTATTCCTGATGTCTATTTATTCTTGGCGCAGTATGTGGGTGGCGAGTTTTGTTATCCTTGCCCTCGCAATCCCTGTTCTATTGCTTTTGTTGAAGCGGGAGCGGACCCCGCAATCTATGGCGCAGGAGTCCTTTTCATTTGGTATGAAAAACCGGCATTGGACCAGAAAAGATATGCTCAGGCACCCGCTTTTCTGGTTTATGATCCCGGCACTTTTGGGGCCTAGTGCTTTTAATACCGCCTTCTTTTTCCAACAGGCCTACTTTGCCGAAATCAAGGGCTGGGATCATCTGCAACTGGTGTCATACTTTCCGATTTACTCAATTTTGTCGGTGGTCGCGATGTTTGTATCCGGTATGGCGCTTGACCGCTTCGGCACTGTGCGCCTTTTGCCCTATTACCAGCTACCAATGGTGTTGGCTTTTGCGTGTTTTTCGGTGGCGCAATCGCCTGCGCTGGTTGCGCTGGGCCTGGCTTTGCTGGCAGTCACTTCGGGGGCAAATTCCACGCTGCCAAATGCTTTCTGGGCCGAGTTCTACGGCACTAAATATCTGGGCGCGATAAAAGCGCTGGCGACAGCGATCACGGTGCTTGGCTCGGCTATCGGCCCGGGTTTGACCGGCCTGTTAATCGATAGCGGGGTTGCGCTGGACAGGCAATATCTCTGGATATCGGTGTTTTTTCTGGTCTCTACCGGTGCAATGGCGCTCGGGGTTATGCGCTCGCGCAACGATCTGGCAAGCTTTACTTACACGACGCGCAATCAACGCCGATAAGGCGGTGCCCGCAATCAGCGCGATCAAGGTATAGCTTGGTAACACCGGTCAAAAAAAAGGCGGTCTGAACGTTGCTCAAACCGCCTTTCAATTTTTATGTAACAGGACGTCCTGTCGTAACCAGCTTAAACCAGTTTAAGGTCCGCAGCGGATTCTTTGCCATTGCGGCCAGCTTCCAGCTCGTACGAAACTTTCTGGTTGTCGTCCAGGCCAGCAAGGCCGGCCCGCTCAACAGCAGAAATGTGCACAAACACGTCGCTGCCGCCGTCGTCGGGTTGAATAAAGCCGAAGCCTTTAGTTGGGTTAAACCATTTTACGGTGCCATTAGCCATCCGTTTATCTCCATATAAATGCCACTCACAAAACGCTGTGGCCTTGGTGCAGTGCGATCTTAAACTAGAAATCGACGATCTGCAAAAGGAGTCGGAAATTTCGGTGAAAGAATACTTCACTTAGGTCAATTGGGATGGCAGCGCCCTGCTGTCAAGTGGTAATTTGTCTTTGTTGTCGAATTTGCGAAGCAATGGCCGGTTATTTTTAGCATATACGCCATTCCTTTTTCAGGTTGCGGGCGCGCAATTATCCGCTTCTTGTGCTTCAATAATCTCTTTCAAAGAATAATCCGATCCCGGTGCTGCCGTCGGTTCCGACTTGCCCCCGCAATGTTGTCGAGGGTGTCAGATCCAAATTCAGGTTGATCCGGCTCTGTCCATCGCTCTCAATTTCGACGTCGGTATAGGCATTTTCGCTAATATACTTGCCGATGCGCAGTGATGTGCCGCCGTCGGTATCAGTCACCAGATCCAGATCGTCAAATCCAAAGTTTTGCCGCAAGCGCTCCACAATGCCAACGCCGCCACGCCCGGCAAGGGTTGCCACGGCAGAGGCCAGTTGCACTGCCTGCAAAGCCGAGATTTTGCTAATGTCGCGCCCAAACAGCAACCTAGCCAAAACTTCGTCGCCTGGAAGCTCCGGCACTGATTCAAACCTGATTTCGGGCGCGTCAGCCGGCCCTTCAACGACCACGGACAGCACAGAATCATCACTTGTTGTGCGTGCAACAAGATAAAGCATCGGGATCAGGCCGCCTTGCAGCCTTGCTGATCCTTCCTCAAGGTTCAAACGCTTTCCGAGAATATCCAGCCGCCCGCGAATCAGCTCAAAGCGCCCGCGTGGAATAATATCGGCCGTTGTCCCCGTTACCCGAAAACGCCCGCCCAACTCTGCATCAAGCCCGCGGCCCCGCACAAACACGCTGTTTTCAGCAGTAATCTGCACATCAAGCCCAATGGCCGACCCTGAGCCGCGCTTGTCTGCCTCGCCGGCCTCCAAAAGCCCGGCAAAAAATCGGGTTCTGCGCACATCGGCTGGCTCATTCAAGTGCACAATCGGGGGTATTTCACCAAATGAGCCGATGCCGGTCGAGGGAACCAAAATCTCGGTTTGCCCCAACACCACTCGCCCCGCGAGCGCCAGATTATCCGGTAAAGTGCCACTCAAGGTCAGTGCACCATTCGCTTTGGTTTCATATAATTGCGGGTCTGTAATTGTTAAATCAGTCATTTGCAGCGCGATATTGGTGGCTAGGGGCGATTGCAGCCCGATACGGCCCTGCGCAGACAACTGGCCGCCCGAATCCAGTGTTGAAGACGCGTTGATTTCGGCGATGCTGCCATTCAGGGTGACGGCGGCATCGATTTCAGTGAGCGCATTGCGATATTCGGGCAGGGAAAGCCGAGCGCCATCAACACGGGCCTGCCCGCTGAGGGAAGACAAGGCAAGAGGGCCATCTAGCCGCAGATCGAATTGCGCAAATCCCTGCACCGAATTCGGGCTCAGCCGACGATTTACAAGCGCAAGCGGAAGCTTTCCGTTTAAGCCCAGCGACGCTGTTCCCGCATCCCGGGCGATTTGCCCAACAACGTTTAGCGCACTTCCGCCCGGTCCATCTGCCTGAGCATTTAGCGCCCATTGCTCACCAATTTGCCGGAGCGAGGCGGCAAGGCGCGCCGGGCCGTCCAAGCCCGGCACGATCCAGCCGACCGAACCGATACTGGCGTTGAGCCGCGCACTGGGCAGCGCATCCCTTGGAAAAATGACCTCGGCTGCCAGATTGATCGCATTTGGCCCGTTAGCATCGACAAAGGCGGTCCATCCGGCGCCATCTTCGGCCATTCGCCCCGACATCTCGGCCGGGCCGTTAAGCCCATCAAAGAATTGGCCGATATCCGCTATTGCGGCGTTAAACGACAAATCGCTTTTTCCGGTTGCGACCTGCCCGGAAACTTGTGCAAAATTTTGGTTGGCAGAAATACTGCCAGCACGTAGCGTTATGCCTTCCAAAGTGCGCAGGGCCGAAATATCGAGGCGGCTCTCGCCTGCCAACGCCGTGTCAACGCTTGCGATACCAACCGCCAAATCCTTTGCCTTGGCGGCGAGGACCATGTCAAATTCGCCAGTCAGCACCGAAATATTGCCACTTAGCTCGGCGGCAAGTTGTCCTGCAAGCGGTTGGCCCGAAAGGTCTGAAAACCGCGCCAAATCTGTAATCTGCGCCTGTGCCGTTCCTGCTATTTCAATCGCGCTATCCAATCCATCGATGGACCCTGCACCCGATATTGCCAAACCTTGCGCTTCAAGCTTCAGGTTAGCCACCTCCAATGGCGCGCCCTCACGCCATGCGATATTGGCTTTTACCGTCAAATCCGGCCCAAGCGCAGCCGCCATTGCCGGATCATCAAATCCAATGCCACGCGCGGCAGCGTCAATCAGCGCCGATACTTGCCGAGTTTCCCCCGGCTGAATCACACCAGTGGCGATTAGCTGGATCGCCTCAAAATTCATGTCGGGGCGCTGCACCCCCTGCAGATCACCCCGCAATGACCACGCATTCCCTAGACGGCTGTCAAAACTGGCCGCAATCGAAGCGCGCTGCAAGCGTGTCTCCGGCCCGGAGAGCGGCAATAGCACGGCCGCATCGCCGGTATCCTGCACAACCATATTCAGCTGGAATTGTTCGGGCATTTTATCGGCTGCCAAAGCAATATCGCCGGTTATGCGTAGTGCCGATGTCGTGACCGTCATTTCCTCAAGGAAGGTGCGCCCGTCGGCAAATAGGCTGATCCGGCTTTTCAAAGCGACGTCGTCACCAAAAAAGGCACGGTATTGTGGTGCAAATAGCGGTGCCAGATCACCCGCGATATCAGCTTCGATCAGGCGCATCGGGCTATCTTCTGCCCCCGGGTCGGGCGTTACCAGTGTGCTGATACGGCCGGACAGACGCTGTTGCCCGTCACTTTCCAACACGACGTCGGCCGAGAAATTGTCAATCGGGCCAGCGCCTTTTATCGCCAGCGCCAGCGCCGGTTTATCAGGCAAATTCATAATATTGGCGACGATCCCACCAGCAGCTTCGCGCAAAGACAACTCAAACGCCAGCTCGCGGACCTCATTTGAATACCCCGCATCAAGCTGAAACACGCCCTCTGGCCCTCCCAGCCGCGCAATCGCGAGCTTCGCCGTGCCTTGCCCCTCGGCCAGCGCAACCGAACCCGTAACAGAGACGACCACCGGAATACCGACAACCTCTGCCCCCAAAACCACCTGATTCACGGAGATTGTGTCGATGCGGAGGCTCACAGGGAGCTCCGGCAAGGCAAATGTGCCAGCTTCTGGGCTTGTTGTATTCTCAGAGTCCGGCACCCGTGGCAGGTCAATCCGGGCTGCCGAAATTTGGTTGATTTCAAGTCGCCCGCCAAAGAGAGCCGCGCGATTCCAGTCCAGTTCCGCGTCGGTCAGCGTCAGCCAAACGCCTTGATCATCCGCGATTGTCAGGGTTTCCATCGTCGCGCGGGAACTCAACGCACCGCGAAACCCGGTGATGTTTACTTCACGCCCAAGATCCGAAAGCGCATCCTGCAGGTATTCGGTGATAAGACCTTTATCGTCTTGCGCGAGGGCAGAAACGGCCTGAAAGACTAGAAAAAGAGTTGTAAGAATCCAGCGCATCAGAACGCCTGCCCGATGCCGATATATATCTGGACACTGTTGGCGGATGAACCCGTAACCGGCGTGGCCACATCGAGACGAATGGGGCCGATTCCGGTTTGATAGCGCAGCCCAAGCCCCGCGCCGCTATGCCAGCTCCCTTCGCTGTCAATCAAGCTGTTTGCGCCGATATAACCGGTGTCATAAAAAGCCACTGCAGTGATGGTTTCGCTCATCCGCACACGTGCTTCGCCCGCGAAGCCAAGAAAGGAGCGACCACCGGTTTTGACAGCGCCGGATTGCAGCGCAAGAGACTGATAGGAATGGCCGCGCACGGTGCCGCTTCCACCGGAAAAAAACAAAAGGTCTGGCGGCGTATCGGCAATTGATGCGCCGACAACCGAGCCAAATTGCAACCGCCCCGCAAAAACAATGCCATCCTCGGCCCCGACACTCCTGTAGACCCTCGCATCCAGATAGCCGCGCCCCCCGGAGGCGCTATCACCCAGACCAAAAAAAGGCATGATTTCGGTGTGTAAGTAAGTGCCACTTGCCGGGTTTAGCGGGTCGTCGCGCCGGTCCCGTGTTAGCGCAAGCGGCAGTGCCAGATGCGAGAATTGCTGGGTTCCCAAGCTGTCTTCAACATCACTAAACCGATAAGAAAGCGCTGCCTCTGCGGATAGCGTTTCCGAGAAATACCGGCTGACGCCAACTTCGGCACTGGCTTGCCGCGACAGGTAATAAGGCTCATCCAGTTGCTCAAGCTCGGCAATGAAAAACAGATCGGTATCGCGATTGAATGTTGACGGCCGGGTTAGCCCGGCGCGCAATTGATAGTCCGGCCCGTTGGTTTCCCCGCCAAGCCCCGACACCTCACCTTCAATTCTGAACCGCTCGGCACCGCCCAGCAGGTTGCGATGCATCCAGAACCCCGAGAGCGTCAACCCTTCCGCTGATTGCAGCGCGGCACCAAAGCCAAACCGCCGTGGCGTGGCCTCGACCAGCGACAAATTAACATCCATTGTATCATCCTGACCAAGGGTCTCCGCCTCTCGCAGGGTAACAGAGCTAAATGCTCCGGCGGTTCTGAGCCGGGCTGCCGCCCGCTCAAGAACAGTCGGGTCAAAGACCGCGCCGGACGGTATCGCTGCGATTTCGCGAATGCGGCTTTCGCGAACCGATGGCGCGCCGCTAATATTCAATGCGCCAAACCGCACGCGCGGGCCGGGCTTTATGCGCAAGCGAACATCAAGCCGCGCTTGTCGATGATCAGCGATGATATCTTGCTGATCAATTTGCGCCACCGCATGGCCAATAGCACGCCAGCCGGCAAGGCTCACCCGCGCCGCTTCGCTGATCACCGGCGTTTTTGCGGCCGCGCCTGTCCGGAATCCGGTCGGAAGGGCCGTGGTTGAGACAAGCGGCGCAATTTCTGTGGCGCCAAATTCAAAGGCTGGCCCCGTGGCAACGACAACTTCGATGCGCAAAACCTGTGATAGCGCGAGCATGGCAGGGATATTCCCTGCCTCGCGCCCGTCAACAAGAATAGACACAGTGGGGCCGAAGTATCCCTGTTCGCTGAGAGCCCCGACCAATCGGCCATAATCCGCCCGCGCTGCGGCCAGTATCTCCTGCGGGTTTGTCACGCCATCGCGCTTTGCAGCCATTACCAATGATGTGTTTGCGAGCGCAGATTCCATTTCTAGCTCGCCAGATTCGACCCGCAGAGAGGCCTCAAAAGCTGCCCCCGGCCCGGCGGAAAACAAAACAGCAAATAGTATCAAATAGATACGCGCCAGATGTTTTCTAAATTGATCCTTCATTTGAGGAATAGCCCTGCTCGAAATTGTCGGTCTAAGCCAAATTACAGATTTCAAAAGAGGCCGCCTTACACAGGCCGGGATGTTGACTCTTGGAGTGCATAATTACAAGTCTGAATAATTGTGTGACCCCCGAACCGGGACTCGCTCAATTATGAGCGCCAACACGAATTTGGCGGAAGGGATGAAGAAGCGCGGCCCTCTGCACTAGGAGTAACGTTGACGCGGGCCTTAAAAAAGGAACGAGACGCTAATCACGCTGATATCAAACAGTTCCGCCAAGAGATCCTTCCAGCGTAGCGAGCTCCTGACCGCCAGCCATGAGGTCTTGCAGTTCTTCCGGGGTGATCATACCACGCTGCGAGGTGCCAAGCGTCAGGCCGCGATTAAGCACGGTAAAGCGATCCCCCACCGCAAGCGCATGGCGCACATTGTGGGTAATAAACACCACGGCGATGCCCTTTTTGCGCACCCGATCTACCGTTGCCAGCACGTTGGATGTTTGCCGCACGCCAAGCGCCGATGTCGGCTCATCAAGGATCAACACTTTTGCGCCAAAATGCACGGCGCGGGCAATGGCCACCGTTTGGCGCTCGCCGCCTGAAAGGGTGCCAACCGCCTGATCGGGGCCGCGCAGATTGATACCCATCTTTTTCATTTCGGCCATTGTCACTTCGTTGGCGTGTTTGTGGTCGAAAAAATTCATCCCGGCAATGCGCTTTGTTGGTTCGTTACCCATGAAAAAATTGCGGGCTACCGACATGAGCGGGATCATCGCAAGGTCTTGATACACGGTGGCAATACCGGCAGAAATGGCATCCCGCGGCCGGTCAAAGTGCATCGGCTTGCCTTCAAAGAATATTTCACCTTTGGTTGGTTTGTGAACGCCTGACATGGTTTTGATAAAGGTCGATTTACCAGCTCCGTTGTCTCCCAGAAGGCAATGGCATTCGCCCGGCATCACATCAAGCGAGACACCAGCCAAGGCAATGACGGCACCGAAATGCTTTTCGATGTTTTTCATTTGGATAATGGGTGCGTGCTCAGTGGTCATATCATTTCTCCCCGGTAATCATGCGACGAATATAGGTATTCAGGATAACCGCCAGCAGCAGGATAACCCCAAGAAATACCCTAAACAGCGAGCTTTCCACTCCGGCAAAGAACAGCCCTTGCTGCACCACGCCAAAGATCAGCGCGCCAAGAGCCGCCCCGATCACCGAGCCATAGCCACCGGTTAACAGCGCGCCACCAATCACCACTGAAATAATCGCTTCAAATTCTTTCAACAGGCCGCGATCAGCCCCCGCCGAGCCAAATTCCATCACTTGCGATGTGGCAAACACAACGGCTGTAAACGCGGTAAACATAAACATAATAATTTTAACGCGGTTGACCGGAACGCCGGTATAGCGTGCAGATTGCGCATCACCACCAGAGGCGAATATCCAGTTCCCGAAGCGGGTTTTGGTCAGAATAATGTGTCCGAAAATCACCAGAGCAATGGCCCAGACAATCAACATCGGAATACCTTCTACAACCGGCTGCCCTTCTCTTGTTCCGCGGCTAAACGTTTCAATCCAGCCATTATCTCCCATCCACTGAAAGAAGCCGGTAAATATTTTGCCGCCAAAAAAGGGTGCGAGCCAATCGCCTTCGGCCACATCGCGCACACCACCAATTATGGTTTTACGCGTCGTTGCGATGGCGGCAAAAATTGTCAGGCCGCGCAGAATGAACAGAAATGCCAAGGTGACAATAAAACTCGGCAGCCCTGTTTTAATAACAAGCCATCCGCTGAAAGCACCGATCGCCATGCACAGAACAAACGTGGTTATGATAGCCAGCCAGACCGGCCATCCCAAGCTCACGGAAAGGAGCGCGATAGACATGCCCGCAAAGCCGATCATCGAGCCAACCGAAAGGTCGAACTCTCCGGCAATCATCAACAGGCAGGCCCCAACGGCGATAATGGCAAACTGGGCCGAAACAACCGACCAGTTCATGACGCCAGCCGGCGAGAACATCCCCGAATCACGCGCCGTTAAAAAGAAAAAGAAAAAAACCAGAAAGGTCCCCGCGATGCCCCCTAATTCCGGTCGAATTAGAGATTTACGAAAACCCGACATCTCTTTGACGCGTTCATCTGACGATGGTTTTGTCTTTGTATTGTCGGACATTATTCAAGCTCCCCGGGTGTTTTTCAAAAGAAAGGGTGGCCGCAATAAAACGGCCACCCTCAGGAGGTAAACTTAGCGATATTCGCCGGCAAATTGTTCAACCAGAGCCAAGCCGTCTGCGGTAACAAAACCGGGGCCGGAGTTGATGTTGTTGCCAGGAAGAACGCCATAGCGGTCATAGTTGGTCAGCACAACAACAGGCAAATAGGCCTGTAGGAACGGCTGCTGATCAATGCCCCACTGGATAACACCGGATTTGATGCCCTTAACAATTTCGGTGCCCAGATCGAACGTTCCGAAATAAATATCACCGGCCAAGCCCATTTCTTCCAGTGCCAGAATGGTTGGGTCTGCACCGGTTGGACCAAGCGTTAGCACAGCTTCGGTTTCAGGATTGGCGGAAAGGTAAGCCATAACGCGGTTTTTGATTTCGGCCGGATCTTGCCCGCTATCCATCATGGAATCGCCAAGATCAATGCCGAGGCCGTCGGCAAATCCGCGACAACGTTCTGCCACAACTGTGTTTGAAATCACATGATTTACGCAAACAAATGAGCCGATGCCATCACCTTTGGCGCGCAATCCGGCTGCATATCCGGCGTCATACTCCGGCTGCCCAACAAACATCAGTGCGCCAACTTCGCGCGTCTGCTCAGGGGTGCCCGAGTTCATAATGATCACGTTGATCCCTTGATCAACCGCGTCACGAATAGGGCCGCTCAGCACATCAAAATCCGCGAGCGTGGTGATGATGCCATTTGGGTTTGAAGCTGCGGCTTGTTCAATGATCCGCGCCATGTCGGCAAGATCGCCGGTTGGTGGGTTGCGATACTCAACCTCTACATCCATTTGCTCGCCTGCAAGGGCGATACCGTTTTTAATAGTGTTCCACCAGCTGTCGGAATCTGGCGCGTGGCTCACAAGGATATATCTTTCACCCTGTGCCTGCGCCGAAGTTGCTGTCAGGGCCAGCGGTGCCGCTAGTGCTGTTGCCGCCAAAGCAAGATTTCTAATAAGAGTTTTCATTCATTTTCCTCCCAAAGGTTGAATTATTATTCTTTCGAAAGACACACCTGCCCCTCGTGCGACTCAGATAAACACATTTCAGAACTCTTTGCAACCGGTTGCAAAATATTTCTGACTCAGACAGAATAGCGCGACATGTGCGTTTACACTTTTTCCTGCGCACCTTAGAAAATATTGGGTTGCTCACAATAATCATGATCAAGAGGACGACATGGCAGTAACATTGAAAGACGTTGCGTTAAGCGCCGGCGTTTCACGCTCTGCCGTATCGCGGACCTTTACCGAGGGCGCATCGGTATCAGCTAAAACCCGCAAAAAAGTTGAAAAAGCCGCCGCCGAGCTAGGCTACCGGCCCAACTTTCTTGCCCGCAGCCTCACCACGCGGCGCACAAAAATGATCGGGCTGGTTTCGAACAACTTTCACAACCCGATTTTTTTGCAGGTGTTTGATCTGTTTACGCGCGGGCTGCAACAACGCGGCCTCAGGCCGCTGCTGGTTAATTTGACAGATGAAACCGATCCGGAAGAATCGGTAAAAATGTTGCAGCAGTATTCTGTGGACGGCGTTATCGTCGCGTCTTCAACGTTGCCGCAAGGATTTTCAAGGGCATTTCGTGATGCCGGCGTGCCTGTCGTGCATTCCTTTGGCAAGTTTTCGGCATCTCCGCATGTGCATATCGTTGGCATTGATAACCAGCAAAGCGGGCGCATGGCAGCGCGTTGCTTGATTGAAAAAGGTTATAAGAAAATCGGCTTTATGGGCGGGCCTGAAAAAGCAACATCAACCCAGGATCGCCTCGCGGGGTTTCTGGAGGCGGCCGCAAAAAACCCCGAGGTCGAGGTTTCTTTCAGCTATGCAGAGGCCTATTCATTTGATGCGGGGCGCAAGGAAATGCTGCAGCTGGTGCAAAATAATCCTGCCGAAGCCTATTTTTGCGGCGATGATGTTTTGTCGCTTGGTGCATTGAGCGCCATTGAAACCGCAGGGCTGTCAGTGCCAGACGATATCGGCATTATTGGCTTGAACGATATGGAAATGGCGGGCTGGGAGAGCTTTAATCTCACCACCATCCATCAGCCGGTAAAGCAAATCATCAGTTCATCAATTGAGCTGATCGTTTCGATGCTCGACGAGCCGGACCGCTACCCGGAAACCAGATTATTCCCGTGCCATATTGTCGAGCGCGGCACCCTGCGAAAAGGCCAGCAATAATAGCGCTGGCCCCGTTTTGCAGCTTCGCGTTTAGCGGAGCATCGGCGGCCGGGCATCAACCCATTTTCCGCCATCATTTGCCGATTTTACCGCCATATGCACGGCCGCCATCGAGCGCAAACCATCAACCGCGCGTGGGTAGATGTTTGCCGCGCTATCGGCCTCACGGCCCTCTTTTTCCGCCCGAATTGCTTCGGCAAGATCTGTGTAGATATTGGCGAATGCCAGCGGCATGCCCTCGGCGTGGCCAATGGTTACGCGGCTGGACCGGTCCGCTTCGGGTGAAAGGTTGCCCTCACCCCGCTCGATGATTTGCACGCGGCCACCAACCGGAGTCCAGTATAGCTGGTTTGGCTGTTCCTGCGACCAGCGCAAGCCCCCCAACTCGCCAAATACCTGAAGGGTTAAACCATGCATACGGCCAATGGCCACGGATGATGTCCACAGCCTCCCAACGGTGCCGCCATCCATGCGGAAATTCACCATCGCGTCGTCTTCTAGCACCCGACTTTCGATGGTAGAGGCAAAATCAGCCGACAGTTTTTCAACCTCCTGCCCGGTAACAAAGCTCGCCATATGCAGGGCGTGAATGCCACAATCCGCAAACTGGGCCGAGACGCCTGCCTGCGCCGGATCATAGCGCCAGCGCACCCGCGGGTTATCGGCGTCGGCGGCATTGGCGTGGTGGCCATGCGCAAATTCGGCCACAACCAACCGCACCTTCCCGAGATCGCCACGCGCGATCATGGCTTTCATATGCCGCATCAGTGAATAGCCGGAATAGCCGTAATTTACCGCGCATATTTTGCCGGTTGATTGCGATATTTTCACAATCTCCTCGCCCTCCTCCACGGTCATGGTCATCGGCTTTTCGCAGAGCACATGAAACCCGCCTTCAAGGAAGGACTTGGTGATTTCAAAATGGGTTGCGTTTGGGGTTGCGACGGTCACAAGGTCCACCCGGTCAGCGCGTTTGGATTCGCCCGCCAGCATTTCCCGCCAATCACCATAGGCGCGGTCAGCCGTTATACCGAGCCGCTGCGCATAGGCGCGGCCAGCCTCTGCGTTATGGTCTAACGCACCGGCAACAAAAGAAAATTCTCCGTCTAAGCCAGCGCCAAGCCGGTGGGCTGGCCCGATTTGGCTGCCTTCGCCGCCGCCGATCATACCCCAATTCAGATTAGTCATATGCGGGCCTCCTTAGTTGAAACCAATTGATTCAAGATACCCGCGGTTGGCACGCGCATCGTCGATGGGTGAAACATCAAGCGTTGGGTCGCAATCCTGCTCAACCGTGCACCAGCCTTCAAAACCACTGTCCAAAAGCAACCGGCGCACCGCCGGAAAATCAACATCCCCCTCGCCGAGATTACAAAAAATGCCCTGTCCGCACGCTTCATAAAATCCGGTGCGGTTGGCAATGGCCGCGGCCTTTACTTTCGGGTCTATATCCTTGAAGTGCATATAGGAAATCCGGTCCATATGCCGCTGCATAAAGGCCACCGGATCAAAGCCAGCATAGGAGTGGTGGCCGGTATCAAAACAGATTTTTAGGAGGCTGTCATCAATCTCGTCCAGCAGCCTTTCCAGCTCCGGCTCAAAGTCCATAAACCCGGCAGCGTGGGCATGAATGCCAACCGTAAGCCCGTATTCCTCGGCCCCCATTTTGGCGATGGTGCGAATGCGGCCCACATAGGCCGCCCATTCGACCGCATCCATTTGCTCGGCTTCCGCCGCTCGCCCCGCTGTGGGGGCGCGGCGCTCGGAAATCGAGTCGATCAGCACAAGGTGTTTGGCCCCGTGCGCCGCCAATGCCTTGCAGGTGCGCACCGCGCCATCCTGCACATCTTCCCATTTCGCCGGGTCGTGAAAGGCGCGAAAAACCACACCGCCAATAAGCTCCAGATCGTTTTCTGCCAGCGCATCGGAAAGCATCGCCGGGTCCTCCGGCATAAAGCCAACCGGCCCCAGCTCAATGCCTTTATAGCCCGCAGCCGCGCACTCCTTCAGCACGGTTTTCCAGTTCGGGTTGCGCGGGTCATCCGCAAATTCAACGCCCCAAGAGCAGGGCGCATTGCCAATTTTGATCGTCATAGGCTTTTCCTTATTGATGTTAACGGGAGTTAACCCGCACCCAAGATTTTTCTTCGCTCGCACGCTGCGCCGCGGCGACAATTTTATTAACCTCCATACCGTCACGGAAGGTTGGCCAAACAGGTTTATTGGTTTCGATCGCCTGCAAAAAATCACGCGCTTCGATGATGATCTGGTCCTGATAGCCGGTGCCGTGCCCGGGCCCCTGGCAAAATGGTTCGTAATCAGGGTGGGCGGGGCCGGTGAGGATTTTCTTAAAACCCTGCTCTGCCTGCGGGTCATCCAGCTTATAAACCCATAGCGCGTTTTGATCTTCCTGATCAAAGCGGATCGCGCCTTTTGTGCCGGTTATTTCATAGACATAGCCCATTTTGCGCCCCGTCGCGATCCGGCTGAAAAACATATGCCCCATGGCCCCGTTTTCAAACCGGCACATTAGCTGTGCCTGGTCGTCATTGGTTACGGCTTCGGGCCCGGCATTGCCGGGGCGGGTTGTGTGCACGGTTTCCACCTCGGCGATAAGCGATGTGATCGGGCCGATCAGCGCCAGCGCGCCATTGATCATATGCGGAGCCAGATCTCCCATCGTGCCGTTGGCCTCGCCGCTGGTGCGCCACGAGGCCGGTGCCTTCGGGTCTGCATAAAAATCCTCGGTATGCTCACCGCGAAAATAGGTGACATCGCCAATTTCGCCATCAGCCACCAACTGGCGGGCCAGTTGCGATGCTGGAGTGCGAATATAGTTGAAGCCGACCATATTAGGCACGCCCGCCGCCTCGGTCGCCTTTACCATAGCCTCGCTATCCTCAAACGAGGCACCAAGCGGCTTTTCACAAAACACCGGTTTGCCAAGCGCGCACGCTGCCTCGGCAATTCTCCGGTGCGTGGTTTGCGGCGAGGCAATAACAATGGCTTCCACCAAAGGGTCATTCACCAGCACTTCCCAGCTATCCGTCGCGCGGGCAAAGCCAAAGGCCTGCCGATACTTTTCAGCTGATTCGGGCGTGCTGGCACAGATCATTTCCATACGGGGCCGAAGCCCTGTATTAAACACAGCGCCAACCGCCTGCATGGCGACAGAATGGGCTTTACCCATGTATCCGCCACCGATGATTCCGATACCTATGCTAGGCATTTTCGCCGACTCCCCGAAAAGATTGTTGCAACCGGTTGCAAAAATATGTATCCTATCTTCGACTCTTAGGTCAATTGGAATTTTTGCCTTCACACTATCCAGATCGAAAAACTTCGCAAAATCGGAGAATAATATGAATAAAAGCAGCGATGCGATAACTTTGACACTGGCGCAAGCAATTGTGAAGTATCTGGCCAATCAGTTTATCGTTATTGACGGTGTAGAGCAGCGCCTTTTTGCGGGCGGATTCGGCATTTTCGGGCATGGCAATGTCACCTGTCTTGGTGAGGCCTTGCACGATAATCGTGAAGCATTGCCGCTATACCGGGGGCAAAACGAGCAAAGCATGGGTTTTGCCGCCGCCGCCTATGCCAAAGCCAAGCTTCGCCAAAGGTTTATGTTTTGCACCGCGTCCGCAGGGCCGGGCACCACCAACCTGCTCACTTCGGCCGCGCTGGCCCATGCCAACAGGCTGCCGATGCTGCTGCTGTGCGGCGACGCCTTCCAAACCCGCCTGCCTGATCCGGTGCTGCAACAGCTGGAGCATTTCGGAAACCCAGGCCTTGGGGTGAATGACGCCTTTAAAGCAGTGACACGGTATTGGGATCGAATTACCCATCCGGCGCAAATCATCCAGTCACTGCCCAACGCGATTGCCACAATGCTGGACCCGGCCGATTGTGGCCCGGCGTTTTTGGGCCTGCCGCAAGATGTGCAAGGCTGGACATATGACTACCCCGCCGAATTTTTCGAGAAAAAAACCCACCGAATCCGGCGCTCGCCTGCCGATGCGCAAGATATTACGGATGCGGCGGCCCTGCTTGCCACCGCCAAGCGCCCGTTGATTATTGCCGGTGGCGGCGTGCAATATTCCCGCGCCGTCGCCGCGCTTGCGGATTTTGCCAAAGCCCATAATATTCCGGTTGTTGAAACCATCGCCGGCCGCGCCAATATGCTGGCCGATGATCCGCTCAATATCGGGCCGATCGGT
>Ga0316205_10002185_pt1 | contig 21123 bp, 21 predicted proteins | sample 3monthpyrite_MG_FD_204941 | JGI IMG/M metagenome (GOLD analysis project Ga0316205, IMG submission 204941) | Microbial mat bacterial communities from mineral coupon in-situ incubated in ocean water Damariscotta River, Maine, United States -... | ecosystem: Environmental > Aquatic > Marine >... | reverse complement strand
CCATACCTGAATCTTTGTCAGCTTTCAGATAATATTGATAAACTTGACCTAATCCAGAAGTATTGGGACCAATTTCTGGTGTACCAACACCTTCAGGAATGAGTTCTTTTGCTGATTGCAAGCGTTCAAAGACTAATTGTCTGGCAAAATAAATATCTGTGCCTTCCTTAAAGACTACAGTAATACCCGACAAACCTGTTTTGGAAATAGAACGTACTTCCTCTACATCAGGCAATGCATACATGACTGCCTCAATGGGAAAAGTGATGAGCTGTTCAACTTCTTCTGATGCCAGTCCAGGGGCTTCGGTATTAATCGAAACTTGAATATTCGTGACATCAGGGAAAGCATCTAAGTTTAATCGAGGAATGAATAAAGCTGCAGCAGCAATCATACCAATCAGTGCTAAGACTACTAATAGTCGATTCTTGACCGACCAATCTATAATTTTATTTAACATAGTAATCTATCCTTAATGACCATGCGGATCAAATCCGCCTTTAGCAATTTCAGAGGCAACAAAAAATGCACCAACTGTGACAACTTTAGTGCCTGCTTCTAAACCAAATATTTCTCGATATTCACCCATTATCCGACCTAGTTCAACCTCATGTGAGGTGAATTGGTTATCTTCAGACTCAATAAATACAGCCCAATCACCATCAGCACTACGCATAATTGCAGTTTCAGGTACTACCAAAACAGCTGATCTGGTTGACATAGAAAAATAGACATCGGCAAATTCACCAGGGTGTAAACTGTCTTCAGGATTATCTACTAATAGTCGGATAACACGAGTACGGGTTGTTTCATCAATAATATGTGCTTCTTGTGAAACTTTAGCTGGATAAAATCGATTACCAACTTTGACTTGTGCCAAAGTTCCAATTGGCAAATCTAATTGTACAGAGGCTTGGATTCTTGCAACTACCCACAATTGTGATTCGTCACTTAATAACATCAAAGCATGACCAGCTTCAACACGTTGACCTTGTTGAAATTCATCTGTTAATATAGCACCATCGATATTTGCAGTTAATGTGTATTCACCTAATGGAATAGTAGTATCTTCAATGTCTTGTTGAGATAAACCAAAGGCTAATAAACGCGCTTTCGCTAACTCATAATCATTTTGTGCTTTAACAAATCGATTGGCTCCAACAGCTTTGCGCCCCAATTGTTTGACTCTTTTCCATTCAGCACTTGTAACTATCATACTAGTTTTGGCTTCAGCTACAGATTCACTAAACAATGTAACTAATTTATCACCTTTTTCTACATGATCACCCAACGCTTTGTGTCGCTTCATTACCACCGAATCCACACGTGGAGAAACCAAATAACTGGTATAACCATTGGCTTGGATTTCACCTGGGGCATAAATGTTATACTCAAGGTTGCGCGCTTTTAAGGCTTTAACTTCGATGTTAACTAAATCTTGTTGTTCTTGACTAAGAGAAATACCACTGCTTTCTTCATTGTGTTCATCTCCATGATCGTCATCATGTCCGCCTTCTGAGCTTTCTTCATGTTGTTCATGTTCTTGTTCAGCATAAGCTGGGGTTGTTATGCTTAAAGACAGCCCTAATATGCTTAGTAGTATTAATTTTATAAATGTGTTCATTTGGAATCTCCATTTGATTGGCTGATTTTAAGTTGGGCAGTATCGTGTAATAATTGGATGATTGATAAATTGTATTCTTGCTCCAATTCGATGCCTGCAATCAAGCCTTCGGTTCTTTGTTGTAAAGTAAGTAAATATTCAGAAGTACTGATATCGCCTATATTCCATTGTTTATGTAATAAGTTTTCACTGTTCTCGCCACGTCCCTGCATAAGAGTTTGCCATTTCAGAAATCTTTTTCTGTATTCTTTAACAGCGGACTGACTGGCTTTTATAGAAAATAATTGTGCTCTACGAACTGCATGTACATTGGCTTCTGCGGCCATAGCAAATTGATTGGCCGCTTTGTATTGCAAGCTAAAATTATTGCGAACATACAATGGCATTGAAAAAGACAAGGATAGGACATTATCACTGCCTAATTTACCAGCTTCTAAACCAAAATTCGGATCAGCTTTCTTGTTTTTCTTTGCTAGTTCGGTCTCTAGTATAGCTATTTCCCATTGAGACTTGGCTTCTAGTACAGATGGGTGATTGTCAATAAAATCACCAGGGTTCATATCAAGAAAAATGCTATCTTGCAACTGAGAAGTGCTGAATGTGTTATTCTTCCAATCAGGCAATAACTCCCTAATTTGTGATTCTATTCGGCGCATTTCTACCTGAATCTTTGCAGTTTGACCAAAGCGTTGGGATAAGCTTAAATAAGCAAGTTCAGCATCTAATTGGCCTAAATCTCCACTTTGTGTGCGTTTTTTTACGATTTCCAACAAATCTTCTAATTGTTTTTCTTGTTGAATAAACATATCAGATTGTTTTTTAATGGCTTGCCAACTAATTAATGACTTGAGTGCTTGTGCCATTTTATTTTGTAGCAAAAACTCGTAGTTATTTTGTGCTGCAATTCGAGAAAAAATAGCTTGTTGCTTTCTAGAACCTCGCTTATTGGTTATATCGAATGTTTGATTTATCCCTAATGAATAAGTTTTGTCAGAACCTTCTTTACCAAAATCAGAAGATATTTCTGGATTATAAAGAGCTTTCTCAAGGGAGTCTGCATGAAACATACTTCCACTCAAAGCTTGTTTAGCAGCTAAGATTTGCGGGTGTTTTGCAATTTGATTTGACAACCATATTGAATCTATGTCAGTTTCTTTTGCAATAACTGAATCAGATAAAGTTAATACTATTAGACAGACATATACGATATATCTGTATTTTTGTTTATACATGTTATTTCCTATTAATAAATTTTTATTTTCTACTAAACAAATAATTGTTTAGCGGCTTGAATCTTTAAAATTTATACAATAGGGGGGCGTAAGGCAGGCGAGGTTGAACGGGAGTTATATTGAAAATTGCTTGTTAAATGAGTAGTATCATCTAAATACGTAAACTGATTTTTCTGTTGATTATCTAAATAATGACAAGCGACACCATGGCAATGACAACAATGGTGACAATCATATGAAGTGGCACTATCTGTAATAGGTGAGATATCAGGAGACTTCTCAAAGTATTCATTATCATAATCATGATCAACAATATCGATATGATCGAATTCTAAATGTTCTTGACCAGCTTGATGAGATTGGTGTAAATCTGCCACAGCCATAGTTGATTGCAATGCAATCAGAACTAATAATATATGCAGTAGATTTATTTTCATTTTATAAGTATATAATGTATAGTCGTCAATGTTAACAAAGCAAGACAAAGTTGTCCATTATAGACACTGGCTTTTCATTATTGTTCAAATCTTTAGAGTTATTTTACTTTTGACTCTATGATGAAATAGATGAAATGGATGAAATTACCATAATATATTATTATAACTGATATATTGTTTTTTTTTCTTAATAGTTAATATGGTATTCACGCGCTTTTCTAAATGAGAATTTTATTCCTCTGTAATATTCACAATATCATTTATTACATCTATGCACTTAGCATTATCCCATAGCCAAGGATGATGGCCTGAGTTTTCTAAAACACTTAATTTAATAGAATCATGTTTTTGCACTAAGTTAGCTACAGCATTGTATGGTGCAGTATCATCATCCAAAGAATGGATGCATTTTATGAAAACATCAGGATTAATTAAGTCGATATTGTCATAAATTGATTGATTATATATTACATTCCATAATGATGTTGTTGAAGACAGAAAATTATGTTTCACTAAATCTTCTAACACTTCTTTCGGATAATTATCTAAAAATCTAAATATTAACTTTCTTGCAATAAATCTTGTTAGCAGACAAGTTATAGCTGCAATAACCATATTAGTCATTAGCCAACCACTTGGTTTTCGCCTCATCCATTTATAAGCATCTTTCTCTTTCTCAAAGACTGGTAAGCTAATTAATATAAGTGCTTTTACATTAATATTATATTTTTGAATATAAGCTAAGCAAAGAGCTGCTCCCAATGAATGACCAATTAAAATATCTGGTTCAAAATTTTTCAGTATATTATTAAGTGCTTCCAGGTGTTTTTCTTGAGTATAATTTTGCCATGGCATTGGAGACTCTCCAAAACCAAATAAATCAATCAACACTACATGGTAATTTTTAGTGATTTTCTCTAGTCCCGAATTCCAATATCTTAAAGTACCGCCTAGTCCATGAAGAAAAACTAAAGTTTTATTTTCTGGGTTTCCTAATTCAATAAAGTTTAATGGCTTATTCATTTAAATAAAGAATAGAGGGTTAACGAGTAACCCCCTATTAGTTCCTATTATTACTGCTTAAAGGTATTCTTCATATATTTTACAACAGCTTTAACATTTTCAGTGGTTAATTTAGAATTCCCACCTTTTGGAGGCATTGCCATAGGTGACCCAGGTGTTTTAAACCCTTCCACTATATGTTTAACCAATACTTCATCGCTTTGAGATAAAGGATTATCATTACTAGTGAAATCTGGAGATCCTGGTACTGTACCAACACCATTGCCTCCATGACAAGCTATACATGTTTGCATATATACTTGCTCACCAGTTAGACCACTAGACTTTTCTACTGAAGCAACTGTCTTTGTAACAACAATCTTTGGAGCTTTATTATTCGATTCTTGTAGGAATGTCAGAATATCTCTTGTTTGTTGCCCTGTTAGACCAGCTCTTACCCTCATATGAAATGCTGTAGTGACCCATTGGTCGTCTCTTAAGTCTTGTGGATCCCTCATGTTGTGACATCTTGCACATGTTTCTGACCATGCTTTAGCCCCTTTTGCAAAATCACCTTTTTCAGGGTAGTTTTGGGCATTGATTGATGTTAGATAGAATAAAGAAACTAATATTGCTACTAATTTAATTACATTACGTCTATGTTTTGAAATGTTTTTCATTATAATTCTCCTTTAAAATCCATAGGCTAGTTGAAGCAACCAACGGTTTTCATCTGTTAATGCACCAGATAAACCATCATTAAACTCATAAGTGGCTTTACCAATTACACTAGATGTGAATTGATAATTGACACCTAATGCTAACTGTTCTTGTGATACTGATGAGTGTGGGGCGGTAAAATCTGTATATCTTATAACTGGCTCCCATTTTGATTTAGGAATTAAGTAAGAAGCTTGTGTATACCAAGATTCCCAAGATGCTCCTTCAGATGCAGTTTCACCACTTGTGGCTTCACCTATTTTAGTTTTTACATATTCACCTCGAAGTTGAAAGTTTTTTAATCTATAAGAAAAATCGAACCCTATAACATCATAATCACGCGCTATTTCATCATGTAAGTCAGGTGTTTCTCCTTCATCTAGTGTTCCAAATAACAATTCTTGAAAAGCATATTTCCCTTCATGTTCTTCTTCTGATTCTAAACTAGTAACAGTAGCCTTACCGGTTGCTATCGAAAAACCAATTTCTAAATTTGGAATGGGTAAAAAACCTAATCTACCGCCAAAAGTTTTTTCATTATCAACATCACTTCCTAGGCCTTCTGCTATAACTCCTTCAAGTTCAATTTCACCATCTTCTTCGACAGCAATTAATTCAGGCCCATTACTTACATAAAAAGCATAGTTTGAATTCATTTTGCCTAATTCAAATCCACCTCTTAATTGGAAGCCCAATTCAGAAGTAGGTGCTGCTCCATCATGACCAAAACCAGGAGGTGCAGAAACAATTTTATTTATCCAAGAAGGGTGAAGGTTCTGTCTAAATTGGCCAATAGGACTTAGAAATTTACCGCCAACAAAAGTAACATAATCACCTAGGAAAAGATCAATTGTTAAATATTCAAGAGCCAGCTCGGTTTCTCCTGCACTATCAACTTCTAACTCTAATTCTGCCTCAAGCATAACCAAGTCTCTGTATTGATAGTGGAAAATAGGTGCAAATGTCCCTATGTTAAAATTGTCACCTTCTGATGAATATCCTATATCTGCATATCCTGACATGTGGATTAATGTGTTTGGATCTCTCCATTCAGATGCTGCAGTAATCTCATTTTGAAGATTTGCAACATTAGTAGTTTCAGAAATTTCCTTTTTTAATTCTTTTACTTCATTAGAATTATCTTCTGATTGTTTTTCATATTCCTTTAAAACGTTTTGAACTTGAGACAGTTGTTTTTGTAACATTTCAACTTGCTCTTTAAGCTCTTCATATTTATTATCTGCAAATGCAGATAGAGGAAACATAGAAGCTGTTATTAATAAAACAAGCAAACGATGTTTATATAGATTTGTATATGTACTCATGGTAATTTACTCCGATAGCATATATTTAGTTTAAAAATTAAAATTATTGAAAATCACCTGTATTAATAAATGCTGTTCAAAATCAACAGTTTTTATTTATTAATTAGGCCTATTTAAACTATATAATCGGAGGTCTAAAAGGAGGGTGTGATTCCTGATATGGGATCACATTGTTAAATACTACTATCTGAGTATTGTTGCTTATTAAAGATTCTGGTTTATTTGAATTTAAAACTGTTAAATTGTTATAAAAACAACCACAGGTACAATCCTCACATTCACAATCCATACTAAAGCTGTCTTGAATAGCTTGATTAGTTTCATGACAACTAGGTTTTACAATGACGGATGGCTTTTTAGAGTTATTGTCCACACTATCAACAGCCTGAACAAGTGGCGCCAGGAATAAAATAAAAATCAAAAATTTGTATTTTATTTTTTTCATGGTTTAATTATATCAAAACCAAAAAAACATTTTTTGATATAAATCAATTTTTGAAAATGAATGATTTAATGTAATTAAAAATTATTTATGAGAATTATTTTGGATCCGCTACATAACATGATTTTAGATTACTATTCCAATAATCTAATGGACACTCACTAAATCCTTCATCAAGTCCATTGTGAATTAATTCATAAAAGATTTTACTTAATTCGGATCTCTCTAAATTTTCATTCCTGGGTAATTTAATTAGTGATATTTCATCTCTTTTTGCCAATTCCCCTCCCTCTAATAAACGCGCAGCTATAGTATTACCATACTCTTTAGATTTTATATCTAATCGAGAATTACGTAAATAATCTTCATCAACTGATCTATCGACAATACTATATATTTCAGTGACTGATAAATATCTCAACAATTGATAAATATACATACTAGTTTTACTACCAACTTTAAAATTATAACTTAACTCTATACTTTTGAATTGCAAATAATTTTCAACTTCATTCAATGCAAGGTTCATTATGAAGTAGTATATTTGGTTTCTCTCTTCAATTGATGTAGGAAAGAATTCAGTTAAATCATTATAAATCAATCTAAAACATACATTTAATTGAAGCCTTTCATCATTATCTGACGATATATTTACCAGCCAACTAACTTCTTCCATATTAAAACCTTTACAGTCTTTATCATCAAACTGGAAAGAATCAATATCAGATATAGAGTCCACACAAATCAAGTCACTTGTATATAGACAGTCCAACATGTTTTTATCCATATCCCTACTAGGAGATAATACTTTGAATATATTTTGACTATTAAGTGGTAATATTTTATCGAAGTTTTCATCAGTAAGTACCCTAAAGATTGACAATAAATAAAGCTTGTGCCGATAAGTTATACTCTCTATATTTATAGGTTTTATGTTTTTAATATTAAATTTTGCTTTAACTAATTTAAGTTTTTCTGTTTTAGAAAGAGTTTTAGTACCATTTTTTTTCATATTCACACCCAAATTTTAACTGCTAAATATAAGAATAGCACAATATCCCAAAATGGGATATTTATTATTGTAGACTACAGTTGCAAAATGAATAAAAGTATTTGGAAACACAACTATAAAGTATTGAGAAAAGAACTTAAAAGAATTAGAAATGATGCAGGTTTAACCCAAAATCAACTAGCTAATTTATTAAAAAAAAGTCAAAGTCATGTTGCCAAATATGAACTAGGTGAGAGAAACCTTGACTACTTAGAAGTAATTAATGTTTGTAATCTTTGCGGTGTTGTTCCTGAGGATTTTATGAAATCGTTTAGACTATTGATTGATAAAGAGAAGTAGGAGCTTTATAAATTCTCACATATATTTTTCGATTCTAATGTGACTAATAATGACTCCGAAAAAATTTGATCCTTGCACGAGCAATGCAATAATGGGTCAATCCACTTTTTAAATATTCATCCAGTTTAATAACAATGGTAATTTTTAATTAAATTTTATATGTTAGTATATCTGTTTTAACAATAGTTTGATAAACGTGATATGTTATCTTGTATATATTGTACTAATCAATCCTTCAATGAAGGTAAAGGGTCAAGCGAACATGTTGTTTTATCTAGTATTGGAGGAAGGAAACTTACTAAAAATGTTTGTTGTGAAAAATGTAACAATAAACTTGGTAAAGAAATAGATGAGAAACTTTCTGAAGAACTAAAATTTTTATCAACAATGTTAGGAACTATTACTGGTAGAAATAGAAAAGTAGGTCCAATAAAAAACATTTATGAACACAATGGGAAAAATTTTGATTTTACTTCTGAAGGGAAATTAAAACTTTCCCAAGAATATGTTAAAAAAACTCCACTAAAAAACTCAAATAAAAGTTCTGTCATTGTTACAGCAGATAATATATCTAAAGCTACAAACCGTTTTGAACAAATATCACAGAAATCAATTGATAAGATTGATTCAGTTGTTGTTGAAAAAATAATCATTAACAACCCTAGAATAAAGGGTGAGATTAATTTAGGTGGTCAGAATCAATCAAGAAGATCAATCGTAAAAACAATGTTGACTTATGCCGCTACTTTAATTAGCCCCGAAAGGTTAAGAGGTGGGTGTTTTAAATCTACAATTGAATATATTAATGGTAACAATGAAAGTTATGACAGATTAATGTTTGACACTGCAACTCAATTCCCAGACAGACCATTTGTTGATGAAATTAATCATCGAGTGTTTTTTGTTGCATCGAATGAATATAAAAAAGCAATAGGATTATTTGAGGTTTTTGGCAAATTGCGTTTTTCTACAATTCTATCAAATAGCTGGAGCGGGCCATCTATAAGTCAAGGATATGCTATAGACCCTGTAACAGGTGAACAGTTAAACTTAAGTATAGAAGAACCAAATGAAATATTTAACTCTATTAACAATAGAAAATTTAATGAAAAACTATATTTAGAAGCATTCAAGAAACTATTTGCTATTTTTATGGAAAGACAGTCCGACAGAAACTTATGCTAATAAAAATATACTTATTCCAAAAATTGGACACAAGAAGTATTTTTTCCTCAGCCTGAAATTTAACAATTTACAAAAAAACCATTAATTGTGCAATGTGGATTATAAATTTAATCTTTGTTAAAACATAAAGTAATGTTAAGATAATACGTCTCACTATCACGAAACTATCAATTATGAATAATCTATGCACGCTTAACTGTATTTCAATAGATATCAGTGCGTGTGCACTCTAATTGTTGTTATGCCTCAATAGGAGTGAGTGAAATTGCAATTTATTCATAATGATTTAGGACAAAGAAAAGCAGGCGAAATTGTTGAAGTTACTTTAGCGAGCGGTGCTAATGTCCGCTTAATGGATAGCTCTAATTTCAATAGTTATAAAAACAGAAGACGGCATCGATATACTGGTGGCTTAGCAAAAAAATCACCAGTAAGACTTCAAATTCCTAACTCTGGTCATTGGCATGTTGCGATTGACATGCAAGGATTAAGGGGTAGCACTAAAGCTTCGGTACGCATATTGCCTAGTGCACTTCCTGCGATACAAGATCGACCTTTATCGGAAGTTCCTAGCCTTGTAAGAGACAACATTCCTCCACCCACAGAATCTGGCGGAGAAACTCACGATGTTTTCATTTCCCATGCATCCGAAGATAAAGATGATTTTGTTCGACCATTAGCAGATGCACTAATAGCTCAAGGGTTAAACGTTTGGTACGACGAAATGACTCTGAGAATTGGAGATAGCCTTCGACAAAAAATAGATAAAGGACTTGCCAATAGTAAAGTAGGGTTAGTTGTTTTATCGCCGTCTTTTATAAAGAAAGGCTGGACCAACTATGAGCTTGATGGAATTGTTACTAGAACCGTATCTGGTGAGCAAGTTCTATTACCAATCTGGCATAACATAACAAAGCAACAAGTAGTTGATTTCAGTCCATCAATCGCAGATAAAGTTGCTCGTAGTACAGCAACACACACCATTGAAGAAATAGCCAATGAGATTGCAGATCTTATACGTTCAAAAGCATAACACGGCTGAGTTTTAACGTAACGAAGGCAATATGGTTTTTAACATTGGACATAAAACGTATTTTGTTTAATGTTAGGTATTTAAACAATACAAAAATAGAGGTTGATTTGTCTAAAAAACATACTGTAAGCAATCCACAGGATCTTATTGATGATTCGATAGCCATTGGATGTGCATCCAATGTACTTTTCACTCGTTTTGATGAATTCTTAGAAACTCAAAATTTAGAACTTTTTAAATCGTCATTTCTTGGTGCTGTAATATTAAATTCCTTTGCAATTGAATTATCCATCAAAGCGATTCATGCCCAGGGTGATTCATGTGAATTCCCTAGTGGTCACAAACTTCAAGATCTATTTGATCAATTACCTATTGAAACTAAAAAAGACATTAGTGATAAATTTTCAACTTCAACCAACGGCCATTGTTTAAATGAATTCCTGAAAATGCACAATACTTCGTTCCAAGACTGGCGATACATTGCTGAATCAAAGAATAATGACTTCGAATATAATTTTTCTGATTCTAGAAAATTATTAGCGATTCTACAATCGTAGGGATTTGAAGTCCAAAGGTACAAATACGTACGCTAAGAAATAAAGCCATTGATATGAGGGTTTCGTAATTCCAAACTTAGGACATAACACGCTTTTTATCCTAAGTCACACAACTCTGTTACAATGAATCCACCACAAAAAACGAGATTCCAAAACCATGCCCGAAAGGCATAATGTCTAAAGTAAACAAAACATCGATGTTGTGGATCAGCACGAGAGCGATAAAGATTATATCACCGAGCATGAGATCGATTCGCTGCTGAAGGCGACAAAAAATCACGCTATGGTACCAGAGATAATTTAATCATTCTCATGATGTATCGACACGGCCTGAGAGTACCAGAATTAATCAATCTAGGACCGCTGCAAATAGATTTGAAAGGTTGTGGAGATGAGAAATTGGCTATAAAATCAGTATAAGAATAAAAGAGTATTTGAGTATTAATTATGAATAAGGAATACAGAGGTTATAGAATATATAGCGTAACTCAAGATAGAAAATGGGTTTTAAACAGTAATATTAAACCTGTTGGTAAAGTTGACTACAAAAAAAAGATTAGATTAAAAGAGGCCTTTGAACGTTATTACACATTGATTGATGAATATATTGTTGAAGCTTACAAGAATAAATATCACATGAATGATAAGACAGGGCAAGTTTTCATTACTAACACAATTGAAGAATATAATCAGGTTGATGATCATACTTGGGAGATATTTGAAAAGAGCAATTTCTTAAGAATAAAAAGAAAGTTATCACAAGGAGCTTCTGTTTCAGAAGCTTTGAAATATCCAATTGGTAAAGAATTAAAAATTGAGTTATTAAATATTATTAGAGGGTTTCAATTTTCGTTTAAAAATAAGCATATAAATAACACGGATGAACAACGGCACTATCTTCATGATCAAGACCTTCGTATAGAGGAGTCTAAAAAAGATGTTGGTGAATGGGGGATGGTTGGTGGAAATTTCAATTGGTATTTTGATTATGAATGTTCTGATTATATTATATATTTATCCCCTGAAGAATATACTGGTTGATTGATTTTCTGCGATGATGGCTCAAATGGTGCTGCTTGTATTAATCGAGTTTTAGATGCGGTTTTTAAAAGGTTCTATTTAGAATATAAAAAAGAATTGGTAGATTCAAATGTTGATTTAATTGACTTGCTTAAATCTTATTTAAATTCTTTGCTAGTGACAAATGATGATTTTATGAGTTCCAAGAAAGATTTAGAGGGCTTGGAAGAGAAAGAGTTAAATGTTGACTTTGTATTAGTAACAAGTACAAAAGGAATATGTTTTAACCCTCACAAAGAAAAAGGTTTAGAGTTTACTCCAAAAACAGAACCAAACTCCCGATATGTATTACGGCCTATAGATCCAGAAGAGGATGCATGTGGAAATAGGCTAGGTCTTGAATGCAAACTTTTTACTACCTATTCAATATCTAAAGAAATATTTGAATTTGTAGATTCTTACAATAATTCTAGTCAAATACTCCGTGTTGCTGATGATGTTTCACTCCCGTTTAAATACCAGGAAGAGATACTTATTGACGAAGATGGTAAATTCAAAACAGGATATCATCCACGTCGTTATTTGTGCCCATCTGATATTAATATTCTTATAAACAGTGTTGAGTCTGAACTAATACAAAAAACAAATCAATTTCTAAAACTATTAAGGTGGCGGCAAGGTTTTGATGCACCAGGCGAAATAATAGAAACACCATCATTATACTGGAAGGTTGGCGAAGGTGATTACCCCTTGGTTCCAATGGAAGGCAATCCTAAAGATCTTTTTATCGTTGATATGCTTAAGGGCATTCACTGGGATGAAGAAGACGATAAAAATTTACAAAATATTTACCAAAAAAAAGGTGTTTCTGAACCATTGGGTCATACTTTACTTAGAGAGGGGTTTAACCTTTTCTCAGAATCACCAAAAAGTGCAATCTTGATAATGACAGCTGCATTAGAAACAGGTGTTAAAATGCATATAAGCAACATTGCTCCTGATACAGGGTGGTTAATGGAAAAGGCACCGTCCCCCCCAATTTTCAAGATTCTTCGAGACTACATTCCATTAATTCATAATAAACAAAAAAATCAATTAACTTATTGGGACAAGGTGAAACCTTACATTAATAAAGCTAGAGACCTTATAGAGCTTAGAAACAAAGTGGCGCATACAGGACACATCCCTGAAGGTTCTGGATCTGTTAAGAATTATCTTGTATTGGTATCTGATTTACTTTATCTACTAGATGTACTGGAAGGTCACGAATGGGCAAAGTCACGTATAAGTCATAAACTGCGTAAAGACCTTGATTGGCCAGTATCGAAACATGAACAAGGTACGCTTATAATAAGCGAGCCATACTAATGAATATAGTAATGGCATTACAAACTCTATTGTCACTTGCACTGATAACTTTTTTCTTGCTCTAAGGAGGAACTTCAAACTCAGTTGATATTTGAGAATAATTGTTTTTTAGTGTACATTTTAGCACCGTTAGACTTTAAATCCCCATTTGATATATATCATATATACTCATAGTTAATCGTGATTTATGAATTTTCAAATCATATTTTGTATTTAAATAGACACTATATAAGTAAGTAACATAGGGTGTTTTTGGAGCATTAATTGTTACTTACTTTACTTCGACGCTGATCCTCGTTCTATCTACGTTACATCAGAGTAAGAAACTTTAATCTTTCATCTTTAACAAGGGATTGTTTTTACGCTGCCGTTGAAACCCGAGAAAACCCAGAATTAAAAGGACTGCCCGTTGCAGTTGGTGGAAAACCAGAAACCCGAGGCGTAGTAGCTGCTTGTAATTATGAAGCCAGAGCATTCGGTGTACATTCTGCCATGCCAATGAGCCAAGCTATAAAGAAATGCCCACAGTTAATCATGTTGGGTGTAAATATGGCATTGTATCGGCAAGTATCACAAAAAATTCAAGCCATATTTAAACAATACACACCACTGGTGCAGCCACTTTCATTAGACGAGGCATTTCTAGATGTCAGTGATTGTAAACAGTGTAAAGGTTCTGCAACACTTATTGCAAAAAAGATCAGAAAGCAAATCATGGACGAACACCAATTGGCAGCATCAGCAGGTATTGCACCGAATAAATTTTTAGCGAAAATTGCCAGTGATTGGAATAAGCCGAATGGACAATTCGTCATTACACCTGATCAAATAGCAGATTTTGTTATTGATTTGCCTGTAAAAAAAATCTTTGGTGTCGGGAAAGTCACCAATCAAAAAATGCAAAAATTGGGCATTAAAACCTGTGCCGATTTACAAAAAATGAGTCAAGTTAAATTGCACGATAAATTTGGAAAATTTGGCGATCAACTCTATAACCTATGTAGAGGAATCGACAATCGTCCAGTTAATGTAAACAGCATCAGAAAGTCTTTAAGTGTTGAAGATACTTTTATAAAAGACAAAAAAGATTTACCAGCGTGTCTAGATGAAATAGAAAGACTGTATGCCAGCCTGTTATCACGTTTTGATAAAAGCCAGAAAAAGAAACAACTGCCAATAAAAGCTTTATATGTCAAATTACGTTTCGATAACTTCAATACTACTACGGCTCAAAATAGAGCATCAGAAGTAGAAATCGAAAAATACAAAAAACTGATAATGACTGCTTGGAACAGAGGCAAAAGACCCGTGCGATTAATTGGATTAGGCATACAGTTTGATGACAAAGATGCTATGATTCAATTGGATTTACCTATTTGATTGCATACTGATAATCTCCAAAAAACTGAACACCAAATAAACAATAAATAGTATTAAAATGAGTAGAATTATTTACCTTAACTTTATAGAACAAAAATCAACCTTTGATGTATTATATTTTGAGGTTTATGAATTTAAAGGTGAGGTTGTAGAATTTACTATAAATATAAGAACAGGCGAAAATAAATTAAAAGGTATTGGAGAAATTAAAAATCAGAAAATAATACAAACTAGTTTTTATAATTTGTCAAAAGAGGAGCAGAATATTGTTTGGAATAAAGAATTCCGAAATAGTGATGGTAGAGGTCATGGCAATTTAAGTAATTTTACATTTTCTAAAGTCAAAAAAATTCTTAACAACTCTAAAATCATGTCATATGTTGATTTTATTGATTGGGTAAGGAATAGTTTGATTAATAAATAACTTAATCGAGACAATAAGCCAATTCAAATAATTGGTTTAGGTGTACAGTTTGATGATAACAATGCTATGATTCAATTGGACTTACCCATTTAAAGTAATATGAAAAATTTATTTAAGTTGTTATTATTTGTGTCAACTTCAAGTTTGGCGGCATTGCCTCCTCAATATCAAAATGAAAAGGATTTGAATGTGATGGTGAATTTTATAAAAGAACATCCGAAGGTTATTTCTTCACTACGAAAAATTGATTTTCGAGCTAAGATAATTTATTTTGATGATGCGTGTGAAGCCATTTTTGGCAGAAAACATAAACCAAAACCTGAAGGTTGGGTTGGACCTGCTGATCCATTGGAGTTTAAAAAATCTAATTGTGAGATTGATTATCCTGAATAATTTTATTGTAAATCTGTTAAAATCTGTTGTTTCTGAATTAACAACGTCATTGTGAAATTATTTTATAAATTATCACTGGTTCTGTCATTTATCTTTTTGTCTGCTTGTCAGATATTTCCTGAAAGAAAAGAAGCTCCAGCTGATGTGAGAGATGCAACGATAGATGCCCAAATTAATCCCAAAGAGCAACAAGATTCAGTTTTGGAAACTTTACCATTAATGAACAATGCTGTTCTGAGTCTATACAATCAAGCCAAAACACTATATGAAAATAATAACTTTGAACAAGCCATAGCAAAATTAGAAAGGGCTTATGAGATTCAACCCAATGTCGGCCAGGTCTCACAGTTAATGGCAGAAATATATTTGCACAAAGGAGACTTTCAGCAATCATTCTATTGGTCATCTATTGCTACAAAAAATGGTCCGTCCAAAGGAAAGTCTTGTGAAAAATCATGGAGAATTTTAGCTATAGCAGCTGAAAAAATAGACAATGTTGTACAACAAGCGACAGCATTAGAAAAAAAAGAAAATTGCATTGTTAAAGCAGGCAATAGGTACTGATGTGTCTGTAATAGATGTATTGGGAGAAGACGGAGTTTTCTCCGAAAAATTACCCGGATTTAAAGTGCGTGAAGTACAGTTACTGTTGGCAGAAACCATTGTAGAAACAATTGATTCTACTGGTACATTAATAGCAGAAGCAGGAACCGGTACAGGAAAAACATTTGCTTATTTGGTGCCAGCCATTCTTAAAAATAAAAAAACCATAGTTTCAACGGGTACAAAAAATCTTCAGGAGCAATTGTTTTACCGAGACTTGCCTAAGGTTTTAGAAATCATGGGTTTAAAACCTAAAATAAGATTGTTAAAAGGGCGTTCAAATTATTTGTGTCATCACCGTATGTATAATGCTTTACATTCTCGAATTGCGCATAATCCGGATTTAGCTATTCCTTTGCAATTGATAGAAAAATGGTCACACAAAACCAATGTGGGAGATAAAGCTGAGTTAGAAGAAGTGCCTGAAAATGATTTGATTTGGCGACATGTCACATCTTCAGCTGATAATTGTTTGGGCTCAGAGTGTCCAAGCTATACAGATTGTTTGGTTAATAAAGCCCGAAGAAAAGCCATGAATGCGGATATATTGGTGGTTAACCACCATTTGTTGTTTGCTGATATGGCATTAAAACAGGATGGATTTGGAGAACTGTTACCTGAGGCAGAAGTGATTATTTTAGATGAAGCACACCAAGTGCCAGAAATTGCCTCTCGGTTTTTTAGTCAATCATTTTCATCATACCAATGCCAGGATTTGCTCAATGATACCGCCAAAGAAGCTGGCGAAGTCACTGGTGCATTCGCTGCTATTTCAAAACAACACGAATATGTTGAACAAGCTTTAAGAGATTTATATTTACAATTCTCTGATGTTGCTGAATCAGACACACTCAAAAATCTGTTAGACAGAAAAGCCAATCGCGAACATATTGATTTATTAAAACAGTCATTAGAAGAGTTGGCAGAAAGTTTAAAGTCTATTGCTACTCAATCAAAAGGTTTGGAATCATGTTTTATCAGGTGTGAAGGGTTGGTTGCATTTATTGATGATGTTTTGGGTGTGATGAAAAGCGAGTTTATTTATTGGTATGAACACCGCAATAAGTTTTTTATTTTTCATAAAACACCGATTGATATTTCAGACCCACTATCAAAATTTCGAAATGAAAATCAAGCAGCATGGATATTAACATCAGCAACTTTGGCTGTTAACAAATCTTTTTCGCATTTTCAAACAGAAACAGGTTTTTTAGATAGCAAAACTTTGTTATTGGACAGTCCATTTGATTATGCTAACAATGCCATGATTTATGTGCCTAAAGATGTTCCTGATGCCAATGATTTTTCTTTTAATCGTGAAATATGTGAACATGTTTTGCCTTTAATTGAACAAACAAAAGGAGGCGTATTTTTTCTTTTTACCAGTCACAAAGCACTGAACGCTGCAGCTCAATTCTTTCATGAAAAAACTGATAAACCCCTATTTGTCCAAGGTCAAGGTTCTCGACATAAGATATTGGCAGATTTTCGTGATTCAGGAAATGGTATATTATTGGGCGCAGCAAGTTTTTGGGAGGGTGTGGATGTGGCAGGTGATAATTTATCATGTGTAATAATTGATAAATTGCCTTTTGCACATCCGGATGACCCTGTACTACAAGCACGCATCAATAAAATTGTCGAAAATGGTGGTAATTCATTTTTTGATTATCAATTACCAAAAGCCATTATCGCTTTAAAACAAGGTGTAGGTCGATTGATTAGATCTGAAACAGACAAAGGCATACTGGTAATTTGCGATAAAAGAATCATGACAAAAGGGTATGGAAGACAATTTATTAACAGCTTGCCAAACATGAGAAAAACCAGTCACAAAGAAAAAATATACGATTCATTTGCCAAAATATAAAAAAGTAACTGTTTTATAAAGTTGTGAAAATATGATGTTAAATGAATGTGAAGTCTAAAAATTACTGGTTTTTAAATAACTTCAAAATGTCCTCTATCCACATTCTTGGATAATACAAATACACCCAAATATTTGATTTGACATGATACCTTTTCTTGACATAGTCTTTAGACTGAAAAATATATTCACTGAGGTAATTTATTTTATTTTTTAATCCTGTTATGTTTTGTAGTCTAAATTGTATATCGGTTATTTTTTTGTTTCTTTGTTTTAAATAATTCTGTGAGTTTTCGTTTACATATTCAATTTTTAAATTAATATTAAGACAATTAGGAAAAGTCTCTTGTAATTGAATTAGGATATTCTTAACGAGTTGAGATGTATTTTTTTGTTTGGCAATTTTTATGCATTTTTCTTGGGCTTCAGAATTCATGCGGTACCATAATAATGCTAAGTCATATAGCCAAATGTGTTTTCTATGATTGGGTCTGTGTGCTTGGTAATGGAAACAAGCAAGTATAAATGCATCAATAATATTAAGGGTTTTAAAATCAAATACTTCATCTTTAATATTTGAAGTGTTTGTATAGATTGTACTAAATTGAAAATGTTGATGTATTTCAATGCGATTGTTAATTTGCCAGTGTATATCTAATGTAGTAGGTGGATTATTATTATCATAAAAGCTGTTTTGGAAACTAATAAACTTCCCTTGTCTCGAAGACATTTTTGAATAATGCAAATCTTTGAGTATTTTTTCTACTTTAGAATAATCACTTTCTTGAATAAATATGTCAATATCTGAATAAGGCCTTATATGGCATTTATCATATAATATAAAAGAATAAGCAAACCCTTTAAATACAATAAATTTAATGTTGTTTTGGTTGAGTAATTGAAAAAAGTCTAATGCTTTTTCTTGCCATCTCAGGTATTTGCTTTGCTCTAAAAGATTGGCTTTTTGAATGGTTGTAGACGTTTTAATTGTCGATATTAAGGGAGCCAATCCCTGATTGATTATTTGTTTATCACTGGAAAAATTATTAATCTTAACGTCATTTTCTAAAAGTTTTTGTAAAAACTTCTTCATATAACTGGATTAAACAGAATAGTAATGGCGGTACCATTTAATAAATTTAGTAATGCCTTCTTGAACAGAAGTATCTGGCTTAAATCCAACATCAGCTACTAATTTTGAAACATCTGCTTCAGTATCTGGCACATCTCCTTGTTGTAATGGCAATAACTCCATCTCGGCTTTTAATCCAAGTGCATTTTCAATGGCATTAATATATTCCATCAATTTAACAGGATTATTGTTGCCTATATTGTAGACTCTATAAGGAGCGGAGCTGGTAGCTGGGTTGCTAACAGAGAAATCATGTTCTGGATTTGATTGAGGTGTATTGTCAAGCACCCTTATTATGCCTTCTACAATGTCATCAATATATGTGAAATCCCTGGTGTGATTTCCATAATTAAAAACTTTAATGGGTTTGCCGGCTATAATGTTCTTTGTAAAAAGAAATAAAGCCATATCGGGTCTTCCCCAAGGCCCATAAACTGTAAAAAATCTTAAGCCAGTAGTTGGTAGTTTATATAAGTTTGAATAACAATGAGCCATGAGTTCATTTGATTTTTTTGTGGCTGCATAAAGAGATAAAGGATGGTCTACATTGTCTTCTACTTTAAATGGTAAAGATGTATTGGCTCCATATACAGAACTAGAAGAGGCATAAACTAAATGTTCAACTTTGTTATGGCGACAGGCTTCAATAATACTTAAAAAACCAGTTAAATTACTGTTGAGGTAGGACCATGGATTTTCAATTGAGTACCTAACGCCGGCTTGAGCTGCTAAATTAACGACTTTTTGTACTTTGTATTCCTTGAAAATACTGTCAATTTGATCTTTGTCGGCAATATCGGCTTTTAAAAAAGTAAATCTCTCATGTGTTAAGTTTTTTAATCTAGAATGTTTTAAATTAACGTCATAGTAATCATTAAGGTTATCTAATCCAATGACGGTATCACCTCTATTTAAAAGGTATTGGCACACGTGAGAACCAATAAAACCAGCGGCACCAGTAACTAAAATGCTCATGAATTACAACCTTTCGTCAACGGCATATGAAGGTAACATGCCTTTTATGTCAAATATAATTCCTTTATTATTGAGTGTTTGTCGAATTCCAACTTCACCCATCTCTATAAACTCCTTATGAGAGACAGCTAAAATAACAGCATCATAATGGTCTTTTTTAAGTGAATCGATCAATTTAATATTGAATAATTCTTTGGCTTGAGATTGACTTGACCAAGGGTCATATACATCTACATTGGCGTGACATTTTTCTAATTCATCAATGATTTCAGTCACCCTTGTATTACGTAAATCTGGACAATTTTCTTTAAAGGTTAAACCAAGTATAAGAACTTTTGCATTAACAATATGCACTCGACTCAGTGCTAGTTTTTTAAGAAACCTGTCAACAACATATTGGCTCATGCTTTCGTTTATTCGTCTGGCAGTAGTGATCAATTGGGGATAATAGCCACTTTCTTGAGATTTATGAATCAAATAATAAGGATCAACACCTATACAATGGCCCCCAACTAGTCCTGGAGTGAAGGGTAGAAAGTTCCATTTTGTTGAAGCTGTTTCAATCACATCAAGTGTGTCAATATTCATGTGGTTAAGCATCATTGACAATTCATTCATAAATGCAATATTCATATCACGTTGAGTATTTTCAACAGCTTTTGAAGCTTCGGCTACTTTTATTGACTTGGCCATGAAAATACCCGCATCGATAATTGTTGAATATATCTCTTCTAGAATTGTTTCAGTTTTTTTATCAGATGCCGCAACCACTTTGGTAATGGTTTTTAATGTGTGTACTTTATCACCTGGATTAATTCTTTCAGGTGAATATCCTAAGGTAAAGTCTTTGTTGAGTATCAGATCGCTATTTTTTTCAAGGATTTTTGCACAATACTCTTCGGTGGCTCCTGGAAAGACTGTGGATTCATAAACAACTATATCACCTTTTTTGAGGATGCTCCCAACTGCAATAGATGCTTTTTCTAGGGGAGTTAACTCCGGTAAATTATTCGAATCTACTGGTGTAGGTACTGTAATAATATAAATGTTTGA
>Ga0316205_10002184_pt1 | contig 21127 bp, 12 predicted proteins | sample 3monthpyrite_MG_FD_204941 | JGI IMG/M metagenome (GOLD analysis project Ga0316205, IMG submission 204941) | Microbial mat bacterial communities from mineral coupon in-situ incubated in ocean water Damariscotta River, Maine, United States -... | ecosystem: Environmental > Aquatic > Marine >... | reverse complement strand
ATGCTCCTTATTAGATGCAACTGATTTATACAATTGCTTATATATCAGTTTGGCGCAAATTGACGCCGAATTCTTTGGGGCGTCCATCTCATCACCCACCATGAGAAACGTGTAAAAACAATTAGTTATAGTTTTGATAAGAATGCTCTTAGCATGGATGTCCCATTAAATTTTAAATGTTAAAGTTTAGTTGTGAATTTACTGCTAACAAATCGTCCACCCCGATCTTTTTATACACCGCGCTGTTTCGCTATAAAATTGCGGGGACAGTATACCTATCACGAACAAACAGGACTGGGTTCATGAAATAAATATACTGTCCTCCGAATACCCCAGAAATACCAATCATAGTTAATCGATTGGGCCCAGAATCAGTACGAGTAAGTTAATTTATATAATCCACACGAACTTTATTGTGTGCTTCATATAAATTAACCTTATAGTTTATAGTGTAAAATATTTTTTATTTAATCATCAGACAATTTATTTATCAATCCTCTCGTTAAATGGGTAAACTAAATTTTTATTGCATAGCCTGTTAAAGGTTATAACCTCCCCCCAATCATTATTAACAGGTGCTAATGTGAATGACGTAGACGAAAGTATGAAGAAAACGATGACTTATTTAACGGTCGGCTTATTTGCGATTTTTTTAAGTATTATTATGCTGGCTAATTATATCGCTTAAGAATTTAAAATTATATTTAGGGTAGAGTAAAGCGCATATGAATCACTGTCATGTCTTTACTCGACCCTAAATTTACTATCCAAAGTTAAGTATACTTTTTTGTCGCTTTGCATCCTGAGCCGATCGAATGTAACGCCAAAAAACCCGATCCCGTTTCCTTTTCTTGAGCCTATCCGGAGAATCTATCCGGGTACTCATAATAATAAAAGGCTTATATATAGAACTAGTTGAGACACCCACGACAAGAACATTGTAAAAACAATTAGTTATAGTTTTGATAAGAATATTCTTAGCATGGATGTCCCGTTAAATTCTTCCCGTTAAATTCACAAAAATAATCAACACAAACTCTAGCATGGGGTTTATTTAGTTGGCAAAGAATTTTTTTTGAAATAAAAATAGAAAAACCAATTGCAAATAAAACGTTAGTTTAATTAACGAAACTGGTATTTCATATGGCGCTTAACGTGAAGTAACATGATATAAAATTGTTTGTCAGTGTAAGTCCGGATGATCTTACATTTTTATGGCATAACAAATTTATAAATGTGGCATGGAAAGACCTGGGATCATTTTTTCAGGACGAGGCAAGGGCAGAAAAAAGCATACGGACAAAGAACAGAAAGAGAAAACACTCGGCGCATGTCGGGCAGCTATGTGCTGATTGCAATGGCTCAAGCGTGTATTCAATATCGATATTGGAATTTGTCGTCAGTGTGGGCTTGCGGGATTCAGGGCGTACACCAGGGGAGGGTTATTGCTGGAATTGAGCAAAAAGAATTTTATTCTTCCTATACCCAATTAATAGCCTATAAATAGGTTATGAAATTTAAATGTCACATAAATTACATTTGCCAGCTTTTTTGCCTGCCACTCTATATCGCGGTCAGTCTGTCAGCAATGGCGGAGGATATACGCGAAGTCAATATTGGGGTAATGGCTTTCCGGGGTGAAGCTAAGGCATTAAAGCAGTGGCAACCGACTGCAGAATACCTGGCAGGTAAAATTCCGGGGTATTCATTCAATATTATTCCGCTCAGCAATGACACCATCAAACAGGCCGTTGAAAACAACCGAGTGAGTTTTATCCTCACCAACCCTGCCTCCTATGCCAACCTTGAAGCAATCTATGGAATTACCCGCATCGCAACACTGCATAATAAGCGCTTTGGTGGAGCCTATACGGAATTTGGCGCATTAATCTTTAGCCGCGCCGATCGAGACGATATTCGGTCGCTGAAAGATCTGAAAAATAAATCTTTTATGGCGGTACATAAAAATGCATTTGGCGGCTGGTGGATGGGGCTACGTGAAATGAAAGCCCAGGGCATTGACCCTGAAAGGGATCTAAAGCGCCTTGAGTTTGTCGGTTTTCCACAGGACAAAATTGTTCTGGCGGTTCGCGACGGCAAGGTAGATGCTGGGACGGTACGCACAGATTTGCTGGAAAGAATGGCGGCCAAAGGCATCATTAAGCTCTCAGATTTTCATATTCTAAACAGCAAAGAAGATGCCACATTCCCGTTTGCGCACAGTACGCAGTTATACCCGGAATGGCCGATTGCCATCACCCATGCGACCTCGGGTTTACTCGCAAAGAAAGTCGCAATTGCCCTGTTACAACTGGATGAACAGGCACCCGCGGCGAAAGCGGCTAATATCTTCGGCTGGACCGTGCCGCTGGATTACCAGCCCGTTCATGAGTTAATGAAAGAGCTGCATGTGGGTCATTATGCCAAAACAGAAAAACCCAGCATGGCAGAGATCATCAGTTTTTATAAATACTGGATACTCTCCTTCGGTGCGGGATTGATATTACTGCTGGCTGTGCTTATCTACATCACCCGATTAAATCGAGCACTGGACGGTTCAAAAACATCACTGGAAAAAGAAGTGCTGGATCGCTCCCGCGCGGAAGATGCTGAACGAAAACAGGTAGAACGCATCCGCGCCCTCTACGAAATCACCTCAAAACCCGGCCTTTCATTACATAAACAAATTGAAGAAACCCTCGAACTTGGCTGTCACCTGCTGGGCACTGAAATCGCCAAGGTCTGTAAAATTGATGAAGAAAAACAAAGCAACACCTTTATGTACACGGTGACGCCACCCGATGTAGCTATAAATCCAGGCACTACACTGCCCCTGAGTAACACATTTTGCAGCATACCCTATGCTAGCGAAACAGCGATTGCTATCAGTCATGTGGGTGATTCTGAATATCGCCACCACCCCTGTTATGAACTCTCCAGCCTTGAGACCTATGCCGCAGCCCCTATCTGGGTCAATGGTGAGAAATATGGCACGGTTAATTTTTCCAGTCGCAAACCCCGTGATGTGCCTTTTACCGAAACCGACCAGGATCTTATCAAGCTCATCTGCAAATGGGTCAGTGTGAGTATTGAACGGGAGCAAATGGAAGGCGCAAGCATTGAAAAAGAAAAGGCCATTTCAGCCAACCGCGCTAAAAGCGCTTTTCTGGCCAATATGAGCCATGAAATCAGAACACCACTCACCTCGATAATCGGTTATGCAGACGCTTCACTGGATAGCGATCAAAGCATGTATGAACGTGTGGATGCTCTGCAAACCATCTCACGAAACGGTAAACACCTGTTAAGCATCATTAATGATATTCTGGATATTTCCAAAATTGAGGCGGGAAAACTGGAGCTTGATTATGCCGAGGTGATGCTATGCGATATTTTGTCTGATGTTGAAAACCTGATCAAAGGACAGGCGACGGATAAAAACCTGGCATTTAATGTTGACTGTCAGTTTCCGCTGCCCAAAACCATTGTTAGCGACCCTTTAAGACTAAAACAAATATTGCTCAACCTTTGCGGTAATGCGGTCAAATTTACAAACCGTGGCCATGTGCTCGTTCAGGTCAGTTATGACACAGATCAGCAGACCCTGCAAATAGCCGTGATTGACTCAGGCATCGGCATGACAGAAGAGCAGATCGAGATCGTATTTGAGGCTTATAAACAGGCTGATAAATCAACGACCCGGCAATTTGGTGGTACCGGGCTTGGTCTCTCATTATCTCGTCAACTGGCTGAAAAACTCAACTCGACACTCACCGCCACAAGCCAGCCGGGTATCGGCACAAAATTTTTACTTACGCTCGACATCAGTCAAACAGATAACATCGAATTGATAGATCATTATGATCAGCAGGAAGTCACCGAGGCCGCTAATGTACAAACCCTATCGGATTCACTGGTGAGCGGCAGTATTCTGCTGGTAGAAGATACACTGGATATACAGCGTCTCACCGCCATGCACCTTGAGAGAATGGGGGCTGATGTTACCCTGGCAGAAAACGGTAAACAGGCAGTGGAGGCTACCCAGAACACCACTTTCGATCTAATACTGATGGATATGCAAATGCCGGTTATGAACGGCCTGGATGCAATAGAGATAATACGCAAGCAGCAGGCGTACAAGCATCCCATTGTGGCCCTGACAGCCAATGCCACCCATGAAGATCAACAGATTTGCATGGATTATGGCTGTGATGGATTTGTTACCAAGCCTGTCACCAAACAAAGGCTGCAAAACCTGGTAAGACAATACCTGGGTACTCGTTTAATAGATGAGGACACCCGCCCGATACTATCCTCCATACTGGAAGAAGAACCCGAAATGCTAGCCATGTTGCCAAAATACATGGCGGGTCTGGAGCAAATCGAAGCAGATATTAAACTTGCCCTGTCTGAGCAGAACTGGGAAATCGCACGGTCACTCTCACATGACTTGAAAGGCTCCGGCGGTATGTATGGTTTTATGCCCTTAAGTGAGCTGGGCGGCAAAATTGAATTTCAGATTATCAACAGTAATTATGAACAGGCGACATCTCTAATTGAAACAATGCTGGCCATGTTTAGGCGAATTAAAGCAGGCATTGAAATCAGTCTGGAAAATTCAGCGCAACTGTGAAGAGAAGCAGCGCATGAATACCAGATAAGAGTATCGGAGACAATTAGATGACGGTGTAGATAAGTTTGTGTAACGATCATTGTTTGCTGGATTTTGCTAAGACCTCACGTATACGGATTTTCAGATCATGGATTTGAAAGGGTTTGACAAGATAATTATCTGCACCTAATTGCAGGCACTTCACGACCTGGGACTTATCACCGACAGCAGTCAGCATTATTACGGGTATGTCTTTCCACTCATTGTGCTTCTGTAGATGCTCAAGGACTTCGAGTCCATTCATATTCGGCATCATAACATCGAGTAATATCAGGTCGAACGGTTGTTTGGCCAGTTGCGCCAGAGCCTGCACCCCATCCTCGGCAATGCTTACTTCGTAGCCCTCACGCTCTAACCGACTCACGGTAATTGCTCGAATCATCTCATCGTCGTCTGTCACCAAAATACTCGTCATATTTTACCCTCTTGCAAGCGAACCTAGTCTGAAGAAATATTTTTCACTGCCAGTTCATGTTTCAAAATGTGTTGCACACTGTTCTATGGTAATTATACGTTTAAATTTGAGCCTTTGCCTGACACACTAGTAACATGTATATGCCCTCCTATCATTTCAATAAAGCTTCGCGAGATAGTTAAACCTAAACCGTGGCCTCCATATCCTCTTGTGCTTGTCGAATTGGTCTGTGAGAAACCCTCAAACAGTTTTCTATTTTATCTTCTTCAATACCAACACTCGTATCGGCAATCGAAAAGTTAATCCACTTCTAATTATATATGTGTTTCACGACAAATATTTAAGGAGATAAGAGTATTTTGAGTAAATCTATTTGCGTTATTCATCAGACTCATAAGTATTTCTCCCAGTTTGATTTTATCAGTTACTATACAGCCTATATCGGCGGGACATTCCATCTGCATTGAGTTATCAGTATAGAGCCAGTTGAAACACCCACCACAAGAACCTTGTAAACACAATTAGTTATAGTTTTGATAAGAATGATCTTAGCATGGATGTCCCGTTAAATTTGTCCCGTTAAATTTAGTTTAGCCATAATTACCTCGTCGAAGGTTGTTGTGGTTAGCTGGCTTTTGGTGTTCGTTGCACCTTAGGTTAGCGATTTTTTTACTCTTATTGTTACCCTGGTTTAGGTTATTGTTTTTCGATAGTGTCTTTCTTACCGTTAACAGAATGCTATGTTATAGCACAATAATGGTGATGCGATTATTATTGTTGGTGAGGCTAATTCACGTTGTTAATGCGTTAAGGTATTTGCCAGCATAGTTGCTGAAAAACCCTACTCTCATGCCACACAGCTTTACCACAAAAATAATCAGCACAAACTCTAGCATGGGGTTTATTTCGTGACCCAAAATTTTTTTAAATAAAAATATAAAATGAATCGCTAATAAAACGGCTGGTTAAATTAATGGAACTTGTATTTCATAGGGTGATTAACGTGAAGCAACATGATATAAACCATCTGCCAACGCTAGTCCAGCTGAGATTGCATTTTTATGGCTTAACTATTTAAGAATGTGGAATGGAAAGGCCTGGCCCCGTCCTTTATGTAATTAAGGTGAGCCCGCGTTCACCAAAAAGCAGACAAATAGAAAAATCTAATATATGCTGAATTTAGCCGACATTATTGTGTATGTCGGCGTGTTTAATGCGTGAGAATCAAGGTGTTATTTTTATTAAAACTTAATTTGTCAGAAAATAACGTTCAATAGCGATAGCGAAATTAAAAATATGTTCATAACAAATGCACTAATCTTAAGGATTACAATTCTGATATCACTGTGCTTTGCAGCAAGCATTGCTTCTGCGAATAATGCGGTGAGTAAAGATTCACAATGGTTTAAAAATTTGTATGAATATGCTCTGTTTGCCAATGCGGCCTATCTGAGCAAGTCAGAAATAGAAAAAATGCTGACGTCTTCTGGCTATAAGTTAACAAAATATGGCGAACTCTCCGGTTATGAAGTAGGTTATTTTCTGGCTACGAACGACAAGTTGAAACAGCAGATCATTGCAATACGTGGTACGTCGAATATTGAAAATGCCATGGTAGATGTTGCGCTTAACCTGTTGCCAAACAAACACACGGGTATCAAGTTGCATCAGGGTTTTGCTTTGTCAGCTGATCTCATTTACGACAGAATTAAAAACGATTTAATTAAAAGCTACAGAATTAATACTACCGGACATAGTCTGGGTGGTGCGACTGCACTTATTCTTGCTATGTATATTGATGCTGGTGGCTTTCAGTCCGGTAAGGTCATTACATTTGGGCAACCCAAAGTAACCAATATCACCGGTAGCAAAAAATATAGTCACCTCGATGTAACACGAGTGGTGATGCCAAAGGATATGGTGCCATTGGTGCCGCCGCTGGATCCTATGGATATAATGAGTATGGATATTTACTGGCATTCAGGCACAGAAGTGATATTACGAGATTCGAATACATATTCTCTGCTGAATGGTATCGATAGTATGATGCGGGCGACTGATTTTTTAAATGAAATGATTGGTGAGAAGCATTTACAGCAGCATTATATGTCTTTGTACATTAAGTCACTTTCTCAGAAACTCAGAAATCCACAGCGTGTACCCTATGAAAATAATTTTAGTATATACGACTTGTTTGGCAGGTAAGAAATCAGAGAAATCAGGGCATTGGGGGCCGAGTAAAAGCTCAACTGTCCGCTTACCTGGTCAAAGCGACCATATCCGCTGATATGGTCGCTGAACACCACATAGCGGTTATTAAGGGATCGCTAATGTAGTGTAAAGTAATTTATAAACTGAAGGATTTTAAAAGCACAGAGTGTATAATGTAAAGCCTGACCCGTAGATTTCGCGTAGATTTCGTGCGTTAAGGAAAATGACATTTGATTATCAAGTCAATATTAAATGAAAAACAAAAAAGGAATTAAAGTCATGAAATGTAAACACTTTAAAGAGATAGCGCTTTGTTTTGTACTTGCAATAACGAGTACAATAACCAATGCCGCGTTTATCAGATACGATTTTATGGAAAGGCTACATCCAGCTTTTCCAGCAGGAGAGTTATTTTCTGGATACTATATCTTCGACTCTGAAATACCGGATACAAGTACAATTTCTCAAGGCAGTGAATTTATTAATCCTGTTGTAGCGATAGGTATCAACTTTAGCGGTCAGAACGTGATATTTAACAATTGCCTCAGCGTACAATGCTCACGTATACGTATTGTCGACGCGGCAGAAGAGCATTATTTTTTAAATGCAAACTTGTATGATGCAACAAGCACCCGCTCGCTATCCTTTAGTTTGAGTAGTGGCGATATGTTTAATAACTCCGTTAATCAAAGTCAGCCTGACATTCTGGAAGCATTCATTAACCAAACCTTTAATGCGGGCCCAGGACACGGTAGTAATTTATCATTTGATTTTCAGGGTACGAATGGAACAACTTACAGTGATGCCTCAGCGGTTTTTAGTATGACCAGGGTAGGGGAAGTTCCCGTTCCTGCAGCCATCTGGTTACTTGGTTCAGGTCTAATTGGTTTAGCAGGATTTGCGAGACGTAGTAAAGTGTAAATGCTGATCCTTTATTAATGATAATAGGGCGGGCTTATTAGTCGCCTTTTTTTATTAATCTTCGAATCTTCGCTACTGCCCGATAGCTGACTCCAAGTGGTTTAAGAAAATTGCCCGCTTCCCTGACGGACTGTGTAAAAACTAATGTAATTTTTGAAAGTGGTAAATTAAGATCATTATTGTCTTATAATTTACTTGAAGTGGGTATTGTTTCACTTTTTAGGTTCAGAAATGTTCGTATTTAGGGATGAGCTCCCACTAGCTTAAAATATTTAGTGCTTGTACACGGCCTGCAGATGAGTCAGCCCTTGGTAAAGGATGAAAACACATCGAGGCAATGGTATGGTTACACGTGTACTTACTGAAGAAGGGCAAGTAGTGCTCACCTATTTAGAAAGTAATGAGTCGGAAGTTTTATTGTGTGGCAGTATAGAGCAATGCAAACAAGATTTAAAAGACGAGTTCAAGTTATGTCCTGGTGCTAGCTGGGTCTCTGATACCCGGTTTGGAGCGCTCTCTGATCAAGGCGACGGGGGTTATACAATATCCCTGATGATGGACAATAGTAGAATAACGACTACTATCGATATCAGCTAAGAAATTAGAGAAGACAGTTGAAAATGATTAACAAATCAAAGATTAGGTAATATATGCAAACAGTTGTAAAAAGTTGGTTTAGTGAAAAAGAATATGGGTTTCTAGATAATGGATCTGGTTCTGATATATTAGTGCGCAAGGCGGATCTTATTAAGTGCCAATATTTAAAAATCGGTATAACCGTAGATTTTGAGTGTCATGCAGATGACAAAGGGCTCATTGCTAAAAAAGTAAGTATTTCACGCAAGAGCACAAAACCACCACATATTGAAAGTAGACATAAAAAGAAGAGTACTCCATATTTTGGTGTCATGACTTGATACATTTAATATTGGAAAAGATCAGGATTAGGCAATAAAAAATCTAGAAACTGTTGAGACGCCCGCCACAAGAACCGTGTAAAAACAGTTAGTTATAGCTTTGATAAGAATATTCTTAGCATGAATTTAGCGTAAACCCATCAGGTAAAAAGTAGCCCCTCGTCATCAAATAGCATACTGCCTTTAGTCGATTATATTGGCAGCTTTATCTCGCAATAGCACAGGTAAAATATAACTGTATGGGTATATTGTGCAGAAATAGCTAATAAAGGACTAAATAAGCGCGATGTGAAAATGGCAATGGCATTGCATGGTAATAACCGTCATTATGACTGGGATACTATTATGCTACGATATTGGTTTGATGAAGCTAGCTAGTAAGGTGGCTTTTCCAGAAAATGAATGACAAAATATCCTTGATGAAATTCTATCTAATATCGGTATTGTTATTAGCAAGGTAGCAGGACGATTGTCTGATGGATTTACTGAGTCTATAGCAGGTTCAATATTTTCAGGTATTCAAGAAATGGCTAAATTATTTGAATATGCAGCCAATCTAGAGGGTTAAAAAAGGTTCAGTTGCAGAAAGATAATAATATATTCTTGTTTTTCATCTTTATAATTAGCTAAAAGCTGAGTTTTATTGCAGGGTAGATTAGGTGGCTTGATTATGTTGCGCTATTTTATTTTGCTGTAGAAACAGTGGTTTCATGAACAACACGAAAATTTCATACAAAAAATGGTGGGCCCGGAGTGACTCGAACACTCGACCTGCCGATTATGAGTCGGACGCTCTAACCAACTGAGCTACGGGCCCTTTATTTCTAAGGGTGCAAGGGTGTTTCCAATTTTAAAACGAAGCAGGTGACTCCGTTTTGGTCGGTGCGACAAGTAACGTCCATGTCCTGCATCCAGCTCGACTCCTGTCTCGCGTTCGTGGTGTTGCGTTTGTACATTGAGTACAAACGGTCACCACTCACCCTGAGTTTTACCCTTCGGGCCATGCAGAGCATGTTTAAATTTATTCCCCTATAAATTCACCCTGCCTTCGCAGAAATGACGTTATATCTTTATAAGTCTGTTAAATAAAAACGCACATTATAAATATAATGTGCGTAACAACAAGATAAATTTATTTTTTAATTGTTTCCGCTGTCTTCACCAATAAAGCTACGCAGGTTTTCCGCGCGTGAAGGGTGGCGCAATTTGCGCAGTGCCTTCGCTTCAATCTGACGAATTCGCTCACGGGTTACATCAAACTGCTTTCCTACTTCTTCTAAAGTGTGATCGGTATTCATATTAATGCCGAAACGCATACGCAGTACTTTTGCTTCGCGAGGTGTTAGCGTTGATAAAATATCTTTGGTTGATTCGCGCAGTGATTCGCCGGTGGCTGAATCTACCGGAGACATAATGTTAATGTCTTCTATAAAGTCGCCGAGGTTTGAATCTTCATCATCACCAATCGGAGTTTCCATTGAGATAGGTTCTTTGGCAATTTTTAATACTTTGCGAACTTTATCTTCCGGCATTTCCATTTTTTCTGCGAGTTCTTCAGGTGTCGGTTCGCGACCTTTTTCCTGTAGCATCTGGCGAAAAATACGGTTCAGTTTATTGATGGTTTCAATCATGTGAACCGGAATACGAATGGTTCTTGCCTGGTCTGCAATGGATCTTGTAATCGCCTGACGAATCCACCAGGTCGCGTAAGTTGAAAACTTGTAGCCTCTGCGGTATTCAAATTTATCAACCGCTTTCATCAGGCCGATATTACCTTCCTGAATTAAATCGAGGAACTGCAGGCCACGGTTGGTGTATTTTTTCGCAATTGAAATAACCAGGCGTAAGTTGGCTTCCACCATTTCTTTTTTGGCACGGCGAGCTTTGGCTTCACCGATAGACATCTTGCGATTAATCTCTTTGATGTCGCAAATATCCAGGCCGTAAGTTTTTTCTAATAATGAAAGTTTCAGCTGGGTCTGTTTTATTTCAGCTGTAAATTCGCCCAGTGCTTCAGAATACTCGTGACCTTTGACGTACTGATCGATCCATTTTTGATTGGTTTCATTGTCTGGGAACGACTGAATAAATGCTTTTCGAGGCATGTGGCTTTTATTAACGCACAGGTTAAGAATGTGACGTTCGTGGGTGCGCACACGATCAATGGTGCTGCGCAGCTCTTTAGTCATTGCAATAATAATGACCGGCAGGAATTTTAATTCCATAAAAATTTCGGCCATTTCCTGACGGCATTTAGAGACTGTTTTGGTTCTTTTCTCGAGCGCATTTAAGGTTTTTTTGTAGGCTTTATCAAGCAGTGCAAACTGTGCCTTTGCGCGTTCGGGATCCGGTCCGGTATCGATAACTTCTTCTTCAGCATCATCTCGCTCATCGGCGGGGCCGGAGGCGGGCTGTGCAATTTCGTCACTATCGTCGCTTCTAAAGCCGGTAATTAAATCTGTGAGACGAGCTTCTTCTGTGCTAACCAGTTCGTAGGTTTTTAAAACCTGGTGCACGGAGCGCGGGTTAGTTGCCAGCGCGTGCATCACCTGCTTAAGGCCTTCTTCAATGCGCTTGGCAATCGAAATTTCGCCTTCGCGGGTGAGTAGCTCTACCGTGCCCATTTCACGCATGTACATACGTACCGGGTCGGTGGTGCGGCCAAATTCATTTTCGATAGAGGCCAGTGCAGCGGCAGCTTCTTCAGCAGCGGTGTCATCGGTTGCGCTGGCATCGGTGAGAACTAATGATTCAGTATCGGGCGCTACTTCATGAACCGTAATGCCCATGTCATTAATCATGTTGATAATGTCTTCTACCTGCTCCGGATCAACAATTTCTTCCGGCAGGTGATCATTTACCTCGGCATACGTCAGGTAGCCCTGTTCTTTGCCCTTGGCAATCAGTTGTTTGAGCAGCGACTGTTTGTCCTTTGGGGTGTTGGCGCCATCTTCTGGAGCCGTTTGCTCCTGATCGACCTGTTTGTTTTCGATTTCCTTCTGTTCAGATTTCTCGACCTTGGCTTTACTGGCTTTTTTGACTGTCGATTTCTTTCCTGATTTCAGGGCTTTAGGCTGCTTTTTTTGCTGGCTCATGTTCTTCCGCTAAAGATTACAAGGTTTTAAAACTGAACTCCGAATTATAGCATGTATATAAGGGTTTGACTATAAAAGAGACGATTAAATTATGAGCATGTGGGCTTTTATTGCAACCCCCAGGTATTGAGACTTTACTCTCGGGTGTAAAAAGTGGCATGGTAAGGCAATTTGGTGATTAATAGACAGGCATTAGCCTGAGATTAATCGATCGTCATAAATGCAGGGAAGCTGAAATATCGAGTTTCAATGTATGGATTTATCGAAAAAGAGGAGAACCTTATGGTGAGTTTACAGCCCCCGGTATGTGAGTTTGATGAGCCGGCAATCGATTTTAGTCTGCCCGGTGTCGATGGGAAAAATTGGCGTCTGGCGAATTGCGCCGGTGAGAAGGGCTTGCTGGTGATGTTTATCTGCAATCACTGCCCCTATGTGAAATCGATTCGCGAGCGAATTGTGCGCGATACCCGCGAACTTAAGGCGATAGGGGTGAATACGGTGGCCATTATGTCGAATGATCCGAGCGAGTATGAAGAAGATTCATTTGAGAATATGTGCAAGGTTTCACAGGAATTCGGTTTTGGTTTTCCGTATTTGCTCGATGAAACTCAACAGATAGCAAAAGCCTATGGTGCGGTGTGTACGCCAGATTTCTTTGGTTATAATGCGCAGATGAAATTACAGTATCGCGGGCGCCTGGATGAGAGCCGTAAAGAAGCCGCGGCAGCGGATGTTAAGCGGGATTTATTTGAGGGCATGAAGCAGGTCGCTGAAACGGGCAAAGGGCCTGCGGAACAAATTGCCAGTATGGGGTGCTCTATTAAGTGGAAGGATGACTGATTTTCATTCTGAATTTTCCATTCTGACATTTTTCAGGCTGAATTATTCAGGGTTGCTTATTGCGGGCTAAAGCTCGATCCTACAGTGATCCCAGCCCCGTAGACGCAAGCTTTAGTTCGCGATGGGGTAAGTTGAACGCATTTGGTGGCCAGATCGACAATATTCTTATAGGTGAATAAATACGATTATAAGTTATATGGCAGCGGCGCATCGCCAACCTGTTGAAAATTAAGGGCTTAATGGCTTGGGTTGCAAATATTGTAGCGGCCAAAACCATCCCCTTAGCCCATTATCCCCAATGTAATTCCACGATACGGTTGCCGAATGCCTCGAAGTAAGGGAAAATAGCGCCCCTTTATTAGCGTGGGTGAAAACCCTGCGGCTAAGATGCACCGGCCGTAAATTAAATAACCAGATTCCTGTTGCTGAGACCTGTCTCAGCAACGCAAATTTTAAAAACTTGATTGGAGATATTCCTATGTCATCACGCAAAGAGCTTGCTAATGCAATCCGTGCACTGAGTATGGATGCAGTACAAAAAGCAAATTCGGGCCACCCGGGCGCACCGATGGGTATGGCTGACATTGCAGAAGTATTGTGGAACGATAACATGAACCATAATCCGGCAAACCCTAACTGGGCTGACCGTGATCGTTTTGTTTTATCGAATGGCCACGGCTCAATGCTGATTTACTCTTTACTTCACCTGACTGGCTACGATCTGTCTATCGACGATCTTAAAAACTTCCGTCAGCTGCATTCTAGAACGCCGGGTCACCCTGAGTACGGTTATGCACCCGGTGTTGAAACGACAACGGGCCCATTAGGCCAGGGCATCACTAATGCGGTGGGCATGGCGATTGCTGAAAAGACAATGGCGGGCCAGTTCAACCAGAAAGGTCACGACATTGTTGATCACAACACCTACGTATTTTTAGGTGACGGTTGCTTAATGGAGGGTATTTCTCACGAAGCCTGTTCTCTAGCGGGCACATTAGGCCTGGGCAAGTTGATTGCTTATTGGGATGACAACGGTATCTCTATCGATGGCCACGTTGAAGGCTGGTTCACTGATGATACGCCCAAGCGTTTTGAAGCTTACGGCTGGCACGTAATTGCGGATGTTGATGGACACGATCCAGCAGCGATTGCCAAGGCAACTGAAACCGCGAAAGCGATGACAGACAAGCCAACCATGATTTGCTGCAAAACCACGATCGGTTTTGGTTCACCCAATAAAGCGGGCAGCCATGCATGTCACGGCGCACCTTTAGGTGAAGAAGAAATTAACCTGACTAAAGCGGCTTTAGGTTGGGATCACGCTGCATTTGAAGTGCCTGAGTCTGTTTACCAGGGTTGGAGTGCTAAAGAAAAAGGCGCCGCAGCAGAAGCGGCGTGGAATGAACAGTTTGCGGCATATAAGGCTGCATTCCCTGAATTAGCCGCTGAATTCGAACGTCGGATGGCGGGTGATTTACCAGCGGATTGGGCGAAGACTTCTGGCGATTATATTGCGTCAGTCAATGCAGAAGCGAAAAGCCCTGCAACACGTCAGGCGTCATTAGCCGCTATTGAAGCATACTCTCCAATGCTGCCAGAGCTGTTTGGTGGTTCTGCTGACCTGGGTTGTTCTAACCTGACTGAATGGTCTGGTTACAAGCCAATGATCGATAATTTTGATGGCAACTACCTGAACTACGGTGTTCGTGAGTTCGCTATGTCAGCCATCATGAATGGTATTTCGTTGCATGGTGGTTTAATTCCATTTGGTGCAACTTTCTTAATGTTCTCAGAGTATGCGCGTAATGCATTACGTATGGCTGCTTTGATGAAAATTCGCAGTTTGTTTGTATTCTCTCATGACTCAATCGGTCTGGGCGAAGACGGTCCAACTCACCAGCCAGTCGAGCAGATTCCTACATTGCGTATGATTCCAAACATGGCTGTATGGCGTCCCTGTGATGCGGTTGAGTCTGCGGTTTCATGGCAGCAGGCGGCTGAGCGTAAAGAAGGTCCTTCTTGCTTAATCTTCTCGCGTCAGGGTTTACCACACCAGGAACGTACCGATGCGCAGATTGCTGAAATCACCAAGGGTGGTTACATCCTTAAAGATTGTGATGGCACACCGGATGCGATTATTATTGCAACCGGTTCTGAAGTTGCACTGGCGACAGGCGCGGCTGAAGCCATGTCTGGCAAGAAGATTCGCGTAGTGTCTATGCCTTGTACAAACATTTATGACCAGCAGGATGCGGGTTACAAATCTGCGGTACTGACTAAAGGTATTCCTACTGTTGCGGTTGAAGCAGCGGTTACGGATGCATGGTACAAGTATGCGGATGCCGTTGTCGGTATTGATCACTTCGGTGAGTCAGCACCTGCAGAGCAGCTGTTTAAAGAGTTTGGCTTTACTGTCGAGAATGTTGTTAAGGCTGTTGAAGGCGTACTATAACTATTCAGCTCACTCCATTGTGGCTTCATGGCTGCGTTAGAAAATGGACACTTACACATGTAAGCTCACATTTTCCGCCTTGCCCTGAAACCACAATGGAGCAACCTGAACAGTTCTAGTGAAATAATAAATTCTGTCATCTCCGATATAAATATTCGGGAACGACAAAGTAAAAAGATTTTAAATTAAATATAAATAACCGAGGAAAAACACAATGGCTATTAAAGTAGGTATTAACGGTTTTGGTCGTATCGGCCGTATGGTATTCCGTGCAGTAACAAATGATTTCCCTGAAATTGAAATTGTAGGTATTAACGATTTATTAGATCCAGATTACTTAGCATACATGCTTAAGTACGATTCAGTTCACGGCAACTTCCCAGGTAACGTATCTTCAGACAACGATTCTATGATTGTTGACGGCAAGAAAATTCGCTTAACGGCAGAGCGTGATCCAGCTAACCTTAAGTGGGGTGATGTTGGTGCTGAGTTAGTTATCGACTGTACGGGTTTCTTCTTAACGGAAGAAAGCTGTCAGGCACACATTACTGCTGGTGCAAAGAAAGTGGTTCAGTCAGCGCCTTCTAAAGATGCAACGCCAATGTTCGTATACGGTGTTAACCACAACGAATATGCGGGTCAGGCAATTGTTTCTGCTGCATCTTGCACAACTAACTGTCTTGCGCCTGTTGCTAAAGTTATCAATGATAAGTGGGGCATCAAACGTGGCCTTATGACAACGGTTCACGCAGCAACGGCTACACAGAAAACAGTTGATGGTCCTTCACAGAAAGACTGGCGCGGTGGTCGTGGAATTTTAGAAAATATCATTCCATCTTCTACGGGTGCTGCAAAAGCCGTTGGTGTTGTTCTTCCAGAGCTAAACGGCAAATTAACCGGTATGGCTTTCCGCGTACCGACTTCAGATGTTTCTGTTGTTGATTTAACCGTTGAGCTAGACAAAGCAGCAACATACGAAGAAATTTGTGCAGAGTTAAAAGCTAAATCTGAGTCTGGCGACATGAGCCGCACTTTAGGTTACACAGATGAAAAAGTGGTTTCTACTGATTTCCGTGGTTGCTCTTACTCATCTATCTTCGATGCAGAAGCGGGTATTGCTTTAGATGGTACTTTTGTGAAACTGGTTTCATGGTATGACAATGAATATGGTTATACATGTAACATGCTTCGCTTCGTAGAACACGTAGCAGCAAATTAAGCGAAGCTTTTGCCCGCTAGCGGCGTTGTCGCGAAATTTTAAATGATCACGCACTAGCGTGCGCACAACATCTTAAAATTTCACTCCGCCTTGCTAGCAGACAAAATCTTCACTTAATTAATGGCTTCGTTGTGAAAACTTCGGAGTCATTAATAGTTTTAGAGGGTGAGTTTTAACTCCCCTTTAAACTTATTTGCCAAGTGATTTTTTGAAAATACGAATAGGAAAATTAAACTTATTCGTCATGCCTGTATAGGCAGGTATCCAGCGACTTTGAATTTCATAGTGAGCTCAAATTCAAAGTAACAAAAAATTATTTAGCAAAAAAGTTTTTAAAATGACAAACCTGTAAAGCTAAGCCGGCACAAAAGCTTGAAAGTAGTGTCAGTTAATTAAGGTCTCTATGTGTCCATTGCGAGCTAAAGTTTGCGCCTACATTGAAATAATAAACGTAGGTGTTAGCTTCAGCTGACGACGGGTTACTCAGGTCTAATTCATTACATTTATCGCTAAAGATTAGTGATAAATAAAAAGGTAAATATCATGGCAATCAAGGTTGCTATCAACGGTTACGGACGCATCGGGCGTAATATATTACGCGCTATTTACGAATCGGATCGCACGGATGAAGTGCAGGTCGTTGCTGTCAATGACCTGGGTGATTCACACACCAATGCGCATTTAACACAATACGATACCGCCCATGGCCGGTTTCCCGGTGATGTCCATGTTGATGGAGATTACATGGTGGTCAATGGCGATCAGATTCGTGTGTTATGCGAACGTGATCCGGCAAAATTGCCCTGGGGTGATTTGGGTGTAGATGTTGTGCTGGAATGTACCGGTGTATATGCCAGTAAAGATAAGGCTGTTTTGCACATTGAAGGCGGTGCGAAAAAAGTCGTTATTTCAGCGCCTGCTGGAAACGGAGTTGATGCGACCATCGTTTATGGTGTAAATCACGATACATTGAAAGCAACCGATACGGTTATTTCTAATGCGTCCTGTACCACCAATTGTTTAGCGACAATGGTAAAACCGATTAACGATAAAGTGGGTATTGAAAATGGTTTGATGACAACCATTCATTCGTATACCAATGACCAGGTGTTAACGGATGTTTATCATACGGATTTACGTCGGGCACGTTCTGCAACCAGTTCGATGATTCCGACAAAAACCGGAGCAGCGGCAGCCATTGGCTTAGTGGTGCCAGAGTTAAACGGAAAGTTAGACGGATTTGCAATACGTGTTCCGACCATTAATGTGTCGTTAGTCGATTTAACATTTACCGCGAGTCGCGACACCACGGTTGAAGAAATAAATGCCATTATGAAAGCGGCAGCGGATGGCAAGGTATTGGATTACAGTGATGCGCCATTAGTGTCGGTGGATTTTAATCACACCAGTACCACATCAAATTTTGATGCGTCGTTAACGCGGGTGATTAATGGCAATTTAGTTAAAGTGTGTTCGTGGTACGACAATGAGTGGGGGTTTTCCAACCGGATGATCGACACTACCATTGCGTTGATGAATGCGAAATAGAGGTTTGGTGGTAAGTCTTAAACAGGCTATTCGTCGAAATGAATAGAATTTTTTGTTAAGGCATAAAAAGTTTAACAAACAGTTTTTATAAATTTAAAATATATTTAGGAGTAAACATGTCAGTAATTAAAATGACAGATTTAGATCTAGCTGGTAAGCGTATGTTAATTCGTCAGGACTTAAACGTACCTGTAAAAGACGGCAAAGTAACCAGTGCAAAACGTATCGAAGCATCAATGCCAACGATTAAGCACTGTATCGAAGCCGGTGCAAAAGTAATGTTAATGTCGCACCTGGGTCGTCCAACTGAAGGCGAACCAGCCGCTGAATTTTCATTGCAACCGGTTGCCGATTTCTTAACTGACGCACTAGGTAAAGAAGTTAAATTAATAACTGGTTACCTGGATTCTGCGCCAGAAATTGCTGACGGTGAAGTGGTTATTTTAGAAAACTGTCGCTTTAACAAAGGTGAAAAGAAAAACGATGAAACCTTATCAAAAGCCTATGCATCCTTATGTGATATTTATGTTATGGATGCATTCGGTACGGCTCACCGTGCACAGGCGTCAACACATGGCGTTGCCAAGTTTGCGCCGACTGCATGTGCGGGCCCATTACTGTCGGGTGAGTTAGAAGCATTAGGTAAGGCGTTAGATAATCCTGCGCGTCCGATGGTGGCGATTGTTGGTGGTTCAAAAGTTTCTACCAAGTTAACGGTTTTAGAATCACTTTCTAAAGTTGTTGATCAGTTAATTGTGGGTGGTGGTATTGCAAATACATTTATTGCGTCTGAAGGTCACAATGTGGGCAAGTCACTTTACGAAGAAGATTTGGTAGAAACAGCTAAAAAATTAACCGCTGATGCAAAGGCGCGCGGTGGTTCAATTCCTGTGCCTACTGACATTGTGTGTGCAAAAGAATTTGCGGAAACGGCAGAAGCAACGTTAAAAAATGTTGATGAGTGTGCAGACGACGATATGATTTTTGATATTGGTCCTGATTCTGCAGCAGCACTTGCAGACGTGATTAAAAATGCAGGGACTATCGTCTGGAACGGCCCGGTTGGCGTATTTGAATTCGACCAGTTTGGTGAAGGTACAAAAGCCATTTCAATGGCAATTGCAGAATCACCGGCGTTTTCAATTGCCGGCGGTGGTGACACCCTTGCGGCGGTTGATAAATACAATATTTCAGACAAGGTCTCTTATATTTCAACCGGTGGTGGTGCGTTTCTGGAATTCCTGGAAGGCAAAGAATTACCTGCAGTTGCGATTTTAGAAGAAAGAGCTAAAGGTTAAAGCTCGTTAGCTGAAGCTAGCGCCTACAGGTATATTTTTTACGCTAGGTGCGAGTTTCAGTTTGCGATGAATTATAAAGTAAAAACAATGAGGAGTTTTCTACCTTGCGTAGAACTAAGATAGTAGCAACACTCGGTCCTGCAACAGACGATCAGGAAACAATTGATAAGCTGGTAAAAGCGGGCGTTGATGTGGTGCGTTTAAATTATTCTCACGGCAGCCATGAAGAGCAGGCAGGTCGTGTGGAGATGGTAAGAAAGGCGGCGGACAAATTCAACCGTGTTGTTGGTGTGCTTGCAGATTTGCAGGGACCGAAAATTCGAACAGAACGTTTTATTGATAAAAAAGTATATCTAACCGAGGGTGATAAGTTTTTTCTTGATGCGGAATTAGATCCATCGGCAGGCACAAAAGAAGGCGTTGGCATTACCTATAAAAGTTTGCCAGGTGATGTGAAGTCGGGCGACAGGTTGGTGCTTGATGATGGCCGTATGCTACTCGATGTGAATAGCGTCGATGGCTTAAGAATTAACTGCACTGTTGCCCTTAGCGGTTATTTATCAGACAAGAAAGGCATTAATCTGCAGGGTGGCGGTTTATCTGCACCGGCTTTAACCGACAAAGATAAAGAAGATATAAAATCAGCCGCCAAGCTGGATGCTGATTTTATTGCGGTTTCATTTCCAAAAACCGCTGATGATATACATCAGGCGCGAAAGTTATTGCGTGATGCAGGTGGTCACGGTGCGATTGTGTCTAAAATCGAGCGTGCGGAAGCCCTTGAATGTATTGATGAAATTATTGAAGCATCCGATGTTATTATGGTTGCCCGTGGTGACCTGGGTGTCGAAATAGGTGATGCGGAATTACCCGCGGTGCAGAAAGATTTAATTGCAAAAGCACGCAGCATGGATCGGGTAGTGATTACCGCTACCCAGATGATGGAATCGATGATTGAAAATTCGATTCCAACCCGTGCGGAAGTTTTTGATGTAGCCAATGCGGTACACGATGGTACCGATGCAGTCATGCTGTCCGGTGAAACTGCTGCGGGTAAATACCCGGTGGAAACGGTAATGGCCATGGGTAGAATCTGTGAGTCTGCAGAGCAGCATCCGCGGGCAAAAGTTTCGGATCACCGTATGGCGCTAACCTTTGGACGAGTAGATGAAGCACTTGCCATGGCAACCATGTATACTGCAAACCACCTAAATGTGGATGCAATTGCCGCGTTAACGGAATCCGGATCAACGGTTCTATGGATGTCCCGAATCAGTTCGGGTATTCCTATTTATGCGATGACACGTCATCGTCACACGCGCCGTAAGCTCACGCTTTATCGGGGTGTGTATCCAACCAGTATCGACTTTGATCAGGTGGGTGATTACAATATTAGCTCGACTGTAGCCTGCCTGTTAAAGGAGAAGGGTATAGTGAATGACGGTGATCGAATTATCATTACCCGCGGTGATGCGCTGGGTGATTCCGGTGGCGGAACCAATGCCATGAAAGTGGTAACCATTGGTGATATCTGTGAAC